>ENA-ORSI01000061-ORSI01000061.1-human-gut-metagenome-genome-assembly--contig:-NODE-61-length-94283-cov-15.992125_pt1 | contig 94283 bp, 83 predicted proteins | sample MGYA00242187_ERZ509154 | MGnify/ENA primary metagenome ERZ509154 (study PRJEB26280, sample SAMEA2338627) | human gut metagenome | biome: human gut; feature: human-associated habitat; material: faeces...
AGGTCGACCAAACTTTTATAATTGATTGGCAAATCAATTTGCTAAACCATAATTTATTATTGTTGCCCAGATATTCAGAATAGTACCTTTTAATTTTGTGCAAAAAATGATGATAAAATCTCTCTTATTGCAGCCGCTTTTGAAAGAGTGCATTTGACTGCGTATTTTTCAATTTGAGAATTTAATTCATCATCAACCCTAACTTTTATATCATGAGTAAGATTTTCACTCGGTCTACCCATTTTGGGGTTATCTGTTTTTTTAATATAAGCCGTAAATATAACTTCCTTTCTCTTGATATTAAATATAAGGCTCTGATTTAATCGTCAGAGCTTGTTCTTTTTGCCTCGGCAATTACTTCATCAATTAACTCTTTTGCTTTATCAATATTATCACTGTCAAGCAACGCTTTGATAGATAGCAATAAAGTAAGTATCTCAAGTCTTATCATATCTTCTTTCATTTTAATCTCCTTTCTGACGCTTGCAGTCTATTCGTCTTTGTTCACCTCTATTGAGTGTAATTATATCATGTTCTTTCAGAACTCAAAAGTCAAGCGTTTTTTTAAATTTTTAAATTTATTGCAATGCATTTTTTCTGTAGTACACTGTTTTTTCTTGTATTTCTATGTATCACGATATAAAAACAACCGCATTAAAAAGCTGAAAAACAGTTTTCTAATGCGGTTTTTGCTTGGTGCGCCAACAGGGACTCGAACCCCGGACCGACCGGTTATGAGCCGGTAGCTCTAACCAACTGAGCTATTGGCGCGTATTTATTTTACGCAAGTGATATTATATCATATTATATCTGTATTGTCAATCTTTTCATTTAATTTTATAAGAATTTTTGTTTCTGTATTATTCAAAAAGTATATAAAAGCACTGCTTTTTACAACAAATTTATTGAAATTCCTACATATTCGTGGTACAATATATATGATAGTATTATTTTTACTTATAATTCTTATAATTTTATATTCCTCGTTCGGGAATTTTATTAATTCAATTGGAGGTAACGGCTATGGCAGTTATTAAAGCATTCAAAGGTATGAGATACAACACCGCAAAGGCAGGCGAAATTTCCTCTCTTTGCTGTCCTCCGTACGACATAATCAGCGAGCAAGAAAGACTTGCTTTTATTAAAGAAAACGAATACAACATTATTCGTCTTGAATTGCCAAAAGAGGGTGAAAATCCTTACGCTTGCGCAAGCGATATTTTAAAAATGTGGCAGGATAAAGGCATTTTGAAAATTGAGGATAAGCCTGCTATCTATATTTACGAGGAAGAATTTTCCGTTGGCAACACACGCAAAAGCATAAAGGGCATTATTGCGAGAGTTCAGCTTGAAGAATTTTCAAAAGGCATTATCTTACCGCACGAATTTACCCTTTCAAAGGCTAAAGAAGACCGTTTAAATCTTATGAAAGCAACAAACTGCAATTTCAGTCAGATTTACGCTCTCTATATGGACGAAAAACATACAACTCTCGCTACCATTGATGAGCAGTCAAAGACAAAAGCCGACCTTGAATTTACAGACGAAACAGGTGTTACACATCGCCTTTGGATTGAAACCGACGAAGAAATCATTGCGAAGCTTGTTGCCGATTTTGCAGACAGAAAACTATATATTGCCGACGGTCACCACAGATACGAAACCGCTCTCAATTACAGAAATTATTGCAGAGAAAACGGCATTTCAAAGCCGGGCGATCCGCAGGACTTCCAGATGATTTACCTCGTAGATATGGAGCATCCGGGACTTGTGGTATTCCCTACCCACCGCCTTGTGAGAGATTTACCGAACTTTGACAAAGAGGCGGTACTCGAAAAGTGCTCCGAATTCTTCTACATAGACGAAAAAGAAGGCACGGACACCATGGAGGAAGATTTGAAAAAGCTCTATGACGAGGGCAAAAAAGCATTCGGTTTCTATTGCGGCAAGGGCGAATGGTTCTTGCTGACACTCAAAAATATCGACTTTATGAGCCAAATGCTCCCCAATGTAAGCAAGGCGTCACAGTCGCTTGATGTTTCTGTTCTCCATACACTTATTCTTGAAAAAATCTTTGGAATTGACAAGGAAAATATGGCAAAACAGATTAACCTTACATACACAAAATTCTTTACAGAGGCAATTGAAGGAGTTGACAAAGGCGAGTTCCAATGCTCATTTGTACTCAACCCTACAAGAGTTACCGAAATTCGTGATGTTGCCGCCGCAGGAGAAAAAATGCCGCAGAAATCCACATATTTCTATCCAAAAATGATTACAGGTATGGTAATGAACAATCTTGGAGTTGATTAATATGAAAGACTATGAAATCCGCAGAAAAGACAGAGCAGTTGACGAAAATGCCGCCTTAGAAATTCTGAAATCGGGTAGCTTCGGTGTGCTTTCTACCATCGGCGCAGACGGCTATCCGTACGGCGTACCCGTAATCTACGCTTATGATGACGGCAAAATCTACTTTCACTGTGCCAAAAATGTCGGTCACAAACAGGATAACCTAAGATTTTCGGGCAAAGTTTCGTTTACTGTCGTTACAAAATCAGATGTTATTTCCGAAAAATTCACAACAGGTTATGAAAGTGCCATTGCCTTTGGTTATGCGTCAAAAACGGTTACCGAAAAAGAAAAAGCACTGCGGCTTCTGGTGCAAAAATACTCTCCCGAATTTACGGAAGACGGTGAAAACCATATAAAAGGCGCATTTGAACGCACAGATGTTTTTGTGATAGAAATTGAAAAACTTACCGCAAAAGCTAATAAAAAGACGGTTTAATAAAATTTAGGTCAAGCCTTTTTAAAGGCTTGCGGGTTTGGGTAGCGCCCATAATATCTTCCGATATTGCAATTTATCAGGCGCAAACAGCCACGCTGTTTGCGTGCTTGCACTTAGTTTGAAAAAACAGGCGACAGCCATTAAAACAGAATTATTTATTTTTGAAAAGGTTGACCAAACTTTTATAATTGATTGGCGAAGCATTCTTCTAAACAATAATCTTTTACTCTCAACTCAACAAAAATTAACAGACAGCAAAAATCCCTGTTCAGCGCTGAACAGGGATTTTTTATATGGGGATGTTGTAAGCTTATTAAATATCGTAACATTTCCACTGACAATTTTTGCAGACTTCACTAAGTTTTCCTTGTGAAATTATCCTGCTTTTTGCCATATCTTTAAGCGCAAGCCACTCGATTTCGTCACCGATTTTTAAATTATATTCTTTCAGACAAGCATTGTCAAAACTTGCCACTTTATCATTATCGGCACAAAGCTGTGATTTATTATTCGGGCATTTACTGCAAAGAACATCATTACAACTGCCCGTTAAGGTAATCAGCGGATTTTCTTTATTCAAATATTCAATTACATTTGTCATATTCTGCACAAAATCACTGCTGTAGCCTTTTCCTACGAAAAATTGTATGCAAAGGCTGTGGTGCGGTCGCAGATTAAAGCTTGATAACTTTGTCAAGACGATTTACCAATACAGCTGAAAATGCAATTTTGAGTGCGTCAGCAATAAGATAAGGAACTACGCACAGTAAAAGTGACTCAACAAGTCCCATTTTCATTTGGAACATAAACCATACTGTGCCGAATGCATAACAAACAGCAAGGCCCAAAATCATAGAAACAATTTCAACCCAAAGTTTTTTGCCGAGTTTTTCTGTCATAAGACCTACAATTAAAGCTGTAAAAATAAAGCCGATAATATATCCGCCTGTCGGTCCGAAAAGTACACCTATACCTCCGCTGAAGCCTGCAAACACAGGAACACCGGCAAGACCGAGAAGTACATAAACTATAACACTGAGTGTACCTCTTTTCCAACCGAGTAATGACGCTGCAATAAATACACCGAGAGTTTGAAGTGTAAACGGAACTTCTCCGAACGGAATCTGAATTTGCGCACAAACTGTCATTACAGCGGCAAAGAGTGCCACAAATACTAAATCAAGCAAAGCGGCTTTGCTTTTTGATGTTGCCTTTGATTTTACCTCTAACATTGTTCTTTCTCCTTATCGTCAACCTATTTGGTTTATTAAGTTGACAATATTATAACGCGGTTTTACCGAATTGTCAACCTGCAATTGAAATTTGGTTGACAATTCACAAAATCATATATTTTCTATAATAACAGTTGTTTAAATGAGGTTTTCTTTCTTAAGATATTCTTCAAGAATATCTGCCGCATACTTGCAAAGCTCCGGACAAGGACGCTTTTTATAGTATTCGTTGGTGCGTTCTGACGGCACATAACTTTCCTTATTGTTTTTCTGAAAACCTAAAAGTTCTCTGCAAACAATAGAGCCGTTGTCTTCTTTAAACTTTGCGGCAAGCTCCTGAACCGATTTATAAACATTTTTCTTTGTGGTATTGTCTTTAGAATTGTCATTACCCATTGCAAGACCTATCACCATAAACATACCTGTAACAGTACCGCAAACTTCTCTCATTCTGCCCATACCACCGCCGAACGGTTCGGAAATTTTTAATGCCGTTTCTTTTTCAAGTCCAAAATCCTCGCAAAATGCAAGCAGAACCGCTTGAGAACAATTGTAACCGTTCATAAAATTTTGCTTTGCAATATCTCCCTTAGACATACAAATCATTCCTTTTCATTATAATGTAATTTTATTTTAACACCGACTTATAATAATGTCAAAATTTTCATACCTTGTCCGTTACAATTATGAAAGTTTGGTCGCCCCTTTCAAAAGTTGTGGGTGTGGGCAAAGCCAACGATACTGTCTGCTAACAAAATTTTTCTGTAGCGAACAGCCTGCTGTTCGGCGGCTTGAACGAAACGGCAAAAAATTATTAATTGCGAACGCAAACAACCGTACAGTTTTTTACACTGTACGGCTGTTTGCAAGGGGTTTAGATAAGGAAATGGGTATGAGTGGAACGGATGCTTTCGCACCCTCTTGTTAGTAAATTTAAGCGGATTTATTATCGCTTGCGGTTTTTTTGGGAATTTTAATTGTGTATTCGATATAGTTGTTGTTTTCACTTTTGACTGCTTTGGCATCAATACCTGCAAGGCGCATTGTATCTACCGCTTTGTTGATGGTGTTTACAAAAATACGCACATCTTTTATCACCGCTTTACTGCTTCCCATACTTTTAATATGCTTTGGGCAGTCATTCAAAACTTCGCCTACAAGATTGTCGGTCTGTTGAGTGTTAAGATTAAGAGCTATTACCTTGCTTAGGACTTCTCGCCTTTTGCCCTCGTCTTCTATTCGGAGTAATGCCCTGGCATGGCGCTCCGTAAGACCTGCCGAAATAATAAGCTCCTGTTCTTCGTATGTAAGCCTCAAAAGTCGGAGTTTGTTGGCTATGGTAGATTGAGTTTTGCCAAGCCTTTGAGCCGCCTCTTCCTGAGTAAGTCCGAATCTTCGTATAAGTCTTGAAATCCCGCGAGCTTCCTCGAACACGCCGAGGTCGCTGCGCTGTAGATTTTCAAGGAGAGCAAAGATCGCAGACTCTTTGTCAGAACACTTAACGATTATGCACGGCACTTTTTTAAGTCCTGCCATAACCGACGCACGAAGACGGCGTTCACCGGCAATCAGCTCATATTCACTTTGACTTGCCCTTCTGACAGTCAGCGGCTGCAAGATACCGTTTTCTGTTATGGACTGCGATAATGATGTAAGAGAGGCTTCGTCAAATTGTTTTCGAGGCTGAGCCTTGTTAGGTCGTATTCTTATTATTGGTATTTCAGTGATTTTGTTATCATTGTTAAATAAAAAAGTCAACCTTACCATCCCGTGTCTTTTAAGCATCAGGGGTTTGTCCCTGTGACATTATAATATCACATTACCAAAAAATGGTATGTCGAATTGTGTAGGCACAATTAATTTTGTTTTACAATATTGCGTTGATTTTACCGTTTTGTTGTCAAAGTATTTGGTTTTCTTTCTGTTTTCTTTCTTATTATTAATAAATTATGGTTTAGCAAATTGATTTGCCAATTAATTATAAAAGTTTAGTCAACCTACTCAAGAATTGTGGGGATAGACAAAACATACGATACTGACCGTTTACGCAATCTAAATCTAATAATAGACGAACAGCTTGCTGTTTGGCGGCTGATAAATTGTAATATTGAAAAAATAATCATACATAAGATTAGCCCTTTAACTACTGCTTTTGTAGCTAAAGGGCATTTGCTATCTTTATTATATTTGACATTAAAACATCATCACGCCTCATAATATCTTCAAGAGTGCGTTTTGATATACCTGCTTTATCTGCAAGCTGTTGGACTGTAAGTCCTTTATCGTTTTTATATTCTTTAATTTTCAAATTTGTCACACCTTATTAAAATAAAAATTTTACAATACCGTATACTGCAACAAAGAAGTCCGGAATTAAGCCTTTTCCGAACTTTTTACCTGCCTAACATTTGCCTAATATTTTTAAAATTTTATGCGATTTTGGGCGGTGTTTTACGATAAAAACAAATAAAGATTAACTGCACTAAAACGCCTGAAAACGGCTTAATAGTGCGGTTTTTCTATGGGTGCGGATGTTCATAAGGGATTTTGTAAAATACAGTTTTACCGATAGTCGAACATCATATTCAAACAATAATCCGCACATTCGTAATGTGATTTTGTTTTTCGTATAATGGACTTACTAAAAATCAAGGAGGTTTTAATATGAAAACAATTTTTGAAAATAACGGTGGTAGTTATACACAACAAGGTGATTATCTTTTGCCAAATCTTATATTACCCGATGAAAACAAAAGGCAAACCAGTGTTTGGTGAATGAGGCACAGACGATATTTAAAATCAAACCGTCGAGTGCTTTATTACAATCTTCTTACATCGGGTAAGCTTTACAATTACCTTGCCGATGTAGACAAACGAGCAGAAATTTTATTTGAACAGACAGTAAAATCACTTGCTGAGCAGGAGCAAGTTACAGAAAAACTTAAAGCTGAAAATATGATTCTGTGGGTGCGAAAGATGAATAATATTCGCGGCCGAGCAACAGAAATCGTTAATGAACAAGTAATTTATAGATGAGAAAAAGGCACAACTTACGAAAAAATCCGTTGGTTGTGCCTTAATTTTTTATGGCTTTATAATAAATGTTGGGGTAACAAATAGATCCTACAAAAATAATTTTAAAAAAAGTAGAGCATATTTGTCTAAAATCCGTTAAAATAGAATTGACTAGAAACCAGAAACGGAGGAACAAATATGCTCTACAAATATTTTACCGAAAAACTCTTAGGATTGCAAGATGTTGATATAGAAAAAATTTAAGAAATTGATAATTCAATCCATATTAACTGCCGGTTAAAACGAAAACCTCACAAATGTCCTTGCTGTGGCAATTTAACTGATAAGGTTCACGATTATCGTGAACAGCCTATAAAGGATATTCCTGCCTTTGGCAAGCACATTTTTATTCATCTTTATAAGCGTCGATATCGTTGCTCCTGTGGCAAGCGTTTCCCTGAAAATGTCGATTTCCTCCCTCGTTATCATCGTATGACTAACAGATTGTCTTTGTATATCATTGACAAATTGAGAAATGAAGTTTCTTTTTCAAGCGTTGCAAGAGAGGTTAACCTCTCTGTAAGCTCCGTAATCAGGGTTTTTGATTTAGTTTCCTACGCTCCTAAAGAACTCCCATCTGCTATTTCTATTGATGAATTTAAAGGCAATACAAACAGTGAAACGTATCAATGTATTCTCACCGATCCTGTCAACAAGGTTGTTTTAGATATTCTTCCAAAAAGATATGAGCATTTTCTCACTGAATACTTTAACCGCTTTGATAAGTCACAGCGTGACAAGGTTCAGTTTTTTGTCAGTGATATGTGGAAACCATACTCTAATATTTCTTCTGTGTGGTTTAAAAATGCCTCACAGATTGTTGATAAATACCATTGGATACGGCAAGTTATCTGGGCTTTTGAGGCTGTTCGTAAGCAGGAACAAAAGAATTTCAGCAAATCTCATCGCAGATACTTTAAAAAATCGAGACAACTTTTACTAAAAAGATTTCACTATCTTTCTGATGAAGAAAAACAGCAAGTTAATGTTATGCTTTATACTTCTCCAACTCTTTCTACTGCTCATTTTTACAAAGAGGATTTCCTTAAAATCCTTGATTGCAAAGACCGACAGTCTGCAAAAACAGCTTTTTCTGACTGGATAAATTCGGCTTTAGACTGTGGTATTCCTCAATTTAAAAAATGTGCTAACTCTATGCTCAATTGGCTTCCGGGTATTCTGAATTCTTTTTCTTCTGCTATCACCAACGGTTTTACCGAAGGCTGCAACAACAAGATTAAGGTACTTAAGCGTAATACTTATGGTTACAGAAATTTTAAGCGTTTCCGTAACCGTATTTTACATATCTTTTCTCACCAAATGCAAAAACAAGCGATAGTTTAATTATCTGCCGCTTGTTACTATCATATATTCTGTTTTTTCGGTTTACCCCAACTATTGACATTGAGCCTATTTTTCTATAGTAAAAAAGCTCCAGGATACAAGCCGTATTCTGGAGTTTTTACTTGCCTAACATTTGCCTAACATTTTTAGAATTTTATATGATTTTTAACGGGTTTTTGCGGTGATTTTCAAAAACAACAAACCGCACTAAAGAGCCTGAAAATGGCTTAATAGTGCGGTTTTTCTATGGTCGAGGTGACAGGACTTGAACCTGCGGCATCTTGGTCCCAAACCAAGCACTCTACCAAACTGAGCTACACCTCGAAATTATTTAATTTTTGTCGCCTCAACAAGTCAGCTTCATTATTATATAACATAAAATTTGATTTGTCAACAATTATTTTTAATTTTTTTGAAACTTTCGTGATTTTTATTTTTCTTTAATTGACATACGCTGTTATGGGGTATAAAATATGATTACACTGATTAAATATATTACTTTGAAGGGCGGTTTTATATGTCTGACAATACAAAACTAAAAATCTCAAACGGGTTGAACGAGGATAAATATTCTGTAAAAAGCAAGTTTGTCAACTTCTTTTTGCTTGCGATGTTTACGCTCTTTCCCCTATTTTACACAGATTACTACTATAATATAAGACACGACAAATATTATTTTTTTCTTGTTGTCACTGCGGTGCTTGTTTTGATGATTGGCGCTGTTGCAATCACTAATTCCGATTCGCAAAGCGGAACAAAAGACAAAGCCGAATCCGTGCCTTTGTACAAAAAGTTATCGTTTACGGACTATGCATTTGGTGCATTCATTTTGGTATGCACCGTATCCACTGTTTTTTCTCAAGATCCTGCCGATGCTTTCTTGGGTCTTAGCGGAAGAAACAACGGTTTATTGCTGATGATTTTTTATGCGGTGGTTTATTTTTTAATTACCAGATTTTTTTGTTTTAAAAACTATGTCTTTGTTGCCCTTGCAGGTTGTTCAATTGCAATATATCTGCTTGATATTCTTAACTGTTTTTACATAGATCCGCTTGGAATGTTTGCAAGCCTTACAGATGAGCAGACAATCACAAACTTTACCTCCACAATTGGCAACAAAAACCTTATGTCAAGTTTTATCTGCATTGTTATGCCCGTAACCGTCGCTTTTTCGGTTATAAGCAAAAATCGTAATCACCGTATCGTTTATCATATTTCGTCTGCATTCGGTTATATGGCTCTTATGACAGCCGACAGCTACTCGGGTATACTTGGTCTTGGCACTGTTTTTGCCGTGCTTTTAATATGGTTTTCACGCAGCGTTGCAAGACTTAAAAGATTTTTCCTCGCAACAACAATTATGCTGTTAAGCGGCAAAATTCTTCGTTTATTTTCCTTTTTTATGGGGGACAAATCAAAAGGTATCTCGGAATTTCAAAGTCTGCTTGTTTACTCAAAAATCATATGGGCAGCAATTGCATTGTTAGCAATAATTACCGCAATTTTATTTTTTGCAGACAGCAAAACTCCCAACAAGACTTTACCGCTTGCCGTTCCTATTATAATCGGAAGTATATTTGTTGCCTGCATTATTGCAATGCTTTTTGCTGTATATTATTTCAGCGTAATTGACACAAAAACAAATATCGGCTTTTTGAAAAGTTTTTTGAGATTTAATGACAGCTGGGGTACTCACCGTGGCTATATGTGGATAAGGTCTTTCTATATATTCGGAGATTTTTCTCTTTACAACAAACTTTTCGGATGCGGACCTGACACCTTTGCCACAGTGTTTGAACCGTATTTTGAGGGGCTTAAACATTACGGTGACAGCTCCACAAACTGTGCCCACAACGAATACATAAATTACCTTATTACTACGGGAATTTTCGGACTTGCTTCTTACCTTTCGATAATTTTCGGAGCGCTGAAAGGTGCGATTAAATCCGCAAGTAAAAATCCGATTGCAATTGCTTTTGCGGTATCTGTTATCAGCTATGCCGTGCAGGCTGTGGTAAACCTTGCTCAACCGATTACAACACCGCTTTTTATTATTTTTATTGCACTTTGCGAGGCAGTTGCCCGTAAGCAAAAAACAACTGAATAAGCACAAACAAGACAGCCTATATACTAAGCTGTCTTGTTATTTTTTACGCAGCTTTTCTGCGTGATGTATGCCTTGTTGCCGCATTCCGTTTCTTAGTTTTTTGTTGAGATTGGGGCTTTTTGAACAATATTGACTTTACGGGATAACGCATAGCGTAGCTTATAATTACGAAAATGCAGACATTAACATATAAATCAGCGTCAGGCATTTGTACAACTCCTTAAGTTTATTTGGGGCTTTGTTATAATTAGCTTAAAGGGCAAAGTGAAGTTCCTAAACTTAATTTTTGGTAAATTCCACATTCAATAACTATCCTTTCAGACAATGATAAACGACTCATATTTTCCTGCTTTCCGCAGATAGTAACCGTTTTCATTTTACCATACTCTTTTGTCAAGGTGAACCCGTGGTATTTCTCGTTTTTTCCTCAAAAATCCGAACTTCACTTTGGCAATTTAGGTTTGTTATAATTAAATTATACAGTACCGGCTGGGTAATAAACAGGACTTTGCTATGATGTTTGCCGATTTTTCAATAATATTTTTTCGGTGTATTTAACGATTATAAAAGTTTGGTCAACCTTAAGGCTTGACCTAAATTTTAAAATTATTACAAAAACAAAAGCGCAATAACCGCAGTTACCGCACTTTTATTTGGAAAATATAAATTAGAAAGATTTTTAAACCAACATAACTTACTTTTATTAATCGTCAAAATTAGGAGTTTGAATTGCATCGTAGCCGGTTTCGCCTGTACGGATTTTTACCGCCTGCTTTAAGTAGTAAGTAAAGATTTTACCGTCACCCGGATTGCCTGTAAACGCAGTCTTTTTAATAGCTTCTATGGTTTTTGCTTCCCATTCTTCTGATGAAACAACTATTTCAAACTTAATTTTAGGCAATACCTGCACATCTACTTTTTGACCTCTTACATATTCGGACATACCTCTTTGAATACCGCAGCCTACAACCTGATAGGCTGTGATTCCGTTTACGCCTATATCCATTAACGCTTTTTTTACATCGAGGAACATTTCCTCTCTTACAACAGCCTCTATTTTAATAAGCTGAACTTCGTTATTGTTATCCATATGTTAATCCTCCGTTAGTTATCAAGACCGTTAAATGACGGGTAAGCAGATTCACCGTGCTGTGTAATATCAAGTCCGAGCATTTCGTCACGCTTGCTTACTCTGATTTTACCTGTAAGAATTCTTGTTAAGCCGTAACAGATAAGTGTACCTGCAACTGCAATTACAAGTGTAATTACAATACCTAAAGCCTGTGCGCCGAACTGAGCAAACTCACCGTAGATAAGTCCGTTGCCTGCGTCTGCGTTAATAGCTGTGCTTGAAAACACACCTGTAAGAAGTCCGCCCCAGATACCGCCTGTACCGTGACAGCTGAATGCGTCGAGTGCGTCGTCAAAGCCGAATTTCTTTTTACCGAATGAAATCATAAGGTAGCAAACAGGGCTTGTTGTAAGACCTATAATTACTGCCGCCCAAATCGGAACAAAACCTGCGCCCGGAGTAATGCCTACAAGACCTGCAACCATACCTGTGCTTGCACCGATAAGTGTAGGCTTTTTGTTTTTAATTACATCGCAAAGCATCCAAGAAAGGATTGCGGCTGCCGCAGAAACGGCTGTTGTCATAAATGCGTGTGCAGAAAGTCCGTTTGCCTCAAGTGCAGAACCTGCATTAAAGCCGAACCAACCGAACATAAGAAGTGAAGCACCTAAAACTACTGTAGGAATATTGTGGATTCTGTAGTTAGCGTGTTCGTAATCGTGGCGTTTGCCGAGGATAATACAAAGGACAAGAGCTGATACACCCGAACTGATGTGAACAACATCACCGCCGGCAAAATCAAGAGCACCGATACCGTCAAGACCGAGAAGTCCGCCGTCTGCCCATACCATATGAGCAAGAGGATAATAAACAATTAAAGACCAAAGAATGATAAATACGAAAAGTGATTTAAACTTCATTCTGCCCGCAACAGCACCTGTAATAAGAGCAGGAGTAATAATTGCAAACATCATCTGAAATCCGCAGAATACCATATTAGGAATAGCCGCACCGTCTATGTAACCCTCTGTGAGAGATACACCCTCAAGTCCTATCCAACTAAGGTCGCCGATAATTCCGTTTGAGCTTGGAGCAAATGAAAGTGAATAGCCGAAAAGCACCCACATTACAATGCCTGTACCGATGATGAAAATTGAAGTCATCATTGTGTTTACTACATTCTTTTTGCGAACAAGTCCGCCGTAAAACATTGCAAGGCCGGGAGTCATAAGGAACACCAAAGCCGAGCAGATAAGCATAAAAGCTATATTTCCTGCATCCATTTTAAAACCTCCACATAAACCGACTGAATAAAAACAAGGTTCACCATATCTTTGAAATTTGCAGGAAAATAAATTTAAATTGCAAATTCTTCAAAGATAAAGTGAACCTCTTTGTTCTTGATTATTCATTTTTAAATTAAATTAAAATAAGAAGTTTTCCGGAAACTTTACTTTACAACTTGAATTATAGCGTTATTTTTACCCTTTGTCAATAGATTTTTGCAAAAAATCAGCTGAAATTTAAAATTTTCTTATCATAGCCAAATTCAAGCACAAAGTATATAGATATTCAATTTTGCAAGAAATTTTATAAAACTTTCATAACGCCCATAAAAATCAGGATAACGCTTATACAGAAGTCAATGAATTCATAGAGTCTAACTTTTTGGGGTCGGCTCATTTTCAAGCCCACTCGTAACATTGCATTTTTCAAAAGTCATATCGGGATAACTTATTCTTTGCCTTTTCAAGCATATTTTCCGAATAATCCACACCGATAATATCTGCGTCTTTAAAACGGTTTTTAAGCACAAAGGTTCTGTTTCCCGAACCGCAGCCGATGCCAAGAATATTCTACGGGTCAAGGTAAGATATTCTGTTTATCAGATCAACAGACGGTTGTGTACGCTCGTTTTTAAACTTCATATATTGATTTGAATTCCAATCTGACATAAAAATCACGCTCTTTTAGCTTTTGTTCTAAATGTAAGCTAAATAATTTTAAAATTTAGGTCAAGCCTTTGAAAAGGTTGACTAACTTTTATAATTGCTTGGCACAAAAGGTTTGCTAAACCATAATTTACCCCAATTTCCTATAAAGGACCTCTGAATATTGCCCAACACTAAGTAAATTCTATTTTTATTATATCACAGCAAAAAGCATAAGAAAACCGCCCTACAAAAAAATTGTAGAGCGGTAAATTGTTATAACCGACAGTTAAATTCAGTCTTAATTATTGTTTTTTGCAAGGTAAATCTGATATGCTGTAATATCTGTTACATCAACCTTGCCGTCTTTATTGAAGTCGGCCTTTGAATCAAAGTTATCGGGCTTTTCTGCAGAACCTGCAACAACATGCTGTATATATGTTGCATCGTTTACATCAACTTTGCCGTCGCTGTTAATATCGTAATCAACATCCGACTTACTCTCTGCAAGAGTCCAAACCTGTGTACCGTAGAATGGGTTTGCTGTACCTACAACAAGGCTGTCATCTGTTACGGCAAAAGTACGGCAGCCGTGGTTATACGGATCACCAAAACCGTTTGTTGTAACAGTTTCTACATTAAGGTCGCTGTCAAGTGTGTAAAGGTCAAAGCCTCTTTCAGATGTGCTTAAGTAAGCCGCACACTCAACAAAAGAAATCATTTTCGCAATGTTTTCTTCTGTAAAGATTTTATCACTTAAGTCGCCGATTACACTTGAAATATCATCAGAAGCATCTGCAAATTCTTTGTAAGTAGCAATAAACTCTTTGCTTGCTTTTTCGTCAACAGCGTTTTCCACTTCATTGGCAAGCTCAATAACATCTTCTGCCCTTGCAGCAGTTGCTTTGCTGATTCTGCCTGCGTTATTTACACTCTTTGCCATATCTCTTGCATCGTTTCTTGAAACAGAAAATGCTGCCGGAGCAGTTACAGGCAGATGCGGTTTTTTGTATTTATTGAGAATAAGTTCTGCAAGCACCTTTATATACTCAATCTGTGACTGCCACTCTTCATCTGTCATTTTAAGAAGGTCGCCGTTTGTAAGCTGACCGATAGGCTCAAGGAGTGAGCTTGTATCAAATGTGCCTACATAAAGTTTATCATCATAAACCTGCATTCTCCAGATATACTGGTTTTCGTTGCGGTCAAAGCCCGAACCTAAATCTGTAATACTGCCGTCAGGGAACATCTTGTCCGCATCGCCTACAACAAGGTCAATGTTTTCGTCTGTATCCATTCTGTAAAGGTTTACGGACTGCTCAAGGTTAGCGTTTACAAAATCGCAGCTCCGGTCAAACAAAACTCTTTCAAGAGCAATTTCTTCGTCATTGTACTCACCGATATAGAGGTAACCGTCGTATATGCAAAAGTTTGCCGCACCCGAGCGTGTTCTTTCAGGGTCAATACCGTAAGTATATTTTGCGTTATCCTTTTCCTGATCGCCTACAACAGATGTCCATGTCCACTTGCCGTTGTCATCTCTGTCGCCCTTGATGATAGCAAATGACTGCATTGTATTGTCATCAGGCTTGTTTTCAGGTCTGCCTGTGCAGATTGAAACATACAAAGAATCATTATATGCAGCCATATCCCAAATTGAACCGCCGTAGATGCTGTCTTGATAACGATAAGCAGGATAATTGAACATATCGTCCATAGTAGCAATTACTTTAAATGAATCGGGATCTTCAGGGTTGTCGCTTTCGCAGATATATGCACCCTCAAGACCTACAAGGCTGATTATAAGTTTGTTCTCGTAAGTGCTGATACCTCTGATACCAACGCTTATACCCATCTGATAAGCCTTATAATAATCTGCCTGACTGATACTCTGATAAACTTTCTTGTATTCATCGGTTTCAGGATCTACCTGATAAACAGTCGGCAAACCGTTTACAGAACCGCAGAAGTAGAACTTGCCGTTTAACTCTACAACATTTCTGAACTGTACATTTGTGTTTGTTGTAGCCTTTGACATAAGGAGTTTTACTTCGCCTGTCTTTGTATTTACCTTAACAAGAATACCCTTAGGATCTCCGCCGTCCTCTTCCGATGTAAAGAAAGCGCCGTTAAACATAGCGTTAAGAGTAGCTATCATAACTTCTTTATCAAATTTATTTCCGAGCACTGTACCCATAAAGTTAAGTGTCTGTGTCATAGCATTCGGGCAAGTACCGATATATACCCAATCACCGTGACCGATAGCAGACCACGCATAGTTCTGTGCACGGTCACCCACGCCTGTAATCTCATCGGTAACTGTGCTGTTGCCAATGTAATCAACAATACCGTCCGGAGCTTTTAAACCGTTTTCCGGATGTGTGATTTTGTTAGCGGTAAAAGTATTATACTCATAAGTAGTACCGTTTACAGTATCACCTGCCGCCATAGCAGTGATTGAAGAAACGCTTGCCACAACCAATGTTGCGGAAAGCAACGCTGAAAGAATTCTTTTTTTCATTGTCCATTCTCCTTTATTATATCTTTCCCAAATTGTACTATAAAAGGTGAATTTTGTCAATGAATATTTGCACTTAAATGTCAATTATTCTTTACAATAATGCACAATTTTATAACAATTAAACGGTATATAGATATTTTAATGCTTAATAATCATAAAATTAAAATATAACTGTAAATATACATTTTATAGACTGCTTTATATTAAAATTCCGTTGCAATGGTCTATTTCGTGCTGAATTATCTGTGCCGTAAAATTTGTGAAAGTGCGTGTAACCGTTTTGAATTTATCGTTGGCATATTTTACGGTTACAGTTTTATAACGCTTTGTTTTGCGCTCCCCGTCAAGTGACAGACAGCCCTCTTCGGTTTCGTATTCACCGTAAGCCTTAACAATTTCAGGATTAAACATAAGAATATACTTTCCGTTATCGCTTATTGCAATAATTCTTTTTGAAACGCCAATCATATTTGCGGCCATACCTACACAGCCCTCAAAATTTGCTTTTAAAGTATCAAGCAAATCAACGGCTATCGGCATATCCGACATATTTGCTTCAACCGATTTTCTCTGTAAAAACATCGGATCTCTTACAACTTCTCTTACCATATTTATCCCTCGCTTAGTTTTTTCTGATTATAGCATATCGGGGATAATTTAACAACATAAAAAGAGTCAAATATAAAAACATCTCAATACACAATAAAGACGCACTCCGAAATTGAGTGCATCTTTAGCAATTCTAAAACACTTATTCAAACTTTTTTATTAAACCGTAATCTTTAAAATCATAATTTTACAAATGCAATTCCACACGCATTTGTGCCTATGTGACTGCCTATAACCGCACCGACTTTTACAGTTTCAATGCTATGCACATTCGGCAGCAGCCTTTTTATGTCGCTTGTCAAATCATTTGCAAGGCTTTCGTTGTCGGAGTACATTACATATACAGGGAAATGAGGATTAAGCTCTTCCCTTTCAAGCCTTTCGGCAAGGCTTTTTATGCCACGCTTAATGTTAAAACTTTTTGCAAGCAACTCAACATTGCCGCCGCTGAGTCTTATTACAGGCTTTATACGGGCAACAGTCGCAAGCATTGCTTTTGTCTGACTTACTCTGCCGCCGTTATGCAGATATTCAAGGGTATCGAGGCAGGCAAGCAACGATATTTTTGTTTTTATGCGCTCGATTTCTTCATAAATTTCTTTTGAGTTTTTCCCTTGTCTGCGCAGTTTTACCGCATATTCAACAAGCAGTTTTTGACCTGCCGAAGCGGTCAGTGAATCAATAACATACACATTTTTGCAGCCGATCATATCGCAGGCAATTTGTGCGGTATTTGCCGTTCCGCTGATTTTTGACGACATAAAAATTGCCACACCTCCGTCTTTGCTATGCTCGGCAACCTCAAATTCTTCTACTATATCATGCAGTGACGGTTGCGACGTTTTGACGGTTTCCGTTGTGTTTTTTAGTTTATCGAAAAACTCATCTTTTGAAATAGTAACATTATCCTTGTACTCCTCATCGCCGAAATTTACAGAAAGAGGAATACAATCAATCATTAATTTTTTCAGTTCGTTCGGTTCAAAATCCGATGCAGAATCTGTTATTATCTTTACCATTAAAGCACCTCTGAAAAGATTTACATTAACAGTATAACCAATCTGCATTTAAAAAATCGGCACAGAGCGTACCGATTTTAAAATTAATGTGTATTTACATATTCAATAAATTCAGGAGTTTTTGACCAATACTTTATACCCCAATTTTCAAAATTCCACTCTTCCATATAATCATTACATTCGTAGTCTATGTAATAAAGGGTTTCGTTTTGCACTACAAAATTTGTCGGGAAATAATCTATATTCGTGTTATTTGCGTAAAGCAGTTTGCACATTGCTTTTACCTGCTCCGCATATTCTGACTTTACTCTGTCTGCCTTTACCATATCAAATATTGTGTCGCCCTCTATGTACTCCTTTAATATCCGTTCGTTTTCAATATCTATGTCGAGCATTTTCGGCATAGTTAATCCGATTTTTTTAAGGCGGTTATAATCATTTAATTCTGATTGAATTTTGTCGCCAAACTGATAATAGCTGCACGGCTCGTGATGAATCTGCTTTAAAACATACTGATTTGTACCGTCGGATGCAAGGTAAGAATAACCGCCCTTGCCTTTGCCGAGCAATTTTATTACGGAGTAATTTTTACCGTTTACCGAAAGTTCTGTAGGAATTGCATTTGACATATAATCGCCTCATATCATAATTTAATTTAAAATATACAATGTAATTATACCATCTAAAAAAACCATCTAAAAAATGTATCATTCAAGTATTTTTTCAAACTGTTTAATTGTATTTGCGGAATCGGGAGTGTCAAGATATACAAATTTAAAATTTCTGACTACCTTGTAACCGTTTATATAAAAAGGTGAAAGATTATCATTGCTTTTAAGAAAGGCTTTATAGGCAAATGTAATGCCGATATTCTGCGAAATCATTTTTGACATCAATCCGAAATTACTGACGCATACACTGCGTTTAAAATGTTCCGTAGTATAGTTGTGTTCGGACAAAAGCTGTTCAAGAATTGTGCGTGTTCCTGAGCCTTTCTCACGAATAAATAAAGTTTGAGAAAATGTTTCTTCAAGCGGTACGGTTTTATTTGCAAATGGGTGTTCTTTACTGCAAACGCCGATAAAATCTTCTTCCTTATAAATTTTGCTTGCAAACTCCTTACCGTCAAAAAATCCCTCAATCAACGCAAAATCAATTTCTCCTCTTTTTAATCTTTTTAGTAATCTTACCGTGTTGTCTATATCAATCAGTAAATTGTTATGCGGATTTTTAAGATACTCGCCAAGTTTTTCGTCAATAACAAATTCACCGATTGTTTTGGTTGCTCCGATTCTCACAACAGGATTTTTAGCTGTCTGCATTTTTTCCAAAAGTTTTTGTTCCTGAAAAAGTACATTTTCAGCATAGTTTTTCAGCAGTTCTCCCTCGCTTGTTACCTTTAATGTATGCCTGTCATAAATAAACAATTTGCATTTGTATTCGTTCTCAAGAAAATGTATGTGCTGAGTAACCGCCGGTTGAGTCATATTAAGGATTTCGGCAGTTTTGCGATAATTCATAGTATCGCAAAGCACAAGGAATGTTTTTATTCTGTAATCTATCATATTCGCCTCATAAATTTTTATTATCATATCATATCAAACAATAATTTTATATTATCACTAACTTGTGCTACAATCAATAGGTAATGAGATTTTTGGAGGAATATTTATGACATTTATTAAGAAAAATTGCGGAGGCATACTGTTATGTGCCGTAATTGCGGCACTTGCCGAATTTTTGTGTACACTAAGCATAGGCAGATTTTCTCTCGAGCTTGTAGGTGTACCTGTAATTTCAATTTTAATCGGTATGATAATCTCGCTCATATCACCAAAATTCACACAAACCCCTATACTTGTCGGAGGTATTAAATTCACTTCCAAAAAGATTTTGCAGTGGGCGGTAATTATTCTCGGATTTTCACTTAACTTAAATACAATTGCCGTTGTAGGAGCAAAAAGTTTGCCTGTCATTATATGTACCGTTTCCGCTTCGCTCATTGTCGCTTTTATTATGATGAAAATTTTAAAAGTAAATTCAAAAACCGCCTGTCTTATCGGAGTCGGTTCGTCAATTTGCGGCGGCTCTGCCATTGCCGCAACAGCGCCCGTTATTGAGGCAGAGGATTCTGATGTGGCAAGATCTGTTTCTGTAATTTTCTTTTTCAATATACTTGCCGCTTTGATTTTTCCCGTGTTCGGTTATTCAATAGGTCTTGGTACCGAAGGTTTTGCCGTATTTGCCGGAACTGCGGTTAACGATACATCTTCTGTTACAGCCGCTGCATCAACTGCCGAAAGCATTTATAATACAAGCGGTATTCTTTCTGCCGCCGTAACAGTAAAACTGACACGCACACTTGCAATTATTCCTATCACACTTTGCCTTGCTTTTTACAGGACAAGAAAAGCTAAAAAATCAAATACAGATAACGGTCAGTTTTCTTTTAAAAAGATTTTTCCTTGGTTTATTCTTTACTTTATCGGTGCGTCAATAATCACAACTCTTGTAGGACTTATTCCCGAAAGCGCTTTTACTGTATTTTACAACAATAATTTCATAGAAATCACAAAATGGCTGGCAAAGTTTTTTATTGCAATGGCAATGGCAGGCATAGGACTTAACAATAATATTGTTGACCTCATAAAAAACGGCGGTAAACCGATTTTGCTCGGCTTATGCTGTTGGGTATCAATAACCGCTGTATCTCTTTCGGTGCAAAGTGTTACAGGAATTTATACATCAAATATTTAATTAATTTTGTAAACTCTGAATCATTTGATATAAATGCTATATAGCAAAATCACCGTAAAGCAAAAACTTTACGGTGATTTTTTTTGCGCAGAGAAACGCGTATATTATGTTAATTTCAAAACTTTCAGGCTCTTGCCTTAAGGGCAACACGCTTAATTTTTCCGCTTACAGTCTTTGGCATTTCATCGGTAAATTCAATGTACTGAATCCACTTATATGATGCAAGACGCTTGTTTGAAAATCCTTTAATTTCATTTACAAGATTTTTGTCCGCTTCGCAACCGTCAACGGTTTTAATAATTGCCTTGATTGCCTGTCCACGGCTATCATCGGGAACACCGATTACTGCACACTCAAGCACGGCGGGGTGTTTCATAAGCACATTTTCAATTTCAAACGGGCCTACTCTGTATCCTCTTGTTTTTATAAGGTCATCGGCTCTGCCGACATACCAAAAATAGCCGTCCTCGTCCATATATGCGGTATCGTTTGTGTGGTACATTCCGTTTCTCCACGCATATTGGTACATCTGCTCGTCACCTATGTAGCCTGTAAATATACCATACTGCTTTCTGCCTTTTGGCGGAACAACTACTATTTCGCCTGTTTCGCCCTGCTTTACTTCATCGCCGTTGCTGTCAACAAGTTTTATATTATACATAGGGCTTGGTTTTCCGATTGAACCCGTTTTGCCGTGAGTACCGTTGAGATTTGCAATGAGCAATGTGGTTTCACTCTGACCGTAACCCTCCATCGGATGAAGTCCTGTTTGTTGATATACAGCCTCGGCAACAATCGGATTGAGCGCCTCACCTGCAGTTGTCAAGTATTCGAGTGAACTCAAATCATACTTCTGCATACCTTTTTTCACAAAATATCTGTAAGCGGTCGGAGGTGCGCAGAATGATGTAACCTTAAATTTTTCAATTACTTTCAAAATTTTTGACGGAGAAAATTTATCGAAATCAAAAGCCATAACCGCACAACCGCAAAGCCACTGACCGTAGATTTTTCCGTATGACGCCTTTGCCCAGCCTGTTTCGGCAATTGAAAAATGCAGTCCGCCCTCTTTTACATTCTGCCAATATTTTGCGGAAATTATATGGCACAAAGAATAAATATGATTATGCACAACCGCCTTCGGATAGCCTGTTGTGCCCGATGTAAAGTAGATAAGCATTGGCTCGTCAGCTTTGGTTTCTACCCGTTCAAGCTCGTCGCTTGCAGCTTCAATTTCTTTTGTAATATTTACCGTACCGTCAAAATCTTCTCTCGCAACAAATACGGTTTTTAATGAATTTTCTCGGTTTGCCGCTGTTAGCAGATGTTCAATCGTTTCGCTGTCAGGAGTACATACAGCCATTTTGATATTTGCAACATTTACTCTGTAGCTTATGTCCTCGGCAGTAAGCATATTTGTAGCGGGAATTGCAACAACTCCGAGTTTGTGCAGAGCCGTAACAATGTACCAATATTCATAGTTGCGCTTGAGCATCAGCAAAACTCTGTCGCCCTTTTTTATACCGTATTTCAAGAAAACATTTGCGGCTTTATTGCTTAATCTGCTTAAGTCGGCAAAAGTAAAAATTCGTTCTTCACCCTCGGGATTTGTCCACACAAGTGCAATATCATTCGGTGCTTTCTCTGCCATTTTATCAAGCACATCGTATCCGAAATTATAATTATCCTCAAATTTTAATTTAAAACTTTTCAGCGTATTATCACTATTAAATTCTTCATTGCAAAACTGTTTGTACAACTGCATACTATCTCGCCTTTCAGAATAAAACTAAATTTATTACAAATAAAATAATAGCAAAAATAGACTGATTAGTCAATAAATAAAGCTATTCTTATTTTATTAATAAATCAATCGGTTATGCAAAACTCGCATAACCGATTGTTTATAATTATATAACCGCCGAATATTACCGCTATTGCAAAAGCAAGGTATTTTTGGTATATTTAGAGTATATAAAACAAATAAAATTTTACAGGGTGTGATTAATATGAAAAAATTTACTCTCGAAGAAATAGCCGCTGCCTGCGGCGGTAAATATGTCGGCGACGAAAACTTAAAATCAACCGCAATTTCATCGGTTGAGCGTGACAGCAGATGCATTAAGGAAAATTCTCTTTTCCTTGCCATTAAAGGAGAGCGTGTTGACGGACACGATTTTATTGAAAAATGCTATGCTGACGGCGCTGTCTGCGCTGTTTGCGAAAAAGCGCCGCAGAACCCGCCAAAGCCGTATATTCTTGTTGACTCAACACTTGAGGCGGTTAAAAAAATCGGTATGGCCTACCGCAAAAAATTTGATATTCCTGTAGTAGGCGTATCCGGCAGTGTAGGCAAAACTTCTACAAAAGAGATGCTCTATGCCGTACTTTCTCAAAAATACAAAACTCACAAAACACAAGGCAACCTAAATAACGAACTCGGCGTACCGCTCACTCTCCTTGCAATGCCCGAAGATACCGAGGCTGCTGTAATAGAAATGGGTATTTCCGATTTTGGCGAAATGAGCCGACTTGCGCAGATGGTACAGCCGACTGTATGCGTAATTACAATTATCGGCTGTTGTCACCTTGAAAACCTCGGCGACCGCAACGGCGTTTTAAAGGCAAAAACCGAAATGTTTAAATTTGCAAGCGAAAATGCGGAATTTGTACTCAACGGCGACGACGATAAACTTTCTACAGTAACGGAAGTAAACGGCAAAAAACCAATCTTCTTCGGTCTTGACCGCAAAAATGACTATTACGCAGAAAATATTCAAAACAATGCGGACGGCGGAGTGCTTGCCGACCTTTGTTTCGGCGACACAAAACTTTCCGTAAAAATTCCTGCAATCGGCAGTTATATGGTTTCAAACGCACTTGCAGCCGTGGCAGTAGGCAAACTTTGCGGACTTAATGACGAACAACTTGTAAAAGGTGTTGAGGCTTATAAAACCGTAGGCAGCCGTGCAAATGTTATCAATACCGAAGATTACAAAATCATTGATGACTGCTACAACGCAAACCCGACTTCCGTTATGGCAAGTATTGACACACTTGTAAATTTCAGCGGCAGAACCGTTGCAATTCTCGGCGATATGAAAGAACTCGGCACAAACGATCTTGAAATGCACCGCAAAACAGGCGAACACGCAAAAGAAAAAGGCGTTGACCTTGTAATTGCAGTCGGTCCGCTTGCCAAAGCACTTGCCGAGGGCAGCGGCGGAAAGTGGTATGCAGACATAGACTCTCTCCTACCCGACCTAAAAAGCCTGCTCAAAAAAGGTGATACAGTTTTGGTAAAAGCCTCACACTCAATGCAGTTTGAAAGAATCGTTGCATTTTTGAAAGGTTGAAAATAGGCAATCATTTTGTATATAAATAGATTTAGGTCAAACCTTTAAAAATGTTGACCTTACTTTTATAATTGTTAAAAAGTGCTTAGCTAATTCTCAATTTACCCCAACTTTCGATAAAGCCTAAAATTCACTGACAAAAAACGGTCATTCGCAAACTTTATGCGAATGACCGTAATTTTGTTTATGCTTTATTTAATGAAATGATACGCTGTAATTCTGTTACATCGCTTATATCAATTTTGCCGTTTCCGTCAACATCTGCAAGCTTTAACTGTGTATCGGTGAAATCAGCGTTTTTAGATACATACATCTGAAGTTCTGTAATATCAAGAATATCTACAGCACCGTTCATATTAACATCACCGTGCTCGTAGTTGTTTCCGTTATCAAGCGGCTTGTCCCTAAGATATTTACAATAATCAAGAGCTACCCAACCCTTTACATTTTTATAAGTTGTATAACCCCATGTGTAACCGCCGGACTGTTTTACATCTGTAACATAAAGCTCTGTACCGTTTTTAATCTGATAAACAGTTTTTGATGAAGTTGTTGCGCTCTCTCTCATATTAAGATAATCGCTTACTTCAACCTCGTAAACACCTGTTTTGTATGTAATGGTATCGTTACCGTTATCATCTTTGTTATTGTTGTTCTTATCAAAGTCGCCAAGGTAAATAAAGCCTTGGAAATTCCAACCTGATTCACCCATTGCAGGGTCATTAACATCTGCATATGTAAGATAGAAGTTTTCCCAACCCCACGCAGAGTTTGAAAATGTAACAGTACCGTTCTCTACCTTTTCAACAACGGCAACATGACCGCCTGTTTCGCCGTTTCTGTAATATTTCCAACAAGCAACAGCACCGACTTTCGGAGTCTGACCTCTGCTGTAGCCGTCGTTGTAGTCATACCACTCGTAAGCGTCATAGTGACAAAGTCCGGGATCTCTGCCAAGAATTTCGTATGCTCTGCCGTAAGCATAAGCTGTGCAGTTTGGCATACCATAGCCGTATTGGTAATAAATATTTTTATTGCTGTAATAATAATCATTGCTGTATGACGGTGCATCAAGTCTTGGTGTGAAAGACGATGACGCATTAGCAATCATTGAATACGAAAATACTGTGGTAAAAAGTAATGCACAAACTAAGAACATTGCCGGAATTCTTTTGAGTTTTTTAAAAAACAATTTAAATCTTCCTTTCTGTCAATTATGTTTACATTTCTGTTTATCAAAGAATATTTTACCACAAAGCTCCGCAAAAGACAATATTTTTTTAATAATGTTGTAATTATTTGTAATCTTTGTAAAAGTCATTAAAGCAGGCTCTTGATATTTTGGCAGTATTGATATATAATAAAAACCAATAGTAGCATAAAACAAAATGCTGACAAATGGTCGAGAAATCGAAAAAAGCGTCTGTTTTACTTATATTTTTAGCTTTTGTGCAATCGGAAGTGTTAATATGAAGGTTAATGTCGGTGACAGAGTTGAAATGAAAAAACCGCACCCGTGCGGTTGCAAGGAATTTGAAATATTAAGGATTGGAATGGATTTTAAGATCCGTTGTACAAACTGCGGCAGAGAAGTTATGGTGCCACGAAATAAAATCGAAAAGAATATTAAAAAAATTTTAACCGATAAGGAAAAATAATATGTTTGAAAAAATAGAAATTTTTGATAAAAGATACTCCGAACTTTCGCAAAGACTTTACGAACCGTCTGTTGCGGCAGATCCGGAGCAATATCAGAAAACAATGAAAGAGCTTAAGTCTATTGAAGAAATAGTGCTTACTTACCGAGAGTACAAACAGGCGGTAAAATCTCAAGACGAAAGCATTGAAATTCTTGATGAGAGCGGCGACAGCGACTTAAAGGAACTTGCACAGCTTGAACTTGACGAGGCAAAACAGAACATAGAGAAGCTTTCGGAAAAGCTTAAGATTTTGCTTTTGCCGAAAGACCCAAATGATGAACGAAACGTTATTGTGGAAATTCGTGGCGGAGCAGGCGGCGAAGAGTCGGCACTGTTCAGTGCGGTGCTTTTCAGAATGTACAGTATGTATGCCGAGAAAAAGGGTTATAAAGTAGAAATAGTAAACGCAAACGAAACCGAGCTCGGCGGCTATAAAGAAATTTCTTTTATGATTGAGGGCGAGGGTGCTTACTCACGCTTTAAATACGAAAGCGGTGTACACCGTGTTCAGCGTGTGCCCGAAACCGAAAGCCAGGGCAGAGTGCATACTTCTACCACAACCGTTGCCGTTCTTCCCGAGGCGGAAGATGTGGAGCTTGAAATTGACCCTAAAGATTTGAAAATAGATACTTTCCGTTCAAGCGGCGCAGGCGGTCAGCATATCAACAAAACAAGTTCGGCTATCCGTATTACTCATTTGCCGACAGGTACGGTTGTTGAGTGTCAGGACGAAAGAAGTCAGTACAAAAACAAAGATAAAGCGCTCAAGGTGCTCAAGAGCCGACTTTTAAAAGAAAAGCAGGATAAGCAGGCGAGTGAAATTGCCGCTAACCGTAAGTCACAGGTCGGCACGGGCGACAGAAGTGAAAGAATTAGAACCTACAACTATCCGCAGGGCAGACTGACCGACCACAGAATCGGACTTACGCTTTACAAACTTGAGGATATATTAAACGGAAATCTTGATGAAGTTATAGACGCTCTTGTTACCGCAGACAGAGCAGAAAAACTCAAAGAAAGTATGGAAAATTCATAAGCAAGGTGACAATATGCAAACATTATTGCTCGACAGTACACAGGAAAATATAAATAAAGCAGGAGAAATCCTAAGAAACGGCGGACTTGTAGGTATGCCGACCGAAACCGTTTACGGACTTGCGGCAGACGCTTTGAACGGTAAAGCCGTTGCCAAAATTTTTAAGGCAAAAGGCAGACCGATGGATAATCCGCTGATTGTTCATATTGCGGAGTTTGGGGATATTGAAAAATTCGGTCTTGTCGCCGAAATTCCCCAAAAGGCAAAAATTCTTGCCGAAAAATTTATGCCGGGCCCTCTTACAATTATAATGAAAAAATCGGAGATTATTCCTGACGAAGTATCGGCAGGTCTTGAAACCGTTGCAATTCGCTGTCCGTCACACCCTGTTGCAAGAGCGCTCATTAAGGCGGCAAATACACCGCTCGCTGCGCCGTCCGCAAACATTTCGGGTTCTCCGAGTCCTACAACCGCAACCCATGTTATGAATGATATGAACGGTAAGATTGAGGCAATTATTGACGGCGGTGCAAGTGAAGTCGGCGTTGAAAGTACGGTTATCACTCTTGCGGGCGAAGTTCCTTGCCTGTTAAGACCGGGCGGAATCACCCTTGAACAATTGAGAGATACAATCGGAGAAGTCGAACTTAACAAGGCGGTACTCGACAAACTTGACCCTAATCAAAAGGCGGCAAGCCCGGGTATGAAGTACAAGCATTATTCGCCGAAAGCGAGAGTTATACTTCTTAAAGGCACAGACGAAGAATATATTAATTATGTGAACAGCAAGGATGACGGCAAAACCGCCGCACTGTGTTGTGATGAAGATATTGCGCAGCTTAAGGTAAAAACATTTTCGCTCGGCAAAAGGCAAGACTATGCACAGCAGGCGCACAGACTTTTTGATATGCTGAGAGAGGTTGACGAGGTCGGCGGAATTGACACCGCTTACTCAAGACTTCCGTCCTGCGACGGCGTAGGTATGGCACTTTACAACAGACTTATAAGGGCCGCAGGCTATGAGGTGATAGACCTTGAAAAAATATAAAATATTGGGGCTTACAGGTCAGACGGGCGCAGGCAAAAGCACTGTATCAAAAGTTTTTGCAAAAAACGGCACAGCGGTAATAAATGCCGATGAGCTTGTTGCGGAACTTTATATGCCCGACTCGGTATGTCTTAAGATACTTTCGGCTGAATTTGGCAGTGACATTATTTTGCCGAACAAAAATCTTGACCGAAAGAAGCTTGCTCAAAGGGCATTTGCAACAAAAGAAAAAACCGCCGTTCTCGGCAAACTTATCCACCCGTTTGTACTTTCCCTTTTCCTTGAAAAGACGGAAAAACTTGTCAACAGCGATAAAAAATTCATTGTATTTGACGCACCGCAGCTTTTTGAGAGTAAAGCAAATGTAATTTGCGATTATATCATAAGCGTTACGGCTGATGAAAACATACGCAAACAGCGCATAATGCAGCGTGACGGAATTTCGGAAGAAATGGTGGAAAGTCGTATAAACGCTCAACTTTCCGAAAACTATTTTAAAGATAATTCGGACTTTATTCTTGAAAACAACGGCACAAAGCAAGAACTTATCGACAAAGCCGAGGGGCTATTCGGATACATACGGCAGGTGATTTAATGGCGGCAAATCCCCGATACAAAAAGAAACCCAAAAAGAAGGGAAAAAATTTTATTGTTGGCGGCTGCATAGTTTTAACGGCGGTCTTGCTTGCACTGTTTGTATTTAATTACTATGACAACGCAAAAAAACAACTGCTCGAACTCAGCTATCCGAGAGATTACAGCCAATATGTTCAAAAAGCCGCAAAAGATTACGAACTCGACGAATCACTCATATATGCCGTTATCCGTACGGAAAGCGGCTTTAATGCAGACGCACAGTCGGATGCGGGTGCTTGCGGAATTATGCAGGTTATGCCGAGTTCGTTTGAATGGCTGCAGCAGGTAAGAGATTGTGAGGGCAAATATACGGAAGAAGATTTGTATAACCCCGAAATCTGTATAGATTACGGCTCTTATCTTTTAAAATATTTTCTTGATTTTTATGGGACAGAAACATCGGCTATTGCAGCGTACAACGCAGGATTTGTGGTTTCGGACTGGCTTGACGATCCGAATTACAGTACCGACGGTGTCACGCTTACAGATATACCGTATCCCGAAACAAAAGAATATGTTGAACGGGTAACGGACGCAAAAGCAAAGTATATTGAGTTATATTATTCATAAAATAATATGGTACATCTGATGAAAGGAAGATAAATATGTCAGACGAAAAAAGCAAAGCTACACTTCTTAAAGAAGAAATTATGATGAAAGGCAGCAAGGGCGTAGCAACTCTCAATGCCGAAGAGATTAAAAAAGCAGACGATTTCTGCGTAGGCTATAAAAAGTTTTTAGACCATTCTCCCGTTGAGCGTGAGGCTGTAAGCTACACACTTGAGCTTGCGAAAAAAGCAGGCTTTACAGAATACGATGAAAATGCGTCATATAACGCAGGCGATAAGGTTTATTATATAAACCGTGACAAAGCAATCGCACTTGCTGTTATCGGCAAAAACGGTGTAAAGAACGGTGCAAGACTTGCAATCGCTCATATTGACTCACCACGAATTGATTTAAAGCCGAATCCACTTTATGAGGACACAAACCTCGCACTTTTCAAAACACATTACTACGGCGGTCTTAAAAAATATCAGTGGACAGCACTTCCCCTCTCACTCCACGGCACAGTTGTAAAACTTGACGGCACAAAGGTAAACATTACTTGGGGTGACGATGAAAACGAATCTTGTTTCTGCGTTACTGATTTGCTCCCACACCTTGCTAAAGACCAGGTTTCAAAGCCGCTTGCAAAGGTATTTACAGGTGAGGATCTCAATGTTCTTGTCGGCTCTCGTCCGTACGAAGACGGCAATGACGAAAAAGACCTTGTAAAACTCAATGTAATGTCAATTCTCAATAAGAAATACGGCATAGTTGAGGGGGATTTCCTTTCGGCAGAACTTTGTCTTATTCCGTCATTCAAAGCAAGAGATATCGGCTTTGACGCAAGTATGATCGGCGGTTACGGTCACGATGATAAGGTTTGCGCTTACCCTGCATTAATGGCTTCGCTTGATGTTGAAACTCCGGAGCAGACCTGCGTTACTTATCTTACAGATAAAGAAGAAACAGGCAGCGACGGCAATACAGGTATGCAGAGCGACTTTTTGCGTTACTTTATATATGACCTTGCAAAGCAGGACGGTATTGACGGCTACAAAGCGCTGTCTAAGAGCACCTGTCTTTCGGCAGATGTAAGCGCAGCTTATGACCCAACATATGCATCCGCTTACGAAGCAAAGAACTCTTGCTATATTAACGAAGGCGTTGTAATTTCAAAATACACAGGTCACGGCGGAAAGTACGATACTTCCGATGCGTCTGCCGAGTATATGGGCAAGGTAAGAGCTTTGCTTGAGAAAAACAATGTAATGTGGCAAGTCGGCGAACTCGGTAAAGTTGATATGGGCGGCGGCGGAACAATCGCAAAATATGTTGCCAATATGAATGTTGATGTAGTTGACCTCGGTGTGCCTGTACTTTGTATGCACGCACCGTTTGAAATCGTATCAAAAATTGATGTATATATGGCTTACAGAGCATTTTTTGCATTTTTTGATGATAAAATTTAAAAAATTTCAAAAAGCACTTGCTTTTTATAAAAGAATGTGGTAATATATTACTTGCGGTTAATAATTAACCGCATATGCGCTGGTAGCTCAGCTGGATAGAGTGTCTGACTACGAATCAGAAGGTCGGGAGTTCGAGTCTCTTCCAGCGCGCCAAGTAAAGTGATTTAAATAGCTGCAAAGCTACTTAAATCACTTTGCTTTAATAATGACACATCAAAAGGCTGTGCATTCAGCTCCATTGGATTAACCACCGTGAGGATCTCCCACGGCCGCCCTCATTGCCTGCGACATCATTTAGTAACTTTGTTTGTGCCATAGTTGCTTAATGAGAGGTACGGACTGTGACTGGACGGAAGTATCATTGTCCCTACTGCCTGTCATCGCTTTCATTGAATTTGCCTTTCAATGTCTGAGTCCTGAAGACCTGTAAAGGTGTTCGCTCATTTAGCTTATCCGGTCGGTATACGAATTCTTTGTAACCTCCTTTTGCAAGAATTCCTGTGGATTTGCCCCGGGCCGAACAGCGGTAGGAATGTATCTGATGTGCGGATATTTGATTGTCAAGGTTCATACAAAAAAGTAAGACCTGCACCACCGGATAAATAGTACAGGTCTTGACAAAATATCTAAAAGCGTATAGAATAAAGCAATACGCATGTTTAGCTTCTCAAGTTCTGAGTACAGTGAATACTCGGGGCGCATGCTTATCAGTGACTGCAATCATTGATAAGCTGAGGGGCTTATTTTATTTGCATTCACATTATACCATTTTTAGAGAAAAATGTCAATATATAATGGAAAATATAGTGAAATTTAGTTTTACTATTTAATTAAGTGTCCCACCGTGGGACACTTAATTTATTTTTTGAACTTTTGGAACTATTATTTTTTCGTTATTTATAATTTACTTTTAGGTATTAATATTATTTTCAAATTTTATATATGTATTGTATAAATAGAAAGAGATAAAACAACTTATTTTGAATATTTGCAATTCAATATTGACAACGTATTTTAGATTTGGTATAATATATAATGCATATATTTGTTATATGATGTGTAACTCTAAACAAAAGATATAGAGGTATGTAACTGTAATTACATACCTCTAAGCTTAGCTAATTGTCAAACAACTTTTCGAGGGTGGATTTGACAATGAACTGTTTTACAAATTCGAGGAGCAATATAAAAAGTTTACTAATGTTTGCAAAAGCAATATCAGAAATCTCATTAGAAAAATTTATATTCGCTCCTTCGATTTTGTACTGTACATATGTAAAACATACGTATATTATGACTGCTACTACTATAAGAATTATAGTATAGAGTCTGTTTGTGCCATTCCTTTTCTTCATAAATTATTTCTCCTTTCTTTAATATTTCATTTGACATTTGAAAAGAAACGAGAAATTTAATTTATGATTTTGAACACCTTTTATAATAGCATATGGGAAAGTACTATGTCAAGAAAAATGTTGACATATTTAATGCTGTAATGTATAATATAGTAAAGAGATAATATAATCTTAAAAGCGGTTATCTCAACCAACCAAAATGAGAGTTTAAAAAGTATTTTCAAAAATTATTGATTTTTTTATAAATATATCATATAATATAAGTGGACACAATGATGTCTTTAATGAGGAGTGCCTTGCAGCTCTAAATGCAAGTGATTTATGTTGAGTGCCCTACAGCTCTAAATGTAGGTGATTTATGTTGAGTGCTCTGCAGCTCTAAATGCAGACCGTAATGTATAAAAAAGGGAGCGAATTTTCGTTCCCTTTTTGTTTTAAGGAGAAATGCATTTGAAAGATCTTGATTTTTATATTGTACCAAATAGTTATATTACATACTTACAAAAGGCCGAGAGTATAAAGCGGGGTTTTACTCGTGTTCCGAATATGGATTATGGTAAAAATCATAAGCCTAAGTTTATATGTGGTATTGTACTTAAGATTAATGATGTAAGTTATTTTGTCCCGGTATCATCTTATAAATTTAAGAAACCTGATAATTTTCTGATTTGCGATAAGAACGGAAATACAATCTCATCTTTAAGGTTTAATTATATGTTTCCTGTTCCGTTAGAAATTATTAAACAGCGAAGAATTGATATTGAACCAGACTTAAAGTACAGAGCTTTGTTGGCCCAAGAACTTAAATATTGTAAAGACAATCAAGATACTATAAGAAATTTAGCTAAAAGAACGCATAAAAGGGTAATGCTTGCAAAAAGCCCAACACTTGTTAAAAACAGTTGTGACTTTTCTTTACTTGAGCAAAAGTGTCAGGAATACTCTATTCAGTTATCACAAACCCAACAACCAATCTTACCAAATCAAATACCACCTGTTCCTACAAATGGATTTACACAAGGGATATAATATAAGCCTTCTGCCGATTTTGGCGGAAGGCTTTTTTAGTGCAAGTGTCCCACCGTGGGACACTTGTGGCAAACAATAGCAATGAGGTTATCTATTTATTTCTTCGCTTTAAAGGAATAACTTATGTCAGCAACTCTCCCCTACACTATTTAAAACTGACCGTAAAATAATTTTTTTGCAAAGGCATAACTGGCACAACTAACTTGCCTGCATTTTTGCGATCAATCATCTTGTCCTATTTTTTCTCTGCTTTAGAGCACTTTTGCCGAGCAGCAGCTTTTCCAATACTGCAAGTGTCCCACGGTGGGACACTTGCAGTATCAAAATAACAGCATTTGATATTTTAGAATTGCAGAAAAAACGAATTAACTGTCCCACCGTGGGACACTTGTTAGTTATCAAAACGGTAAATCATCGTCTATAGGCATATTTTCAAAATCGGGTTGTGAAGGCAAAGGCGGCTGTTCAGATATAGTTGGAGAAGAGTCTTTAGTATTATTATATGCTTTTTGCACACGCTCACCGGTAAATGATACTGTATCTGCGACAATTTCGGTTACATAGCGTGTACTTCCGTCATTGGCCTGATATGTACGACTTTGTAGTTTGCCTTCAAGAGCAATCATATTGCCCTTTGCAAAATAGCGACATACAAATTCTGCTGTGTAGTTCCAACAGACAACATTGAAAAAATCAACTTTTCTTTCTTCACCGGATTTGTTGTAATTGCGTTCAACTGCGATACTAAAGCTTGTTACACTTTTTCCGGTAGTAGTTGATTTGAGTTCAGGGTTAGCAGTAAGCCTGCCCATTAAAATAATTCGATTTAACATATTTACGACTCCTTTTTTATTAATATATCAGTTAAGTGTCCCACCGTGGGACACTTGTGGGCAAACAAGAGATTGTTTATTTATTTTTTCTCTGCTTTCGGGTGTTTAATTGTAGGCGAGTAGCTGCACAGGTTATGACTTTGCAAAAGTTATTTTACAGTCAACTTTAAAATAGTGTATGGGAAGAGCTGCCGGCGTAAGTTATGCTGCATTTTTACGAGCAATCGTCTTGTTCTATTTTTTTCTCTGCTTTAGGGGCTTTTGCCGAGCCTGAAAACCTTGCATATTTTAGCTTTTACGCTGCTGCCGTTGAGTATATTTTCTTTTGAGCCTGCAATTATTTATCGGTAATTCTGATTTTGAAGTAATCTTTTGCGAAGTGGCAGCTTTTTACTAAGTTCAAGTGTCCCACCGTAGGACACTTGAGGAGGTAAGCTATAACTGTCCCACGGTGGGACACCAAAACAATATTTTGCCACGGAAAGTAGGGTAGTAAAATTTGCAGGATAAAGACTTAATATTGCAAGCAATATTAAGTCGGTCACAAATGTCGGCAGTGCCGACATTTTCGATAACATTAACTTTAATATCATCGACTAAGCCTTTAATATCACTTTTAGATTGCTGTTTTATTTTCATCAGATAAAAGCTGACTTTTTAGTAACATTGATTTTAATATTGCTAAAATTTCAAGACAAAAATTTGACAAAATGCTGATAGCAGAAAAGAAAAAGCCTCGCTTTTTGCGTAAATTCGATTTATTCCCTATAAGAGTAAAATTACATCAGCAGACAATAAAAAACGCTTACAAGTCGAATTTGGCTAAGTTAAACGCAAAGTTTGTAATGTTGTCAAAAAGTAACGCTTTGAGATAATTTGAACAATTACGGATTTCATATTCTTTGCTTGCTTCTTCATAATTTAAAAGTGTATCCGAAATCAAATCACATAATGAATTAGCTTTTGCAATACCGTGCTTTGTAATGCAGTTGTTAATTGAATAAATAAGTGTACGCTGTGACACAGTAGTTTTATTATAGGTTTGAGATGTGTTGTTGGTTGCCATATCACAAAGTAAATCAACGGCTTTGCAGTATAATCTTGAATATATATCGTTCTCGTAAGCGACATAGCTTTGATATGCATTATAATCTGTCAATTCTTTAATCGATTCAATAATCTTGTCATTGTCAGTTGTAAAAGGTACAGTAAGGTTAATTCTGTCAATGATTAGATTATGATCTGATTTACTGTTATTTATGGTATTGTTATATATGGTATTGTTATAATGTCCGAAATTTTGGGACACGGTATTGTCCGAAGAATTAGGACACGGCAATGTCCTGCTTTTTAGGACACGGTTATTTTCATTGTCCTGTTTTTTAGGACATGGTGAGAGTGTAGATTTTATCGCATTTTTTACATTGTCCGAAAATTTAGGACACGGTTTATTACTTTCTTTTTGCTGTTTCTCTATAACTGTAGGATTAGTGTTAAGTATGTAGTTATTTACACAAAACTTACCGTTTTTACCCTTACGCTTAATTACGGATATATAGCCATAAGCTATAAGTTCATTTAGTGTATTGTAGTATGTCTGCTTGCTTATACCGAGAATTTCCATAGTATAATCTCTTGTAGGAAATACTGTGTTTGATGATTGAGCAAGTGAATAGAATAAAGCAATCATACCACGAGCCTTAACAGATAAACGAGTATCACACATAATTAGTTTTGGCATATTTCCGTAGCCGTATGAATAAATATTATCAAGCAAAAGTGTATGATGTTCTGCAGAAGCAGACGGTGGACAACCTATAGCATTAGGATTACTGCATATGGTGTACACATTTTTATTTAGAAAGCCTTTAGCTTTTGAAATTGAAATATAACTCTTTTCAACAAGCCTGTTCAGATATTTGTAGTAGGTATCCTTGTTCATATTTAGGTCACGAAGTATTGTGCTGCGTTTTGGATAAATTTTACCTGAACCTGCATAAGAAGCTAAGTAGGCATAAATAGCCTTGCTTTGTAAAGGCAGTTCTTTGTCAAGCATAACTTTTTGAGCAAGCATACCAAATCCCTGTGCATATACGCCGTCAATTTCTACTGCGATTTCTATGTCTTTGTTATTTAATTTTTTCATTATAATTCCTCCGTATTTTGAAGCTGCTTGAAACGGACTTTTTTAATTGTTCAAGACCGTGTGAATTAAGCAATTAAAAAAGTCTGCTGCAAGAGCAACAGACTTAGTTTTAAATATATGTTTTTAGTACAGGCTTTTTTTCGTGAGTCTGCACCGGTTCTGCAGATGAGCCTACAGGTGGGGTATATGCCTTTGCTGTAGGATATTTTCTCAATAGAGCCGAAAATAATCTTGTGCGGTCGGCATAGCTTACCTCTCTTATAGTGCTTTTCTTTGCTTTATAGGGTTCTTCGTTAAGTGATAGTCCCCAGTCCTCGCTTTTGAGGAGTTTCATTTGTGCCGGGTGCATACCTGTTTTCATAAGCACCCAGTCACCTTTTTTCATTCTTTTAATTTGCCCCGGTGTCATTAAAGGCTTTTTTGTCATATTGTAAGTAACGGAATTTGCGTTGTTATTGTTTGAAAAGCTGTTTTGCTTTTGCGAAACAGAGCCTGACATTACCGTCTGATTATCAAGCATTTTTGAAAAAGTTTCTGCGTCAGGGGAAGTAGGTGCTATGTAACTGAACATTACATTCTGACAGCTTGATTTTATAACGCTTGCTGTATTCTGATCGTATTTTTGATCAAGCTGCGTCGTCGTTTGTAAAAACGGGCAGCAAATGATACCTCTTGATCTGCCTGCAGAAAACATCTGATCAACTCTCTCTATGGCTGTGTATGTGCCAAATTCATCAAGGTAGTAGTATACTCGATGTGGCAGCTTGTTGTTCTCAAAATGTTCAGAGGCACAAAGTAATTCGTTATAGGTTTGCCTTACAAGTAAGCTTACCAAAAAGTTCTTTGTGCTTGATTTTTCATCAACAACAAAGAATATTGCTTGTTTGCCATTAATAAAGTTTTCAATATCAAGGTCACTGTTAAAGCATATCATTTGTTCCATTTCAGTATCGATGAAAGAGAGCATACGGCTCATTGCTGTTGACATAACGCTTGCAGTAGTCTGAAAAGCACCCGATGCTGTGGCAGACATAAACCATTTTGCTTTATGATTAGTCGGCAGCATTGTATATAATTCAGTCAGATAAGTTGTAGGCATTACTCCTTTTTTATTTACTGTTCGTGGGTCAATTTCAAGGAGCTGTTCAATTATTTTAAAAACTGATACTATGTGCCTTTCTTCGGGTTCACAAAGTTCGGATACAAGTAAGATAACGCCTGTAATAATGCCTTCTGCAGATTCGTAAAAGTATTGATTTTGTCCTGCACTTTTGAAACCGTCCATATGTACGATTGAGTTTGAAAGAACTTTTGCATATGTTTCAGCCCGTGCTTTGTCTGCAAGACTTTTTGTTGATTCATAGCGGTCATTGTATTTATTGACAAGATACATCAGATTGTAACTGTCACTGCGAGTAGGATTTCTTAAATCTATTACATAAGTTTTGTACCCGTAATATTTTTCCAAAACAGGTGCATATGTCTGATGAGCGTCACCTTTTGTATCTGTGACGAAAAAAGGATTGCCAACGGCCGCTAAAAATTCAAGATTAGGATAGACGAAAGAAGATGTTTTACCGCCACCCGGAGCAGATACGGAGAGAGTATGATTATCAGATGTATCAATGTATGCAAATACTTTTTTACCGCTTTTTACTGCACCGAGTATAATGCCCTCAAGCTGTGGCCTGTTTTCGCCATTTCTCCACTTTTCGGGTTCATATGGTATAATAACAAGATTATTATTTAATTCTTGTTTGGTGGCCCATTTTTGGTCACCGAATTGGCCGTCACCGACAGGCTTGCTTTTAATAGAGTTTAAATTTTTGCCGCTTGATGATATAAAGTACGCAGCTATAAGTACAACTAATACGATTATTGAAAATATAATAATTCCGCTTGTTGAGCTACTTCCCATAACTTTGACTCCTTTGTTTTAAAATTTCATTCCAATCTTTTAGATTAGGGGTTATTATTTCAGTTTTATATTTGTCCTGAAATACTTTTTGTGCTTTTTTTGCAAAGTCCTGTCCGTGATTTTTGCCGTCAGAACTGTTAATATCATTATCTGTACATATATAGATTTTCTTTATATGCGGGTAATCTTCAACACATTTTTTCAAAGCTTCTAAATTCAGCCCTCCTAAAGCTATATAGTTGTATGTGTGCCAGTTTTCGTCAAGCTGATACAAAGTAATAAAACTGAATAAGTCAATAAAAGCTTCAAAAACAAAAAGCACATCAGACAAACCAATGTGCTTAAAGCAGTATATTTTGTTACTTCCGGTAATCTCACCTTTAAAAGATTTAACAGTAAGCGTACCTTTTAATCCGGCATACCTGACTATTCCTTTTTTATCTTTGCCGAGAAATACAATGTTGTGGTTGCTTTTATCTTCATATATAAGACCTTTTTTTACAAAGTATCTGACAACACTGTAATCAATACAGCGTGAATTGCACAGATAAGCATACAAGCGTTTGTTGTTTGTGTTTTTTTGAGGTAAAACCACTCTGTCTTTTTTATGGTAAATATCAGGTTCGTTTATAAAATCAACAGGCTTTGAATTGCTTGTAGCTTTGTAATTTCCGTCAAGCAAAGTTATTACTGCTTCTTGAAAACTAAAATCAAAAAATGTCATCAGAAAATTTACTGCCGTACCCGATTCACCTGTAGAATGTCTGTACCAAATATGACCTCGTATTTTTACGCTGTCATGTGCTTCCCACATATATTCTGTACCGCTATGTAAAACTTTTTCTCCTATACTTTCAAGATATTCTTTAATATCTTTATGATGAGCCTGATACAACTCTTCATCTGTAAACGGAATAAATTTTGACATTCTTTAACCTCCCTAATAGTCATAGCTGATTGGATTGTCGGATACAGCATGACCTAATTGTATTTTTTGTATTTTTTCATCTCTTAGCTGTTTTGAATCAGATGTGTATTTTTGCTTTGCTGCGGCAATTGTTTCTGTATTAATAATTTTGCCCATATGAGCGGCTATAGAGGCAAGATTAAGCACTGTTATTTGCTGTTGAGTGTTAGTTTCTTCAATTTTTTGCTGTGCTTTTATATTGCCGAGTTCAACAGCCTTTTTATACCACAAAAGAGCCTTTTCAATATCTCGTTCGATTCCCAATCCGTATTGATAAAAAGTACCTATTCGCAAAGCTAATTCTGAATCTGTTTGATTGTTATTAAACCGGATAAGATAAGCCGATAATGCTTTTCTAAAATAATTACTTGCAAGCTCATTGTTTTGTAATCCGTATTTTTCGGAGTGATAGATATAACCGAGCTGATAAGCTGCATTTGCATTTTCAAATTTTTCAGCTTCGGAAAACCAATATATAGCTTGATTAATGTTCATATCGGTTCCTAACCCTTTTAAATACATATTACCAAGACGATAAGCAATATAATCATTAGGATTTTGATTGTAATCTGTTATATAAAGATTTAGAGCATTACTGTAGCATAGCTGAGCTTTTGCAATATCATAATGGGCATAACTTTCATTTGAATGAATTTTAGCAAGATTGAACCAAGCGTTAGATATATTTCCTTGTGCTGCATATTGAAAATGTTTTATAGCATTTTCAATATCATTGTTTTCAAATGCTATTTTACCTAACTGATAGGCAGCATTTGTATTGCCGAGTTTTTCAGCTTGTGAAAACCAATGTATAGCTTTATTTATGTCAATATCAGTACCTAAACCGTTAAAATACATTTTTCCGAGTCTATAGGCTGTAAAGTCATCAGGATTTTGGGTATAATCTGTTATGTAAAGATTTAAAGCATTACTGTAGCATAGCTGAGCTTTTGAAATATCATATAGTCCGTAACTTTCGTCTGAATATATTTTACCGAGTTTAAACCAAGCGTGAGATATATTACCTTTTGCTGCTTCTTGAAAATTCTCAACAGCTTTTTCAATTTCTCCCTTTTGAAGAGAAATTTTACCGACTTGATAGTTTGCATAGGAGTTACCGAGTACAGCAGATATTTGATAATAACTGTATGCCTCTTCAATATTCTTTTCGACGCCTTCACCGTTTTCGTATAGCTTTGCAAGCGTGTATGCAGATGAAGCACTACCGTTTAATGTAGCCTTTTTTAGCCAAATTACAGCTTTTTGAATATCTTTCTCAACACCGTAGCCGTTTAGATACATCTTACCAAGTCTGCTTTCAGCTGTAACATTACTGTTTTCTTCTTCTGCTTTCTCATATTCCAAGCAGGCTCTTTTATAATTTTCGTTAGCCTTTTGTTCATCAATGATATTGTATTTTTCGGAAGAGTATATGTAACCAAGCTGATATGCTGCATTTGGATTATCTTGTTTAGCTGCTTTATTGAGCCACTCAATTGCAGAATTAACGTTAATATCTGTGCCTTTTCCTGCAAGATACATATTTGCTATACGCATTTCTGTAAAAGCATTTTGTATATCGTTTTCTTCTTGTTCTATCATACCCTCCAATGCTTTTTTATATAAGCCGTTAATATAGTCTTTTGAAACATTATTAAAATCATCGGCATAATCCTCATACAGCTTTGCAAGGTCATAATTTGCAAGCACAACTGTTTTAGTTGCTTTTGAAAAATAATGCTCTGCCTGCTGTATATCAATATTTACACCCTCACCGGACAAACACATTTTACCAAGTCTGTATGCCGCATATTTATCACCTTTTCTATCTGCTTTTAAGTAATAGTCAAATGCTTTTTCATAATCTTGAGTAAAACCAAGGCCATAATAAAATTGATTGCCAAGGTAGTAGTAAGCATGCGAATAACCGTTTTTTGCAGCAAGACTAAAAACATTACTTGAGCAGCGATAATCCTGTTCAACACCTTCGCCTTTAAGGTACATTCGGCCTAACAGGTATTCAATATATGCTTCATAAGAATCAACTTCACTGTAATAATGCAAATTGTCAGAATCGTTTTCGAGTTCATAAAAGTAATTTCTGTTTTTTAACCCATCTCTGAATTGAATAAAAGCTGTTTTGCAATAGTAGTTGCCAAGTTCTTTATTGATTTCTGTATCTTTAGTACCGTATAAATACATTTGTCCGAGTTTATATGCAGACATACTGTCACCGTAACTGTCCGCAGCAATACCGTACCACATTTGAGCTGCATTATAATCTTTTTCCGTACCTTTTCCGTAGTAATAACAATCCGCAAGTTTTCTGCAAGATTGTGCAGTTCTGGTTTGCAAATCACTTGAATTTTGATACGCTTTTTTAAAATCTATAACTTCCTTTCCTTCATTTCCAAGTATAAATGAGGGAATTTTTTGTAACTCTGTATATTCGTATTCTTCCGGCTTTGTATCATCAATAAAACCGTTATCATCATCTGCTGATTGCGGTTCTGTTTCTGCAGGAGCTGTAATATTCGGTGGGTGAGAAATCGTAATATCATCAGTTGCAGTTATAAATGTTTCGCTTTGATTCATAGATTTTGCACATTCTAAGATATAATTCTTGATAGATGTAAATTTATCAATTTTGGAAATGTCAGGCTTTACAAATTCTTTTTTTGAATAGTATTTACTCAAACTGTAGCTTTCATCACACCACTTATCATAAAGATTTGACAGTTGGTTGTTATTGCTTACAAGTGTGGTTAGAATATCATCTACAAGTTTTTTCTTGTCAGGTGAAGAAAAGCCGTAAGTATTTCTTCCTTTGCTGAAATCTTTGCTTGAAAGGGTCAACATTTGATTAACTAAGTATTTTAAAGTTTCATCGGAAATATATTGATTAGGTTCGGAAAGCAGATTATTTAGTAAAGCTTTACTCTGACTGATTAGCTCGTTTAGGTATTTGTCTTTATTAATATATATTTCCTGTCGTTCATCTTTGAAAATTTCATTAACAAACTCTGATTTTAAATTCTTAATATTTTTCTTAGACAAAAAGCCTTCTTTTGGGTCTGTTGAGCAAACGAATAAATGTACATGCGGGTGATGACCTGTATTGTGCATAGCAGCATACCATTGCAGATTATTAATGTTTATACCGTGAGCTTCTGCGATAAGATCAACTTTAGACATTATTAAATCTTTCCATTGCTTTTGACAGTCATAACCGAGCCTGTCAGCGTCCTCTCGTCTGAGCGAGAGAATGTCAGTCCATATGTTTCCGTCATGAGTTGATATTTCTTCTGCAACTCTGTCAAGATCTACATCAGGGTATGATGAAAATAAACCGTGCTCACCGACTTTATAAGCACCCGGTCTTTTAGCTGCATATTCTATCAAATTTCCTGCTTCGTTGAACAGTAATTCTTCCGCAAGTCTTGATATAAGGTCAGAAGCATTTGACATAGTCGGATTATTAATATAATCGGTGTATTCCAACGGCTTATCCTCATCTTCTTTATAATTTAGCTGTTCAAGAAATTCTTTAATGGTTTCTTCTTGCTTTTTTGTTGCAGGTCGATTTTTAACATCATAAAACTGTGCCAATCTGATAGCTTCATTTACTATGTTTTGTTCCGATAGATTTAATGAAGTATTTTCAGAAAGCTTATTTGCCAAATGCAGCATTAAACTTGAAGCATTCGCTCTTGTAGGATTAGCTTCATAAGCTTTGTATTCTTCACACTCTGCACTAAGACCTTTTTCTGTATAGAGATTAAGTAAATCTTTAACAGATACTTTTTGCTTAAAAGTAATCGGTAAATCATCTGCCATATCAATGTTTTTATCAACAGTTTCCCTTGTACCGCAATACCGTACAAGATTTGCTGCATGCTCACCGCTTAAGGCGTGATCGCTTAGCTTTTCTCCGGGTTTGGCTATATGAAAGTAACGGGAGTTTAAAATAAACCTTGTGCCAACCATAGCAGCCTCCGTCAGGTTTGAGCTTCATATGCTGATATAATACCTTTGCTTGCCTTAACATCTTCTACAGCTTTTCTACGCATTTTATCATATGAGTCTTTGTCAAGTTCCATCATACTTGCAACGATACGAGTAAGTACATTGATTTCAACAGCTTCTTTGAATTGCAGCTTTGAGGTTCTGTTTGAAGCATTGTTTATCATACCTTCAATTTTTTGTCCTACGATAGAGCATAGATAATCTTGCGTAATTTCAGATGTTTTATAGCCAAAGTAAAAATCAACAGCTGATTCAATTATCTTATTTCTGCTTGTTTTGCCGTCATCAAGTTTCTTTAAGCTCTCAATTTTATTTATCGTTGATAAAGGCAATTGAACGCTTATCTGCTGTTTGTTTACTGATTGCATACGCTATTCTCCTTTAAAACTTCGTTACGCTTATTAATTAAAAGTGTAAGGTATTCATCTGAACAAAGATAGTTATAATACTGCTCAATTGCTATTTGCATTACAAATCCTCTTGAAATATAAAGCTCTCTTTTAAGAAACATCAGCATTCTATAACTCTTTTTGGTAATATAAAGACTTTTTTGCTTTTTAGGAATTATATCAAATTTTTCTCTTTCTTCTCGAAAAATACTTTTTATTTTTTCGGGATTTTCAAGATATTTTTGGTATAAATATTCGACAGAAGCGTTATAAACGAAAGAAAGAGTGTTTGAATTAAGAATATTTTTGGCTTTAACAGCAGTTTCGTCTATTACTTTTGATGTAAGATAAAAGCAAGAACCTAATAATTTATCATCAGGTATATTATCATTGGTTAAAGTTAATTTGTTAAAAAATCTATCTGACTGTATCATAAAATCACCTCTTAAAAGATTTTCTCGACTGAACGAATTTTACATATATTATCGTAATATCCCATATTGAAATTGTATGTTACATTTGAGTTTGACACTTCATCGTTGTATATGATTGTCTGACTGCAAATAGCCATAACATTAAATGAACCGTTATCCTCATAGTCAGAAACATACAATTGTACCAAGCCTGTAGCTTGCTCATAATTATCATCGTATGTGCTGTGACCTATTGTTGTTTGTAATTGATTATAATAATCATCTGATAGGTAATCTTTGAGCTGAGAAATATTATTACTTTGTGACCCAGAATAGGAGAGGTAAAGCTGACAATATTTATCAATGACATCTTTGACTTCAATATTAAACAGTCTGTCATATTTGAGCTTTTCACTTTCCAATTCTTCAATCCTTTGCTGCAAATTTTCTGTGTTCATAGTTGTGGTTTCAACTGTAACAGGAGCAGTAGTCGATTCTGTTTTATTAGTATCATCTTTCAAACCACACCCTGTTACAATAACTGTTATTGCAGAAATAACGACCGTTGCTATAATAAATTTCTTTTTCATTTTTCTTCCTTTCATATACCAAAGCAGCAACAAGTGTCCCACCGTGGGACACTTGTTAGCTGAAATCCGTGTCAGATAAGCCTTTTAGGTAGTCATATGTCCACTTTCGTCTTGTTTCATAGCTGTAGTTGCTGTCACTCCAAGCCCTTTTAGAAGAATAAACAGAATCAAGAGTTGCGTTAGATACACCGTATAAAACACCATTATGACCGTTGCCGTAAACATTTTTATCAAATGAACCTGTGCCAAATTGATTTAATATATCTGCACAGTAAACGATAGCTCGCTTATCATTGATATTATTTTCCTGACAAATTGCGATATATTCTTCCGCATTTTCTGTTGATGTTTGATTTTGTGCTTCTATGCCTGCATTCGTAAGCAGCATTGCTTTAATACATGAGCAAGTATAGCTGTCAGGGACATAACTTGACCAATCGCTTCCGTTTGTTATAGCGGCAATAACTTTCCTACCGGTATTTGAGTAAGATAAAGCTACTCGGTTAATTTCTGCATTGCTTATACTGTATGCTTTACGCAAGAGTGATAATGCGTTATTACCGTGCCAACCGTATGCACCTACTGACAGAGCACCGTTATCATTAGCTATAACAGAACCGAAATCGCTGTTATCAAGTTCGTTGTAAAATACACCTACTTCATTGTGAGTAATAACATTTCTTGTTACATTTGCAAGACCTTTTTCAATTGCTGAACCAACCGCTCCATAGCAAGCTATGCTGTCATCGTTTAATTGTAATATGTATTTATTTACATAACTTACAGTTGCCCAGTTGGAGGTTTGGCCATTGTACTCATTGCCGGCAATTACTGTAACAGAATTATCTTTTACTTCAACAACTATGCCTATATGATCTACATTACTGGTTGCTTTATAATGGCTTCTGCCACCGTAATTGAAGAAAATTAAGTTGCCAACTTGCGGTGTATAGTTATCGGCACTTTTTAATTTTCCAAGCTCTTTTAGGTTGTTTGTCCACATAATAGTTCCCGGTGCAAAGCCAAAATCTTTGGTTTCATAGCCTGATTCCTGAATACAGTAACCGACAAAATAACAGCACCAATCTGTCACAGAAGATTTAAAATATGAGCAATAGCGTTCACCTTGACAGGATAAATTTTGACTGCCTGGAGTGTGAGTTTGCCAAAAGCTGTACTCTTCTTTTGCTTTTTCTGCAATTGGTGCTGCATTTTGTTGTGTAGATTCATATGTAAACATCAACAGAAATAAAACGGCGGCTATAACACCTATGACTATTCCTATAATTGTATTTCTTGCTTTCTTGTTATTAATGATAAGCAAAAAATACTTAACTGCTGTAGTCATTTATTTACCACCTGCTGTGCCGAATAACTCTTTTTTGTATTCCGGTGCAATAATTTGTAAGTAGTAGCGTTCATTACCGCAGCAGTACAAGCAATGACCTCTTTTACTTATTTGTATAAGTTCCCATTCTTCATCAAGCATATTAGTTATAGCTTTGTACTCCTTAATATTGACAGTGCCGGGGTAGAAGAGAAAACGGTGAGTAGGTATTGAGAAAAACGGCTTTGTATATTCAACAACCCCCGGAATCATCAAATCCTCAATATTTTGTGAAGCGATAACGAGGTTACTGTTTTTCTTTCTGCCACGCTTAACAAATGATCGCAGATACATAATTACAATTAAACTTTTAATTACCTCGTGCAGCTCGTCAACGATTACAACCGTATTGCCTTCTGTCAAAAATTTATTATTCATAAACGAAAGAATATTGAAATACATTGCATTTTTTAAGTTTTCGTTTGTGTTTAATAAATTCTTTACATCAAAATTTATGTGGTCTGCATTCGGAATGTTTGTATAACCGTTAAAGAATGTAGAGTCTGTACCGATACATATTGAACGAATACAAAGCGCAAGATTACGGAGAGTGTCTTTTGTAAAAAGCATTTCTTTTCCGTTAATTTTTGAAACTTCATCATAAATATTAAGCTGCCTTTCAACTTCCTTGAACAAATCTGAAAGTATAGGATAATCAACATTTGTAAGCTTGTTCAAATCGGTACGGTCTGTAATATGAAATTTTTTGTACAGTTCTTCAAGCATTATTTCAAGAGTATCAAGTTCAGCTGTTGTAATAGCAGGATTATATGTTTTAAAGAAATCTTTGAGAAATGCTATATGTTGAGAAATAATTGTTTTATGTTTAAACGCAACAGGTTCATCATCAGTATAGCTGTCATCAAGAGGATCATTCAAAAGGCGAGGCTGCATTACATTTATAAAATACTTGCCTGACAGCATATCAATGTTTGTGCCGCCGAGTCCGTTAGTTACATCTATACATTCTTTGTCAGAATCCATACTGTAAACTTTTTTCTGCTGTTGTCGGAAAAGACATATAAGCAATTTTATAAGGAATGACTTACCTTCACCGGAGTTACCGAAAATTGCTATATGACCGTTGGTTTTATCGGTATCTCTATGGTCAATATCGGCAAGAATATTTCCACCGTGTACGGCTCGACCAAAGAACAATCCTTTAGGGTCTGTTTTGCCGGAGTAGCTGAAGGGGAAGAGGTTAGCCACTGAACTTGCAGGTAATACTCTTGCAAATTCTTTATCAAACATATCAAGGCCAAAAGGAGCTACCGAAGCAAAACCGTCACGCTGCTGCATATACAATTCATCGTATTTTACATGATTTTTATTGAGCGTTGAACATACTTTTATTTGCATATCTCTTAGTTCATTAAGAGAATTAGCTATTACTTCTACATAAACAGAACAATGTATAAACTCTTCTTTTGTTCGGTGCGATTCTTTGAGTATTTTTTCTATGTCTAAAATATTTTCCTTGCTGTCTATTGACTTAGACATAGTTTTTGCCTCTGCAATATCGCCCATATTTTTTCGTTCTGCTTTTTCAAAGATTTTTTCTTGCTCTGACGGTGTAACTCTTTCATTATATATATGTAATGTTACACCGCCCATTTCACCGATTTCAGACAGTATTGCAGTTTGTTCTGTTTCGGTTTTATATCTTCTGATAGCAAAAACTTTTCTGTATGTATTACCTACTATGTAATATCGCCTGTGCTTAAAGTCCATAATTGACGGTGCAATTATATCCACAAAATTTTTAAGGCTTTCATTTTTAGATAATCCGTATTGTTCGCCGTCATAATCAGGCAACTCTTCATCGTATGATGTATGCTCAAGATAAATCGACAACATCTTTTTAATATCTTTTTTCTCTGCAAGCTGTACAGTGAAATTTTGCTCGGCACATAGTTGCAATGCGTGATTTACAAGCTGTCTGCTGTCCTGCTGAGAAGTTCTTAAAATAATAAAAAATGATCTGCTTGTTGACATAGCAGATTTTATATTATTCATATATTCAATGTCTTTGATGTCAAGAGCTGCAATGGCTGCGTTATTTTCTTTGCTTTTCAGATTTTCGAGATGTCTTATGTTATTTTCATAGTTTTGTGAATTATTAAGACACAAAATTTCAGATTTAGGCAGTTCAGAAATGATATTTGTAAGTGAGTCAATAATACCAAGTCTTATGGGCTTTGAGAGAACAGTAATATTTTTGGGCTTAACTTCAAGAAAATATTTTTCCTCATTGCGTGTAGTAAGAATATGATCTTCTTTAATCTCAGCTATTTCAAAGAAATTCTGCACTCTTGTATTATTGTTCTTAATTGCTTTGTTAAGTTTGCGATCTTTTTTTGACAAGTTTATCGCCTCCATTTCAAAATAAGTACATCAGTAAACAAGAACCTTATGAACAGCACAAATAATCTGATTACTGAATAATCCACAAAGCGGGCAGACAAAAATGCGTATGCAGGCAGAAAAGCTATAAAAAACCAAATATGCAATGACAAAAACATTATTATTGAAAAAGCAAATATACTTACCATTACAAATAAATCTGTTATAGTCCAGTATTTATATAGCTTTACTGCCGTAAGATTATCGGGATAGTAAAATTTTCTCATTTTTAGCCTCCTTTTAGTGAGCAAAAGAGCGGATTATTGATGTAATACCGCTTGTAGCAAAAATAGCTTGAGATACATTAGCTTTTACGCTTGTATCAAGTCCGAATTGCTGTAAAATTCTCGGAGCTTCTGCCGCAGCAAGCATAACACCTGTGGCTAAAATCAAATCCCATACATCTGCGCCGTCTTGAGTACAATATACAACCGCACCTAAAACGATTAGTATATTTGATATAAAAGATGTTGCACAAATGCCGATTACTTGTTTGCACCACCCTGAAAACGAATCTAAATATCCTCGTGGTACATTGAATAAGTGCAAAGAACCGACAAACATTTGAATTATTAAAATTCCGCCTCGTTTTATATTTGCAAGGAATACTTTAATTACACAAACAAATGTAATCAGCATAAATATAGCGAATCCCCACCCGGAAAAGAAATTTGCTGAACTTGTACTGTTATCTGAATTTATTTGGACGATAAAATTTATAGTAATATCATCTGTAAATGCCTGACAAATAATGTTACAAATATGATTTGTAAAAATCAGCAAGGATACAGGCAGGGTAGTTATTAGTAATGAAGCTAACAGACCTTTGAAAATATTAAGCAGGAGATTAATAGGAGAAACTCGTTCTCCCTCACCGACTGAAACAGCAAAGTCAAATACTGCAAAAGCTATACCGGACACTAAAAGCAATCCGGCAAAGCTTTCTATAAAAAACAAAAAATTTGTAACCATACTATTATCAAAAAGGCTTGTTGTATAATTATTATTTTGATTGATTATGTCGGTTGACCAACTTGCAAGACCAATAGACATAAACTGAGCAATTGTATAGTGTAAGTCTTTTGTTAAATCCATACAAAATATATCAGCAAGGATTAAAAGTAAAGAATCTATCATATGCTGCTCCTTTTAGCTTAAACCAAACCAACCAAAGAAGCCTGCTCCGGCAACCACGCCACAAACAATAGTAGCACCAAATGCCATTCCGATTCCTGCCCATGGAATTTCAGTTCCCTGATTACGATGGCTGAGCAATCCTTTAACAAGCTTTGCAACTGCGACTGTTAATGCTACAAGTGTCAAAAATCCAAAAATGACTGCGACTACATCCTTAAATTGTACTTTTACTTCATTAATTGCTTTATTAATGCCGCCCGAAATATCAACACCGGCGTTGTTATCGGCAGCATAAGCATTAATTGCTGTTATAGATGAAATCAGTGCTGATGTGATTGAAAATGATAACACTTTGTTTTTGATTTTTTTAAGATTCATAAAAATTACCTCCGTTAATTAACTGTTACATAGCAGGTATATGACCTACCGTTATATGTTGCTGTTACTGTTGTTGACCCTTTTTTCAATGCTTTAAAGCTGCATTGATTTCCACCACCTCCATAATTTTGAAGAATATACGAGTTACCGACTGACCATGAAACTCCGTTATTTGCTCCGATTAAGTTAAGAAATAAAACATCATCTGTATGTATAGAAACTGACGAATAAGACAAATATATATTATCTTTAGTTGTTTCTTGCGGTTTTACAGTAGGTTTTGAAGTTGGCTTCTCAACTTTTTTAGTAGTTTGAGGCTCTTGAACCTTTGTCGGTTCAGGTTTTGGTGTTTCAGATTGCTGTGGTCGGTAATAGTTGTTATTGCTTTGTGATGAATTATGAGAACTGTTGTTTATGCTGTTTTCGTTAGGTTCTTGTGATTGCTCGTGCTCTGAATCTTCAGATTTACTTTCACTTTTTGATTGCGATTCTGAACTTTCGGAGCGTTCACTATTAACGCTTTGAGAAGATTGTTGTGTTGCTAATTCACTGCTGTTTTGCCACTTAGAAATACTTTGTGTTGTTTCTGCGGCATTAGTGAATTTTATAACTGAACTTGAATAAGAAGCTGTAGTATTTACTTCTTCTTTCTCTGTTTTGCCATTAACCGCAAGACTTACGATTATAACAACTGCAATCATTACTACAATAATTCCTGCACATACAATAACGAATACAGGGTTGATTTTTCGCTTGATGATCTATACCTCCTTTTTTATTTGTTATATATTAAAAGCAGTGCATATTTTAATACACTGCTCCTAAATATCGAAATCAATTTAAGTTATATATGTAGTTTAAATCAACATCACCTCTTATACCGTCAACCTTGCCGTTCCAACTGTACTGATGAATGTCAACAAATGCCGGAAGCTCATTGTACGAATTATTTGGTGCTGCCATCCAAATTAAATATTTACTTGCAAGCTCATCGGGATAAGCACTGTCAACAAGCATTGATTTTGCCGAATACAAACCCGACTCGAAGCCGTTGCTTTTTATGCCGTCACAAAATGTTGAAATTATATCAGTTAGTGTTCTGCGTGGCAAAACAGCTTGCCTATATTCTTCTACATCAAGAAAAACAGGAAGGTCAAATTCCTTACCGCCAATGGTTTTCATACAGTTTTTAACCTCTGCTTTAGCTGCGTCAACCGATGTTGCGTAACTATACCAGTATGCTCCAACATTCAAGCCTGCTGACTTTGCTTGACGATAATATTCTTGAAATTTATTATCTTCTTGGTTCGGGTCTTTGCCGTAGCCTGCACGAATAATAACGCAAGTGACACCTGTATTTCTTACTTTGTTGAAATTAATATCACCGTTCCATTCGGAAATATCAATACACTTCGCTTTTTCAACTTTTACTTTTGTTGTAATTATTTTATTACATTGTTTTATAGTAACAGTTGCATTGCCGACTTTATTCACTTTTACTTTTGTCAAACTTTTTTCCGTTGAAATAATTTTAGCAACAGAACTGTCAGATGATGTAAAGGTGATCTCATTTACATCATTATTTGTATCAACAGAAATCGTAAAAGTATCACCGACATTTTTGCAATATTCTTTTGTTGATATACTTATCTGCGTATTATTTTCTACGCTCTGATTGCTGATTTCAATTTGTAAAAACGATACATCGTTTACATCAATTCTGCCGTCGCTGTTCAAATCAAGTTTTGTATCTTCTGCAAAATCAGACAAAGCATTTTGCAAATATGTAACATCATTCACATCAATTTTATTATCCGCATTAATATCAAAACCTGTTGCAAGTACAGACATTCCACAATTGATAAGTACAATACTCGTAATTGCACCAATTATTATATTTTTTATTTTCATTTATCCATTAATCCTTTATTTAATAAATCATCACATTCGCCGGAAGCAATAAACAGTGTGTACACTATAAATGTATCAGTTATCGCTAAAAAACTCATTACACACCAAGTTAAAGCCATTATGCTCACCTCACATATGTTCCTCTTGCAACATTTTTTGATAGCAATATAAAGTAGCTTTACAATCAGCTAAACTATCGTGAGCAATGTCTGTTCCCCAATCATATCCGTAATATTCTGCACATTTAGTGAGTTTTTGCCATTTGTGACAGCCATATTGCTCGCTCCATTCTCCGTATATGTCTGCAAAATCTTGCATAACATCTATGACAGTCGCCTTGCTGTTTTCAATGCCGACAGCAGAAAGAAAACTTAAATCAAAATCTACATTGTACCCTATGATAGTATGAGCAGAATTGATAATACGACTGATTTCCTGCTTCACTTCAAGAATATTCGGTGCAGTGGCAACTGTTTCGGGGGTTATGTGATTAACCGCCATAGCTTTATTCCAATTATCTGTATAAAGCGGCTTAATATAGCTGTTAAAAAGAGTGTTGCCCTGACTGTCTATAATTGACACCTGTAACAGCTCATCGGTATCGGCATTAAGTCCTGTTGTTTCTGTATCTATGACTATTTCGTCATATTCATATTCTATGCCTGAATCAAAATTTTGAGCTGTAAAAGTGTTTTTAATAATGCTTTTAACAATGTCCTGTGTGATTTCTCGACGCAGTTGCAGTAACTCTTCTTCCTTCTTTACCTTTTGTTGCTGTAAAAAGGCTTTTTGACGAGCAACACGCTTTTCTTTCTCTTTTGTTCGATAGGCTGTAAGTTCTTCATCAGTCATTTTGCGTACTTCCTCATCCCAAAGATACAGTTCTTGATTAGGACAATAAGCATTTACCCAAAGATACCTACCGCACTTATCATCAATTTTGATATAATGCTTGAGCTTCCACTGCCTTTCGGTCAGCAAAAGTCTATCTTGCTTAACATTTATCCTTGTCCTTACGCTTGTTTTATAATCGTCCCAAATGCTCATATATACGCTCCTTTCTATCAATCACCTTTATAAGCTAACTGTGAGTCAATATCACTTTGTAATCATAGAGTGCTATATCAACAGTCTTGGCAATGCATACTGAATTATTGATTATTTTATTTCTCATTGGTTTTATCATATTAAAACTCCTTTTTATACAAAAACCATATTTTTATACACATCTTCTCTTGTAATCAAGCGAAGATTATTAAGTAATTCTTGTAATTTCATATACATACTTCCTTTTTATATATCACATTCGTTGGAAGCAATAAACAGTGTGTCCACTATAAATGTATCTGCTATTGCTAAAAAACTCATTACATCGAAAAATAAAGCCATTATGCACACCTCACTTTAAATGCTTGTTTAGCTTCACTTTCGCTGAAAAAAGCATTTTTACCAACAGTCCAAAATTCATCGCCTGATGTTTTGCACCTTACGCTCATACTGTTTTCTTCTATAAGAATTGCGGTGACGGTATCACTGCACATCAGCATTTCTCCGTCACCTAAGTCATCAATCAAGAAAACTTTTTTGCCTATCATATTTTCAATCACATTCTTACCTCCTTTTACAAACTGTTCTCTTAACACAAATAATTAAAACAACTAACAAGCTAATACCTAAAATGATAAACACAAGCGTTAAATCATTATGATTATCATTGCTAATCACCTCATCAGCTGTTGCAGTATCAGTAATCGTATCTTCAACCCTTTCGCCACGCACACACAATCTGTGCGTATTAATTGAGTACGGATAGCAAGTGACCAATGTCACATAGTCTTTGCCGTTCTCAATTTCAAGTTTACTTGAATCATCAGGGTCAACTATATTAATCTCACACACTTTGTATGTGAGTGTTTTATTCAGTACATTTATTTTAAAGGTATCTCCGATTTCTAACTTGTCCAGCTCATCAAAGAACACCTGTTCAGGATAACCGGAGTGAGCGGATATAACAGCGTGTGTGCTTGCACCGCCAATGGGCAAGGAAGTGTTTGCCAAATGTACACAGCCGTTTTTGAGTTTTTCCTCTCTGTTGGTGCTGTCGTGATACACCGGTAAGTCAACATTTATCTTTGGAATTTCGATAGTACACATTATATCGTCATAGTTGAGAATGTTCTCATACTCTGACATTGCTGCATTGTATTCGTCTTTTTCTTCATCGTTTAATGCACTCTTTGCAAGCAATTCGTTAAAATTTTGAGCCTTAGCAAGCTCGTTGTCGATTTCATCATCAGACATTGTTTGAGTGCTTTCACTGTAGTTTTTTATAACTGTTTCATTGCTTTTACTGTTGATGTAATCGGCAATGTTGGGATATACTATAAAGCCTATTCCGACCGCAGCAAGAACGCAGAGGGATATAAAAAATATTTTAGTTTTCATAATTTTTTGTGAGCAAGGGCCACCGATAAATCGGCAGCCCTTTTGTTATAGTTTAATTATTTAGCTGTCTTAGCCGATTTCTTCTTGATGAGGTATGCAAGTACCAACGCAAGAGAAATGCCTACACAAGCCACACCAGCCATTCTGATGAAGCCTACATATCCGCCTGTCTTAGGGAAGAATACGATTGTATCAGTTACGGTAATTTCAACTGCGCCGTTTGTCGGAGCATTCTGTACCCAGGTGCCTTTAGTGAACACTGAATTGTACTGAACAGGGATTTCAACTTCAATTACCTTGCCGTAAACATTGTAACCGGCAGGAGCAACAGTTTCTACAATGTAATATGTTCCGCTCTGTAATTTTATTTCCTCATTTGCTGAATTTTTAAAAATTACATTACCGTTGCTATCTGATGTACCCGTTCCAATAACATTGGTATGAGCTTTATCGTTATACAGGTCAAAGGTTGCACCTGCAAGCGGATTGCCTGCTTCGTTAAGTTTGAGTACCTTAAGTCCATATGTGTAAACATATACCTTATTGCCCGGAACACTGTCAACACCTGAATCATTACCGTATTCAAGTTTTACATCTTCATTCGGGTTGCCTGCTGTACCGACTACAGCGTATTTGTTGACTGTTGTAGAATATGTTACAATAACAAATTTTGCGTTGCTTGTATAAAAATCTGACTTTGCAAGATACTCGGAAGTAAGAGCGACATTAAACTTTGTGTTTTTGCCCTCACCCTCGCTTGTTACATTCACCTTGTAATCTGTGCCTTTAGTAAGGTCAGCTACTTTAGCACCTTTAGCGTCAACAAGTGTAACCTTGAATGAATTTTTGTTAAGTGTAAGACCTGCACTCATATCATCATATACAGCATATGTTGTGAGCTTAATGTCATTTGAGCCTGCTACTGTATTCTTGAGCTTAAAGTTTACAGTGTCGCCAAGGCTTACATCTGTATAGTTAGTATTGTTCTTTGTGCTGTTGGTAATTGACTTTTCTGTTGACGGTGTGCTGTCAGCTACCTTGCTTGCAAGATTGATTTCAGCGTAGCTGTATACCCACTCACCGTTATTGTAATATGGGAGAGCAAGAACAGAGTTTGTGATACTTGTAACACCGGCAGGGTACTTAACACACTTGATGTAATAAATACCCTGTACAAGGTTTGAAAAGCTCTGTGTTGTGTTTGTTGCCGATGAAGTAAATGTACCCTGTGATACTGCCGTACTTAAATCAGCGGTATCAAGTGCGTCAAGAGCAGCCTTTGAATCGCCTGCAAGAATTTCAGCACTGATTGAATTTATAAGTGATGTGTATTCTGTTTTGAATGGAGTAGCTGTTGTGCTCTTGAGGTCAGCAACTCTGAACAGTTCAAAAGTATAGCCCGGTTTAGTGCATTTCACACTGATATTGACCTTTTGGTCTGTCTTAAGTGCAGTAGCCGCACTTGCTGTCGGTATTGCCGCAAAGAGTAATGTCAACATCATTACTGCTGCGAGCAGTTTGCCTGTGAATGATTTTCTGATTGATTTTCTCATAAGAAAACCCCTCCTTAAAAAAATTTTGCGGACAATTTGTCCGTTGTATGGAAAAAGCCCAACAGATTTACTGTTGAGCCTTTTTGCCGATGTTTTTTTTCTTTTTTCTTATACCTAAACCAATAGCACCTACCAATATTGTAAATGCTAATACAGCGGCGCCGATTTCAATGTACATCGGTCTGTTGTTGCCTGTTCCGCCTGTTTCAGGAATGAAGACACTGTTATTCTTAACTGTAAGCTGTATGTCAAGTGTATCTAAGCTGTCGTGCGAAATCGTAAAGTTAATCTTGCCTGCATACGGCATATTACCTTTGCTGTCTGTTTCAATGAAGTAATAATCACCGGGCAAGAGGTTATTTACAATAATTCTGCCGTTGCTGTCGGTAACGAGCTTTGTTACCGTATCAGCCGTCTTGCTGTCGGCAGCTTCGTACATAATACTGCTGTTTTTATTTATAACATTAACAATGCCTGTTTTTGTGTTGTAGAGTTCAAACTCAATACCCTCAAGCGGATTGCCGTTGCCGTCGGTTTTTGTAAGTCGAACACTGCCTCTTACAAGTGAGTTATACATCTTAACGATAATGCTCTTGCTGTCCTCAAGTGTTACGGTTTGAGCCGCAGGCTTTACATACTTAGCAGGGAAGTAATATGTACCGTCTGCATTTTTAAAGCCTAATTCGTCAATTGTGTATTTAACCTTTTCATTGCTTGTGTTATACACCGCAAGATTGGTAAGCTGAGCAGTGCCGTCCTCGCCTGTTACAAGCACCTTATTTGTTTTGCCGTCATCAGACTTTACCGAGAAGTAAAAGCCGCTTACAATGCCGTCCTCTGATTCTTTCTGAACGATAAGACCTGTTTTTTGAAGTCTGTTAGCAAAATAAAATGAAAGAGTAACATTTTCCTTTAGCGTAACGGTTTTTTTAGCAGGAGGAATATATCTGTCAGGTATCGAGTATGTACCGTCTGCATTTTTGTAGCCAAGCTCTGTGATTATGTATTTTACATATTCTCCGCTTGCTTTGTAAACAGGCAAGTCGCTGAGCGTTGCTGCACCGTCTACGCCCTGGCTTTTTGTTACTATGTTTTCGTCTGTCACTCCGTCATCAGACTTGACATTAAACCATACATCCTTAGCAGTATTAGCTCCTCGCTTACTGTCATCAGCGGTTTTGTAGATTGTAAGATTGCCGTAAACGGTATCTCGTGGTTCAGGCACTTCAATCTCGTTAAATGTTGTAATTGAGCCTGTGGCTTCATCAACCTTAATTTGTCGGATAAACAATTCAGGATTGATTTTGTAGCCTGTCGGGGCTTTGGTTTCCTGAACGGTGAAAGTGCCAAGAGGAAGTGTAGGATCACCGTTTTCGTCATAATACAATAAATCATTTTTTGTGTTTGGAGAAAGATATTTTTCATCTAAACGGGTACGACCATTATCATCTGTTATTAATACCCACTTGCGTTCAGGCTCAAGTCCTGCAAGCTCGCTTTCAGTATAATAATAGCCTTTGTAAAATTTAAAAGTAAACTCAGCACCAGCCATATTTACTGTTTGACCTGTAATAGCGTCTTTTTTCTGTAGTAATATACGAACAGGGTCATTCTTTGGAGTATTTGAAATAGTAGCACCTAAGAGAGCATAACCGCCTGATGTGCCCTCTAATAGTTCAAGCTGAACAGGGCGTTTATATCTTTCAAAACCCTTACCTGCTTTTGTTTCGACTGCATAAAGTGTATCACTATATGTGATTTTATAAAGTTCAGAGTTTGAATTGGTATCCCAATTAATTCCGTCCTTTGAAATAGCTTTAGTATTGCCTAAACTATCTGTTCTAAAGTATCTGAGTATTTTATCCGTCTTTGTATTATCAGAAAAATACTCGTAAGCACTTCTCTCGTTAGGAAATACTGCAATCTCAGTGCCGTCAAGGTCGTAGCAATCGTTGTTCTCTGTTAAAGAAGGTTCACTGCTTACTTTTTTTAGGTTGAGCTTAACAATTTCCTTATCGGTCACATTAAGAATATCAAGTGTTTTTTCCTGCTTGCAATCCTCTGCCGTAACGGTAATCGGATATTCTGTTGTACTGTCAAGAGCAAAATACTTGCCTAAATTAGGAGCTTTGGTTTCCTTTAGGTAATATTCTCCTGCGTCAAGCTCGAAGTAGCTTTTACCTATCCAATCCTGATTGGAGTAGGAATATTTGATTTTTGAAATATTACCGTTTCTGTTAAGCTGTGCAACTGCAACAACAGAATTATCAGCTTTTTTATACAGAGTATATTCTGCACCGCTGAAATTAAGATAATCCTTATCCTGAGTGATTTCTGTCAGGTCTTTAATACTATCGTTAGTGCCTGACTTTTGCAACGACAATTTAGCCTTTTTCGGAATTTCAACTATGAGGTGCTGATATGTTCCGTCTTTTGGATTTTTTGGCTTTGGGTGTGCAATATAAATGTTGGTTGTACTTGCGTAACTTGCAATCTTGCTGTAATTACCGCTGTGCTTTGAAACACGCTGACACACATCAACAATCATATTTACCATTTCAGAGATGTCACTATATCCGCTCCAAGTTTTCCAAGCTGTACTTTTATCATTAAGCATTGTGTGATAAAGCTGAGATAGTGCGAAATGACTTAGGATATAGTATGCGTCATCATTACTTATTTTAGCAGCAGAGAAGAATGAGCTGTATTTGTAATCGGCTTTCGGACCTATGAATTTGTCATACATATACTGCTTCATAGTCTTGTTTTCAACTACAATTTCTTTACTGTCAAAGAAATGTTTTGCATACAGCAACTCTTCACCAACAATGAGTGCTTTTTCGGAAGCGTTGCTCGAATTTGGATCAAGCTTGATAACTTCCTTACCTGTATCTCCATAGAAGTCTGTAAATTCAACAGTTTGTCCGCCGGTAGTCTGAGCAAATGACTGTGGGTCAATGCAATAGCCTATTTCACCGTTGAATTTAAACTTGTATGCGTCCAAACGACCGTCACTGCCATTGTTGACAAGAACGATAGGCTTATCTGATGATTCAATTAGTACCTTACCGCCAATTTCTTCAAGTCCTGTATATGAATACGCACTTGCAGTAATATTTACGGCAGGGAACATTGCAAAGACAGTCACAAATGAAATGATTACGGCTGTAAGCTTTTTAAGAATTTTCATTATTAAGTTTTTCTCTCCTTTCAATGAGATAGTATGTATTGTGAGGGGCGGTGGACTTCTGCTCATATCAATACTCCTTTCAGATTTTTTGTATAAAAAAAGCAGCTAAGTTCAAAACTTAACTGCTTTAATTGATGTATTTTAATTTGATTAATACCAACCGGCTGCTCTTACGAGAGTTGTTTTTGTTTCATAATGACCTTGTTCAGGCTCGTTGACTGTTTCATAACCAACTATTTCATCAACAGTTTCAATACGATAGCTAAAATCTTCACCATTTGGAAGATGAACTGCATCATCGTGTTCATCAATATGACCTGTTATCTCAACTCCGCATATGTTGCAAATTGTCGCACGATGACTTTCAATGATTGGTCGCTGCCAAGTGTAACCCTCTTCATCAACTACCCACACTTTTTCGGTTTTGTACTCTGCATCGTACCAAGTTTTTCCCTCGTGCGGGTCTTTTGTTGCAGGCTGTGTAGCCGGTGCAGGCTTACTTGAAGATGATGAGCCGGAGCCGCTTGACGGCTTGCTCTGACTTGAGTTGCTTGATGAACCGCCTGACGGTTTACTCTGACTTGATGAACTGCTTGAGCCTGAATTGCTTGCAGGCTTGTTTGTGCTGCCTGATGAACCGTTGCTCTTGCTTGTCTGACCGTTGCCGCCATTGTTATTATTGTTGTTATTCTGATTGCTGTTGCCGTTGCTGTTATTGTTGCTCTGACCGCCGTTGTTCTGCTTGTTGTCGGTCTTTGCTGCATTCTGTGCCTGAGCTTCCGTAGCTTTTTCCGACTTATCCGCAGGCTGTGTCTGCTTAACCTCAACAACCTTAGTTGCTTCTTCTATATGAGTGTTACCCTGTGAATCGGTAACTACCTGTGTAACTGTCTGAACAGATGTACCGATTACTTCATCAGCCGTTGCAACAGGCTGTTTATTTCCGCAAGCGGTCAGCATAGCAATAATGACCGCCGCCACCGTTACTGCCGCAACCGCAACAATACCAATAGCCTTTTTCTTATTCGTCTTTTTCTCTGCTGATTCATTCGTATTTGTAATGTTTGTGTTCATTTCCTGTGTAGTCATACTTCTGACCCCTTTCGTATATGTCTTTATATCTTAATTTTACAATTCACATTTTTGTTTGTCAATATTAATATTCTTTCAGATTTTTGAATATAAAAAGCAGTCAAGAAATTTACTTAACTGCTTCGGTCTTGTCCTATTCATTGATTAACCTCTCCTTTGCTTTCCACCATTCGTTGACTTTTTCGACTTCTTTCTCCCAGTCGGCTTTCTCATTCTTTTTGAGATAGTCCGATTTGATTTCTGCGATTTGCTTCTCCCAGTCATCAATATCGGTTTTCAAAAATTCGATTTCTTCCTCGTCAAAAACACTCTGGTCTTTTTTGTAATCTTCCAGTTCTGCATATCCATTTTCAATATCATCTATGATTTCTAAAAAATCATCATACACATCATAACCCGTGTACAAAAGAAATTTTAAAAGTGTTTCTTCGGGGAACATTCCAAACCAACAACGCTCGAACCACTTGTTGGCATAATCTCTTTCATCACTTCCGTTTGAGTAAGTACCACCAACTAAATCTCCGACAAAATTCTCTATCAGCTCTCCAATAGTCAGACCATACTCCCCACACTTTCTCGCCAGTCGGTCACAATCTGCGTCCGAAAGCCTTACAGTGATTTTTCTCTCTTTTATTGTTTCAATTTCTTTCTTCTGTTCGTTGTCCCAACTCATATTCTTTACTTTTACTTTCATATTAACAAATCCTTTCCTCTTGAGGTGCGAAAAAAGCTAATAAATATTTAAAATATATTTTAAAATCGAATAAATAAAAATATTACACCTATGATTTCAACAGCAAACCAAGTAGCTATCATTAATATTCCATATTTATCTACAAGTTTTATTTTTCTGTATATTTTAATGGTGTTGTAAAGTGAAATTGCTATAAAAATCGGTGAAATAATTATTATAATAAGTAATAGTATAATCATAAATTTCCTTTCATTTATATAATAAATTATGTTTAGTACAAACACTGCAGTTCCGCACTAACTGCAGTGTTTCTTCATTTTAATAAAAGGAGAAGGGGTATGTAAGGTGCGGTTTATTTTTACCTAAATTGAATAGACTTGAATTTTGGACAATTATAAAATGAATTGCTCCACTTGAGGTTTTTATTATAAGCATAAACAGTTGTAAGTTTGCTGCAATTATTGAAAGCCTTATCGTTAAGCTTTCCGATATTTTGAGGCAAAGTTACTGTTGCGATTTTTGAATTGTTTGAAAATGTATTAGAACCGATTTCGGTAACTACATAGTTGTAGCCGGGGAGAAATCCCGGTACTGTTACATTTGTATCATTGCCAAAATATGATTGAGAAATCAACTTTGAATTACTGCTCATTTGAAATATAAAATCACCATACACAATGATTGATTTTGAAAGATACTGTTGCAATAAAGATATATCGTTAATGTCTAATTTTCCGTTGCGGTCAAAATCAGCATATGCCGAGTAAAATTTCATATCTTTATATCCTGCGAGATATTGCTGAATTAATGATACATCTACAATATTAATTATGCCGTCAAGGTTTACATCACCAATTTTCGGTGCTGCGTTTACCGGTGATGATAATAATGTTGTTGATAAGCTAAGTACTGCTAATGAAGCACAAATTATTCTTTTGATTTTCATATTTACCTCCTTGTGGGTGTTGGGCTGTTCCAAATGTTTTGAAACAGCCCTGTATTTCTATCATCGGGGAACGATGAGAAGAAAACTATGTATTTGATATAAGTTCAACGAGTTTTTCTTTTGGAAAGAATTTTCTTAAATATCTGCGTATAAACTCATCAAGTTCATTGTAAGCAACTGTATATTTATTATTGTTAAGATAAAATTCAAGCTGCTTTTTAAGAAACTTTAATTTGTATTCGCAATTTTGATATTCCTGATATGGAACATAATTTTGCGTATTACCGCTTGCAGAAAAATTCTTAAATCGTTGACTAAACATATTAACTGATTCGGCAGTGGTAGGAAATGCAGTTGCATAATATTTTAATACCGAGCTTGTACAGTTTAAAACTGTAGCCGATAAGGTCATAATCAGTTCGTTCGGTAACTGCTCTTTTTCCTTTAAGTGTCCCACCGTGGGACACTTGCGGTTGCTTGTTTCAGGATTAATTACCTTTTCAGATGAATTATTAACTTTTTCTTTCTCTGCTTCAAGAGGTTCAATTCCAATATTTTCTTCTTCAATATCAGCTTCTTCAAATAATACCGGCACATCAACTTTTGGATAAAAGATTTCTTGCAGATTGTCAGGTTCAAGTCTTATTCTTCTTGCAATGTCTTTATCAATCTTTTGGCAAACCGAGGCATTATTAAGAATAAAATTAAGCAATGAGATCTGTTGTTCCTCTGAAAGGAATGAAAGTTCATATCCTGCGCCTACTGTAATTGCTCCGCTGTCAACTTTGTTAAGTAAAGGTTTAATGAGATATGTAAGTCTGATGTGTCGATGAACAGCTTTTCTGTTTGTGTTGTTTTGCTCTGCTATAGCTGATACGGTAGATTTACTGCCAAGTTTTTTTAATAGTTCGGATTGTTCCGCATAACTGAAAGCAAGTTCGGAGGGAAGGTAGTCAGTGTTACGGTCATTATTAGTGGCCAATAAGATTAGTCTTTGCTTGTCCGGGTCGGTTTCGTTTTTTATTATTGCTTTAACAGATTTTTGCCCATTCAGTAGGCATGCTCTTTTTCTGTGTCTGCCTGCAAGTAAAACATATCTGCCTTCTTTTTTTGACTTCACAACAGTAACAGGGTCAATCTGTCCTATATGTTTCATACTTTCTGCTATGTTTTCAATTTTGTCTTGATGTATGCTTTGTGGCTGATCGTCTATTTCATCAATCAGAGATATGTCAATTTCTACAACTTGATTTTCCGTGCTTCCGCCGAGCAATTCAGAGTATGCCTGCTCCGGTGTTTTTAATATTTGCTTTTTAGGTTTAAAAAAATCAGGCATTTTCACATTCCTCCATAATCCTATGTGCAGCTTCTATATACTGAGCACCTACAACTGATTTGCAGTCTGAAACGCTGCTACGATGAAAACCTACTGAGTTTTTTGTTTCTGTTCTATATGATATATATGTATTAAAAACAAGATCGTTATAACTTTCTTTAAGTGCGTTGTAAATTGTAGCGGAATGTCTTGTATTAGTCTGATACATAGTAACAAGCATTCCGAGAAGATATTTACGAATATCGGTATCTTTCTTAATTCGCATAAAACTGTCAAGCATTTGTTCTACGCCCTCATAACTGAGTAAATCTGCCTGAACAGGAATAAGCAGCTTATCACAAGCGTTGAGAACATTTGTAACAAGCAAATCAAGAGCAGTTTGACAATCAAATATAATGTAATCGTAATTTTCGTTAAAGTAGTCATTCTCAAAAATTCTTGAAATTACAGTTGAACTGTTATCATCTGCAGCAATAATTCCAAGCATACCGGCAAGCAAGTTAATTGACGGTATAAAGTCAAAGTTTTCTTTTTCGCAATAACGAATACAGTTTTTAAAATTTACATTTTGTTTTGTAACTGTGCTGAAAATAATATCGGATGTTGTAGGCTTGCCATCGGCTTCCCAATTAAGCCAGTTTGATAAATGGTGCTGTGGGTCGCAATCAACAAGTAATACTCTGCGATCATTAACAGCAAGTGCTGCTCCGAGATTTAATACAGTTGTAGTTTTTCCTACTCCACCTTTTTGATTTGATACTGCAATTTTTATTGCTTTGTTATTTTCTTTCATTTTTCGTTCCCCCGATTAAATGATAAATTTTTTACTAAGTGTCCCACCGTGGGACACTTGTTTGTTTGAGTAATAAAAAAGACTGCCAAAAACGCAGTCATAATTACATCATCATAGCCATTCCCATATCGGGCATTGCTATTTGATTTGGTAAAATGGGTTGTGTCACCTGTGCAGCCTGAACATTTTTAATTGATTGTGTAAGTTCAGGTTTTAGACTATTGTTGATATTATCCGCAACTGATTTATATGCTCTGTGAGAGTGATCAAGTGATTTTGTAATGTCAGCCGAAGAGATATTTTTGTCTGCACACATTGTTTTGTATTGATCGGCAAGATGTCTTTGCCTGCTCTCAGGTATTTGCAAGCCAAAGTATGACTGCAACATTACCGATGTTGCGTCAGCTTCAAATTCCATTTGAGCTTCACTTTTAATTTGAGTTTTATCAAGCTCTTTATGTAAAATAGCGTGTGCGGTTTCGTGTGTAAGTACTGATAATTTTGTTGAATCGTCAAACATACCGCTAAGCGAAATTGAATTGCTTGCAGGATCAAAGAAGCCTCGCAGTGATACTGAATTAAATTGATTTTCGTGTACTTTACAATTCAACTCTTTTTCGCAATATGTTTTCATAAGTTCGTATAGCTGTTTATGCTGTTCTGATGTGTAACCAAGATCGAAATATTTAGGATAATCTTCTTTAGGACAATTTGTTTGTGCTATGTCAAAAACAGTACCGACTTTAAAATGTATTCGTTGCTCTGCCTCAATTCTATGTTGCTTGTAAGCCTCTTTCTGTTCTTTTGTAGCTTTGCTGAGAGGAACAGGGCTGCCGTCAATATTAAGGTATGTCTTTATAGTTGGCACAAGTATTTTCATTCCGTGTTCGCCACGCTTAACCGAATAACCCATATCCTGATATGCTTTATAGCTGTTACAAAACATTGCACCCGGATTTTGCTGATAAATAAGCATTGTGTTTCTTGAACTGTAGTTATAAAAACGAGTTGAAAATTGCAAGTATTCAATCATATTCTGCGGATTATCTTTAAAGTTCTTAGCAAGTTCAATGACCTTTTGTTTCATTTCTTCTTTTGTCTGTTCTGATTTTGCCGGATCGTAAGCCAAATTCAACACCTCTCAATCTGCATATTGATTTATAATCTTTTTTTGTACATCATACGGCAATTCTGCAATACTTGTTAAATCTTTAGGAGAAATAGTTTCTCCGATTTCAATAAGATTTTCAGGGATTTCACAGAAAAATAATTCGCCGTCCTCACGCTTGACAATAAGTTTATCTTCATAATATCCGACAACCTCATTGTCTGTGTACGGTTCTTCAAAACTTAATATACTCATAGTTTCCTCCTTAATTATTGTATAAAAAAGGCTGTTTCTTTTTATAAAATAAAGAAACAACCGATATGTTTTTGATTTATTGTGTAAAAAAACTTGATTTATACAACTTTGTTTAGTATAATAATGTTACTATTGTCATTGTTTATATAATCATTAAATTTTGATATATTCAACGCTTTATATTTTTCGTCCAAGTGAGTGTATATTTCAAGTGTGATTTGAATACTGGAATGACCGAGTAACTTACTTGTTGTCAATATATCAACACCTGCCATATACAGCATAGTGCAATATGTATGTCTGAGCTGATGAGCAGTAAAGCGTTCTAATACCTGCGGAATACCGGAAGGCGAATTAAAAGCCTTTGGTACTTGTCCAAAAGCTTTACAGGTATCAGAATATTGTTTGTAATTCAAATGAGTGATATAACTATTCCACGCCTTTTGCCAACTTGTTACAGTTTGAATTTTTTTACTATTTTTTTGAGGATATACATATTCGCTTTTTGATGTAAATTTTGCAATTTTCAGGTAAGACAAGAGATTATCCGGAATAGGAATATATCTGTCTTTGCCATTTTTTGTGTGTAATGTGATTTTATAATTATTACTATCCATACGAACTGCACTTTTAGTCACTGAAATAATTTTTCTGTTGAAATCTATATCAGACCATTTGAGTGCAATTATTTCGCCTTTGCGTAATCCACAATAGAGCATAATAAGTGCTGCTATTTGAGTTCTGTTTGGAACGCTTAACACTAATGATTTTTGAAATTCATCTATAGCTGTTCTCTCTGTAACAGGTGCTGCTTTTGGAATTTTCTTTTTTTTACCTGAAAATGGATTTCTTATATTGCAAATCAATTCGTTATCAAGAGCAAATTCAAAAATTCTATAACCAACAGAAATCAAATCGCTCAGAAGTCTTTTGGAAAAAGGCTTGTTTGTATTAGGATTATTGTGCTCATAATTAAAACGAATGAATTGTTCAACATTCAAGCCTTTAATATCTTCACATAAAATTCCTTCAAAATATCGGTTTAAATGTTTAACTGCACTTTTCAATTCATTTTGGTAAGTGTAATCTTTTCCATAATTTTCGTTATCCAACCATAAATTCGCAATTTCACAAAATTTCATAAAATATCTCCCTTTGACATAAAATTTAAGCTATTATTATAACTTAAATGTCGATAAATGGCAATTTTATAAATTTTTTGTAGATAATTTCTACGAATCAGAAGGTCGGGAGTTCGAGTCTCTTCCAGCGCGCCAATAACACACCTTGGTTTTTCAGGGTGTGTTATTTTTTTTGGTTCTTTGTCAATAGTTGGGGTAATCCGAAAAATGAAATAAAGATATTTAACAAGCGGCAGAAAATTTGAAATGCTCCCCCTTTTGTTAGACAATGAGGTATAATATAAATATACCGTAATTAAAACTAACGAAAGGGGGCATTTTTATGCCAAAAGGACAGCCGAATAAAAAGTACACGCCGGAATTCAAAATCAAAGTAGTAGAAACGATGCACAAGGAAAAACTTAGTTACAGTGAAACTGCACGTCAATTTGACATAAGTAATCATAGTAGAGTAGCAAGCTGGGAACGCATCTATCTTGAAGAAGGGAAAGAAGGCTTTTACATAGAACGCCGAGGACGCAAGTCAACATGTCGTCCCAAAAAGCTGAAGAAAGAAGTAGAGGAAGACCTTATTTCAGAGGTACAGCGACTTCGTGCGGAGAATGCATACTTAAAAAAATTGAATGCCTTGGTTTCCGAAAGGGTACGGCAAGAGAAAAATCACAAGTGATATGGGAACTGAGGCACGAATTCAAAATATGGCTGCTCATTGATATTGCCAATATCCCTCGCAGCACATATTACTATTACAGCAAACAATTTAATTCTCCAAAACCGGATAAATATGCTGACATAAAAACTGAAATACGTCATATTTACGATGAAAACAAGGGTCGTTATGGCTATCGAAGAATAACACAAGAATTGAAGAAAAAATTTGTTATCAATCATAAGACAGTACAAAAATTGATGAGAAAAATGGGCATATTTTGCCGAGTTCGTATGCATAAGTATAACTCATACAAAGGGGATGTCGAAAGGATTGCACCTAATCTTCTTGAACGAGATTTCAAGGCAGACAAACCGAATCAGAAGTGGGTAACAGATGTTACAGAGTTTGCTTTGTTTGGAATAAAGCTGTATCTGTCACCAATCATTGATTTGTATAATGGTGAAGTCATTTCGTATAATCTTAGCCGTCATCCAAATCTCGCACAAACAACAGATATGCTTGAAAAGGCATTTGCCAAAATTTCCGATAATACAAATCTTATCCTGCATTCGGATCAAGGTTGGCAATATCAGCATAAGCGTTATCAGAAAATGCTTGCGGACAAGGGTATCAGGCAAAGTATGTCCCGAAAGGGCAACTGTCTTGACAACGCTTGTGCTGAAAACTTTTTCGGTTTATTAAAAACAGAATTGCTTTATCTGCAAGAGTTTATGTCCGTTGAGCATTTTATCTCGGAACTTACGGAATATATAGAATGGTACAACAACAAGCGTATCAAGCTTAAGCTTGATGGACTGTCTCCTGTAGATTACAGACACAAAGCTGCATAACAAAAGCGACCAAGATCTCTCTTAGTCGCTTTGCATAATTATTTCTTTATAACTTTGTCTAACTTTTTGGGGTCAGTTCAAATGTGCGAATGACCGTTTTTTGGTTTAAAATTCAATTGTACATGTATCCTCATACAAAGCTCTATCTCCCGAAACTCCGCTTGCCCATGCGTGGGTTTCAGAATCTTCTTCTATCATTCTGAATTCTAAAATATTTTTTCCCGATGCATTTTTGTACTTTTCAATATCCTCTTTATCTACTAAAATATAATAATAGCAATTCATATCAGCGGCACAATACTGTGTTGTATATGCTGTAGTATCGTTTCCGTTAATCTTTGCACTGAGCATCTCAAACTTTACAGTTTTATCTGTTTTATTATGTGCATATAATCTTAATCTATCATATTTTTCTGATGAGGTGTGGTCTGTATCTAAATACAATAAAGTACCGTATTCATTGTCAAAAACAACCTGTTCGGTATTTGTATTTTCTCTTGCCGGCGGAGTGATTTCGTCAGCTGTTTTGCCTGTTGGATACAAATAAAATATTTGATTACAATAAAATGTTTCTTCGTCAGAATAATTTTCAGTATTATATACCTGTAGGTTAAATGCCACTTCATCAATAGAATTTATACCGCATTTTTTAATTTGTTCAAGATCAAATTCTATGCTGAATGAATCTGTTTCGCCCGGATCTGTGCAACCATAGCCAACCCTACCAATATCATGGCAATAATACCTGTTTACATAAAAGTAATCGCTAAAATCTGTATCAACTTCTATTTCTTCATCTGTTGTTTTATTTTTGAGTTCTGCTTTTACCTCAAATCTGTTACTATACATCTCACAACCCGTGACAGTGACAGTACACTTGTCGTTATCAAAAAGCACCTGTTCATCAAGGCTGTAATCAATTTGAGTTAATCCGTCTTCTCCGTTGTCAGCTCCGCTGTTCTCATCGGAAATATTGCTGTTTATTTGAGAAACAACATCATCGATGTTTTTATCCTTATTTTTGTTATTCACTACCACCGCAGCCGTAATTCCGCCAATAACAACAGCAAAAGCTGCAACTATTGCAAAAAGTTTTAAAAGAATTGATTTTGACATTAATTTTCCTCCAAATTCGCCTATATTTTTTTCTGCTTTTAATGTACTGCTTTTCGGTTCTAAATTTTGAGATGTTATATTTATCTTCGGAACAATTAAGTTTTTTGCCTCTGTAATGAAAAGAGAAGTAAAAAACGGAACGGGTACAACAATGTGCAATTTATCGTTGTTTTCCTCTTCATACTTTAAAATTGCCTTTTTCATTTTTGCTCTGGCAAGATTAAGGCGTGACATTACAGTACCCGCAGGGCAATCTTCAACCTCTGCAATTTCTGTTATTGACATTTCATCAAAATAATACATAAAAACGGCTCTGTATTGTACTTGCGACAAAGTATTCTGCATAATTTCTAAAATTATTCTGCGATTTTCATTATCGGTTATATATTCCTCTGGAATTGTTATTTCCGAAGTTTCAGAATAATTCTCAAGAATTTCATCATCAAGCTGCAGTTCCTGTTTGGCTTTAAAAAAGTCCTTACATTTATTTACCGCAATTTTCTTAACCCATACAGGGAATTTAGCGTTTTCTTCAAGAGTATTCAACTTTAAAAATGCGGTAACATATGTATTTTGCATAATTTCCTCTGCGTGAGTTTCGTTTTTCAACAAACTTATGCAGGTAAACCACACCTCTTGCTGTGTAAGATAATACAACCTGTCAAATGCCGTATTATCACCGTTTTTGGCTTTAATTACTAAACTACTTATTTCTTCCATAAATATCTCCTTTAAATCAGTATAAAAAGCAGTACATAATATAGACGATTGAAAATCAACTTCCATTTAATTTTTTTAAAATTTTTAATATTTTTTTAAATTTTTTTGATTTATGATTTTTATTATTTTTGTGCTAAATTTTATTATATCATAAAAACGCTGTTTATGGGTATTTATTTTTTCAAACTTTTAATACGAATAATTACAAATGACTTTTTAAAAATTTTTTGTAACTTTTACATAAATTTTACTTGAAATATTTAAGATTTAACAATATAATAAGAATAATAAGGAGTGATATAATGACTTCAACAATTGATGTAAAAAAGAAACAAGATTTAAAAAAATGGCTTGAAATGCCTTACAATAACAGAGAGCTAAGCTGGCTCGATTTTAACGCCCGTGTACTTGAAGAGGCTTTTGAAAAGGAAAATCCTATAATGGAAAGGTGTAACTTCCTTTCTATTACAGCGTCTAACCTTGACGAATTTTTTATGGTTCGTGTTGCAGGCGTACTTGATAATATTCATCGTGGCACAAATAAGCCCGACCCGTCGGGACTTACACCTAAAATGCAGATGAAAAAAATCAGTGAAAAAGTACATGCTTTTGCCGAAAAGCAGTACAACTGCTACAATCGTTCCATTATTCCGTCACTGAGAGCAAACGGTATTAACTTTGTTAAGGCAGATGAAATGACCGACGAGCAAAAAGCATTTGCAGACGATTATTTTCAGAGAGTGGTATTCCCTGTTCTCACACCGATGGCGGTTGACACAAGCCGACCTTTCCCATTGCTTGCAAACAAAAGTCTTAACATTGCAGTTCTGCTTACAAATGCAGAGGGAGAAGAATTTTATGCGCTTGTACAAGTGCCGTCAATCCTTCCGAGATTTTTGGAACTTCCCACAAAAGGCAAGCGTGACTTTATAACCCTTGAAAGAATTATTACTATTCATCTCGGCGAACTGTTTGAACTTTATAACATCAAACAGTCGGCAGCTTTCAGAATCACAAGGGACTCTGACCTTGACATTGACGAGGACACGGAAGACCTTATGGAGGAAATTAAAAAATCCATTAAAAAGCGTCAGCGAGGTGTGCCTGTAAGACTTGAGTTTTCTAAAAAATGCCACAAGTCAATCCGCAAATTCCTTGTAGATGCATTGCATGTAACCGAAGACGAAATTTATGTACAGCACGGTCCGCTTGACCTTACTTTCCTTTCTAAATTTGCAAGAATAAAGGGCTGCGAAAAGCTCTGTTTTGAGCCTATTACACCTGTAAATCCGCCTGCCGAGTTTTACGATTGCGATGATATTTTTGAGGCTATCCGTGAAAAAGACAGACTTGTTCATCATCCGTATGAGAGTTTTGATGTGGTGGTTGACTTTGTCAAAAAAGCCGCAAAAGACCCGAATGTACTTGCAATCAAGCAGACTTTATACCGTGTAAGCGGTAACTCTCCTATCGTTGCGGCACTTATTAAAGCCGCCGAAAACGGCAAACAGGTTACTGTACTTGTAGAACTTAAAGCTCGTTTTGACGAAGAAAATAACATTCAGTGGGCAACCAAGCTTGAAAAAGCTGGCTGTCATGTAATTTACGGTCTTACAGGTCTTAAAACTCACTGTAAAATCTGTCTTGTTGTCAGAAAAGACGAGGACGGAATCCGCCGTTATCTGCATATGGGTACAGGTAACTACAACGACAGCACCGCAAGGTTCTACACAGACATCGGTATGTTTACCTGCCGAGAGGAATACGGTCTTGACGCATCGTCATTATTCAACACACTTACAGGCTATTCTTTACCGCCCGAATACAATAAATTTATTGTTGCTCCTCAAGGTATGCGACCTTTCTTTGAGGAAATGATAAGAAAAGAAATCGAAAATGCAAAACAGGGACTTCCCGCATCAATCACTGCAAAGGTAAATTCACTTGTAGACCCCGCAATTATCAGCTTGCTTTACGAGGCATCGCAGGCAGGCGTAAAAATTGAGCTTATCGTGCGTGGTATTTGCTGTCTTATTCCCGGATTAAAGGGATGGAGTGAAAATATAAAGGTAATCAGCATTGTAGGACAACTCCTTGAGCACAGCCGAATTTTTAAATTTGAAAACAACGGCAATCCGCTCTACTACCTTGGCAGTGCAGACTGGATGCAGAGAAACCTTGACAGACGAGTTGAACTTGTTTTCCCTGTTGAGGACGAAGACATTAAAAACAGGGTTGAACAGATTTTAAAAGTTACGCTAAAAGACACGGTAAATGCAAGAAAGCAGTTACCCGACACCACATATCACCTTGTAGATAAGCGTGGCAGAAAACGACTTAACAGCCAAAAACATTTTTCAAAACTTGCACAACAGGCACAAAATGCCGTTAAAAAACAGACATATGTAAGAACAGTAGGCACTCCTATAGTACCTGCAAAGGAAGGAGAAAAAGCAGAATGAAAAGAATCGGTATTTTAACAAGCGGCGGTGACTGTCAGGGACTTAACTCTACTATCCGTGCAGTCGCAAAAACACTTTATCAGAATTGCGGCAATGACGGCGTGCAGATTATCGGCATTATTGACGGCTACCGAGGACTTATTTACAACGAAACAAGGATGATGAAACCTGATGATTTTTCGGGTATTCTTACAAGGGGCGGTACTATTCTCGGCACATCAAGACAGCCGTTCAAACTTATGAGAGTTATTGACGAAAACAGCGTTGATAAAGTTGCCGAAATGAAAAAGAACTATAAGAAGCTTGAGCTTGACTGCCTTGTTGTTCTCGGCGGAAACGGCACACAGAAAACCGCAAACCTCTTGCGTGAAGAGGGCTTGAATGTTGTTTCTCTGCCAAAAACAATTGACAATGACCTTTGGGGTACAGATAAAACATTTGGTTTTCAGAGTGCCGTTGACATTGCAACAAATGTTATCGACTGTATTCACACCACCGCAACCTCACACGGAAGGGTTTTCATTGTTGAGGTTATGGGTCACAAGGTTGGCTGGCTGACTTTGTATGCAGGTATTGCCGGCGGTGCAGATGTTATTTTAATTCCGGAAATTCCGTACGATATTAATTCCGTAATTAATACAATTAAGAAAAGAACCGAAAGCGGAAAGAAATTCTCAATTCTCGCCGTTGCAGAAGGTGCAATTTCAAAAGAGCTTGCGGCTATGCCGAAGAAAAAAAGAAAAGCCGCTATGGCTGAAATCGCATATCCGTCAATCTCATACAAAATTGCAAAAGAAATTCAAGACGCAACAGGTCAGGAAACAAGAGTTACCGTACCCGGACATTTCCAGAGGGGCGGAAGTCCTGACGCATACGACCGTGTGCTCTCCACCCGTTTCGGTATTGCAGCTGCCGAACTTATCATAGACGGTGACTACGGCAAAATGGTAGCGCTTGTAAACAACAAGGTTGTTGCCGTACCGCTCGAAGAAATCGCAGGTAAACTTAAAGCCGTTCCTGCCGACCACGAAATAGTAGCCGCAGCAAGAAAGATGGGTATCTGCTTCGGTGACGAAAAATAATTAACAATTTGAGCTTGAAATGTTGAAAACTTTGGCAGTGTGAGTATTAACCTCACACTGCCGTTTTCTTTATTATATCGTTTTACAAAAACTAATCTTCCACTCCTTATCAAAACCAAAAAAATTGCCCGAAAAAGCAAAAATCTCATTTCAAAATCAATGAAATGAGATTTCTGCTAATATAAAAATCAAACTTCCAATTTCTTAACCACTGAAATAGAAACAATGTAAGAAACCACTAAATAAACTATAATGCAAACTCCGCTTGCGAGTAATGTTTGTACCGAAATGTTATTTACTGCAAGGGTAGAAACCGCATTACCAAGCCATAAACAGCTTAAATTAATATGTAAGTATGAGCTGATTATCGATATTCCTGTTGGCAAAGCCAAAAGAGCAAGCAACGAAACAACTATTGCAGGAGCGCTCTTTTTAAAGATTGAACACAGCATAAAGAATATGCCGGCAAATGAGATAAGTCCAAACACAAGGATAATTAATTGCGGAATAAACAGAGCGTATATTGAGCCGATGTTATGATATAAAGCGCTTGATACCGCAAAAACAGCAACTAAATTGAGGATTACCATAAAAAGGGTGCTGACAATAACCGCCATAAACTTTGCCGTAAAAATCGACTGTCTGCTGTAACCTCGTGAAATAATATTTTTCAATATGCCGTTGTCAAAATCATTGCAAATAAAGCTGCAAATAAACATTAGTATAAATACTGTAACGGGACTTGTTTTAAAAAATCCTATTGCACTGATAATACCGGACTCCGGTGATACTATTCACTGCATATTTTGCGAAGATTGTAACGAAAACATACCGAATGAGCAAAGCAGGTAAATCAAACTAAGTGCAACCGATGCAAAAGTCCAAATATAAAAGCTTTTGTTTTTGAAAAGCTTACGAAGTTCAAATAATAATAACCTTTTCATTTTATGCCCCTACCTTGCGTAAAAAGTATTCTTCAAGATTAATTGCGTGAATAGAAATCTGATTTACCGTAACACCATTTTCAACAAGATATTTATTAATTTGACCCGTTCTGTCAATCATTGAGTCAAGATAAACAGATTTATTATAAATATGTATCTGTTGAGGCGGCATAATTTTTGATAAAATCTCCGCCGCTTTTTGCGAATTGTCAGGCACAAATAAAACTCTGTCGCTGCATTTTTGTGAAAGCTCAACAGCGGAAATTTCTTCTATAAGTTTGCCGTCATGAATAAATCCATATCGTGTGGCAATCTTTGACAGTTCCTCAAGCAAATGGCTTGAAATCATAAAGGTAATTTTCTTTTCGGTATTTAGTCTGATGATTAAATCACGAATCTCCATAATACCTGTCGGATCAAGTCCGTTTATCGGTTCGTCAAGAATAAGCAATTCTGGATTGCCGAGCAAAGCCATAGCAATTCCAAGTCGCTGGCGCATACCGAGCGAAAACCGTCCTGCTTTTTTGTTGCCTGTATTGCCAAGACCTACAAAATCAAGAATTTTCCTGACACTTTTGTCTGAACTTCCTGTAAGAATTGCCATTCTCTTCATATTTTCGTATGCGGTGCAGTTTTTATAAATTGACGGAAACTCAATGAGCGAACCGATTTTCTTCCTTGCAGTGTTGAGCGGCTCACCGCCAAAGAGGGTAATTTCGCCACTGTCGGGAAAAGCAAGCCCTAACACCTGGCGCATAAATGTGGTTTTGCCTGCGCCGTTCTTGCCCACAAATCCGTAAATATCACCTTTGTTTATCGTAAGGCTGATGTTGTTAGAAACAATTTTATAACCGTATTTTTTCACTAAATTTTGTGTCGATAATATTGCACTCATAATTATTCTCCGTAATTAGTTTTTAGCGTCATAAATTCTTATTAAGAGGTCAAGAACCTTGAAGTAGAGCCAAATTACTGTAAATGCCAAGCCAAATGAAACTGACCACTCGTATTCTTTTGGGCGCTGATTTTCAACTGTTTCACGAATAATCTGAAAGTCGCTGATAAGAAACAAAGCTGCGATAATAATAAAAATAACTGACATTGCTATGTCAAAGATAGGATTTCCTGCGAAAATCATTACATAACCTCTTGTTGCAGTAATGAGGTAGCCGATAAAAGCAAGGATTGAAATGCTTATTGTTGAAAGTAAAAGTGCAAGTGTAACAGATTTAAATTTTTCTGTTGCCTTAATCTTGCCTGAAGTATAGAGTAAAAGCATTGTAAATACGATTACAAGAGCTTATATGTCAATACAATATAGGCAATTTTACACTATTCTTGCATCCTGTATACACAAAAAAGGATTGCAGATTTTGCTCTGCAATCCTTTTGAATATGATTATAACTTTTACGAATTATGCGATATAAATCTGTAATGCGGTTGCGTCAAGAATATCAAGCTTGCCGTCGCCGTACATATCGGCAGCGTCAAACCAAGCCTTATTTGTAACATCAATAAGCGGATTTTTATCGTCGTTTGAAATGTGAATCTGTAAGTGTGTAACATCGTTTACATCTACAACACCGTTGCGGTTTACATCACCCTTGAGGATAGTTTCCTGCTCGCCGCCGTCCGAAATATAGAACGACTTTGTGCTTTCAGCTATACAGCCGTCTGAATCAATAGCCTTTACAGACAATGTGTATGTGCCTGCATTATTTGCTGTAAAATTGTATGTATTGTCAGATGAAGTCTTTACAGTTGCACCGTTTACCGCAAACTCGTAAGTAACATTGCCATGGTTGTTGTATGGCTCTGCTTTAAGCTCGAGTGCTGTGCCAACAGGCTGAGATGAGCTCTTGTCTGCGCCAAAGTTTACTTCAAACTCTGCCTCCTGAACCTGTGTATCAGGGAGGATCTTGCCAAGTCTTGCAAGCGGAACTGTAATGTTGTCTATATCCTCTTTTTCGTGTGAAGTAGACGGATCGTAGCTGTATTCAGCATCTGCAACATCAAGCATTGAGGGGTCGTGTGGAAGTGTATCCATACCCGAAGTACCGTATGTGAGAATCTGCATTGCGCCAATGCCCTGAGTTTCTACATAATTTCTGTCGATACCGAGTGCAGAGTAAGGAATAGCAACCTCGTAAACATAACCGTAGTTTTTCTTGTAGCCGAGTTTAAAGAAATCAACCCAATTTGAGTTAGGGTCAGTGTTGTCGCCTAATGTTCTGTCGCCCTTTACTTCTCTTACACCGTAGAGAGTTTCGCTCTTTGTGCCGTTTGCATATTTAATTTTGAATCCGTTCCGGTTATCCTGTGCCTGATAGTTTGTTACGCCAATCGGAACTCTTGTATCATAATCAAACAGGTATGTTCCGTCCGTATCCTGAACATCAGCCTTGAAGATTGATGCGCCGCCGTTTGAATTGTTTGAATCGAAAGCAACAAGTGTATCAATGTGAGTTGTAAAGCCTACACCGCCGTCTTTTGCTACGCCGCCGTCACAACCCCATACAAACGGATTTGTGTAAACAGAGCCGTCTTTGTTTGTGCCTACTGCCTTGCCTGTTGCCTGCTTGCTTGGGTCTATTGAAAGCGCAATATACATTGGAATACTGTTTCTCCAAGGGCGAGCCTCATTTGATGCCGCAAAATTATCATTCGGAGAAGTAATGTATGTTGTATTTGCCATTTCCCACATAAAGTAGAGGTTTTCATCGTCCCATGCGCCATAGAGAGCGTATGCGTCCCACGGCTGCTCATGCATTGAAGATGGCATATATACTCGGGGGTCATCGTTTGCTGTACCCTGAGCAATAATCATTGAGCTGTCCCAATCGCTTACATCGCCATCAACAGAAATTGTCTTGTATTTACCCAGCTGCATATTCGGGTTTGTTCCGTAATAGCCGCTTTCGGGAGCTGTTGTGTGTCCGTCCGAGTCAGCAGAAAAAGTTGTTTTGCCTGCTGTAAATGTTTTGTTGTAAGTGAAAGTCTGTGTTGTTTCAACACCGTCATCGCCTGTTGCTGTAAGCACAAGAGTAATTTCGCTGTTACCGATTTTACCCTCGCCTATTTTAATAATTGTGCCGTCGGTATAAGATTTTTTTGCCGAACCGTCAACAGAATAGTATCCTACTGAGGCATTTTTTAGTCCGAGCTGAACCTGCAAAAATTCTGATGAAAAGCTTGTACCGGAGGCTTTGTAAACAATTCCGTATCCATGAGAATCAGGCTTGCCGTAATCTACCCACTGCTTTGCGGCTGTGAGGAGCTTGCACTGACCTGCTTTTAAAGAAAGTCCGCTTGCCTTTGGATACTGCTCCTTGCCCTCGTCCTTTTCTTTGCCGTTATTAAAAATAATGCTTTCTGATTTATATGCTGAAGTAAAGCTTGCCTTGTAAAGTCCGTCATCAGTTGCGCTCATCAGCTGACCCGGCCATTTGGCATTTTCTTTTGTACCATAGGCATAAATATAAACATTTTCCCAATTAAAAACCGAATTATCAAAATATACCTCTGAGCCGTCTGCTGCGGCAGGCGCCCGCCGAAACAGCTGTTATCACCATGGCAGACATAATGATAGCTGCACTAAGCAACAAACTTATAATTTTTTTGCTTGTTTTCATAAAAAATCAACTCCTAAATTCAAACTTTATTTAAAATTATATCATTACCTCATTTTATTTACAACAATAAAAAAACAATTTTGTTTACTTGACCAAAAAGTATAAATGATTTTTGAACAAAAAAGCAAGGCATATGACTTATTTAATAAATCATATGCCTATATTTTATATAATATTTTTATTTAGTTTACAGTTATCTCTTATATATCCTTTTCCACTTGCCTGTCCGATACTCCAAAAACGATATAATCCAATTTGAAAACCAACCGATCGGCACTGCAATCCATACCATTTGCAAGCCGAAAATCGGTGCAAATGCCATTGCGACAAACACACGGATAAACAGATTTACAAAGTTTGCGACCGTAAACATTTTCATATCGCCCGCACCTCGCAAAAGTCCGTCAACCGCCATTTTAAATCCGATAAAGCAGAAGAACCACCCCATAAAGCTAAGGTATCCGCAGCCCGTATTCATTGCGGTTATTGTGCCGTCATCACCGAGAAACATTGATACAATCAAACTGTTAAAAGGTTCTATAAGCAGAATAAGTAAAATAGAAAATGCTGCCACAAGAATGTTTGCGGCATGGTAACCCTCTACAACACGCTTTTCATTCTTTGCACCCAAATTTTGCGCAGTGTACGAAGACACAGCATTGTTTATACTGTTAAAAGGAACTATGCAAAGCGATTCCACTCTTATTGCGGCAGAATATCCTGCGAGAGCCTCCGAACCGAAGCCGTTTACCACCGACTGCACAAGCATCATTCCGATTGATACCGTTGACTGCTGAATAATTGACGGAAAAGCAATTTTTGCCATAGGCAAAAGCTCACTCTTTTCAAAAAATTTTGCACGACCTATGTTGAGCTTTTTAAACTCCCACACAAGCACTATGAATGATAATACAACCGAAATTCCTTGTGCAATAAGTGTTGCCCAGGCAACGCCCGTTACACCCATTCTGAAATTTTTTACGAGCAAAAGGTCGAGCGCAACATTGAACACCGATGAAAAAATCAAAAAATAAAGCGGTATTTTAGATTTTCCGAGTGCATTGAACATTGCGGAAAGCACATTATACATAAATAAAAACGGCAAACCCGCAAAGTAAATGTTCAGATAATCTACCGCCAGATCAAGTACATCAGACGGAGTATTGAGCGCAATAAGAATAAGACGGCTGAACACAAGACCGATAATTCCAAGCAAAACACTAAGTGCGGTAAAAGCAATCAGCGCAGTGTACACTGCCGTTTTTGTCTTTTTATATTCCTTGGCGCCAAAATACCTACTGACTATTACCGACGCACCGATTCCGCCACCGATTGCCACACAAATAAAAATATTCGTAAGCGAATATGACGCACCTACCGCCGCCAAAGCCTTTTCACTTACAAATCTGCCTACAATAGCCGAGTCCGCCATAGTGTATGTCTGCTGAAAAATATTACCTATAATAATAGGCAGAGCAAACACAAAAAGCGCATACATCGGCTTTTTCTTAACTAAATAATCATTATTCACATAAATCACCTATCCGCAGATATTATAACATATCTTGTCGGAAAAAGGAATATTGTTTAATCACGGTTTTGCAGATGTACACCGCTAAGCCATAAATTAAACCAATTTTGATAAAGAACCTCAGAAAAGGCTTTGGGCAGTGCTCAAACGAACACTGCCCTTCGCAAACTATTATTTAGAGTTTGATTATGAAACTTGTTATCTGATTAATTATAAAAGAGTTTTAAGATAGTCGCTTATCTCTTTTTCGGTAGTCATTGCAAGTACCTTTTCGGCAACCTTGTCTGCCTCTGCCTTTGACCATGTAGAAATTGTTTTTCTTACCTTTAATACCGACGGTGCGGATACACTGAACTCGGTAAGTCCGAATGACATAAGTAACGGTACCATCATCGGGTTAGCCGCTGCCTCGCCGCACATACCTACAGAAATATTATTCTTGTTTGCGCAATCAATAATATACTTAATGCCCCTTAATACACTTGGCTGTAACGGAGAATACAGATATGCAACATCGTCATTTCCTCTGTCGCAAGCCATTGTGTAACCCGTAAGGTCATTTGTACCGATGCTGAAAAAGTCGGATTCTTTTGCAAGAATATCAGCAATCATAACTGCCGCCGATGTTTCTGTCATAATGCCTACAGGGATATTTTCGTTAAATTCTACTCCCTGTTCCCTAAGTTCAGCCTTAACCTCTTCAACAAGAGCCTTGCCCTCTCTAAGTTCTTCAACGGCTGTAATAAGCGGGAACATAATTCTTACATCGCCAAAAGCGCTTGCTCTTACAATTGCACGGAGCTGTGTTTTGAACAAATCTTTATGCTTTAAGCAATATCTGATTGCTCTGAAGCCCAAGAAAGGATTTTCCTCTTTTTTAAGTCCGAGATAAGGAATTTCCTTGTCGCCGCCGATGTCAAGAGTTCTGATAATTACAGGCTTTCCCTTTAATGTAAGTGCCGCCTTTTTGTAAGCGTCAAACTGCTCGTCCTCTGTAGGCAAAGCGGTTCTGTCCATAAATAAAAATTCAGTTCTGAACAAACCAACGCCCTCGCCGTCTGCATCAACTGCCTTTATTGCGTCCTCCGGTTTGCCGATATTGCAGAAAAGCTCGTATTCCTCACCGCTTAAAGCTTTAGTTGCCTTGCCTCTGAAATTTTCAAGTTCTTTACGCTCTTTAAGAAAATTAATTCTCTTTGTATTGTACTCCTGAATAACAGCGTCATCCGGCTCATCAATTACTACGCCCTCACTGCCGTCAACGATTACATAAGTACCGGCCGAAAGTTTTGAAACCGCACCGTTTACGCTTAGCACGGCGGGAATTTCAAGTGCCCTTGCAAGGATAGCCGAATGAGATGTTTTGCCGCCTGTTTCGGTAATAATTCCGACAATATTTTCTTTATTTATGCCTGCTGTCATGGACGGAGTAAGTTCTTTTGCGACAACTACCGTGCCCTTTGGCGCTGCCGAAAGTTTTACTTCTTTTACTCCGAGCAAAATGCTTAGCATACTTGTTTTTAAGTCTTTTACATCTGCCGCTCTCTGCTGTGTAAGTTCGTCATCTGTGGCAGAAAACATAGAGATGAACATATCGCACATATACTCAAGTGCAGCCTCGGCGCACTGACCGTTATCAATCAACTTTTCGATTTCGCCGCACATATACGGGTCTTTCATCATCTGAATGTGACCCTCAAGAATTTCTGCCTCTTTTTTACCTGCCGACGCTTTCAGCGCATCTGCCTGTGCCGCAGTATTGTCGCAAAATATTTTAACCGCATTTCTGAAACGCTCAACCTCTGCCTCGGTATCCGTAACAGTTACATTATTATATTCAAGTTTTGCTTCTTCTACAATCATTACTCTTCCGAGTCCGATACCCTCGGAAGCGGGTGTTCCGTGTAACATAACCTCACCTGCTTTCAAATTTTAGAAAGAAAGCGTGCCAAAAGACACGCTCCCGTTTTTATTCACCAAGTCCGCTTTCTATAAGCTCTACTGCCTTTGCAAGAGCCTCTTCTTCGTCAGGACCGTTACATTCTACTACAAACTCGCTGCCGCACTTAATACAAGCTGCAATAATATTTAAAAGACTTTTTGCATTGATTTTGCTTGAGTTGAAATCAATTGTAACATCACTCTGGAACTTTGCCATTGCTGTTGCAAATACTGATGCGGGACGCATATGAAAACCTGATGCATTATTTAATGTAAGTTTTTTTGATACCATAATAGAAAACCCCTTTATAATAGTTTTGTGTTAGACAGGGAGGGCTGCTCCCTGTCTGAATTAAGTTTATTTTATCATATTTTAAGAAAGAATGGAAGATTTTTTGTGAAATTTATTTAACTTTTTTAATCTCTCTGTTAAGAGGTTTTTTTAGAAGTGCAAGCATAAACATTGAAACTACTGCACCGATTGCAAGAGCAAGGAGGTAGAAATACCATGTACCCTGCATTGTTGCGAATACGAAGATACCGCCGTGAGGAGCCATAAGCTTACAGCCAAAGAGAGCTGAAAATGCGCCTGCTACTGCAGAACCAACGATACATGAAGGGATAACCTGAAGCGGATGACCTGCTGCGTAAGGAATTGCACCTTCTGTGATGAATGAAAGTCCCATTACATAGTTTACGGGAGCATTCTTTCTTTCTTCGTCTGTCCAACGATTCTTGAAGAATGTGTTTGAAAGAGCGATTGCGATTGGAGGAACCATACCGCCGATCATAACTGCTGCCATAATGATGTATGCCTGATCGTCTGCGTTTGCAAGGTTAAGTGTTGCGAATGCATAAGCTGCCTTGTTGAAAGGACCACCCATGTCGATAGACATCATACCTGCGAGGAGCGCACAGAGCGGAACCATCATTGCAGGGTTAGAGGCAATAGCGTTAAGGCCGTCTGACATACCTGAGTTAATCATACCCATGAACGGGTTGACTGCGCACATTACAACAAGAATACCGCCGAGTCCGAGAAGCGGATAGATGAGAACGGGCTTGATACCCTCAAGAGCCTTAGGCATCTTATCGCACATTTTTTCAATAGCAAGCATTAAGTAACCGCCTGCGAAACCTGCAAGCAATCCACCGAGGAAGCCTGACGGAACTGTGTTAACAGCACCCGGATCTGCAAAGGTTGCGCCTGATGTTGCAAGGAAACCGCCTACAAGACCAACGAGAAGGCCGGGACGGTCTGCAATTGACATTGCGATAAAGCCGGAAAGAATAGGAACCATAAGGTTAAATGCCACACCGCCGAGTGTCTTAAACCATGCGGCTGCAGGAGTTACCGTACCGAATGTACTGCCAGCCTCCTGTGCGTTAACACCGCATGCAATATCAATGAGGAATGCAATTGCAATGAAGATACCGCCTGCTACAACGAACGGGAGCATATGTGATACACCGTTCATAAGGTGACCGTAAGCGCCGCCTCTCTTCTTTGGAGCATCTGCAGAACCGCCTTTGTGATGATATACGGGAACTTCTTTGTTTACAATCTTGTTGATAAGCTCTTCCGGCTTATGAATACCGTCTGAAACGGCACACTGTAAAACGGGCTTGCCGTCAAAACGGGCAAGATTTATTGTGATGTCAGCGGCAATGATGATACCGTCACAATTTGCAATTTCTTCTTCGGTAAGCACATTCTTTGCACCGCCCGAGCCGTTGGTTTCAACCTTAATCGGAATGTTAAGGCTGTCGCCGGCTTTCTGGAGTGATTCAGCCGCCATATAAGTATGAGCAATACCTGTTGGACAAGCTGTGATAGCAAGAACTCTGTAACCCTTCTTTGCAGGAACTTCTGCCTTTGGTTCATCGGGGAACTTCTCTGTTTCTTTTGCGTCAATAATCGAGATAAATTCTTTCGGAGTTTTTGCGGCTTTAAGTTTCGCTGTAAAATCTTCATGCATTAAAAGCTGCATAAGTCTTGCGAGAACCTCAAGGTGAACATCGCCGTCTGTTGTAGCCGCTATCATAAAAATAAGTTTGCAAGGCTGTCCGTCCGGAGCCTCATAATCTACACCGTTAGGAACTGTAATTGCTGCAAGTGCAGGAGCTTTTACCGCCGTGCTCTTTGCGTGCGGAATGGCAACCTCCATACCGACTGCTGTTGTTCCCATTTCCTCTCTTGCGAGGATTCCTTTCTTATACTCGGCTGCATTTACAAGGTTTCCGCTCTTGTCATGCAATGAAACGAGCTTGTCGATTGCTGCCTGTTTGTTTGCCACTGATACATTAAGCTCTATGGCACTTTGTTTTAATAAATCAGTAATACGCATAAATTCTTCTCCTTTTTAGTTTATTTATTTCTACCCACTCAGAATTGAGCGAGCAATTCATCAATTTTATCTTTTGTGGCAAGTCCGTTTAAAAATGCTGTTGCATTTCCGCAGGCACTGCCGAGCTTTAACGCATAGGCGTAATCATTTTTGTCAATGCAGCCGGCTACAAAGCCTGCTACCATCGAGTCACCCGAGCCTACTGTATTCAGTACCTTGTGACCTTTAATAACGCCCTCTTTATGAACCTTTCCGAATTCGTCAACAAGTAATGCACCGTCGCCGCCCAGAGAAACGAGAACATTTTTTGCACCCATTTTCTGCAATTCCTGCGCATATTTGACAACATCGCTTTCTGTCTTTACTGTTGTGTCAAAAATTTCTGAAAGCTCCTGAAGGTTCGGTTTGATTAAAAACGGTTTGTATTTTAGTGAATTAACAAGCAACTTTTTAGTTGCGTCAACTACAATTCTTACATCTTTTCCGTCAAGTTTTTCGATGATTCTTTCATAAACATCGTCAGGCAATGTATTTGGAATATTTCCTGCAATGATAAGTGTATCACCGCTCTGAATATTGTCGATTTTATCAAACAGATTCAAAAGTTCTTCCTCATCTATGTGCGGTCCTTGACAGTTGATTTCGGTTTCTTCGCCTGCCTTGATTTTGATGTTTATTCTTGAAATTCCGCTTTTAAGCGTGATAAAATCTGCTGTGATTTTAGGATTTTTAAGACCTTTTTCAATAGCCTCTCCGGTAAATCCTGCAACAAAACCAAGCGCTGTGCTCTTGATACCGAGTTCGGCAAGTACGCACGAAACATTTATTCCCTTGCCGCCGATGTAATATTCCTCGCTTGTTGTTCTGTTTGTAATGCCTGTCTTAAGCTCATCAAGACGAACGATGTAATCAATTGACGGGTTTAGTGTAACTGTGTAAATCACTTCATAACCTCCTTGATTATTGTTTTTTCCGAAAACTCATTATACGGGAGTTTGTCGGTTATAATACAGCAGTCTTTAAGCTCTGCAAAGGTAATCGGAAATACCTTTCTGAATTTGGTATTGTCGGCAAGAACAAAAGACATATAACTTCTTTTTATAACTTCCTCTTTGATCAAGCCCTCTTCCATATCAGGAGTGGTAAAGCCTGCATTTAATTCAATTCCGTTAGTACCCATAAAGGATTTTGTAAAGTTAAAGGTTTTCAGCGACCTTAAACCTTCCGCGCCCATAATAGCCTCGGTAGCAGGTTTGATTCTGCCGCCGATTGTGTATGTTGTAAGTCCCTTTCTTATAAGATTTTTTGCGTGGGTAATACCGTTTGTAACATAGGTTGCGTTTTTGTTTGTAATGTAATCTGTGAGAATATCAGTGGTTGTGCCTGCGTCTATATATACAAAATCCGTATCGTTAATAAGCTTTGCACAATAGATTGCGATTGCTTTCTTTTCGTCAAGCATTATACCTTCTCTTGATTTCACATCAGCCTCATATACGCCCGAAAGCTGGTGAATTGAGGTTGCTCCTCCGAATACTTTATTAAGCTTGCCCATCTCGTCAAGTGTTGTGAGGTCACGCCTTATGGTTGACTCAGATGTATTCAAAAGCTTTGTAAGCTCCTGTACCGTGACTGTGTTTTTCTCGCTTAATATTTGAAGTATTGTTTGGTATCTTTCCTGAGTAAGCATTTTCCTCACCTCTTGACTACATTATAACACCTGTTTTGTTAAAGTCAAGCAAATTCTTTCAAAAAAATTCATTAAAACTGAAATTCAGTTAGTTTATATCAAAAATCGCATATAATTTTGTGTGTTTTAACAAGTGATTTTGCTTTTGCATTTTTAAGTCATTCAATTTCAGTCATAAATCAGCCAAGATTATTCAAAAATATTCTATCCCGATTACTGTCTTTTTATTCCCGTATTTTATCATTTATAAAAGCAAAAAGCTGTTCGGTAACTCTTGCCCGAACAGCTTTAATGTACTTTTAATATTAAATTTTAATTACGAAGCAATAATAGTCTGAATCTTTGTAACATCGGCAACATCAATTTTACCGTCGCCGTTTGCGTCTGCCGCCTTTGTATTTTTAATTACATATGATGAATTGCCCGAAAGATACATCTGTAAGTATGTAACATCCGATACATCTATTTTGCCGTCATTATTTATATCACCTACAGATACAGTTTCCTCCTGCAATGCTTTGAATGTAATTTTATTTTTGGTTGCGTATGTCTGTGCCTCTGTATTTTTATAGCCGTAAATTATAAATCCGTCAATAACTCTGCCATCACTATAGCCCACTGCGGTTGTACCAAAATATGTAACACTCTTTGGAATAGTAATAGATTTCATAGCTTGGCAATTTTTAAATGCAGATGTTTCGATTGATGTAAGAGTATTCGGCAAAGTTACCGAGGATAATTTTGTACAGTCATAAAAGGACATTGAACCTATTTTTTTAACTGTATTTGGAATGGTTATCTGTGTCAGATTTGTTGCTTTACTAAACAAATTATTCGGCACTGATGTTGCTCCGTTTTCGATTATGGCTGTTTTTAGTCCCGAATCTTCAAACACATCAATGCCTGCTTTGGTTACAGTCTTCGGTATTGTAATTGTTGTGAGCGCTGTTGTTCCGTTAAATGCGCTATAGCCGATTTCGGTAAGAGTATTTGGCAATGTTACCGACGATAGACTTTCACAACCGTAGAATGACATTGAGCCTACTTTCTTTACTGTATTCGGAATTGTTACTTTAGTTAAATTTTTAGCGTTACTGAAAAGATTGTCTGCTACTGCTGTTGCGCCGTTTTCGATTGTGGCTGTTTTAAGTGCCGAACCGTTAAATACATCAATGCCTGCTTTGGTTACAGTCTTCGGTATTGTAATTGTTGTGAGCGCTGTTGTTCCGTTAAATGCGCTATAGCCGATTTCGGTAAGAGTATTTGGCAATGTTACCGACGATAGACTTTCACAACCGTAGAATGACATTGAGCCTACTTTCTTTACTGTATTCGGAATTGTTACTTTAGTTAAATTTTTAGCGTTACTGAAAAGATTGTCTGCTACTGCTGTTGCGCCGTTTTCTATAGCGGCTGTTTTAAGTGCCGAACCGTTAAATACATTATTACCGGCTGTTGTAACTGTTTTTGGAATTGTAATTGTTGTAAGTGCTGTTGTTCCTTCAAATGCATTATAGCCAATTTCCGTAAGATTGCTTGGTAATGTAACTTTTGAAAGTTTTGTACAATTGTGAAATGCCATTGAACCGACAACTTTTATTGTATTTGGTATTTTAACAGAAGTTAATGTGCTATTGTTGTAAAAAGAATTATCAGAAATTTTTACAACATTTTTATTTAAAATTTGTGACGGAATTGTAATATCGGTTGCTATACCCTTATATCCCGCAATATTTACGGTATCATCTGAATTTACAGTATATTCATAGTTGCCGCTTATAAAAATAGTTGCCGCATTTGCTGTAATTGAAATCACAGATAACCCGCTTACAGCTAAAACCACAGCAATAATTGATGCTAAAAATTTTTTCATTTATTTTCTCTCCTTGTCATTATGACAAAATATTTTATATACTTCTCAATATACAATAAAAATAATAGCAAATATGAAATTTACTGTCAATACAAAATTGTGCAATTCAGTTACATATACAATCATCAAAAATATAAATCTTTTTATTTGTCAACTTTAACACAAAAAGTTCACATCATTGCATAAGCGGAAAGTATTTGTGGGCTTTGCCCACACCCACAGCCTTTGAAAAGGTTGACCAAACTTTTATAATTGCTTGGAAAATCAATTTGCTAAACCATAATTTATTAATGCTATCTCAAATAATCTTATAGCCTTTGACCGAAAACAAGTCAAAGGCTATATATTTTTCTCAATATTACTTTTCAAAATCAATTGAAAGGCTCTTTTTGTCGGAAGTAAATTTACGGCACGCTACCCCTGCCGATTGCAACATTCTTTTAGACGCAACAGTTGCGGCGCTGTCGGCATATTTATCATAAAGATAAACAACCTCTGCTATACCCGACTGAATAATGGCTTTTGCACATTCGTTGCAAGGAAAAAGGTCAACATACAGCCTTGCGCCCTTAAGATTTTTGCCTCTTGCATTAAGTATAGCATTAAGCTCAGCGTGTACCACATAGCTGTACTTTGTGTCTTCACCATCTCTGCACCACGGATAATCGTCATCGGAACAGCCGAAAGGAAAGCCGTTGTAACCTGTTGAAAGAATGATATTGTTATTGTCTACAATACACGCACCTACTTGAGTGTTCGGGTCTTTACTGCGCTTTGAGGCAAGAATAGCCACACCCATAAAGTATTCATCCCATGAAATATAGTCTTTTCTCTTCATATTATCTTTATCCTCCTTATCAATAACCTGATTTTTTCAAGTCTGCAAGTATCTGCACATAAAATTCTCTTATGTCAAAGTCCTTAATATTTTCACGGTTAAGGTCAATCATATCTCCGTGAGAAATACCTCTTTTACCTTTTGTAGTAATGTATGTATATTTTTCGCCCCAGGCAAAGGAGTTTTCTGAAACCAAGCCGTCATTCTCGCCGTCAAAATATTTTACAAGATTGTATGAAAAGTTAAGCGGAAATTTTCCGCCCGACGCTCTGTTCAGCTTTGAGCCAAAGCTCTGATAATAAACCTTTGGTGAGTCAAATACATCAGCGTTAAGTTTCGTACAATTTGCCTGCGTAAGGTCGGTTACGGCAGAGATGAAGTCGGGGTTTTTGTCGCCAAACTTTAAAAGTGCGTTATTGTATGCAAAAGCAATTTTGTTTTTAACATTAGGCGAAACTTTTGTTAAAAGATAGTCGGCAAAACCGCAGCCACGATGCGGAGTGTTTATTGTGGTGAGCGATGCTGTCATATCTTCAACGCCGTAACAGGCAATCGCCTTTCTGCAATCGAGCCCGCCCTTTGAATGAGCAATAATGTTCAGCTTTTCACAACCTGTTTCCGCAACGATTTGTTTAATTCTCTCGGCAATCTCTTTGGCGCTGTCATCTACAGATGCGGCCGATTCATGATTACCGTAGTAAATTTCTGCGCCGTTTGCAATAAGCTCTGCCGGCACTCTGCCCCAATAATTGAAATATGCGCTGTCACGAAAAAACACACCGTGCACAAGCAACACAGGGTATTTTGTTTTGCAAATTTTCTCATTAATTCTTTTTCTGTCAAGTTCGGCTTTATCAATCTCAAAATTAACCTCTTGCATAGTTATTTTTATAATAACGCCAAGACAAAATAAATTTACAATCGGAATAAAACCGCAAATTATTCCGATAAACCTATGCTTTATGCCAAGTTGAACCGATGTGCAATAAACGGAAATGATACCGTTCCAAAACAAAATAAACTCCGCAAGCAGAGCACCTCCAAGGCACAGCGCCCATTTTACCCAATTGTCAGGTAACATTTGAAAAGCCGACTGAATATAAATCACACTTGAAAGCAGAGTTGTTATTAAAAATTGCAAGAGCAATTCACTGCCGTGTGCAATCATTCTGAATTTAAAAGACGGATAGCCGCCCTTTGCAACAGACGGAAAAACATTTGCGGCAACAAACGCAAAAACACTGATAAGCGGCAAATACCACCTGTCAAGCATCTCTGCAAGAAAAATGCCGTTAATACCGACCATAAGCATAAGCGTGAGCAACAGCCTATAAAAGAATGTAAGCACTCCGGACTTTTTCATTAAATCACCCGTTTTTATAATAACACGCACACACAAAAATTGCAACAAAAAAGCGGATGCAACTAATGCAACCGCTTTAAGATAATTATTTAATTACACCATAAGACTGCAAACAAGATCTGCATATTCGCCAGGATTTTCAATCGGAAGTCCTGCAATGAGGAGAGCCTGATCGTAGAGAAGCTCTGCGTACTTCTTTGCTTTTTCAATATCCGTCTGCACTGCGCTTTCCATTGCCTTTACAGCCGAGTGATTCATATTAAGTTCAAGCACTCTCTGTGCTTTCATACCGCTGTCAGGCTGAACCGCATTGAAGTATTTTTCCATTTCAAATGAAATTCCGCCCTTTGCGGTAAGGCAAACAGGGTGAGAAACCAACTTTTTAGACGCAACAACTTCGCTTACCTTGTCGCCGAGTGTTTCTTTTACAAAAGTAAGGATTGCACTGCTGTCCTTTTCTTCCTCTTTGTTTTCTTCATTCTCAATGCCGAGGTCATCGTTTGTTGCCGAGCAGAATTTCTTATCCTTATACTGCATAAGAGTCTGGAGTGAGAACTCATCAATTTCTTCTGTACAATAGAGGATTTCGTAACCCTTTGAACGCAAAAGCTCTGTCTGCGGGAGATTGTCAATTGAAGAAATGTTCTCGCCGACTGCAAAGTAAATAAACTTCTGATCCTCTTTCATTCTGTCAACATATTCCGAAAGAGTTACAAGTTTTTTCTCTGTAGAAGAGTAATACATAAGTAAGTCTTGTAATTCTTCTTTATGCATACCGTAGTCGGCAGATACTCCGTACTTAAGCTGTCTGCCAAAGGCATTGAAGAACTTTTCATAATTTTCTCTGTCATTTGCAAGCATTGAAGTAAGCTCGTTCTTAATCTTCTTCTCAATGTTCTGTGCAATAGTGATAAGGTGACGGTCATGCTGGAGCATCTCTCTTGAAATGTTAAGAGAAAGGTCTGCACTGTCAACAATACCCTTTACAAATCTGAAATGTTCAGGTAAAAGCTCCTCGCAGTTTTCCATAATAAGAACACCGCTTGAATAAAGCTGAAGTCCCTTTTTGTATTCCTTTGTATAGTAATCGTAAGGTGCCTGTGACGGAATGAAAAGCAATGCTTTGTATGTAACAACACCCTCTACGGAAGTTAAGATTGTATGCAAAGGCTTGTCCATAGCCATAAACTTTTCACGATAAAAATTATCGTACTCTTCCTGCTTAACATCTTTCTTTGCTCTTTGCCAGATTGGGAGCATACTGTTAAGAGTTTCGGTTTCTGTATAATCCTCATACTCCGGTTTTTCGCTGTCCTTGGTTTCTTCCTTAACTCTGCTGTGAGTCATATCCATCATAATCGGATAGCGGATATAGTCGGAATACTTCTTGATAAGTCCCTGGATTCTGTACTGCTCAAGGAACTCATCATAGTTTTCTTCCTCTGTATTGTCCTTAATTTTAAGTACAATTGTTGTACCGATTCCGTCCCTCTCTGTTTCGGTGATTTCGTAACCGTCTGCGCCGTCAGATTCCCACTTGTAAGCTGTGTCACAGCCGTATTTCTTAGTAACAACGGTAATTTTCTTTGCTACCATAAAAGCGGAGTAAAAGCCGACGCCGAACTGACCGATAATGTCAATATCGTCCTGCTTTTCGCTCATTTCCTGCTTAAACTTGTATGAACCCGAAGATGCGATTGTGCCAAGGTTGTTTTCAAGGTCGTCTTTATCCATACCGATACCGTTATCGGTAATTGTAAGTGTACGGTTTTCCTTGTCGGGCTTTATAAAAATCTTAAAATCATCTCTGCTCATATTAAGCTTATCGTCTGTAAGTGCAATAAAGCAAAGCTTATCAATAGCATCGCTTGCATTTGAAATAAGCTCTCTAAGGAAAATCTCCTTATGAGTATAAATTGAATTAATCATCAGGTCGAGAAGTCTTTTTGACTCTGATTTAAATTCTTTCTTAGCCATAAAATTACTTCCTTTTTAATTAATAATGCGTACTACATTCTTTCGTACTAATATTATATTATACATCATTTTGGTTAAATTTTCAATAGATAAAGTATTGGTTATGTGTAATATTGTCTGCGCACAAAAAAGGCTCCGTCAAAAGACGAAGCCTTAAATTTGTGAAAATATTAAGCTATACGATTAAGCCTTACCAACTGAACCGAAGAGTTCCATTTTCTCTTTAACAGTAGCCTTGATAGCCTCTGCACCCGGAGCAAGGAGCTTTCTTGGGTCAAAGCCCTTACCCTCTAAGTCCTTACCTGCCTCAACATACTTTCTTGTAGCATCGGCAAATGCAAGCTGGCACTCTGTATTTACATTGATCTTTGAAACGCCGAGTGAAATAGCCTTCTTGATCATATCAGCAGGGATGCCTGTACCGCCGTGGAGAACGAGTGGCATATCGCCTGTAAGCTGCTGAATCGCATCAAGAGTTTCAAAGCTAAGGCCCTTCCAGTTTGCAGGATACTTACCGTGAATGTTACCGATACCTGCAGCGAGCATTGTTACGCCGAGGTCAGCAACCATTTTACATTCCTTAGGATCTGCGCACTCGCCCATACCGATAACGCCGTCTTCCTCACCGCCGATTGAACCAACTTCAGCCTCAAGTGAAAGGCCGAGAATGTTACAAGCAGCTACGAGTTCCTTTGTCTTAGCAATGTTCTCTTCGATTGGGTAGTGAGAACCGTCAAACATAATTGAGCTGAAACCTGCCTTAATGCAAGCCTTAGCGCCTTCGTATGAACCGTGGTCGAGGTGAAGAGCAACAGGAACAGTAATGTTAAGCTCTTCGAGCATACCGTTTACCATACCAACGACTGTCTTGTAACCGCACATATATTTACCTGCGCCCTCAGATACACCGAGAATTACAGGTGAGTTAAGCTCCTGAGCAGTTAAAAGAATTGACTTTGTCCACTCAAGGTTATTGATGTTGAACTGACCAACTGCATAGTGGCCTGCTTTTGCTTTTGTAAGCATTTCTTTAGCGTTTACTAATGGCATATTAATCTTCCTTTGTAGTAAATTTTCGGAACAAAAAATATAGTCGCTCCGAGTTACTTTTATTATACAATAAATCATTTCAAATATAAAGTCTTTTGCAAAAGTTTTTTGGTTTTTTGAAGAAATTACAGGAAAAATCTTGTAAAATCACCTAATTTTCAATATATACTCACATAAGCGTGATATAATTTTGTTGCTTTTAAAACAATAAAGTTATATAATACTTATGAAAGCTATAAATTAGTAATTCATAATTAAAAAGTTTGTAACATATAAGTTTGACTTAATTATTTTATACAATTACGAATTATGCATTACTAATAAGGAGATATTTTTATGGATAATAATTTCAATTCTAATAATCAGTTTGAACCTGAAAAGCCTTTTACCGAAAAACCGACCGAGCCGCAGACTGCGCCTGTTTTTGAAACCGAAAATACAGAAAACAACGCAGAAACGACTAACGAACAATCGGTAACACCGCAGTATCGAAATTTTGAGCCTGAAAAACCGTTTGAAAATGGATTTTCTCAACCTCAGCAACCGCAAAATGACTTTGCTCCTCAAACACCGAATTTTGAACAGCCGCAGCACAACGGATATTATCAAAACAACGGCTGCAACGGACAATACAACCCAAACTTTAATCAGCAGTATAATCCGAATCCGCAATATCAACAGCCGTTTAATCCGCAACCGCCTCAATATCAGCCGTACGGCAATCCGCAGGCTGGCGGCAGACCTGTGTATCAGCCTCAGCATGGACAATACGCTAATCCACAGCAGCAATATTCTCAACCGTACGCACCACAGTATCAACAATATCAACCGCAGTACGGACAGCAGAATTATCAACAGCCAAACTTTAATCAACAGCCATACGGACAGCCTTATGTACCGCAGCAAAAGCCGCCTGTTGATTATGCAAATACATACGCTCAACCGCCAATGCCGAATATGCCACGCAAAAAGATGACACCCGGCATAATTGTAATAATAGTTGTGCTGTCATTGCTTTGTGTAGGCAGTATCTGCGGAATGATTGCCTATGTTGCGTCAAATTCAAACAACAACAAAAATAATGCAAATAACAGCTATACATTTACATTACCGAGTGACAGTCCGTACTTTAACAATGACAGTTCAAGCGCTCAAGAGCATAATGAATCCGATTACAGCAACAAGACAAATTCTTCTTATGAGGGAATTGACTTAAAAGCTAAACCGAGCGATGCCAAAGATTCCAAATACAACACCGAATATGCAAGCAACGAAGTAACAGATTCTATTGTCGGCGTTCTTTGCTATTCAGACGAAATCACAGATGATTCACAGTGCACTTCGCAGGGCAGCGGAATTATAATTACATCAGACGGTTATGTGATTACAAATGCTCATGTAGTTGGCAACAGCAAAACTCTCTACCTTATACAGGTCGTTACTTCCGACGGCAAGCAGTATAAAGCAGGTGTTGTCGGTTACGATACACGCACAGACCTTGCTCTTTTGAAAATGGACGATGCAAGCGGACTTAAGGTCGCAAACTTCGGTAACTCCAAAGATGTTTCTCTTGGTGAAAGTGTAATAGCTATAGGTAATCCCGGCGGAGTTAAGTATAACAACTCAATCACTCAGGGTATTGTATCTGCAGTTGACAGACAGAGCAGTATTACGACAAATGTAAAATTCATTCAGACAGATGCAGCCATTAACCCCGGCAATTCCGGCGGCGCTCTTGTAAATATGTACGGTCAGGTAATCGGAGTTTCATCCGCAAAAATAGCCGCTACAGATTATGAGGGTATGGGCTTTGCAATTCCTTCTGCCACAGTAAAAGATGTTATTGATGACATTATGAAATACGGCTATGTGCAGGGCAGAGTAAAGATTGGCGTTACAGGAGAAAATGTACAAAGCAGTGGAAACACGCCTGCGGGCATTGCGATTTACAGCATTGACGAGGACGGTCCTTGCGTAAACACAGACCTTAAAGAAAACGATATTATCACAGGTGCCGACGGCAAAAAGGTAAGCAACTTTGCCGAGTTCTATGATATACTCGAAAGCCATAAAGCAGGCGATACAATTGAGCTTGAATATTACCGCAGCTCAAACGGCAGTACAGATAAAGTTACCATAACTTTGCAGGAAAGCAAGTAATAAAATTATATAATCATAACGACCGCTGTCATTATCGGACAGCGGTCGTTTTTTTAATTATATAACAATTGGCTTTTCCTGTTGCTGTCGCATTTAAAGGCTAACGCCGTTGTGTTTAGGCTGCCAAACAGCTAGCCGTTTTGCTATCGTTAGATTGTGTAAACGCAAAGTATTTGTGGGCTTTGCCCACAACCTCAACCGTTGAAAAGGTTACTGAATTTTTATAATTAATTGGCAAAGCAATTGTTAAACCGTAATTTACCAAACCTTTAATAAAAATGGTTCTTTATCAAAAGTTGGGATAAATTGTGGTTTAGCGGAGTGTCGGTCGGGCATTGAAATTTAGCTAACGCTAAATTATCCT
>ENA-ORSI01000062-ORSI01000062.1-human-gut-metagenome-genome-assembly--contig:-NODE-62-length-93971-cov-18.068423_pt1 | contig 93971 bp, 72 predicted proteins | sample MGYA00242187_ERZ509154 | MGnify/ENA primary metagenome ERZ509154 (study PRJEB26280, sample SAMEA2338627) | human gut metagenome | biome: human gut; feature: human-associated habitat; material: faeces...
TATTACCATGATACGCATCCCGGAAACTGAAATCCCTTGAAGCCATTTTGGTTCTAGCATCATTCAGATAAGGTTTCTGCATGGGGTGTTCGGCAAGTTCGTTTACAATATGTTCCACTTCGTCAACGGTAAGCAACCTTCCACCATTTTCTTTGAATCGTTCACTGATTGCTGCACCCACTCCGTTTTCAAAAGAGGATATAACCAATAGAACTTCTGAATACAGCGTGTGCCGAACATTGTCTTTTGAATCCAATTTCAATACTTCCCGATACTCTTTGGCATTCTCTTTAAAAACAGCCTTATAGATAAAATCCGTAATCTGAGAATACTTGTATGTATGATGCCCATCGACATATTGATTGATGGCAGAGGTAAGATTTTTCCGATAGTTTTCTTCTGTGATTGCAGCAGGAAGATAATGCACATCCCTGCGATTAATATATTTAGTTCCTCCTCCGGTCTTTTCGTTGATGGTGGTAATCACAAAATCCAATATAAGACTACGGACTTTTTTAGCTTTCTCACTCTCTGTAAGCAGCATACCCATATCTAAGAATGAGCGGAAGTTAAACAGTCCGAGCTGGGTTGTTTTGCTCCCGACATTTATGACGGGAGCAAATTGCAACTTCAACTCTTTCAGGTGTTTACCCTTACATAAAATATATCCGTTAGCCGATAATTCATCGGAATGTTTTTCCAAGTAGCGTTCTATGGTTCGTTCTTCTATTTCGTAGAAATCGGCAACCATTTTTTTTGTAAAGCGATACTCTCCCTCAAAGAGTATTCCTTCAATGTCAAGATGTTCCTGTACTTTGCTAACAGCAAAACGGTTGTTGAGTACATTCTGCCTTTCAATGTTTGAAATGGTCAAATCTTTCATATCATTTCACAATTATCAGTTACACGATTTTATATCTATACCGAGAATCCTTTGAACCTCAGAAAGCGTTTTGTCTATTTCATGGTCGAGTGCAGCACGTTTCTCAAAATACTGTTTGAGCAGTTCTGCCGGAGGAAGTATTTCTTCTTCCTCTTTCGGGAACTTACATTGGTCAAAATTGCAATCCAAGTCTATCAACTGTTGGGCGGTAAACACACGGCTCTTTTCTCCTACTTCGTCATTGATGATTTCTTTTCTGTCCTTCCACCATTCTTGAATAGGCAGAGTGTGATCTACCTTCATCGGTTTGGTTTTTGAAAAATGTTTGTAGCCTTCTGGCATATCAAGGCGGTAGAACCATGTCTCTTTGGTTTTGAATCCTTCTTCGCAACCCTCGGCTGCCTCATTGTTAAAAAACAAAATGTTAGTTGCTATGGATGTATATGGAGAGAATATAGAACCCGGCAAACGGATGATGGTATGCAGATTGAACTTACGGAGAAGGTTCTCTTTTAACGCAAGTTTGGCTCCATCCGTGCCAAACAAGAAGCCGTCAGGGATAATCACACCGCATCTACCGCCTGCCTTAAGACGGTACATGATAAGTGCGATGAACAAATCCGCTGTTTCACTTGAACGGTATTGCACCGGAAAGTTGCTTTTTACGCTATCTTCCGTACTTCCGCCATACGGAGGATTCATGCCGATAACATCCACCTTGTCGCTTTCCTTGAAATCTGTGATATTTGTTCCAAGCGAATCACAATTTGCAATGTTGGGAGCCTCAATATCATGGAGCAATAGGTTTGTGATACTTAAAAGATAAGGTAACGGTTTCCATTCTTGACCGACAACTGCATTTTGCAACTTTTCTCCATCTTCGGCAGAACGGACGCTTTTAACCATATAATTGAGAGCAGAGGTAAGAAATCCTCCTGTGCCACTGGTGAAGTCGCCAAAGGTTTCACCCAATTTCGGGTCAAGCATCATGACGATAAAATCAGTCAATGCACGAGGAGTATAAAACTCTCCGGCATTCCCTGCTGACTGTAGGTCTTTCAAGATACCTTCGTAAATATCTCCGAATGTGTGACGGTCGTCTGCATCGTCAAATTCGATTTCATTTACGATATTGACCACTTGACGCAGAAGCGTTCCATTCTTCATATACTGGTTCAAGTCGGCAAATGTCTCTTGAACGATACTCTTTGCTCGTGGTGTATCGGCATTTACCGGAAGATTCTTCAAGGCAGGAAACAATTTTTCATTGACGAAAGAGAGTAGTGCATCGCCAGTCAATGCTTCACCGTCTTTCTTGTCTACTGCCCACTTACGCCAACGCAAATCTTCGGGAATGATAGACTTGTAATTCCCATCTTTCCATTCCCATGTCTCTTCTTGAGCGTCATAGACCTTCAAAAAGAACATCCAAGTCATTTGTTCTATTCTCTGTGCGTCACCATTGATACCGGCATCTTGACGCATGATATTTTGGATTCGCTTTATGATGTTGTTTACTGCCATTTTTAAGCTGATTTATATATTTGATATTCAAGTTCTCTGATGGCTTGTTCAAAAGCGACTTTGCCACCGAATAGCTTTATAATTTTAGTTGGTTTTCCTATGCTGTTGAATGGCGGTATTTCCAAAATGTTTGCCTTTTCAAAGTCAAGAATACCATTTTCTGCATATTTTTCAAGAAGAGCCTCTAGTACTTCACGGGCTTTGCCTTCATACTTTCCAAAGTAGTTGCGCTTCTTCACATTGTTCGCCCTTTCTTTCCTTGTTAAAGGTGGTTGGTCAAACGCAACGTGACATATCACATCAAAGATGTCGGCATCTTTCAATGCAGGATTCGCTTCACGTACAGCATCTATCAAAATAGCATATTCCTTTAACTCATCCATAATGGCTTGTTTGCGTTCTGCCTCCGTCCAAGTCTGTATGAAATCATCCAAGGTTTGATAATGACGCAATAATTGTTTTTTAGCAAATGACTGAACACTTTCCGTTCTCATTGTCTTGCCATCTTCGCCCAATACAGATACTATTTCATGGGCAATACGAATGTCCTTACCATTTATGAGATATTTCTCACGAGGCTCTGATACAGTGGGGATTGGGGCGTCAATGATTTTATAAGGTTTAGGCTTTTTTCCACCTCCTTTGGGCGGTTCTGGGTCGCCATCAAATGCCGGGTCTTTGAATTTTGCGGTAGCGTTACGGAAGTCAAGGATTTCCAGATGCCATTTGCCTTTATCTTTTCTAAGGCGTGTACCACGTCCGATAATCTGCTTAAATTCTGTCATAGAGCCAATTTCTTTGTCTATGACAATTAAGCCGCACGTTTTACAATCCACTCCGGTAGAAAGAAGTTCGGAAGTGGTAACAATCACCGGATAGGATTCGTCAACACTGATAAAGTTGTCTAATTGTTTCTTACCTTCTTTATCCTCGCCTACAATGCGTGTTACATAATAGGGGGATTTCTTACATAAATCACTATTCATATTGATAAGCAAGGTACGCATTTCGGCAGCTTCTTCAATATCAGAACAGAAAACTATTGTCTTTGTCATACGACCTATGTCGTGCAACATTTTAGTAATTCTGTTCGCTACGACCTTACGCCTTAACTTAATGGCAAGGTCACGACCTATATTTTGTCTTTGATATAATTTCTGTTCAATCTCCTTGCCTAATAAATCAGTCTCTCCCTCTTCGGGTGTCCATCCTTGCAAGTCAACATTGATAAAGTCGGCAGTAACCCGATATGGAGCTAAGAAGCCATCATTGATACCTTGAAGCAGTGAATATGTGTATACTGGTTCTCCGAAATAATCAAGATTATTCGCTCCCTCATCGGCTTTCGGTGTGGCAGTCATACCAATTTGAGTGGCTGAACTGAAATATTCCAATACTTTGCGCCATGCGGAATCGTCTTTTGCACTTCCTCGATGACACTCATCGACGATAATCAAATCAAAGAAGTTTGGCTGTACTTCTAAAAAAGGATCGGGCTTCCCTTCTTTTCCGACCAATTGATGATACAAAGCCATATACACTTCGTATGACGAATCAATTTTTTCTTCACCCTCTCCGACAGACGTTATCTTGGTCATAAACTTCTTGAAAGGCTTGAAGTCTTGCACCATCGTTTGGTCAATGAGGATATTGCGGTCTGCAAGATAAAGTATCTTCTTTTTTGCTCCACTTTTATGAAGCCGATGGATTATCTGAAAGGCAGTAAAAGTCTTGCCTGTACCAGTTGCCATTACCACAAGTACACGTTGCTGTCCTCTTGCGATAGCTTCTATTGTACGGTCAACTGCTATACGTTGATAATATCTTGGTTCATGGCTATGGGCATCATAGTAGAAAGGAGTTTCTATTATGTTGAGTTCATCCGATGTATAGTTCTTAGATGCCAGATAACGGTTGTATAGTTCTTCCTCAGTCGGAAAGTCCTCTAACTTGATTTCTGTTTCTTTCCCAGTAATAAAGTCATGTTCCAAGAACGCATCACCATTACTGGAGTAGGCGAATTTCAAGTCAAGGATTTGGGCATATTCCATAGCTTGTTGAATGCCACCTCCAACTGCATGTTTATTATCTTTAGCTTCAACTACCGCAATGGGCTTACTTTTATGATATAATAGATAATCAGCTTTTTTACCCTCTGCTACTGAATGCTGGTTGCCAACAACAAGCACTCGACCATCCGTAAAATAGTACTCTTCACGCATATTTATGCTTACTGCCCACCCCTTTTGCTGGAGTGCAGGAGTAATGAACAGAGTGCGTATCTCTTGTTCTTTGAGTTCTTTCTTGTTTACTTCCATGGCAATAACTCATTTATGGTTTGTGCTGCTGACAATCAAATCTTTTACATCAATATTAAGGGCATTGGCTATATCATTAAGCGTTTTAAGGTCTGGTTGAACAGAATTACTGCACCATTTACTTACAGTACAATTGGATTTTCCAATCTGTTCAGCAAGCCATTTTCCTGTTTTCTGCTGTTCTGCGAGTACTACTTTAAGTCTGTTGAAATTAGCCATAGGGTAAAATATTTTAATCACAACGCAAAATTATATAATTTATCCGACATGGACGCTACTTCCTATAATAATTATTATCAGGAAGTAGGAATTTGGCTTAGTTAAGGTATTTCGATAAGATATTCTCGTCAATTTCAATCTTATGTCGTCCTGTGGTTGTGCGTAGATTCTTCCTGACAGTGTCAAATGTAGAGTTGGCAAACCACTCTGTGAATGTAGCCATTACAAATGATGTTGTCATATCTCTACCTATGTTATATTGGAAAGCTATATTCCAGGCAAAGTTCTTTAGTGAGATTTGGGTGAGAGAAGTATGCTTCTTTATATGAATTTCAGTTGCGGATAGCACCCGACGGTTAGTTACAAAATATCGGACAGATTCGCAAATTTGGAAAATCTCTGTTTCATCTAAGTCAAAACGTTTAAATGTATCTCGTGTGTATCTTAGGATAGCATTCAACTTTTCATCTTCTTCTCTTTCTTTTTGCCATTGGTATTGTTGCTGCTCACGTTGGTATTCATAATGAAATAACTCCATTCGCTTTTTCTGGACTTCTTCACAGTTTGAGGTAGGTGAATAAGCCAAAGATTGTGCCTTTTTACTCACACACTTTTTGACAGATATTAGAAATGATGGAGGAATTGCATCAACAATATACCTTGCTGAGATAATGCAAAGATGGTATAGTAGTTTTTGTATGACATATCCGATGACCATAACTAATGGAATCAAACTCATTCGTATTCCAAGCATATTGCATACTTGAAACGCTACCATCGAAGCTAATAGCACCATAGTAACCTCGATTATCATAGAGTGAAGTATATCTTGTTTTTGCTTCATGCTTATTGTTGTTTATTTCGCAATGCAAAGATACAATACATTTTCATAGAAAATGAAAGACAAAAATAGGTATGCTTTTGCAAATCAATTGCTTATGAAAAGAAAAGCTAAACAAATGCAAATATCAAAGGCGAAATGAAAGCATCTGCAAACAAAAGAAAACACTTAAATAAAGTTAAAGTTTTATTTTGCGTTTATTGGGCATACAAAACACTCTATAAAACTATGTTTTGAGTATAAAATAGTCATATTTGTACCAAGTGTTATATAATAAGCTGATATACAATAGTGATTATATTTGAGGAAGTCAAATGATTCCGATAAGTAAACAAATAATAAACAATAAGCAAAAGCGTGCAGCTCAACGAGTTGCACGCTTTTTGCGTTTATAGGGTTCATGGTTTCTATGTGTTTTCTATAGGCTTTTTTATCTCTTATTTGCGACATATTTGCGACAAGACAAAAAAGTAGATAATGTGGGACAAAATCCTACTAATCTCAACTAATACATACTTAATAGTAGAAAATATGCCAACAATCGGATTTGAAATCAAAAGGAAGTGTAAGGCCTGCGGCAAAGTCTTTGTCGCAAAGACACTTGACAGCCATTATTGTTCGCCTAAATGCAGCAAAGTGGCTTGGAAACGCAAAAAGGATGCAAAGGATAAAAACGCACGGTTAGAAGCCATCGCCCGGCAAATACCTGACATCAGAGAGTATATTTCCGTAAAGGAAGCTGTGGCTATGTTCGGTGTGGAACGTAACACCTTGTACAGACCAATACTGCATGAAATCGGAACTTGGACGGAAAATCCGGCAAAGCATCAATATAGTCGCAGACGACAAGAGCAACTACGAGCATAAGCGCAGCTCCGACATACATTGTCCGGACTTTGACTTTTTGGCTCGCAGGAGAAACGCCCATAAGCAAGGCTATCGCCAAAGCTGCGACCAATAAGATGGAGACCAAGATAAAGATTGTCATGTGTCACGCCCTCCCTATTATGGTTTTACGATGATACGCCAATAGCCTGCCTTGTCAGAACCTTCATGGACGAGAATGCCTCTCTCACGCAACTCTTTGATGTTCTTTTCAACTGCCCGCTTGGACACGCCAATTTTTACAGACATTGCTTCTGCTGTTATAGAAGGGTCGGAAATAACTAAGTCTATTATTTTTTGCCCTGTCCTGCTAACTCTTTTAGATGCATCCTCTCCTTTTACGCCGAACCTTTTCTCCGAACTTTTTTCGTTTACACCGAACCTTTCAGCATTTACACCGAACCTTTTCTCCGAACTTTTATCATTTACACCGAAATTTCTCTCCGAAGCTCCTTCGTTTACAGGGTACTTTTCGAGGCTACTATTTACCCTGTTGGCAACTTCCTCTATAGGTATCCTTCCGTTCTCTCCCCAATTCAAATTATAGAATGTGGTATAGAAAGAAATTGCTTCCGTTTGATATTGTGGTTCTTTGCCCGGCAGGAAATTAGGCAGTTTCTCCGTAAGTTCCCGCATTTTCCTTAAGCCCGAACCACGTTTCTCCATATAGTCCAATTGAGTAAACATATCCGCAATAACTGGATTACGGCGCATGGACGGCACTTTGTATATGTCCCGGTCTTGAATTTGTGTACCATCAAGCATTGCTCCTGGTGATACCAATTCTACTCGGTCATCATAGATGTCAATATGTACTTCACCACCCATTACTGTGTAATCTCTATGGATAAGATGGTTTACTAACCCTTCAAAGATTGCACGATCGGAATAGTCGGGGAGGTTAAGTCGATAGTTCGGCATCTTCACCCATCCGCTCATGGTATAATTCTTGATGAAGTCCATACCATATTTCAAAAGCAATACAAGATTTGCCCGATGTTCCACGGAACTGATAGCATCGTCTTTATAAAGTCCTGTCCAACGGGTACAGAATATGCGGGATTGAAACACGGTGCAATTATCCACAAATAACAGTCCGGCATTGGTAAGTTTTCCGTCAGAAGTTACCAAGCCAAATGATTCAAGATATTTGTCGTTCCATTCTTGATGCGTCTGTTCGCGGAACGTATTAGCAAGGATGATGAAAGAGTGCTTGCGTGCGTCCACTTGCGTGGGGAGTGAATCCCATGTCATGTGTGTACCTTTCAGTACCAACGAGAGAAGTTGTTGCGAATTGCATTCCACGCTTTCATTGCCAACTCTTACAAAAGCCGTGCGCGTTCCGTCTTGATAGTAATAATAAGGTGTCAAAACACCAGCCTTTACTTTGACTTCAAGCAAAGAGCGTCCTTCGTGTTCAATCGGGATAAGTTGTACTTCCGGTACAGGGTCAAGCCTTGCCTTTATCATTTCGCTGATAAAGTCTGCATCCGCTTGCGGGTTTTCCAGTCCTACAATTTCACCTTCATCGTTTACGCCATAGAACAAGCTGCCACCATCCGTATTGGCGAAAGCCGACACGGATTTCAGCCACGACTTCACTTTCTTGCGTTCCAGCATCTCCTTGAAATCGTAAGACGTACATTCTGCTATGAGTCTGTTATCGTGTATCTGCATGATTTTCTCGTTGTTATAAGGGTATAATACCCCAATATCGTTTACAAACATACGGAAAAAAGTTCGTTTTCCGTTCAATTAGAATGGGAAAAAACGGATTAGGGAGAAGAAATCTTCGTAAAATCCATTCCTAAATGTGATTATATGATAGATTTTCCTAAGATTTTCTATACCTTTGTATTTGTGATAATTAATAACCAAAGGAGTCGTGGCAAAGAATTTTGAAATACGGAACAGTACGGCAGAGTTTCTTACCTTTATTGCCGAGGGTAAGGAGAATGGTGTTCAAGTGTTGTATAAGGATGAAACAATTTGGGCAACACAAAAAGCAATGGCGACATTATTTGATGTAGGTGTTCCGGCCATCAGCAAACATTTGAAAAATATCTTTGAGAGTGGAGAGCTTGATAAGAATACGACTATTTCCAAAATGGAAACAGTCGTGAATAGGGGCTTCCGTGGAGAATCAAAAGAAGAAGTTGAGTTCTACAATCTTGATGCCATCATATCCGTAGGCTATCGTGTCAATTCTGTTCGTGCCACGCAATTCCGCCAATGGTGTACATACGTTCTACGTCAGTTTGCCATCCGTGGATATGTCATAGATAAAAAGCGGATGGAAAACGGTTCATTTATCGGAGAGGATTATTTTGAGCATCTGCTTGCCGAAATTCGTGAGATACGACTGAGTGAACGGCGTTTTTACCAGAAACTTACAGATATATATGCCACGGCCATAGATTATAACAAGAGTGCGCCCACAACACGGCTGTTTTACAAAAAGGTGCAGAACAAAATGCACTATGCGGTACATGGGCATACCGCTGCGGAATTGATAGTTGACCGTGCGGATGCACAGAAAGAGCACATGGGTTTGACCACATGGGAGAAGGCTCCGGACGGAAAAATAGTAAAACCGGATGTAAGCGTTGCCAAGAATTACCTTAAAGAAAATGAACTGGAGGCAATGGGACGTATCGTCAACAGTTTTCTTGATATAGCGGAAGATATGGCGAAACGCCATATTCCAATGACAATGGAGGATTGGGCTAAACGTATAGATAAATTCTTGGACGTAACGGATAGGCCGATTCTTTCTGATGCCGGAAAGGTCACGGCAGAATATGCCAAAGAGTTTGCTGAAACAGAATTTGAAAAATACCGTGTCATTCAAGACCGCTTGTTTAAGTCCGACTTCGACAAACTGGATGACAAAGATTTGCCTTCACTTGATTTTACGCCAGAAAACTCTTAATCAAAAGCTATGCGATGAAGAGTTTAGAAACTTTTGAAGAAACCTTTAGTGATGCTGTTTTAGGTTATCTTTCAACATTGATATTTTCCTCGTTTTTCTTTCGTTATTTTCGGCGGAAAATCGTACTTTTGCGGCATAGAGCTGTGGTTGCTTATGGATGCTAATTTTCGGGTTTGCACTATATTTGCAACACGTTCGCGCAAGTTGCTCATACAGAGATACTGTTGATTTTGAGGAAGTAAAATAGCCCCTCTAAGCAGTACATTATACAATAAGAAACGCGACTGTTTCAAGGAAACTTGAGGCAGCCGCGTTTCTGTTTCTATTCTGTTAAGTTTGTTCTTCCTTTATTTCCCACAAAATATTGGCATGAATTCTAATCCAAAGTCAAGTTTGTTCTTTTGGATGCTTTTGCGGACTTCATCCGATACGATAATGTCGTTAATGACGGGTTGAGAGTTGAAGACATTTAGTGATTTCACCTTATTATAGTCGAGTCTTAGTTTAAGAATCGTATCTGTTCCTTCTACATAGAGGGTGTTTTGGGGATCTATTACGTCGAATATCTTTTTGAAGTGCATGATGTAATATATCTGATTGCCATATTCCTTGCTGATGGCCTTGACAGGTAGAAACTCTATGTCGTTGGCAGAGGTGACGTACGACTGTAATAAATCCTTCAGAGCTTGGTTGACCATGTTGGCTCCACCTATACACATGTGGAAAGGGCGATATTTTCCATCTCTTAATTCTACGACGAGCGATTCCCAGTTTTTCACTTCCTGTCCGTCTCTTGCGATAGGGTAGGGCCAGCTATCGGGAGCGTACAGTACTCCTCCTTTATCATTCCCTTTTACGATGAATTTATAATACCTGACGTCGGTATTTACTGTTTTGCTTTTATAGAAAATCTTTTTTAAGGTTTTGATATTCAATAGTTTCATTTTATTTCGTTTACTACATTTTATGCAGTGGACTGAAGATTTTTACGCAATGCTTATTTATAAGGAAGAACGAAACAATGTTCATCCTCGCGACAACACCAGCTCGGGCAACAGAACAGCTGTTTCCGGTTCTTCTTTGGGGGCATCTTTAGGCTTCCAGGCCACAACGAAACGGACGGAGGCAGACTTTACTTCGTAGCCTTTCTTGTTCCATTCCGATATTACTGTTTGCATGTTTGTCGACAGTCGGGCTACCGGCTTGTTGCCTGATGTTTCGTACAGCGTAAAGTCTTTGTACTTCAGGCTGTCTCCGCTTCTCAGTGCCAGTACTTCCCGTTTGAGGTCTTTGAAGTATCCCAGAAAAACGTCTTTGTGCGAGAGTTGCAGCACAATTTCTTCGGGCATGCTATACTGGCGTGAGTCGGTGAGGTGCTGGTCAGCAGGCAGTTGGCTGAAGCAATCGCCGTCGGTGTGGATAAACAGCCGCTTCCGGGCGCGGGTCATGCCTACATAATATCGCCGCATCAGTCGGTCGTCTTTCTGGAAGTTGTCGGCTATCAGCATGTAGACGTCGTCAAACTCACGTCCTTTTGCCTTGTGGATGGTCGATACGACAACGTCAGCACCCGACACGTCGCAAAAGTCTTCGACCGACGATTCAAACACAAACTCCTTGAAGTCGCTGACGTATTTTGCCTGGTTGGTCTGTTCGAACAGTTCCACGCACCGCTTCACGTATGTCAGGCTTTGGCTTCTTTCGTATGTCGCTAAGGTGGCACGCTTGGCTTCGTCCCACGTCTCTTGGGGAATGAGGGGCGTTTTTACCTGTTTGTCGATGTACTTCAGGAAGTATCTCATCTCGGCCATGTTCCAGAAGCGGAAGCCGTCCATCGTCTGTATCAGTTTGCTGCTGATGCCCTGTTTCCGCAAGAGGGCTACCAGGATGACGGCTTCTTCGTTGGTCTGGGTCAGCACACACGAGGTACCGTTTCCACGGTGACTGATCAGGTCTTCGACGAGTGGCTGATACATATAGCCCGAGTAGTGGTGTGTCACCTCCACCCGTCCGTCTGCTTCTCGCATGGAGAGGATAGGGGTGGTTTTGATTCTTTTTCGGATGACTTTGGCAAATTCGTTGGCGAAACGTACCGGATGGCGTGCGCTTCGGTAGTTTTCGGTCATTTCGATAAACCGACTGCCGCTTTCCTTGGTCAGGCGGTACATGTATTCCGAGTCCGAACCGCGGAATTCGTAGATGTTCTGGTCGTCGTCGCCCACTGCAATGACGCGCATTTCTTCGTTGTTGGCCATCAGGGCACGCACCAGTGCATATTCTTCATCGCTCATGTCCTGTGCCTCGTCTATCACCAGTACCGTTTTCCCGATTCGGTTGGGTTCCACTTCGCCCTGTTCTATCATTTCGGCAGCTTTGGCTACTACGTTTTTAGCTTCTTCCAGATTGCCTATCCGTCCCAACAGGTCGAAACAATAGGAATGGAAGGTCTTTATTTCGACAAAGTGGGCGGCGTTGCCGATCAGTTCCATCAGCCGTTGCTTGAATTCCGTTGCCGCTGCTCGTGAGAAGGTCAGCATCAGCAGTTGTTCGTGTTTGACGTCTTCGAGCAACAGCAGCGAGGCCAGCTTATGAACCAATACCCGTGTCTTTCCGCTTCCGGGGCCTGCCGCCACCACGATGCAGCGTGAGTCTCGGTCGGAGATGATTTCTCTCTGCCGCTGGGACAACTGGCCGAACAGTTGCCGGTATTTGCCGGGTGTCAGGTTGCGCTGTATCTCGCCGACTCTGTCTCCTTTGAAGTATTTGGCAATGAACTTCTTGTAGTCCATCTGGAAATAGTCCTGCACGTATTGCAGGGCGGCGTTGTAGTCTTTCACCATCAGGTTGGCATATTCGCCTACAATGTGTACCTGCTGTATTTTTTGCTTGTAGAATTCGTTCAGCATCCGGTAGTCGTCCTGCTTGTATCTCGACTTGTTGTCTTTGAGTCTTTTGATGTCCATGGCGTTGTAGAGCACCAGAAAGCCACCTTCGAGCTTGAGCGCGCCGATTTTCGACAGGTAGAGCAAGGCTTCTTCTACGTCCTCTAACTGTAGTTCGTCCAGTCCGCTGAAGAGGGGTTGCGGGTTGGCTTTGATGCTGTTCAGCAGTTCCACCACCGAGAACTGGATGGCCTGCTGTTCGTCCGAAGCCTCTTTTCCGGTTTCGGCAGCCAGACGGTATAGCCATTCGATGGCGAACCGGCTGATTTCCAGCCGCCTTTCGAAACGCTTCAGCAGGGCTTCCCTGTCGACCCGCAGGCTGATTTCCAGGTTGTGTGCCGCGTCTTCTTTCTTGCGGGTATAACCTTTGATGGTGAGGAAATAAAGCAGGGTTCGGATATCTTTCTCTCTGGATGTGCCTATTCCTGCATTGATGGCATTGTCGTTCAGCTGTTTGCACGATATCCGCCAGGTGGCGTCGGGTATGTTGTCCAGAATGTACCTTTCCAGCTTTGCAAAGCGTTCGAGCAACTGCCCTGACCTTCGTTCCGAACTGCCGGCGTCGAGCAGGTAAGCCGAGATGTCTTTGCTGTCTGCCAGAATGCCTTCCTGTCGCATCCGTTCTACAGCTGACAACACTTCGCCTTTGCTCAGCCCCAATATGTCGGCCAGATAGTCGATGCGCGATTCTGCTTCCGAATCCTGTGCCTTGGCTATGTGTTTTTGCGAAATCAGCGATTTGATGATTCTGACCGCTTTCTCTATTTCGTCGCTGCCGAACAGTACCGAAGCCGATATGCGCTGTCGGGCTTCGTCCATGTTGTTGACTGTGATGCCGGTGGCGTAAACATGGGGCACATTGTTTCCTCTAACCAAGTATCCGCTCTGTTCCAAAGCAGCCAGGGCCGTCCGCACCCGGGTTTCGATGTCCGATACCGAGTCGTCCCATCCCGCCTTGCGGGCAATTTCCAACGCCGAGCAGCACACCCTCATGCGCTGGCGGGTAAGGTCTTTCACCGCTTTCCATACTTGTTGTATTTCGCTGATGCTCAGTTTGGTCTGGTTCAGCAGAATGAAGTGCTTGTCCAGGTCGTTGTCGCTATACAGCACGTAGCAGCGTGCGTTGAGGTGAGGGTCGCGACCGGCACGTCCTGCCTCCTGCACATAGTTCTCCAGCGAATCCGAGATGTCGTAATGTACCACCAGACCTACGTCTTTCTTATCCACTCCCATGCCGAAAGCCGAAGTCGCTACAATGATGCGTACCTGGTCGTTCATGAAGGCGTCCTGATTGGCCACTTTCTCGTCGGCATCCATCTTGCCGTTGAAGGGCAGGGCCTGATAACCGTCTCGGGTCAGCCTGACTGCCAGTTCGCGGGTGCGCTTGGTGCGCGATACATAGACGATGGTCGGACACGGATTCTCGGCTACCAGACTTCTCAGTTTGGAGTATTTGTCCTCGTTCGTGTCGGCATGTATCACGGAGTAGCGCAGATTCTTTCTCGATGCCGTCGAGGCAAACAACTGCAAGTCCAAGTCCAGTGTCTGCTTGAAGTAGTCGCAGATGTCCTGCACTACCTTTTGCTTGGCTGTAGCCGTGAAGCAGGACACGGGGATGGCCGTCTTGCAGCCTTTCTTTTCCTGATAGTTGCGGATGAACTTGCCGATGTACAGATAGTCCACCCTGAAATCCTGTCCCCACGACGAGAAACAGTGGGCTTCGTCTATCACGAACCTGACGACGTGGCGTGCCAGCAGAATCTTTTCGATGGTCTTCGACCGAAGCATTTCGGGGGCGATGTACAGCAGCGACACTTCACCTTCCAGCACCCGCTGGATGCACAGTGCCCTTGTGATGGGGTCCAGCAGGCCGTTGATGGTTACGGCGTCGGTAATGCCCCGTTCGTCGAGGTTGTCCACCTGGTCCTTCATCAGCGATTGAAGCGGCGAGATGACGACCGTCAGCCCATGCACGGTGCGGCCTTCCATCAGGGCAGGCAGCTGAAAGGTGAGCGACTTGCCTCCGCCGGTAGGGAAGATGGCCAGCAACGATTTGCCTTTGACTGCCGCATCGGCAGCCTGTTCCTGTAGCGGTTCGCCTTCGTAGGTGCGGAACTGGTCGTAGCCAAAGAAGCTTTTCAGGTTGCGGAATATGTCCAACTGGCTGTTGCAGTACGTACAGCCTTCGTTGCAGCGGGTATGCCGCAACAGGCGGATGACGTATTCCACCAGCGGATACTGGTAGAGCACCCACGGCGGAGTGATGGAGCGATGGTCGTTGGTGTCGATCAGTGCCAGGGCGTATGCCAGTTCGCACGGATACTTTTCTATCAGGGTGTTCAGGTCGGCATGTCCGCAGATTTTTCCTTCGTACAGGCTTCGTATGGCTTCGGCCGTGTCCTTTTCCGTCGGTCGGACTCCTACCATACGCAGAAAACCCTCAAACTCCTTTTGGCCTTTCAGCAGCGATGCATAGATCTGGCGTTTTCCTTCCGGCAGCAGGTTCCATTGCGCTATCTCGTCCTGCAGCAGGTTCTGGGCTTTCAGGCAGTCGTTCACCGGGTTGTTCATCTGGTCGTTTACCAGTTTGTCGTCCTTCACCAGTTTGTGATAAGGACGTTCGGGAAACAGCAAGGGCGACATGTAGAGGGTATCTACCAGCGGACGGCGGTCGGTGGTGTCGGCAAACAGGTATCGGGCATCGTGGTGGATGATGTTGTGTCCGCAGATGTAGTCAGTACCACGCAGGAAATCGAACAACTCCTTCTTCGAGGCTTTGTGAAAGGTAGCACCGTCGTGCCGCAATGCTCCGATGTCGTGTATTTTCCGGTCTTTTACTCCGACTTCCACATCGACAATGGTGTAACGTGGGGGTTCATCGGATGGCGGCACATTCTCCTTGCCGGTGACTTTGTTGGTGTCTCCGGCGTTTTTCCATCCCATGAGCCTGCTCCATATTGACATCGTTTTTTCTTGTAAAGAGTTAAGGAACCAATTAGTATTTCACAAAGCTACGTAAAAAATGCGTAGATAGCGAAACTTTCGGCGGTTTATTTTCCCTGTAAGCGGTATGCGGGGTGTGAAACCGGTGTGTTTTGCCGTGTTTGCACGGCTCGCGAACGACACTTGCACGGCTCGCGAGCAACACTTGTACGGCTCACAAGCAACATTTGTGTGGCTCACGAGCCATGCTTGTGTTCCGGTCTGACATTGCTTGTCGGGCACTCTGACATTGCTTGTCGGGCACTCTGGCATTGCTTGTCCGATTGTCCGACATTATTTGTCGTGTGCCATCGCATTGTTTCCTGTTTCTTTGGGAGCAGATGGTTGTTTCCGTTTGTAAAGAGGCACTTGACGGTCGTAAAGTGAAACTTTCGGACGCTAACTATGGACTTTAGCCGACATTTCTCCCTGTTGAGAACTGTTTTTCCCGATTTATCCTTCACGCCCTCACCGTTCTCTTTCATCGTTGAATGACAGTAAGATATGGTGAAAGGTGATGGTTCACCGCTAGTTTCACCGCGATTTTACGGAGCGGATTGCTTTTCTCGTATGTTTCACCGTAAGTCCTTTGCTGTTAGGTGGTTGTGGTGAAACTTCACTGATAGGAATCTATTTTTTGTGAATTCTTTCTATTTTATTTGATTTTTTCTAATTTTTCTATAATTTTGAATCCTGTGAATATGATGTGGTCTTGACTTTAGAATTTGTAGTTATGTTTTTAGATTGCTAAATATTTTTTGTTAGCATAGTGTAGGTATATACTGAATGTTTCAGTTTTTCATGCATTAGTATTTTTAGAAAACAGAATAAGAATCTCATAAATATAAAGAACATGAAGGCTATAGAGTTTACCGTTGGAATAACAATCAGTTTGTTATTCTTTGTTTCAGTAGCGTTTGCTGGTACTATTGAACGTCAAGTACATTATGAATTGAAAAAGAATGAGGTCATTTTCTGCGATGAATATGTGGCTAGTATTAAGTTTCAAGACCAGTCTTTTGCCTGTATCATAGAAGATACGCTAAGTCATAAAAAAACATTTGTCTGGAATGGCGAGAAAAAATTTTCTTGTGATGATATCACATGTTATTATATCGACTTTGACAGTTACGACAAATGTATCATTACTTATACCCAAGGGAAGGATCATTATCTGAAGGTAGAGAACAAACTGTATGGGCCTTATGAAGAGATTAATTATCTAATTTGGGGTGAATCAGAACAGGATCCAAGAAACACTTGGTATTTATGGCATCTCTTTTCTAAGGAGACTATGAAGACGTGGTTTTACAAGAATACTTTTTCGTATCAGCAGATGGGGTATGATTTTATATATTTTGACGGTATCATATCTTCTGGAAACAATATGAGAGATATGAGGATAGATACACTACAAACAACTTCTGGTCGGACTAGTCAGCCATATATATTTAAAAGTTTGAATAAGACTCATGCCGCAAAATTGACTCCTACACATATTTCTATAGATAACGTAGATTATAATCTTCCGTTACAGCCGAATGACAGTGTCGGGAGAAGTGAACTGTATGTTTTTAATGATGGTTCCTGTTTGGCTGAACTGAATGTATGCAACAAGCGGAATCTGGACGAGAGTAGGGAATTGAAAGTATATATCAGTAAAGGTGGCATGAAGATTTTGGCTCCTGACGAAGCTTTCAATTTTAAAAAACAGCAAATTGAACCTCTGAAAGAAATTGAGAAAAGAACAGATTATCAGTCATTCTTTAAAAATTCATTTTATCATGATCGGGTATATAAGATAATAGATCCGTCTGAACGCCATTATTTCATTTCGAATATCAATTATCCGTATGTAATGATTGATAATCAGAAATTTGGGAAAGAGTGTGCTATATATGCTTGGTATGATAAAACAGGAAATGCATTCTGTTGGATAACGTTGGAAGGAAATCAGTTAGTATCATATTGTTATAAAATTTAATGCTACTTACTTGTGCTATAGTTTTATCAGGCTATTTTTCTGTCTATCCTCAAGAAACGAAAGAAGCAATCTCTTTTTTGGACCGACAGGTAAGAGATAAGTTGTGTAATGCACTTACTAAAGAAGAAGCTATAATGGCTATGAGTATTGTAGCACCGGAAGTCACCCAATACTCTCAAGTAAGGGACGAACTGGAAACTGGCATGCTGAAGATAATGTATGTGCAAAAGGGATGGGGAAATTTCAGTATTGGCCCTTTTCAGATGAAACCTCGTTTTGCAGAAATATTGGAAGCCGGAAATAAGTCATTATTCACTAATTCCCGAAAGACAGAAAGAGAGAAAAGGAATGATAGAATAGAAAGATTATCATACTTGGATGGTCAAATAGCATATTTATTGCTTTTCATTGAAACGGTTCGTATAAAAACAGCAGATATGCGCTTTAACACAGACGAAGAGAAATTGCTTTATTGGGCAACCTTATATAATGGTGGATTGCATTTATCAAAAGAACAAGTGAAAACATATCTCGCTGTGAAACAATTCCCAAGATACGGAACGAAATTCAATTATGCAGAAGTATGCCTTGAGTTTTATAGGCACTTTAAATTGGCATATTCGCTATAATAAAGAAGTGTTGTATGATTATTACGATAAAATAAAGAGCATAAAATTTTATTTTTGTTTGATTTTTTATTATCGATGTAGCCTTAGCTGAAACGCAGCTGCTACTTGTAGAAAAATGAATTTTCAATATGACTTTTCGGTTCAGTTTCTTGCTTTTTTAACCGTTTTTCTTTTCCTTTGTGAAAGAGAGTAGCGAATAAAAACATGACTGAACTCGTAGGAGGTAATGTAAATGAAACGGAATCTATTTTTCCTTTTAGCTTTTGTATTGGGTTTTGCCGTAGTAGCCTGTCAGTCTCAAGGGTCCTTGCTTGTGCATTCACAAGCAGGTATCATCAATATGGATAGCGCTTCCACTGAACAATGGAGGTATTCCGAACTGTTCAAAGATGTTCGTCTGATACCTTTGGAAACCAAAGACGTTTTGCTGTCGAGCATCAGCAAGATGGTGCCTGTGAACGATACGTTATATTTAATGGATCGTCGGGCGGAAGGAGTATATGCTTTCAAGAAAGACGGTTCCTTTATCCGAAAATTCGGGAACAATGGTCCGGCTCCCGGTGAATATGCCGGTTGCAGAGACTTTACTGTTGACGAGGAAAAGAAGAAACTGTATCTGTACGACTCATCACGCAACAAGATATTGAGATATGATTTGTTGACCGGTACTTTTGAGGATGAAATATCCTTAGACGGCCCACCGTTTTATGCCGATATAGCGTATCAGTCTGATTTTCTTTATGCTTACCAGTCGAACCATTGGCCTGCACAGGGCGATACTCCTTATTATCTGCTGCACCAGATAGATCTGTTGCAAGCTGGCAAAATGACTGCCAGCCTGCTGGATTATGATTCATATAATCAAGGTTGGCAAAATGAATTTCTGAATTTTGGTACCCCTTTTACTCGTGTCGGGGATGAACTTTGGTTCTGTACGGCGCTGATGGATACCGTCATGGCCATTCGTGAGGGGGAAGTATATCCTGTTTTGGCTATTCATGGGGAAAAAGTGATCAAACGCGACGACCTGCTCAAGGACAGCAATTTGCATTCGTCTGGCGACCCCGTTGCGCTCACCAAGAAAATGATGCAGCAGTATATGCACCTGACACAGAAGAAGGTCTATTGGGGCTTTTGCAATTTCTATGTTCATCAGGGCTATCTTTGGTTTAATTGTTATGGAGGATCGCTTCTTAAAGTACGCCATCATCTGAAAAGTGGTCAGACTTCTATTTTCCAGACACAGAAAGACGATATCTTTTTTGCAGGAAACAAGCAAAACGGCGTTACGCCTCCCGGGTACTTGTGCGCGGATGCCGATGGTGTGTTTTACTTTTATAATACGGAGCAATTGGCAGAGTTGAAAAGACTTTTCGAGTCCGGTCAGTTGTCTGATAAAGTTGTCAATAAAGAATTGATAAGGAGTTTGGAGAGCGATTTCAATCCGGTGCTGTTGTATTATGAGTTTAAAGACTAAAGCCTGACAGTAGTCAGGCTTTCTTTTTTTCCTCAGTTAGGAAAATATTTTTTTCTAACTAGAGAGGAATTTTTTCCTAACTGGGAAAAAATAAGGGGTAGGGAGGGCTGTGTGTTAAGTTCTGAAAATCTTTTCGAAAAAGAGCAAGACGCAAGGTCGATATCTGTATAAACTGGACAGATTCCTTGTAACTTTGCACCGCTTTAAAGAAAGGATAAATGATGGTTAAAGAAAATTCTAAAGTTTTTTTGCTGATATTGCTGGGCATGCTGACGGCATTTGGCCCCTTTGTGACGGATATGTATCTGCCCAGTTTGCCTTCGATGGGCGAGTATTTTTCCACAACTTCTTCGATGGTTCAGTTAGGACTGACAACCAGTATGATAGGTCTGGCAGTGGGACAGATATTCTTCGGTCCGCTGAGCGACCGGTACGGTCGGCGGTTACCCTTGCTGGTGGCCATGTGGCTGTTTATTGCATCGACGCTGTTGTGCTTGTTTTCGCAGAGCATAGAGCAGTTTGTGGCGTTCCGTCTGTTGCAGGGCATAGCCGGTGCGGGTGGTATCGTCATATCGCGTTCGGTGGCAACGGACAAATATTCCGGACGCGAACTTGCCAAAATGCTGGCCGTAATTGGGGCCATTAACGGAGTGGCGCCGGTAGCGGCTCCGATTGTGGGCGGACTGCTGACCGATGTGATAGGATGGCAGGGCATCTTCTGGATTCTGTTCGGGCTAGGACTGGTGTTATTGGCCTGCTGCTTACGTTTCAAGGAATCGTTGCCGCGTGAAAACCGTTCGGCTGAAAAATGGAGTGATACGTTCCGCAGTTTTGGAGTCGTGTTGCGCGACAGGCGTTACGTGTGCTATGTGCTTCAGATGGCTTTCGCACAGGGAGTGCTGTTTGCCAACATCGCCTCGTCGCCTTTCATCGTGCAGCAGCATTATGGGTTTTCGGCATTTGCGTTCAGCTTGTGTTTCGGAGTCAATGCGCTTGCGATAGGTGTTGCGGCTGCCTTGTCGGTCAAGTTTCGCCGTTCGGAGACCAGTACACTGGTTGGCTGTTGCGGAATGGTAGTGGCAGCCGTGTTACAGTGCGGGGCATTGATGTCGGCGTGCAGCTTTTGGGTATACGAGGTTCTGATGCTGGTTCTGCTGTTCAGCATGGGGATGACGTTTACTTCGAGCACAGCTTTGGCCATGGAGAGTCAGCGCGAGAATTCGGGCACGGCATCGGCTCTTTTAGGTGCCGTATGTTTTGCAGCGGGAGGCATTGTTTCGCCATTGGTGGGCATCGGTAATATCCTTTCGTCCACGGGAGTGGTATTTGTGGTTTGTGCCTGCTGTTCGCTGCTGTGTATGCTGGTGGCTTTGGGGCGCCGGGGCACACGGCTGTATTTTGCTTTCAGCACGATACGAAAGCAATAAAACGTAACCTGCGCCACGGTTGCCAACTGTGTTTCAGCAAACCACTTCCGACAGAACGCTGTTTGTTGGTATTCAATACTTTTTGTGTGTTTTTGATTGCGGATATTCAAATAAATTCCTACATTTGCCGCTGTTTTGTTCCGTAATCTCCGTTCGGAGATGTGGATGAAAAGGGAATCGGGTGTGAATCCCGGACAGTCCCGCTGCTGTGTGTTTCAAGAGGAATGTATCATACTCGGATGCCACTGTTTTTCTGATAATAAAGAGAATGGGAAGGCGATACATTAGGAAACGAGTCAGAAGACCTGCAAAACAAAGTCGAAAAATTGTCTGTTCGAGGAAAGCAGTCAGTGCACACAAGAATAATGAAATAAAAGATTCTGCCGTTTGTTTATGAAGTGGAGTATGAAGATGCGATTGGTCTGCATCGTATTGTGCTGTATGATGCCCTGTCGGATGGTGGCACAGGAAGTGCAGGAAGATACGATTGCCGGCAAGGTGCATCAGATAGAGAAAGTGACGGTGACTGCCCGTAGGATGCCCAACAAGGTAACATCGACTGTGCCTGTGCAGACCATGTCGAAGCAGGACATCAGCCAGCTTGGCATACAGAACATGGCGGATGCCGTACGTCGCTTTGCCGGTGTCGACGTGAAGGATTACGGCGGTATAGGTGGACTGAAGACAGTCTCTATCCGCAACATGGGTGCAGCCCATACGGCTGTCAGCTACGACGGTGTGGCAGTCAGCAACTGTCAGGCTGGACAGATAGACATCGGACGTTTCTCGCTGGACAATGTGTCGATACTTTCTCTTTCCATCGGCCAGAGCGAAGACCTGTTGCAGTCGGCCCGTCTGTATGCGTCGGCCGGTGTGTTGAACATCGAAACAGAAAAACCTCACTTCGAAGGAAATCGTACTTCTGCTTTTCTGGCACGTGTCAGGGGCGGCTCGTTCGGATATGTAGCGCCTTCTGTCAGATGGTGGCAGAAACTGGGGGAGCGTACACGCCTCTCGGTAGATGTCGGCTATATGCGTGCCGACGGCAATTATCCGTTTACGCTGGTGAACGGGAAGTACGTGACACGGGAAAAACGGAACAACTCTCAAGTGGAGTCATGGCAGGGCGAAGCGACGCTTTATCATACGTTTAAAGATGGAGGGGAGTTGGATGTGAAAGGATATTATTACTATTCAGCCCGCGAACTGCCGGGAGGGGTAACTCTTTATAACCCGATTTCGGATGAAAAATTATGGGATGAGAACTTCTTTACACAAGCGCGTTATAAAAAGAAGTTTTCTACTAAGTGGACATTACAGGCGCAGGCCAAATACAATCACAGTTGGAATCGCTATCGGGACGAGGGGGTGGAATATACTGATGGGTTTTACCGGGAAGTACATCGTCAGGATGAATATTACCTGTCGGCAACCTTGCTTTATCAGCCATTGGAGGACTTGACTTTTTCGTTGGCACAGGATGGAGTGGCGAATACCTTACGCAACAGTCTGCCAGCCTGTCCGTTTCCTACCCGATATACTTCAATCAGTGCTTTGAATGGTCGTTATCGGACAGATTGGATGACAGCTACTGCTTCTTTGGTCTATACAGCCACTTCGGAACATGTGGAACAGGGCGATAAACCGGATAATTTTCATCGTCTGGTGCCGTCGGTAACGTTTAACATCCGGCCTTGGCAGGACGAATCTTTGTTCTTTCGGCTGATGTACAAAAGTACTTTCCGTCTGCCAACTTTCAACGATTTGTATTATCTCAGGATGGGTAATCGAGATTTGCGCCCCGAGAAAGCTAACGAATATAACGTAGGTGTCACATGGAGTCGCTCAAAATGGGGTATTTTCGGCTTTTTGTCGATGACCGTAGACGGATATTTTAATGATGTGACTGATAAGATAGTCGCTTTCCCTACGACTTACGTATGGAAGATGGCTAATTATGGGAAAGTACATGCAACGGGCGTGGACGCTACGTTGTCGGCTTCCATACCATTATTTAAATCTGTTGGATTGTTCGTGTCCGGCAATTATATGTGGCAGAAAGCCATTGATCTGACTGATCCTGACGGTCCTACTTATGAGGCTCAGTTGCCTTATACCCCGTTGCATAGCGGAAATGTGGCAATGGTGATCGAAAATCCGTGGGTGAATATAGGCTATTCGGTTGTGGGAGTGGGTAAACGATATTTTTTGTCGCAGAATATTCCGGCTAATGAGATAGACGGATATGTGGAGCACGCCCTCAGTCTGTCGCATGAATTTGCTTTGAAAGATTGCCGCTTGTCGGTACAGGCCGAGCTGGTGAACCTGACCGATGAACAGTATGACGTTATTAAGTACTATCCCATGCCGGGGCGTTCATGGCGGTTGACCGGTACCTTTAAGTTTTAAGGTGCTACTGATACAGACGGAAGAATATTGTGAGGATGCAGATTTATCAATATCAAACAAAATAAAGATGAAAAGTATGAAAGTAAGAAGTTTTTTGTTTAGCATCTTGTGTATGCTGGCTTTAGGTGCAGGTTTTGCATCGTGTAGTGATGACGATGACGAAAAAGGTCCGGATGATACGGGTTCACAACTGACTTTGCCGCAGTCACGTATGTTCATTTTGAACGAAGGAGGTTATGGCAGTAACAATGCTGGTATTGCTTTTTATGCCCCTAATGGTGATGCAGACTTCATCAATGATATTTTCTTCTTGCAAAACGCTGCACAATTAGGCGAGACTGGACAGGACATGATTGAATATGAAGACCAGATTTTCGTGTCTGTTTATGGTTCGAACTATTTGGTAAAACTGAATGCTGCTGGTGTGGAGCAGGGACGGGTTTCTTTCGTAAATGATCCTGATTTGGCTGGTCGTATCCGTTATATGGATGCCGAAGATGGTTACATCTATGCTTCGTTCTGGGGCGGTGCTGTTGCCAAAATTAATGCCTCTACTATGGCTCTAGAAGCTAAGTTGACCGGTCTGGGCGACAATATGGAAGGTATTGCTGCCTGTGAGGGCAAACTCTATGTGGCTAACAGTTGTACTGCCGATTATACTACGTATCATAATGATGTAAAGGTAATCGATCTGAATACTTTTACGGTGGCCGAAACGTTGACAGTAGGAGTGAATCCGAACGCTATACTGGAGGAAGATGATAAGATATTCCTGATTTCTTGGGGTAATTACGGTGATGCGGGTTACTCATTGCAGATGATTGATCCGGCAAATAACAATAAGGTGACAGAACTGGGTGTAGCAAGCCGCATGTGTGCCGCTAACGATATGTTGTATTTGGTTTACTCTGATTATGCAGGTGCTGTACTGAATACATTCTTTACTTATGACATCAAAACCGGTCAGCTGAACAACACTTCTTTCCTGAAGAATATACCGGAGGCATTGAAGAATGCAACAATCTATATGCTGGAAGTGAATGAAAACAATGGTGATATTTATATCGGTACGACCGATTATAAGACTACTGGTACTATTTACCGTTTCAAAAAAGATGGAACGCTTGTAGAAGAGTTCAGTGCAGGTGGTATCAATCCTAGTTCTGCAGTTTTTTTTAATTGATGATGAATAAGTATTTATATTCAATAGGAATATTAGTAGCCTTGCTCCTTTCCTCGTGTGGAGGAAGGAGCAAGGCTTCTTTCGCTGATGGTGGTGACACCATCGCTTTGCGCTATGCCGAGAATCTGACACTGGTATCCTATCCGGGCTATACGGTGGCTACGCTGCGCAATCCGTGGGACACGCTGCGTACCTTGCACACCTATGTACTGGTGCCCGAGACAGAGCAGCCGCCGGAACAACTGCCGGAAGGTACCGTAGTGCGTACGCCGTTGAAGAAGTCTGTCATTTACTCGTCCGTACATTGTGCCCTGCTGGAAGAGCTGGGAACAGGCAGTGCCATTGGGGGAGTGTGCGACCTGAAGTACATTCGCCTGGCTGCCATACACGAACGGGTAGCAGCTGGAAAAATAGCTGATTGTGGCGACGGCATGAATCCGGATATGGAAAAGATTATCGACTTGCATCCCGATGCCATCCTGCTGTCACCTTTCGAGAACAGTGGCGGCTACGGACGGGTGGAGAAGCTGAACATCCCTCTCATCGAATGCGCCGACTATATGGAGACGTCGGCTTTGGGACGTGCCGAGTGGATGCGCTTCTATGGTTTGTTGTTTGGTGCCGAAGCCGAGGCCGACAGCCTGTTTGCCGAAGTAGACAAACGCTATCAGGAATTGAAGCAGAAAGCCCGGAGTTCTTCTACTTCTTTGTCTATCCTGAGTGAATTGAAGAGTGGATCGGCCTGGTATGTACCGGGCGGGCGCAGCACGATAGGACGTCTGTTTGCCGATGCGTGCGGGCGTTATGCTTTCGCAGATGACAAGCATAGCGGTTCTGTCCCCTTGGCTTTCGAAACCGTTTTCGACAAGGCTGGCGATGCCGATGTGTGGGTCATCAAGTACAATCGTGACCGGGATATGACATACGCCGACCTACAGGCCGATTATATCGGTTATACCGGTTTCAAGGCATTCAAGGAACGTTCGGTGTACGGATGCAATACAGATAAGGTGCCCTATTACGAAGAAACTCCGTTTCATCCGGATTATCTGCTGTCTGACCTGATTCAGATTCTTCATCCGGAATTGGGCAGTTTGGGCGGTTTGCGCTATTTTTGCAAGCTGAAAGAATAATAGCATGAAACTTTCAGGAGTTATTGTCCAATGCTTCTCTATTCAGAGTCTATACTATTGGCCTTTAACTTCTAACGGTGCAAAGCGAAGTAATAACTTCCTTTCACTCCTTATAACTCTTTAAAAAAGCTTATGTCGAAAGGTTGGAAATATGGTTTGGGAATGGGAGTCCTGATAGTACTTCTGTTTATCGTTAATTTGCTGGTGGGTTCTGTATCTATTCCTGCCGGCGAAGTATTCCGTATCCTTTCGGGAGGCGAGGCCGGGAAAGCAAGCTGGAGCTTCATCCTGTGGGAATCGCGTTTGCCTCAGGCACTTACAGCCTTGTTGTGCGGAGGAGCGCTGGCGGTATGCGGACTGATGTTGCAGACGGCTTTCAAGAATCCGCTGGCAGGCCCTTCCATTCTGGGAATCAATACAGGAGCCAGTCTGGGCGTGGCATGTGTCATGCTGCTGTTCGGCGGGAGTATTTCGGCCGGCACGTTCAGTCTGTCGGGCTTCTTTTCGGTACTGGCCGGTGCTTTTGTGGGTGCCATGACGATCATGGCTCTTATTCTGTTTCTGTCTACACTGATTCGCAGCAATGTGATGCTGCTGATAGCAGGTATTATGATAGGCTATATTGCTTCGTCGGTCATTTCGCTGCTCAACTTCTTTGCTACGGCCGAGGGCGTACAGTCGTATATGATTTGGGGAATGGGTAACTTTGGCGGTGTGTCCTTGCAACAGATGCCGGCATTTGCTTCGGTCACGGTGCTGGGGCTGATCGGGTCACTGCTGCTCATCAAGCCGCTGAACGCTTTGCTGCTGGGCGACCGTTATGCCGAAAATCTGGGAATCAATATCCGTAGTGTACGTAATTGGCTGCTGATTGTTACCGGTGTGCTGACGGCCATTACTACGGCATTTTGCGGTCCGGTTTCGTTCATCGGGCTGGCTGTTCCTCATGTGGCCCGGCTTATTCTGGGTACTTCCAATCACAATTCGCTGCTTCCCGTAACCATTCTTTGCGGGTCTGCTGTGGCTTTGATCTGTAACTTGTTGTGCGTACTACCGGGCGAAGCGGGAGTCATTCCGCTGAATGCAGTTACTCCTGTGATAGGTGCTCCGGTTGTAATCTATGTCATTGTAAGTCAACGAAAACCGGGTGCTTTCAATTGAACTTATGCAACCGATTACGGAAGAATCGGACGAAAAAATGATTAAAATCAACTTTCTATATTGCAGAAACAACTATCTTTGCGGCGGTATTAGTAACTAAAAAAGATTGAAGCAAATGGAATTACCCGAAGAACCGATGATGCTGTATAGCTTCATCAACATGAAATTACGTGATTTCTATCCTTCGCTGGATGCTCTTTGCGAGGATATGAATGTAGACAAAGAACACATCATCCGTAAACTGAAAGCTGTAGGCTTGGAATACAGTGCCGAGCGTAACCGTTTCTGGTGATTGTGAAAATTGAATAAGCTATTTAAGAGCCTCTGTAGCCATGGTCGTTACAGAGGCTTTTTTGTTAAATGCCGCGTTAATTAATACAAAATGTGTGTCTTCTCTTTTTTACTTTTTCCTTTTTCCGAGTTCTAATGTGATGTATACGGAAATTCTCTGGAGATGAACCACGAAAATGATTATAAACTAAAAAAAGAAGACTTATGAAGACAAGAATCGTTTATTTGTTTATTGCACTCCTCGTAGCAGGAAGCCAAGTTTCATTGTTTGCTCAACAACAAGCGGACCGTACGAAGAAGAAGCCGCGTTTCACTCCCGAGCAGATGATGGAGATGCAAACCAACCGCATTGTGAAAGCTTTGGCGCTGGATGATGCTACAACTGCCAAGTTTACGCCTGTCTATACTCAATATCTGAAAGATTTGCACGAATGCAGAGCAGAGGCATGGAAACAGATGAAGCAGGATAAGGCCGAAGCAGGCAAACAGCCTGATGCAAAGAAAGAAATGCTGACCGACGCTGAAGTAGAACAACGCATCAAGGATCGTTTTGCCCACAGCCGCAAGATGCTGGACTTACAGGAAAAGTATTATACTGAATTCCGCAAGGTGCTGTCGCCCAAGCAGATTGAAAAGATCTATCAGATAGAGAAGAAGCACGATGGTAACAGAATGCGGAAAGATATGCGTCCTGATAGCAAAGACAGAAAACCATTTCCACAACAGAAGAACAGATGACCTGAACGGTCGCTGTAGATAATTTGTTACGGGTTACAAGTATCGGGGAAAGGCGGAATGCAGAAGTTTACAGAAACGCTTAAACGATGCTTGTAACCCGTAACTGTTTTTTAAGCCAAATCTCCTATTTCATCCAGGTTTTTCTGGATATCCTGGTCGGTGAGTTCGTAGTTGATCAGGTCGCCAGCCAGGTATTTGTCGTACGAGGCCATGTCGATAAGTCCGTGTCCGGAGAGGTTGAACAGGATGACTTTCTCTTCGCCTGTCTCCTTACACTTGTTGGCTTCGCGGATAGCGGCGGCGATGGCGTGGCACGATTCGGGAGCCGGGATGATACCTTCGACCTGTGCAAACAGTACGCCGGCATCGAATGATTCCAGTTGTCGGATGTCTACAGCCTCCATCAGTCCGTCTTTCAGCAGTTGCGATACGATGACACCGGCACCGTGGTAGCGCAGACCGCCTGCATGTATGTTGGCCGGGGCAAAGTTGTGTCCCAGTGTGAACATGGGCAGCAGTGGGGTGTAACCGGCTTCGTCGCCAAAGTCGTACTGGAACTTGCCTCGTGTCAGTTTGGGACAAGAGGCGGGTTCGGCAGCAATGAAGCGGGTTTTCTTTCCTTCAAGGATGTTGTGCCGCATGAAGGGGAAGGCGATACCTCCGAAGTTGGAGCCTCCGCCGAAACAGGCGATCACCATGTCGGGATATTCGCCGGCCATGGCCATCTGCTTTTCGGCTTCCTGACCGATGATGGTCTGGTGCAGGGTGACGTGGCTCAGCACGGAGCCCAGCGTGTACTTACAGTTGGGAGTGGTACGGGCCAGTTCGATGGCCTCGGAAATGGCTGTTCCCAGTGAGCCCTGATGGTTGGGATGGGCAGTCAGGATGTCTTTTCCGGCACGGGTGGACATGGAGGGAGAAGCTGTAACCTGTGCGCCGAACGTGTGCATGATGCTACGACGGTAGGGCTTCTGCTCGTAACTGATCTTCACCTGGTAGACAGCAGCTTCGAGCCCGAACAGACGGGCGGCGTAAGCCAGCGAGGCACCCCATTGTCCGGCACCAGTCTCGGTGGTGACGTTGGTCACGCCTTCCTTTTTGCAGTAGTAGGCCTGCGGAATGGCGGAGTTCAGCTTATGCGAGCCCATGGGACTGACACTCTCGTTCTTGAAGTAAATGTGAGCCGGAGTATCGAGGGCTTTCTCCAGTCCGTAGGCACGTACCAGCGGTGTGCTGCGGTAGTATTTGTACATTTCGCGCACTTCTTCGGGGATCTCAATCCAGGCATCAGTCTGGTTCAGTTCCTGCCGGCAAAGCTCTTCGGCAAAGATGGGATACATGTCTTCGGGCTTCAGCGGTTGCTTGGTAGCAGGGTTCAGTGGGGGCATAGGTTTGTTCACCATGTCAGCCTGTATGTTGTACCAGTAGTGGGGTATTTCTTCTTCTGGAAGGATGAATCTTTTTGTTTTGTTGCTCATAGTGGTTAAAATATTTAATAATTACTGCCCAAATGTAGTTATTATTTTTAAAACGCTATCTTTTTTTCTTGTTTTTTTGCCCATATTGGTTTATTTGTATATGTTTGCCGCGTTTCTTTAACAGGTATCAAGATGAAGATCTATCATAAGTATCTGCTTTATCAGAATAAGTGGATTCATCCGTATGTGCGGATCGTTCTGAACATATTTACTTCGCTTACTTATCTGGCTTCGTTACTGCTGATTATAGGAGTGGTGTACGAGCATGGATTTACCATTACTGCCGAAGAAGCACAGCAGGTGAACCGCCTGTATCATGGCGTCTGGATTGTGTTTCTGGTGGATGTCACGCTGCACATTCTGCTCGAATACAAGGATACGCGGCGAACGTTCAGCAAACTGACGTGGGTGCTGACCGGGCTGCTGTATCTGACGCTGGTGCCTGTCATTTTTCATCGGCCCGAGGTGGAAGGAGGGATTCTGGACTTTTGGAATTTCCTTCACGGGAAAGGCTACCGGCTGGTACTGCTGCTCTTGCTGTCGCTACTGACGTTGTCCAACGGAATGGTGCGCTTGCTGGGCCGGCGCACCAACCCTTCGCTGATACTGGCAGTCAGTTTCCTGATAATCGTACTGATAGGCACGGGGCTGCTGATGCTTCCCCGATGTACGGTGGATGGCATTTCGTGGGTCGACTCGCTGTTTATATCTACCAGTGCGGTGTGTGTCACGGGACTGACTTCGGTCGACGTGGCTTCGACGTTTACGCCGGCCGGTTTTGTGGTCATCATTATCCTTATTCAGATTGGCGGTTTGGGCGTGATGACGCTGACTAGTTTCTTTGCGATGTTCTTCATGGGCAATACGTCGCTCTACAATCAGCTGGTGGTGCGCGATATGGTGAGTTCGGACTCGCTGAACTCGTTGCTGACGACGCTGGTCTACATTCTGGGCTTTACGCTGGTGATAGAGGGAGCGGGAATGCTGGCCATCTGGAGCGACATCCACGGCACGTTGGGCATGACGTTGGAGGAGGAACTGGCTTTTTCGGCTTTCCATTCCATTTCGGCTTTCTGTAATGCCGGTTTCTCAACGTTGCCCGGCAATTTGGGCAATCCGGCACTGATGTCGGGACACAATCCGCTGTATATCTACGTATCTTTCCTTGTTATATTGGGAGGTATTGGCTTCCCGATTCTGGTGAATTTCAAAGATATTCTGCTGCACTACGTGCGCCGTTTGTGGCATTTTATCCGCAGGGGCGAATGGGATGGTCGCCGTTTCTATCATTTGTACAATCTGAATACGAAGATTGTGCTGATCGTTACCCTGTTGCTGTTGGTAGTGGGTACGGTTGCCATTGCGGTGCTGGAGTGGAACGGTGCTTTTGCCGGAATGCCGGTGGGGGACAAGCTGACGCATGCTTTCTTTAATGCCGTGTGTCCACGTACGGCGGGTTTTGTCAGTGTGGACCTGACTACGCTGGGTGTACAGTCGCTGCTGATCTACCTGTTGCTGATGTGGGTGGGCGGTGGCTCGCAGTCGACGGCTGGCGGTATCAAAGTGAACGCCTTTGCGGTTGTCGTGTTGAATCTGGTGGCGGTATTGCGAGGTACGGAGCGAGTGGAAGTGTTTGGTCGCGAACTGTCGTCCGACTCTATCCGCCGGTCGAATGCCACGGTGGTGTTGTCGTTTGCCATTCTCTTTCTGTTCGTCTTCATTATCAGCATGCTTGAGCCGGAACATTCGTTGCTGGCGGTTACCTTCGAGTGTGTATCTGCGCTGAGTACGGTAGGTTCGAGCCTGAATCTGACCCCGCTGTTGCACGACGGTAGCAAACTACTCATAGTGGTACTGATGTTTGTGGGACGTGTCGGACTGATAACACTGATGTTGGGCATTGTGAAGCAGAAAAAGAATACGAAATACCGTTATCCCAGCGGTCAGATTATCATCAACTGACCTGTCCGGAAGCCTTTCTGGCGAGGGGTTTGTTCCACACTTGTGTTGCTCGTGAGCCGTGCAAGTGTCTCTCGCGAGCCGTACAAGTGTCTCTCGCGAGCCGTGCAAGTGTCTCTCACGGGCTGTGCAAATGCCGTTTAAAATACTTGTGAGGCAGGCGGATGAAGCCCTTTGGGAATGGGTGGTTTCATCCGCCTGTCTGTTTTTTATTCCTTGATGATTTCTTGTAGTTTGATGGCTTGGAACAGCATGTGGGCCGTGCTGCTTTCGTAGAAGATACCTACCGTCTCGCGGTCGATCATGGTGAGGCAGGAGTAGCCCCAGCCGCCACCTTCGTCCAGCAGTACCTGATGCTGGGGCAGCCAGGTCAGTCCACCGTCCAGGCTGGCTTTCAGGGTAATCATGTTGCGGTTCTTGGTGCTGTTGGGGTTGGAGAAGAGCAACAGGTCACGGTTCAGTACGTTTTCGGCAGCAGGCACATGGATGAGGCTGGCCATGCAGACCGGCTCGATCAGTGCCTTGCGCGACGACGGATGTTCCTGCCACGTGCGCCCCATGTCGCGTGTAATGGCTACGGCGCGACTTCCGCCACGGTTGTCGCGCATGTTCAGCATCAGTACGCCGGGCTCTACCTCTGCAACCTGTGCTTCGGTGGTGTTGCTGCGTGCCGGCTGACTGATGTGCCATGTCTGGCCGTGGTCCTCGCTGTAGATGATGCAGGCGCAGGGAATGCGGTCGGCACCGATGTACTGGCCGGCAAAGACCAGCGTGCCGTTTTCCATGGATATGCCTCGTCCGGGTCCTTGGAGCAGGAAGAACCATTCGGGATCTTTTACTTGCGAAGTAATGTTGATGGGAGCCGACCATGTCTTCCCGTCATCGTCGCTGCGAGTCAGCATAAGTTGGGCCGTTTCGTTCAGCTCGTTCCCTTGTCCCGAGTTGAACCAGGCACGGAGGTTGCCCATGCCGTGTGTCCAGGCAGCCATAATCCAGATGGTACCCGTCTGACGGTCTACCAGGATGGCAGGATCGCCTACGCCGTTCTGGGCTTTCGGCAGATGGCCGTATTCGCCGAAGCTCATGGGGACACGCATCTTTTCCCATGTCTGTCCGCCGTCTGTGCTACGGCTGAGGCCGATGTCGATATGTTCTTGCAGATCGGCGCTGTTGTTGTAGCGTATGTCGTACACACCGAGCAAGGTTCCCTTGTTGCTGGTGACAATGCCCGGAATGCGGTAGGCAGCTGCGCCGTCATCGCCTGCATGGCGTACACCAATGCCCGTAAAGTGTTGTTGCGGCGAGGGCAGTACGTATTGCAAGGGAGCTGCACCCGCATCGGTCTTGACCGAACTGACGGTGGCGGATATGCGTGAAGTCAGTGATGCATCGGGTTTCAGCTGCAGGCTGATCCAGAAATAGTTGATGCCCGGATATAAGGGTTGTGCTGCCTTCAGCGTAACGGTTTTGCCGGGTGAGGTAACCGTAGCTGCCAGTATCGAATATGACGGATTGGCTTTGCGGGTATAGAGCGGATTGTTGCGCGACAGGTATGCCGCAGGGGCATAGAATGTTTTGCCTTCGCGCTGTACGCCTTCCGTACCGGCATAATACAGTTTCAGGGCTGCAATATCGTTCAGGTTGACTTGTGAACCGAAGTCCACGGTTACTTCCTCCAGCGTTTTACAGTGGCGGGCATCGATGCGCAAGTAGAACAGTTCGTTGTCCGAGCGGTCGATGAGGACAGGAATACGAGTTTCGCGAATGCGTACGGTGTCGGCTTCCGAGGCTTGCAGGCGAGGAGTGCAGAGCAAGATGAATAGGAGTGCCAGATAGCGGCAGGTAAAGAAAATCTTCATGATATATTCATTTAGGGTTTGGGCAAAGATAGCAAATCTTGAATTAAACTTTTATCTTTGTTGCAAAATAGCAAACGATATGAAGATTTTTCCTACAACAAGCATCAAGCAACTGGATGCATATACGATAGAAAATGAGCCGATAGATTCCATCGATCTGATGGAACGGGCTGCCAATTCATTGGCAAAAGCCATTGCGGAACGTTGGGACGACGTCGACACTCCTTTCGTTGTGTTCGCCGGACCGGGTAACAACGGAGGTGATGCACTGGCGGTGGCTCGTCTGTTGGCCGGACAGGGATATAGCATTGAAGTATATCTGTTCAACACCAAAGGGCAGCTTTCGCCGGATTGCGAAACGAACAAGGAACGGTTGGGCGGACTGGCCGGTATTGTGTTTCACGAAATTACTTCCCAATTTGTGCCGCCCCAGCTGACGGAAGACCATGTAGTGATTGACGGTCTGTTTGGCAGCGGTCTGAACAAGCCTTTGAGCGGCGGCTTTGCTGCTGTGGTGAAGTACATTAATGCTTCGCCGGCGAAAGTGGTGGCCATCGATATTCCTTCGGGCCTGATGGGCGAGGACAATTCCTACAACGTGGCTTCCTGCATTGTCCGTGCCGATGTGACGCTGACGTTGCAGTTGCCCAAGCTGGCTTTCCTCTTTGCCGAGAATGCACCGTATGTAGGCGAGTGGGAGAGACTAGACATCGGGCTGAGTGAAGAAGCCATCGACGAAATGACTACCGATTATTATCTGACCGAACCGGACGACGTGAACTGGCGACTGAAAACGCGTGACAAGTTTGCGCATAAAGGCAACTTCGGCCGTGCTTTGCTGATAGCCGGTTCGCAGGGGATGGCCGGTGCATCGGTGCTGGCTGCCAAGGCCTGCTTGCGTTCGGGAGTAGGATTGCTGACGGTGCATGTACCTTTCTGCAACAACTTCATCGTGCAGACTGCCGTGCCCGAAGCTATGACGGAGATAGACTTCAGCGAGACGTGCTTCTCCGGCGCAACGGATACCGACGATTATCAGGCTGTAGGTATCGGTCCCGGTCTGGGGAAATCGCCCGAGACGGAGAATGCGTTGATTGATCAGATTGAATCCTGTCAGGTGCCGATGGTAGTCGATGCCGATGCCTTGAACCTGCTGGGCGAACATCGCAGCTATCTGGGACATCTGCCCAAAGGAAGCATCCTGACTCCGCATCCCAAAGAGCTGGAGCGTTTGGTGGGGAAATGTCAGAACTCGTACGAGCGGCTGATGAAAGCCCGTGAACTGGCACGGACAGCCGATGTGCACATTGTACTGAAAGGAGCCTATTCGGCTGTTATATCTCCGTCGGGACAATGCTGGTTCAACACGACCGGAAATCCGGGTATGGCTACGGGAGGCAGCGGTGATGTGCTGACCGGAGTGTTGCTTGCTTTGCTTGCACAGGGATACGATGCGGAAACTGCTGCGCGACTGGGTGTCTATGTGCATGGTCTGGCGGGTGACATCGCAGCCCGCAAACAAGGTGAAATCGGTATGACTGCCGGCGATATTGTAGCTTCGCTGCCGATGGCGTGGAGAATGATGGAGGGGTAGTCTGTTCCCCTCCATGCTGTAGCGGAAAGAACTTACAGAAGTTTATCGATCGTTTTGATCTTTAGCTCTTTAAGTTCTTCTATGGCACGGTTGTAGTATTTCTGTTCTTCCAGATACTTGCTGACGTGAGCGTCTACTCCGATGATGGCTGTACATCCTTCGGCAGCTGCGATATGCCAGAACTTGGGATGAGGGAACGATTCGGTTCCGTGCATTTCGTTGTATGAGGCATAGCTGATGTTATACTCCAACGGAATGTTGAGTCGGGCAGCGGCCCGGCAGATGTGTCGGCTGATGGTGGTACAGTGGTGGTCCCATTCGGGGTAAGACAGCATGAAGAGGTCGGGATGAGCCAGGCAGCAGAACAGTCCGCTTTCCATGCCTTCGATGGCACTTTCCTCGTACAGGTCGAGCATATCGTGGTTGTTGGTATTTCGTCCGAAGTAGGGGAACTTCTCATCCGTGTGATAGAAGTGGTTGCCGAATATCAGGTAATCCAGCTTGTATTCCTTGACTTGTTCTTTCAGCCACGAAATGTATTCGGGAAAATACTCGCATTCCAGTCCTATCTTGATGTCTATCTGATCGCGGTATTTTTCGCGCAAGGCACGCAGGCTTTCCACGTATCCGGGAAGTTCGTCGGGCAACATGCGGATATTTGATACATAATTGGTACGGTATTTCCAGGGAGTGTGGTCGGAAAAACCGAGTACCTGAAACCCGCCTTTGATGGCGCTCAATACAAATTCTTCATCGCTTCCTGTGGCATGCTGGCAGCGTGTGGTGTGGGTGTGATAATTTGTTTTCATTCTTTTGTTACGATTTCGTCCATGCGGATATCAAAAGGTTCCGCTGGAATTTCTTCTACTAATTGGAAGGGGAAACAGATACCTATCTTATAGGCCGACGGTATGCGGGGCAGCAGGCGGTCGTAGTAGCCTTTGCCTCGTCCCAGCCGGTTGCCCTGACGGTCGAAGCCTACACCGGGTACAATAATCAGATCGATGGCGTCGTAGTCGCAGAAAGGAGTGCCCGAAGGTTCCTCGATGCCATATTTGCCGACGGTCAGATCGTCGGGACCGGTATACTGGCGCAGTTCCAGATCGTCATTTACAACTGCCGGAAGCAGTATCCGCTTGTAGCGGCTCCACTTCCGGATGAAATTGTGGGTATCTACTTCGTCTTTCAGCGAGTGATACAATAATATGGTATGGGCTGCCTTGAAAGCCGGATGGTCTTCAAGGGCGGCCATGATTTCAGCAGACTGCTGCGTAGCGGAAGAGCTGTGTTGCGTCTTCAACAAAGCTATCTGCCTGCGCAGTTCTTTTTTCTTTTCCTTCATTGTCCGTTTCGTTTAGAGGCGTTGGGGCGGGAGCTTTAGGGAATGCTTCGCCTTTTTCCAATATTTCCAATGCAGTCTTAACCGTTGCATCGCTCTGGTTGAGGTAGCGGATGTAAGGTTCACGGCCTAGAATATTATAGATAATGTTACCGTAAAGACTCTTTTCCAGTAACTTATGAGATTTATGAATGAGGAGGTTACGGCGTTTCACACCCTTGGAGTCGGCAAAGCGGATGAATTGGTCTACAATGCCTTGACGGCGTAAATACTGGTACATGTCTTCCTCGTTTTCGCATTCGCTCAGTTTGCTGCGGTTGCGGTCGCTATACTGGAAGCTGAATTGCAGGATCAAGCCCTTGTTGCTTACTTCTATCAGATAGGAAGATACGCCAGTCGTGTCTTGCGGTACGAATACGTCGGGCATGATACCTCCACCACCATAAACAGGACGTCCGAGGGTGGTGTAATATTTTTGGTCTTCATCGAGCTTGATGCTGTCTTTCGAGAAGAACTCGCCATGTTCGTAACGGTTGATCCAGTCCATTTCGTATTCGCTGTTGTTTCCGTTCTCGTAAGGACGCTGGATGCAGCGACCCGACGGGGTATAGTAGCGGGCGATAGTCAGACGGATGGCCGAACCGTCGCTGAAGTCGATAGGTTGTTGTACCAGTCCTTTTCCGAACGAGCGGCGGCCTACAATGGTACCGCGGTCGTTATCCTGTATGGCACCGGCAAAGATCTCGCTTGCCGAGGCAGAACCTTCGTTGACCAACACCACAATCGGCATTTTCTGGCAACTGCCTGTTCCGTTGGCATATTCTTCCATGCGCGGATATTTGCGTCCCTGGGTGTAAACAATCAGTTTGCCTTCGGGCAGGAATTCGTTGACCATGCGGGTGGCGGCTTCCATGTAGCCTCCGGTGTTGTCGCGCAAGTCGATAATCAGTCCCTGACAATCCTTATGGGTGAGCTGTGCGATGGCATTGAGCAGTTCAACGTGTGTAGTACGTCCGAATTTGCTGATTTGCACGTAGCCAAACTTATCGTTGATCATGTAAGCGGCATCGATGGTGTTTTGCGGAATGTCACCACGGGTAATGGTGAAGTCGAGCAATTCTTTTTCAGAGGCTCGTTTGATACCCAGCTTGACGGTGGTGCCTTTAGGTCCCTTCAGGTTGCGCATGGCTTTTTCGTTGGTCAGTCCTTTACCGACGAAAAGGCTGTCGTTGACCATGACGATGCGGTCGCCAGCCATCAGACCTACTTTCTCCGACGGGCCACCGGGCACTACACTGTTGATATGAATCGTGTCCTCCTGAATGGTGAACTGTACACCAATGCCACTAAAACTGCCTTCCAGTTCGGAGTTGACTTCTTCCAGCTTTTGTGCAGGGATGTAGGTGGAGTGGGGATCCAGTTCGGCCAGAATCTGAGGCATGGCCTTTTCGACCAGGTCTGTCATGTTGACGGTATCCACATACTGGTCGTCGATTACCCGCAACAAGGCATTAAGCTTGTTGGACGAACCGTTGATGATGCCAAGCTTTGTTCCGCCATAATGCTTGGCATAGAATGTTCCAATAAGAATGCCCACTACCACGCAGACAGCTATGACGAGTGGCATGAAGCGGGATGAATTCTTTGTACTCATGTATTTTTAGTAAATGATTAGTGGTTAATATAAATAGTTAGCTCTGTTCATTTTCAATGGGGATGTAGACAACTTCGATGCCTGCCCGTTTGAGCAGATCGAGCCCGTCCTCAAGGCGGTATTTCTCGGAGTACACCACCCGCTTGATGCCGGCCTGGATGATCAGCTTGGAACATTCGATGCAGGGCGAGGCGGTGACGTACATGGTAGCTCCGTCGCTACTGTTGTTGGAGCGGGCTATTTTGGTGATGGCATTGGCTTCGGCATGAAGCACATAAGGCTTGGTAATATTGTTCTCGTCTTCGCATACGTTCTCGAAGCCGGAAGGAGTGCCGTTGTAACCATCCGAAATGATCATCTTGTCCTTGACGATGAGCGCACCTACCTGGCGACGCTTGCAATAGGAGTTTTCGGCCCAAATGCTTGCCATGCGTATGTAGCGTCTGTCCAAAGCTATCTGTTTTTCGTTTTCTGAGTTGTCCATATCGTTCTTATTGTTTTGCAAATCCTATCAGACAGGTTGTCTGGCCTTCTTTATAATAAAGGGTGATTTGGTTCTCGTCGCCCTCGTATTTGAATACGTTTTGCATGCCTTTGATGAATTCTTTGGCAAGCGGATCGGTCTCGGAAGCTGAAATTTTCAGGTTCAGACTGATGTTACCGTTTTTGCCGTCAGCCGTCCAGGTACCTGTGGCATTTTTTACTTTGACTCCATTGACAGTAACATTGTTTCCGCTCAGTTCTCCGTTCACTTCAATTCCCTCGAAGACGACGGTGAAGTTGCTTTCAGCCTTCAGGAGTTCGATGCTTTGGTTATAGGCAGCTTCCGAGTCCCATACGATGGCTCCGAACTGTTCATTTTCTTTTCCTTCTATGGTAATCCGACTCATCTTCCATGTCTTTCCGGTAAAGATTCGGATAAGATCGTCTTCGGTATTGCAACCGCTGAAGACGGGAATCAGTGCCAGCATTAGCAACAAGTGACAAATATACAATGATTTTCTTTTCATTAGCATTCTTTTTTTATTCCGTTTCTTATTAATAATGCCTCAATCGTAGGTTCTTGTCCGCGGAAACGCTTGTAAAGGGTCATAGGGTGTTCGGTTCCACCTTTCGAGAGAATGTTTTCGCGGAAAGATGCGGCTACTTCGGGGTTGAAAATACCTTTTTGCCTGAAAAGCGAGAAGGCATCGGCGTCCAGTACCTCAGCCCACTTGTAGCTGTAGTAACCAGCGGCATATCCGCCTGCAAAGATGTGCGAGAACTGGGTACTCATGCAGGTTTTTTCGACTTGTGGCAGAATCTGAGCTTCGGCCCATGCCTGTTTTTCGTAGGTGCGGACATCACCGTCGAAAGGTGTGGTACGGGTGTACCAGGCCATGTCGAGCAAGCCGAAGCTTACCTGACGCAGACAGGCATAAGCTACATTGAAGTTGCGTGCATCTATCAGACGTTGTACCAGTTCGTCGGGAATCAGTTCGCCTGTCTGGTAGTGGCGGGCAAAGGTATGCAGGAACTCTTTTTCGGTAGCAAAGTTTTCCATGAACTGGGATGGGAGTTCTACGAAATCCCAATAGACATTTGTTCCGCTCAGACTTTCGTATGTAGAATTGGCAAACATGCCGTGCAGACTGTGGCCGAATTCGTGCAGAAATGTTTCGACTTCGCTGAAGGTCAGCAGGGCGGGCTTGTCCTGTGTGGGTTTGGTGAAGTTCATCACCAGTGATACGTGCGGACGGCTGTTCTCGCCTGTCTGTTCGTCTATCCATTGTCCTTTGTAGCTGGTCATCCAGGCTCCCGAACGCTTTCCGGCACGGGGATGGAAGTCGGTGTAGAGTACAGCCAGAAAACTTCCGTCGTGGTCGAATACTTCGTAAGCGTCTACGTCCTTGTGGTAAACGGGGATCTCCGGATTCTTCTGGAAGGTGATGCCATAGAGGCGGGTAGCCAGGCCGAATACACCTTTCTTCACGTTCTCCAATTCGAAGTAGGGACGAAGCATTTCGTCGTTGATGTTGAAGGTACGGTCTTTCAGCTTTTGCGAATAATAACTCCAGTCCCACGGCATCAGGACGAAATCTTCACCTTGTTCTTCACGGGCCAGCGACTGCACCTCGGCATATTCCTTCAGAGCCGTCGGCTTGTAGGCCTCAAGCAGTTGGCTAAGCAGGTGATAGACGTTTGCGCTGTTTGGGGCCATGCGTCGTTCCAGTTTGTAGGAAGCATAGTCCTTGTATCCCAGTAGTCGGGCTATTTCCAGACGCGTATTGACCAGTTGCTTGACGATGTCCAGGTTATTGTAGTCATTAGGGTGCGTACATTTCGTATTGTAGGCCATGTAGAGCTCTTTCCGTAGTTCGCGGTTGTCGGCATAAGTCAGGAAAGGAACATAACTGGAGGCTTGCAGGGTGAAGATCCATCCTTCCTGTCCTTTCTCTTTGGCTGTTTCCCGGGCTGCTTCGATGGCGCTTTCGGGCAGACCTTTCAGTTGGCTTTCGTCTGTCAGTACCAGTTGATAGTCGTTGGTTTCCTTCAGGTTGTTTTCGCTGAATTGCAAGGTTAGCAGACTCAGTTGGCGCGACAGCTCGCGATACTTCTCCTTGTCGGCTCCTTGCAGGTTGGCTCCGCTGCGTTCAAATCCTTCGTACGTATCCTCGGTCAGTTTCCGTTGTTCGGCCGTCAGTGCTTCGTCGTAGCGATGTTCGTAAGCCGTCTTGACACGTTCGAAAAGGCGTTCGTTCAGTGTGATGTTGTTGGCATGCTCGCTAAGCAGGGGCATCAGCTCCTTGGCCAGTTCCTGCATGGCATCGTTGGTCTCGGCACTGAGCAGATTGTCGAATACTGTTTCGGCACGTCGCAGCAATTCTCCCGACAGTTCTAACGCCAATATTGTGTTTTGAAAGTCGGCGGGAGCGGGATTACAGACAATGGCATCTATTTCTTCGTTTTGGCGACGTATTCCTTCGCGTATGGCAGGGGCATAGTGTTCCACGGCAATGCGGTCGAAGGGAACGGTACCGTGAGGGGTATGGTTATTTTCAAAAAAAGGATTCTGAGTTTGTATCATCTTTGTAAAAGCTATCGTAAAACAACCGTTGTTGGTGCTTTTTCATCAGGTCCCTTGTCAAGGAACCTTTTTGAAACAATACGCAAAAGTGCAAAAAAAATAGGCGATTCAGTTCGAAGACGCCTATACTTTAATAATTTCTAACTGTTTATGTGAATGGTTGGAGTGGCTTCTGTTATTTTAGACGCTTCTATATGTGCTTTGCCGCTTCTCTTTCATTGTTTAATGGCAGTTCAGGAGTCCAAATGCTAATATGCCCCAATAAATATCTCTGTTAGCAAATTTGCCTGGACAACTTATGCCGCATGAGTGCACTGCCTACTGCACTGCGAGTGCACTAACTACTGCACTGCGAGTGCACTTACTATTGCACTGTGAGTGCAGTAACTGTTGCACTATAAAGCTCTAGTTGTTCCGTTTTTACGCGTTCATTTTTCGGTAATTATAGGAGAATGTCGGGCAAAGAAGAAGAGTTTTTGGAAAAAAAATAGGCGACTTCCGAAGAAGTCGCCTACATATTGATGTTTTTTACTGTCAATTAGCAGTTTACAGATGCCATGTGAGCGATCAGATCGAGAACTTTGTTAGAGTAACCGATTTCGTTGTCGTACCAAGATACAACCTTAACGAAAGTATCAGTCAAAGCGATACCAGCCTTAGCATCGAAGATAGAAGTGTGAGTGTCACCCAAGAAGTCAGAAGAAACAACTGCATCTTCAGTGTAACCCAGGATACCCTTCAGTTCGCCTTCAGAAGCTTCCTTCATAGCAGCGCAGATTTCAGCGTAAGTAGCAGGCTTAGCCAAGTTTACAGTCAAGTCAACTACAGATACATCCAAAGTCGGAACACGCATTGACATACCAGTCAGTTTGCCGTTCAGAGTCGGGATAACTTTACCTACAGCCTTAGCAGCACCAGTAGAAGACGGGATGATGTTGCCAGAAGCAGCACGACCACCTCTCCAATCCTTCATAGAAGGACCGTCAACAGTCTTCTGAGTAGCAGTTGTAGAGTGAACTGTAGTCATCAAACCGTCAGTGATACCCCATTTGTCGTTCAGAACCTTAGCGATAGGAGCCAAACAGTTAGTAGTACAAGAAGCGTTAGATACGAATTGAGTACCTTTAACGTAAGTCTTTTCGTTAACACCGCATACGAACATCGGAGTGTCATCCTTAGAAGGAGCAGACATAACTACATATTTTGCACCAGCTTCGATGTGAGCTTGAGCTTTTTCTTTAGTCAGGAACAGACCTGTAGATTCTACTACGTATTCAGCACCTACAGCATCCCATTTCAAGTCAGCAGGGTTCTTTTCAGCTGTAACGCGGATTTCTTTGCCGTTTACAATCAGCTTGCTGTTTTCAACATCAGCTTCGATTGTACCGTCAAATTGACCGTGCATTGTATCATACTTCAGCATGTAAGCCAAGTAATCTACCGGGCAAAGGTCGTTAATACCAACGATTTGGATATCGTTTCTTTTTTGAGCTGCGCGGAATACGAAACGTCCGATACGTCCGAATCCATTAATACCTACTTTAATCATTTTGTTTAAACTTTTAAGGGTTTTATAATGTTTAAAAATAAACTTTCGAGTTTATCCAGACAATTCTTTCCGAATTGCGGTGCAAAAGTAAGAAAATGTTTTTATATTCGTGCTTAAAATCATTATTAAATAATTCAAAAGATGAGAAAAAGTAAATTTTTGCAAGATTTTAAAGCATTTGCCATGAAGGGAAATGTGGTAGATATGGCTGTCGGTGTGATTATCGGTGGGGCATTTGGCAAAATTGTCTCTTCGTTGGTGGCAGATATCATTATGCCAGTTTTCGGTCTGTTGGTGGGAGGTGTAAACTTTACCGATTTGAAGTGGGTTATGAAACCTGCTTGTGTGGTGGACGGGAAAGAGATTGCTGCGGTGACTTTGAATTATGGAAACTTCCTGCAGATGACCTTTGATTTCTTGATTATCGCTTTCTCCATATTCCTTTTTATTAAGTTGATTACACGTATTACTGCTAAACGGAAGGCAGCGGCCGATGCTGTTCCACCGGCACCTCCTGTTCCTTCGAAAGAAGAGATACTGCTGACTGAAATCCGCGACTTATTGAAAGAACAGAGCCAGGCAAACCGATAAAAACCGGTAAGAGTCAGCTTTTACAGCTGATAGTGCTTTGCTTGAAAGCCTGTTTTCGATGAATGTCTGATTCCTTTTTATCATTTTTGCTTCTAAAATAGAACGTATTCGATGGCTTTTTGCTAAATTTGCCAATTATTTATAAAACCATTATTGACATTATATGCAAGAGAAGATTATCATTCTTGATTTCGGTTCGCAGACTACGCAGCTCATCGGCCGCCGCTTACGCGAACTGAACGTCTATTGCGAAATTGTGCCTTATAACAAGTTTCCGCACGACGATGAAAGCGTGAAGGGAGTAATCCTGTCGGGAAGTCCCTTTTCTGTGTACGACGAAAACGCCTTTAAGGTGGATCTGACTGGTATTCGTGGTAAGTATCCTATTTTGGGTATTTGTTACGGTGCACAGTTCATTTCTTATACGAATGGCGGAAAGGTAGAACCGGCTGGTAGCCGTGAGTATGGACGTGCTCATTTGCAGACGTTCGAAAAAGATAACCTGCTTTTCCACGGCGTGCGCGATAATTCACAAGTGTGGATGAGTCATGGCGATACCATCACAGCTATTCCTGACAATTTTAAAGTTATTGCTTCGACAGACAAGGTGCGCATTGCTGCTTACCAGGCCGAGGGCGAACAAATGTGGGGAGTACAGTTCCATCCCGAAGTGTTCCATAGCGAAGACGGAACGCAGATGCTGAGAAATTTCGTAGTCGAAGCTTGCGGTTGCCATCAGACGTGGAGCCCTGCTTCGTTTGTAGATACAACTGTAGCCGAGTTGAAGGAACAGCTGGGCAATGATCGTGTTATCTTGGGCTTAAGCGGCGGAGTTGATTCTTCGGTAGCGGCGGTATTGCTGAACCGTGCCATTGGCAAGAACCTGACTTGTATTTTTGTGGATCATGGTTTGCTTCGTAAGAATGAGTTCCAGAATGTGATGCACGATTACGAATGCCTTGGCCTGAATGTGATTGGTGTGGATGCCAGTGACAAGTTCTTCAAAGATTTGGAAGGAGTAACTGATCCGGAGCAGAAGCGTAAGATTATAGGTCGCGATTTTGTGGAAGTGTTCAATGCCGAAGCTCATAAGATTACCGATGCCCGTTGGTTGGCACAAGGAACGATTTATCCTGACCGTATCGAAAGTCTGAATATTACAGGTAAGGTTATCAAGAGTCACCATAATGTGGGTGGTTTGCCTAAGGAAATGAATTTGCAACTTTGCGAACCGTTGAAGTGGCTGTTTAAAGATGAAGTACGTCGGGTTGGTCGTGAATTGGGTATTCCTGAACACCTGATAGGACGTCATCCCTTCCCGGGACCGGGATTGGCAGTACGTATTCTGGGCGATATCACACGTGAGAAAGTACGTATCTTGCAGGATGCTGATGATATTTTTATTCGCGGCTTGTGGGATTGGAAAGTGAAAGATGCCGACGGAGACGAAACGTGCCTCTATCATCAGGTATGGCAGGCAGGCGTTATCTTGCTTCCTGTTCAATCGGTGGGTGTGATGGGCGACGAACGGACTTATGAACGTGCCGTAGCTTTGCGTGCCGTGACTTCGACCGATGCGATGACTGCCGATTGGGCGCATCTGCCTTATGAGTTCTTGGGAAAGGTTTCCAATGATATTATAAATAAGGTGAAAGGCGTAAATCGAGTAACCTACGATATTTCTTCCAAACCACCTTCGACTATCGAGTGGGAATAAGGAAGCCGTTTTTCCAGAGTTTTTCTTTCCACTTTTAATCCCGTTCTTCTGGCAGATAATTTCTTTATTGAAATGTGAATGCAGCTTGAAGGGAATGAGGATGGGAAGAAAAACTCTTTTTTTTATCTCAGCTTTGCTTTTTATTGACGCGAGTTAGCTAATAAAGTTGCATCAGGAATAAAAATCTCTCCTCGGTGCAATTCAACCAGTCCTTTTTCCTGCATGCTATTTAATGTTTTTGATACGCTGATTCGAGTGTCGTTTGTGATCCGTGCCAGTTCTTCCATCTTGATTTTAAGGATTTTTTCTCCATACGGACGCTCTATATGATTAAGTATAAAATCAATGATGCGTATTTCAAGACTGGCTCCTACAGGACTCCATAAGCGTTTATGCAGAATTTGATAACGGTTGCTGAGGATGTTCATGTAGTTCAGTCGGAAAATATCATATTTGAACAAGTTGTTCATTACAAAGCTTTTGCTGATATTAACCGTATGTGCAACAGTGCGCGCAGTGTAGGTCGATATATAATTGGTGGTCATTCCGAACATTGAGTAGGGCTCAATTAGGCAAGGAGCCTGAATGACTTCAATAAGGCTGTACGAACCTTCTACTATGGTGGAAGAGGTTATTTCGCCGTTTAGTACAAAGACCAACTGATCACATGGGGTACCGGCGTTGATGAAAACTTCTCCAGTTTTGTGCTTAATAAAATGCAGTCGGACTTTTTCCAATATACAGGTGAAATCTTCTTGGGCCAGACCTTGAAAGAGTGGAAGCTGCAATAAAGTATCGAACATTGTATCCATAATGTTTTCCTCTTCGTATTTTCATGGCAAAGTTAGATATAATCGGTATGTGTTGTAAAAAGATTGTACCTCTTTTTGTTTTTTTATTGTTTCTTAAGCGTGCTATTCATTCAGAGTTTTAGGTCTGTTGTGGCTACTTTTGCAACTTATCGCAGGCTTTTAAAGAGAGATTTATGTTGATGCTGTTGGATGAACGCTGCTGTCTTGGGTAAGACTTTCGTCTGACGGATCAGTGTTTTCTTCGCTGGATTCTTCTTCATTTTCAGTATCGGAATCTTCTTCCTCATCATCAAATGGGTCGGGGCGTTGAGGACCACGTTTCATAAAGATGATGGAACAAAGCGTGCCGGCAATGGCGCCGCTAAGATGTCCTTCCCAGGAAGTAGATGCTTTGGCAAATTGTGGAAACATATTCCATACCAGTCCGCCATAAAGGAATGTCACCAGTAGCGAAATGGCAATGAGTGGTACGTATTTTCGTAGCAGTCCACTGAAGAAAAGAAAAAATGCCAGTCCGTAGATTATACCGCTGCAACCGATGTGCCAACCTGGTTTCCCAATGAAAAAAGTCAATATGCCACAACAGATCCAGATGAGAAATAGAATGTAGGGTGCAATTTGCCGGTAAAAATAGAACAGGCACCATGAAAGAAAGAAAAAAGGCAGGGTGTTGGCAAACAAATGTTTGAAGCTGCTATGCACCAGTGGATGTGCGAAAACGCCGAACACGCCTCTTTGCTGCATTGGATATATGCCTAGCTTTGTGAACTCCCAATCCATGCCAACCTCCAATATTTTTAATATATACATAATAAATAGGATGAACAATGGAACGGCTGTGGCTAACGCCATTCTACGTATATCAGGTTTCATATTTCACAGATTTGTCTTTATTTTCTACAATACTACTGATTATTTGGGTAAAAACCGAAAAAAATCGGACTTTTTATTTTGTTTATAGGCATTAATTTGTACTTTTGGCACAGCTACACGTTGTGTAGCGGTGTTTGGCCTGAATAATTAACCTTTAAATAATAGCACAACTATGAGTTATTTACGATTTGACAAGACCCTGATGATTAACCTGCAAGAATCTTTGCCAAGGGAGATTTTGCGGTCAAATAAATCGGGCGCTTATCATTGTACAACTATTGTAGATTGTAACACACGCAAATATCATGGACTGTTGGTGATTCCTGTCCCCAACTTAGACGATGAAAATCATGTGCTGCTATCTTCTTTGGATGAAACGGTAATTCAGCATGGTGCAGAGTTTAACCTGGGTTTGCATAAATATCAAGGCAATCACTACAGTCCGAATGGCCATAAGTACATTCGTGAGTTTGATTGTGAGCATATCCCGGCAACTACTTACCGTGTAGGAGGCGTTATCCTCCGTAAAGAAAAGATTTTTGTACATCATGAGAACCGGATTCTGATCCGTTACACCTTGGTTGATGCCCACTCGGCAACTACTCTTCGTTTTCGACCCTTCCTGGCATTCCGCAGTGTGCGCGAATATACCCATGAGAATGCTCAGGCAAGCCGCGATTATCAGCTTGTAGAAAATGGAATAAAGACTTGCATGTATCCAGGATATCCTGAATTATTCATGCAGTTGAATAAGAAAAACGAATTCCATTTTCAGCCAGACTGGTATCGTGGAATTGAGTATGCCAAAGAGCAGGAACGCGGTTACGATTTTAATGAAGATTTGTATGTTCCCGGGTATTTTGAAGTGGATATCAAGAAGGGGGAAAGTATTGTTTTCTCTGCTGGTATATCCGAAGTGTCGACTCGCAAGCTGAAGCAGACTTTTGAAGCAGAAGTTGCAGACCGTACTCCACGAGACAGCTTCTACCATTGTTTGGTAAATTCAGCACATCAGTTCCATAATAAGCAAGGTGATGAACATTATGTTCTGGCCGGTTATCCATGGTTCAAATGCCGTGCGCGCGATTTGTTTATTTCTTTGCCAGGCCTTACATTAGCGATTGGTGAACTTGATGAATTCGAGGATGTGATGCGGACTGCTACAAAAGCTATTTATGAATTCATGAATGGCGAACCACGTACCTACAAAATTTATGAGATGGAGCATCCGGACATTCTGCTGTGGGCTGTGTGGACGCTGCAACAATATGCTAAAGCTACTTCGCGCGAGCAATGCCGTGAAAAATACGGCAATTTGTTAGAGGATATAATGGCTTATATCCGTGGAAGAAAACATGATAACCTCTTTTTGCATGATAACGGGTTGCTTTATACTAACGGAACTGAAAAGGCGGTAACATGGATGAACTCTACAGCCAATGGACGTCCTGTAGTTCCGAGAACAGGGTATGTAGTTGAAATTAATGCTCTGTGGTATAATGCACTTCGTTTTGTAGCTGATATGTCGCGCGAAGGAGGAAATACTGCTCTTGCTGATGAACTGGACATGCAGGCTGAGACTGCAGGAAAATCATTTGTAAGTGTATTCCGTAACGAATACGGATACCTTTTCGATTATGTGGATGGTTATATGATGGATTGGAGTGTCCGTCCCAACATGATCTTTACTGTAGCATTCGACTACTCTCCGTTGGACCGTTCGCAGAAGAAGCAAGTTCTGGATATTGTGACAAAAGAATTGCTTACTCCCAAAGGCTTGCGTACTCTTAGTCCGAAGAGCGGTGGATACAATCCTTATTATGTAGGTCCACAGATTCAACGCGATTATGCTTATCATCAGGGAAGTGCGTGGCCGTGGCTGATGGGTTTCTATATGGAGGCTTATTTGCGTATCTATAAAATGAGCGGAATCTCATTTGTAGAGCGTTACCTGATTGGTATGGAAGACGAAATGACCTGTCACTGCATCGGAACTTTGCCGGAACTGTTTGACGGGAATCCTCCTTTTACAGGACGTGGCGCTGTGTCGTTTGCAATGAATGTGGCCGAAATTCTGAGAATATTGAAATTGTTGTCGAAATTAAAATTATATGAGGAGGAAAAAGGATGAGAGTATTAATGTTTGGTTGGGAATTTCCTCCCAAAATATATGGTGGCCTTGCTGTAGCTTCGTATGGTATAACGAAAGGCTTGAGTCTGCAGGGGGATATGGAAACGATTTTCTGTATGCCTAAACCTACCGGACAGGAAGAACAGTTTCTGAAAATTGTTGGAATGAATCAGGTGCCTATTGTATGGCGTGATTTTGATCATGACACGTTGAAGTCACGTTTGTATGGGCAGATGACACCTGAAGACTATTATGCATATCGGGATCATATTTATGCAGACTTTTCGTATATGCATGTGAACGATATGGGCTGTATGGAGTTTGCCGGAGGTTATCCGGGAAATCTGCATGAAGAAATTAATAATTTCTCTATTATAGCTGGTGTAGTAGCTCGTAAGGAGCAGTTCGACATTATTCATGCTCACGATTGGTTGACTTATCCGGCCGGTGTACATGCCAAGATGGTTAGTGGAAAACCATTGTGTATTCATGTACACGCTACTGATTTCGACCGTTCGCGCGGTAAGGTGAATCCTACGGTTTATTCCATTGAAAAGAACGGTATGGACTATGCAGATTGCATTATGTGTGTGTCTGAATTGACCCGACGTACCGTCATCAACGAATATCATCAGGATCCGCGTAAGGTGTTTGCCATGCACAATGCTGTGTATCCGCTTTCTCAAGAATATCAGGACATTCCTCGCCCGGAACATACAAAAGAGAAGATTGTAACTTTCCTGGGCCGTATTACCATGCAGAAGGGGCCGGAGTATTTTGTAGAGGCGGCAGCTATGGTTTTGCGGCGTACCCGTAACATCCGGTTTGTGATGGCAGGTTCGGGCGATATGCTGGATGCGATGATCAATTTAGTGGCTGAGCGTGGTATTGCTGACCGTTTCCATTTCCCGGGTTTTATGAAAGGGAAGCAGGTATATGAAGTGTATAAGGATAGCGATGTGTTTGTGATGCCTTCGGTTTCCGAGCCTTTTGGTATAGCCCCGTTGGAAGCGATGCAGTGTGGTACGCCTTCTATCATATCCAAACAGTCGGGATGCGGTGAAATTCTCAATAATGTTATCAAGGTTGACTATTGGGATATTCATGCAATGGCTGACGCTATTTATGCCATTTGTAACTATCCTTCGCTTTTCCATTATTTGCAGGAAGAAGGAAAGAAGGAGGTGGATGGAATTACTTGGGAGAAAGTGGGTCTGAGAATCCGTGCCCTTTACGAGGATGTGTTAAGAAACTATAGGTAAACACTAAAACAATAATTAGAAATGAGAACAATCTGTCTTTATTTTGAAATACATCAAATTATTCATCTGAAACGTTATCGTTTCTTTGATATAGGCAATGATCATTATTATTATGATGATTACGCCAATGAAACCAGCATTAATGAAGTAGCTGAACGTTCGTATATCCCGGCTTTGAATGCGCTTATCGAGATGGCCAAGAATTCCGGTGGAACATTCAAGGTCGCACTTTCTATTTCGGGCGTAGCATTGGAACAATTGGAAATTCATGCTCCGGCTGTTATCGACTTGTTGCATCAGTTGAATGAAACTGGCTGTTGTGAGTTCCTGGCAGAGCCTTATTCTCATGGCCTTTCTTCGTTGGCCAACGAAGATTGCTTCAAAGAGGAAGTTATGCGCCAGAGTGCCAAGATGAAACAAATGTTCGGTAAGGAACCTAAGATATTCCGCAATTCAAGTTTGATCTATAATGATGAAATAGGTGCTATGGTAGCCAGCATGGGATTCAAGGGAATGCTGACCGAAGGTGCTAAATACATTCTGGGTTGGAAGAGTCCGCATTATGTATATCATTGCAACATGAATCCTAACTTGAAGTTGCTGTTGCGCGATTATAAGTTGTCCGATGACATCAGTTTGCGCTTCTCCAATTCAGAGTGGAATGAATATCCGTTGTTTGCAGATAAATATATTGGTTGGATTGATTCGCTGCCACAGGAAGAACAGGTAATCAACATCTTTATGGAGCTTTGTGCATTGGGTATGTCGCAACCGTTGTCTTCCAATATTTTGGAATTCTTGAAGGCATTGCCGGCTTATGCAAAGGAAAAAGGCATTACTTTCTCTACACCAACCGAAATCGTTACCAAGCTGAAGTCTGTATCTCAGCTTGACGTACCTTATCCGATGTCTTGGGTAGATGAGGAAAGAGATACAAGCTGCTGGTTGGGTAATGCTATGCAACGTGAAGCCTTTAATAAACTGTATAGTGTGGCAGAGCGTGTACATCTTTGCGATGATCGCCGTATAAAGCAGGATTGGGATTACTTGCAGGCAAGTAACAACTTCCGTTTTATGACAACTAAAAACAGTGGTGTGGGGCTGAATCGAGGCATTTATGAGTCGCCATACGATGCTTTTACCAATTATATGAATATTCTGGGTGACTTCATCAAACGTGTAGATTCTCTTTATCCTGAAGATATAGACAATGAAGAACTGAACGCTTTGTTGACTACTATCAAGAATCAGGGAGATGAGATTGAGAAGCTGAATAAGGAGTTGGAAAAGGCACAGGCTAAATTAGCTAAATTGGCACCCGAAAAGAAAACAACTGCCAAGAAGGCTGCTACCACAACTAAGACAGCTAAGAAGGTAAAGGAAAGCAAATAAACAAACGTACATTTCAATAATAAAGGCTGCTCGAAAGGGCAGCCTTTATTATTATATAAAAAAATAAACGGATACTTGTGAAGAGATAGTTGACAAGTACCCGTTTATTCTTCGTATAACTTATTTGTTTTTACTTATTGAAAGTCGTATATGTTACTTCCAGTTTCAGCTTGTCGCCGGTTGTTCCACCTTTAAGTTTGGCATAGCTGGGTTTCAGATCGTTCTGTATACCTATTAAAGTGGTTTTATTGGTATCGTATGACGCTGAAACCGGAATTAACCAGACTTTATCCCAATCAGGGTTCTCGGCTGTCCATTTAGCTTCCCATTCGGCTTCGTTCCAGTTGCTTCCAGCTTCCTTTTGTGCTTCGGCTTTCGCTGTATTTTTGATGCCGATGCACGATGTTACCAGGCGTGCAATATTGCTGAATGTGTATTGGTTGGTTGCAATATTGTTGTGAGCAACGGTGTACGATGTAATATTATCCGGTAACTGATTTTCTGTGAAGAATTTCTTGTAATCGGATTTGCGTATCAGCAATACGTTGTCGGGCGCACTCATGCTGAACTCGTAATTATCCTTTTGGTGATAATTGGTAAAGGTCAGTTTAACGGCATTCAGTGTGTCGTTGGCAAGTTCCTTGTAAATTTCGTCGTAGGGCAGAACAGCTTCAGTGAAGATTCCGGCTGGCGATTTGATGTATGTCCAGTCTGTTTCCTGCAAGCGTTCCTGTAATTTGTCTGAATTGGTGAACTTGTTTGCCTGAACAACCTCTTTGGTCGAAGCGAAAACGGTAGCAGTACTATAATATAAAGAGTCTTCGCCTGCTTTTCCATTTTCATCATCAGACTTTTTCTTCAGGGCAAGTCCGGTCTCTTCGTCTACATAGTGGAAACGGAATTGCATCTGTAAGTCCACACGGTCGATATAAAGGATTGTGCCATCGCCGTAATCGCTTTTGGCATATATACCTTTAAAGATGTTGTTGATGAAGTTTTCGGCATTCTTGAAATAATCGTTTTTGCCTTCCTGGTATTCCCGGTTCAGTTTCAGAATCCTGTTGCCATACTGTTCTTTGTCGAGACGGAAAGCAACGTAAGGATAATAAATGGGATTACCATATGAGTCTGTTGCATTTCTTACAGAGTCGGGAATCGTTGCGTCGTAAGCACTGTATGCTTTTCTGCCAAGCAATTTGTTGGGGTCGTAATACTTGGTAATGTCGAAATCGGTATAACGGTAATTGTCGGCTGTCTTGCGGTCGTTCAGCCATTCGTCATTCAGCTCGTAAACGCTCATGCGGCAAGCATTCAGCGAATCGCCAAACCAACTTTTGTAGTATAGTACCAAGCTTACGGATACTACCGTGTCACCAGCCATCATACCGGTTCCGCTTGTTCCGTCTGCGCTTTCTTTGTATACGGCAGGGAATATATAGTCGTCTGTACAATTCAGCTCGCTTAGGAAGCTGGATTCATAATATCCGAAATCGGGGTCCGTGAATCGGCCGATATATCCGGTGCTTGTTTTAGAAAAAACTTGCTCTGCTTCAACTGAATAAGTTGTTATATCAAATGAAGCAGTGTGGGCTGACAAACCGTCTGAGTCGGGTAGCATTCCCATTCCCAGTGTTCCGGTGTTGTCGTCGCATCCGAAGATGCTTAACAGTGCCAATGACAGGATTCCTATATACTTGGCTTTCATAAATTTAGTGTCTTGGATTTGCTTTTATTGTTGTTCAGTTTCCCATACTTTGTCGTAGAAGTCGTTGCAGGCGTCGGCAAAATTGTCGGGCGACTGATAGTCTAATACCAGTTTTCCGGCCTGCCGTGCGTATTCCATTACTTCTTCGTTGACGTGCTCGCTTTGCTGGACAACGCCGTCGGAGAAGTCGACAGCCAGCTTGCAGAGCGTAGCATAGTCTATTGGGCTTTTCAGGTGTGCCACATCTTTTTTAGCAATGCCTTTCAGCAACAGCTTGTTGGGATAGTCTGGGTGGAAAGGTTGCTTGAAGTCGTCGCCGTATAACGAGAATACTACTTTGGCATTTCTGAAAGAAGGTTCGTCCTTGTAGGCCTTCTTTATATAAAGAGGAGCCAAAGCGGTCATCCATCCGTGACAATGAATGATGTCCGGACACCAGCGCAGTTTTTTGACGGTTTCCAGTACGCCACGGGCATAGAATATGGTACGAGCATCGTTGTCCTCGTATTCATTTCCGTTTTCGTCAGTGATTTGCAGGCGATTCTGGAAGTAATCGTCATTATCGATAAAGTATACTTGCATACGTGCAGCCTGTATGGATGCTACCTTGATGATAAGCGGATGGTCCGTGTCATCAATGATCAGATTCATACCGGAAAGGCGTATCACTTCGTGCAGCTGGTTTCTGCGTTCGTTGATATTTCCCCATTTGGGCATGAAAGTTCGTATTTCTCTGCCTTTTTCCTGGATGGCTTGCGGTAAGTGTCTGCCTACAAGAGACATCTCGGTCTCTGAAACGTATGGAGTGATTTCTTGTGTTATAAATAAAACCTTGTTCGCCTTTGTCATAATAATAACAATGTTCTCGATTATTTGGCAAAGATACAAAAAAATCGGGCAATCGGACAAAATAACCAGTCCTATTATTCCTTATGTTTTGTTAACTAATTGTATATCAGTAGCGATATTAAGCCCTCTGAACAGGAAAAGTGGCTGAAACCTGCATAATTTTACGATATTTCTTCTTTATGTGCTAAATATTGGTTTATTTTGCACCGTTTTAGCGAACAACAAAGTTATTTTTATAACCAATAGAAATGGAAATAGTACATACTATCAAGGACTTGCAGGCTGCTTTGGCGGCCTTGAGAGCCCAGGGTAAAACGGTAGGACTGGTACCTACAATGGGTGCCTTGCATGCCGGTCATGCTTCGCTGGTGAAGCGTTGTGTTGCCGAGAACGATGCAGCCGTAGTGAGTGTTTTTGTTAATCCCACGCAGTTTAACGACAAGAACGACCTGGCAAAGTATCCGCGTACGCTGGATGCTGATTGCCGTCTGCTGGAGCAGTGTGGCGCAGCCTTTGCCTTTGCTCCCTCTGTGGAAGAGATGTATCCCGAACCCGATACACGTCAGTTCAGCTATGCCCCGCTGGATACGGTGATGGAGGGTAAGTATCGTCCGGGGCACTTTAACGGTGTTTGCCAGATTGTGAGCAAGCTGTTCGAGGCCGTAAAGCCCGACCGTGCTTATTTTGGTGAAAAGGACTTCCAGCAGTTGGCCATCATTCGCGAGATGGTGCGTCAGTTAAAGTTCCCGCTGCAGATTGTGGGCTGTCCCATTGTCCGCGAGGAAGACGGCTTGGCTTTGAGTAGCCGTAACGCACGTCTTTCGGCCGAAGAACGTCAGCAGGCACTGAAGATTTCGCAAACGTTGTTTGCCAGCTGCGATTACGCCAAGTCGCATACGGTAGCCGAAACACAAAAGTTCGTGGAAGATGCCATTGAGGCTGCTCCCGGTTTGCGTCTGGAATACTTTGAACTGGTAGACGGAAACACGTTGCAGAAGATTGCCAACTGGGAAGATACGTCGTATGCGGTAGGCTGTATCACCGTGTTCTGCGGAGAGGTTCGTTTGATTGACAACATCAAGTATAAGGAGTAAATTCAATATCAATATATAAAAAGGAATAGTCGTATGATGATTGAAGTGCTGAAATCGAAAATACACTGTGCACGTGTTACGGAAGCTAACCTGAACTACATGGGAAGTATTACGATTGACGAAGACCTGATGGATGCCGCCAACATGATTGCCGGTGAGAAGGTTTACATTGCCGACAACAACAACGGAGAGCGTTTCGAAACCTATATTATCAAGGGCGAACGTGGCTCGGGTAAGATTTGCCTGAACGGTGCAGCGGCCCGCAAGGTGCAACCTGATGACATTGTCATTATCATGTCGTATGCGCTGATGGACTTTGAAGAGGCCAAGACGTTCAAACCGACGGTCATTTTCCCTGATCCGCAGACCAACAGCATTGTAAAATAAGTCTGTCCTCGGTCGAGGCTGACAAACAATATTCTGAAGCCCCGTCGCAGGAAAGGTGCAGTAGCCTTCCTGCCGACGGGGCTTTTTGTGTGTGGATGGCTGGGGTTTGTGTTCGAAACCTGTGGGCTTTTGTCTCGAAACTCGTGGGGTTTTACTTTGAAACCCTTGGGGTTTTGCTTCAAAAGTCGTGGAGTTTTGTTTCGAAACTCCCGGCGTTTTGTTTCGGAAGTCCTGAGGAATGGATTTGAGGGAAGAAGAGGCTGCCCGGGACGAAGGGAAAGAAAAGTCCCTTCTGCTTTCCGTGTTTCTCTTTCGGCTGAAAGAGAAGCTGCGGAGAGGCAGAAGGGACTGTTGCTATGTGCTTCGGATGCCCGAAGGCTAATGTCTGTCAGAGGTATTACTCTTGCAGGTTGGCGTGCATGGCAGCAGCTGCGCGTCGGCCGTCGCCCATGGCCAGAATAACGGTAGCTCCACCGCGTACGATGTCACCACCGGCATAGATCGTCGGGATGGACGACTGCATGTTGTCGTTGACGGCAATGGTGTTCTTGCGGCCCAGTTCCAGACCCTTTACCGATTTGGGCACAATGGGGTTGGGCGATACGCCTACGGCAACGACAGCCATGTCGATGTCCAGTGTAACCGTTGCTCCGGGAATGGCTACGGGGCTGCGTCGGCCGCTGGCATCGGGCTCGCCCAGTTCCATTTTTTGCAGTACTACCTGCTTCACGGCACCTTTCTCGTCGGCGATGTATTCGATGGGGTTGTGCAGCGTAAGGAATTCGATGCCTTCCTCCTTGGCATGCTTCACTTCTTCCAGTCGGGCAGGCATTTCGGCCTCGCTACGGCGGTAGACGATGAACACTTTCTCAGCTCCCAGACGCTTGGCTGTACGGCACGAGTCCATAGCGGTGTTTCCGCCGCCCACTACCATCACGCGCTTGGCAGGGTTGATGGGGGTGTCGGTTTCCGGATTGGAGGCATCCATCAGGTTGACACGTGTCAGGTATTCGTTGCTCGACATGATGTTCACGCTGTTCTCGCCCGGTATACCCATGAAGTTGGGCAGTCCGGCTCCCGAAGCAATGAATACGCCTTTGTAACCTTCTTTCTGGAGTTCTTCTACACTTTCGGTCTTACCGATGATGCAATCCTTCACGAAGTGTACGCCCATCTTTTCGAGGTTGTTGATTTCAACGTCCACAATCTTGTTGGGCAGGCGGAACTCGGGGATACCATATTTCAGCACACCGCCAATTTCGTGCAAGGCTTCGAATACGGTTACGTCGTAGCCATACTTTACCATATCACCGGCAAAAGTCAGTCCGGCAGGGCCTGAACCTACAACGGCCACCTTTATACCGTTCTTCGGAGCCAGTTCGGGCAGAACGATGTTACCGCTTTCGCGTTCGTAGTCGGCCACGAAGCGTTCCAGATTGCCGATGGCTACGGCCGGTTCGTTCATCTTCAGGTGGATACACTGGCTTTCGCATTGTTTTTCCTGTGGGCATACGCGTCCGCAGACAGCGGGCAGCGACGAGGTTTGCTTCAGCACGCGGGCTGCTTCGAGGAAGGCGCCACGCTCTACGTTCTTGATGAACGACGGAATGTTGATGCTGACGGGGCAACCCTGCATACACGTCGGGTTGGCGCAGTCAAGGCAGCGCTTGGCTTCGGTCATGGCCTGCTCTTTGGTGTAGCCGGTATTTACTTCTTCCGTGCGGGTTGTGGCACGATAAACGGGGTCGAGCTCGTTCATCGGACAGCGGGGAATGGCGGTGCGTTCCTTCGGCTTCATGCTTTTGCGCAAAGCTTCGCGCCACGGGGCTTTGCGGTCGAGGAGTTCTTCCATCGGAGCCTGGGTCTGAGGAGCGTTTGCTTGCGAGGCCAATGCATCCGGCTGTGCGCCTTCCTGGGCAGTAGCATGACAAACGGAATCGGCCAGATGGCTCATTTCTTCGCGTTCTACATCCTTGAACGAGCCCATGCGCTTGAACATTTCGTCCCAGTCTACCTGATGGCCGTCGAATTCGGGGCCATCTACGCAGACGAACTTCGTCTTTCCACCCACGGTGATACGGCAGGCGCCACACATGCCCGTACCGTCTACCATGATGGTATTCAGCGAAACGTCGGTAGGAATATTATATTTTTGGGTCAGCAGACAGCAGAACTTCATCATGATGGCGGGGCCGATGGCAAAACATTTGTCCACCTTCTCGCGCTTGATGACGCTTTCGATGCCTTCGGTCACGAGGCCTTTGTTGCCATACGAGCCGTCGTCGGTCATGATGATAACCTCATCGGACGAACGGCGCACTTGTTCTTCCAGGATAATCAGGTCTTTGCTACGTCCGGCCAGTACGGAGATGACGCGGTTACCTGCCTCCTTCAGTGCCTGTATGATGGGCAACATGGGTGCTACACCTACACCGCCTCCGGCGCAGACAACAGTACCGAAGTTTTCGATGTGCGTGGCTTGTCCCAACGGTCCTACTACGTCGAGGATGTAGTCGCCTTCGTTCAGTTGGCAAAGTTTGGTGGATGACAATCCGACCTCCTGCACCACCAGCGTGATGGTGCCTTTCTGTACGTCGGCACCGGCTATGGTCAGCGGCATTCGTTCGCCTCGGGCGTCGACACGTACAATGACGAAGTGTCCTGCCTTGCGGGAGCGGGCAATAAGCGGTGCTTCCACCTCGAACTTGAACACTTTCTCCGAAAATTGTTCTTTGCTGATGATTTTATTCATTTCCTTATTTTTTGTTGGTATAATTACGTAATTACTATCAGATTGATAGGTTTTGCAAAGATACGGCTTATTTGTAAATTACAAAGAAAGAAAGGAAAGAAAGTTTGGGAAAGGGAGAGGGGGAGGAAATAAGGAGTTAAGGAGTTCAGGAGTTAAGAAGTTAAGCCAAATGTTTTTTTGCACACCAAGGTATCGGCTTAACTCCTTAACTTCTTAACTCCTGAATTCTGATTTTTAAATCTTACTTCGTCCGGATCTTATAGCCCGATATGCTATAATAAAGGATAAAGAGGAAACAGGGCAGGCAGAGCCAGTAGGCTTGCTGAGGGCTGGTTACGTCCTTCAACCATCCGTACAGGGTAGGAATGATGGCTCCGCCGAACATAGCCATGATGAGCAGCGACGAACCGGCTTTGGTGAACTTACCCAGGTCGGCCATGGCAAGCGGCCACAGGGCAGGCCACATCAGCGAACAACCCAGTGCCATGAACGAGATGAAGTAGATGGAGATGTCCTGCGGCGTCAGTGCAACGAGCAGCGAACCGACGATAGCCAGAATGGAGCATATCTTCAGGGCAGCAGCCTGGCTGATGTATTTAGGTATGAAAATGATACCGCAGATGTAACCGATGACGATGCCGATAGGCGCAATCCACGCATAGTTGGCGGCACCCGGCAAGCCGAGTGAGTTGGCATAGTCGACAAGTGTGCCCAACGAGACTGTCTCGACTCCTACATACAGGAACAGCGCCAGGCAGCCCAGCAGCAGGTGCGGGAACTGGAATACGGAAGTCTTTCCCGAAGCATAGCTGGAAGCTTCGGAAGCGTTGTCGTTTTCGTCCTCGCCTTCGGCTTTCACTTCGGGCAGGGGAGCGAAGAAGGCCATGATGCCCAGTACGATGAAGGCACAGATGATGATTACAAACGGTTTGTTCAGGTCTTCAATACCGATGAGGTGCACGTCTTTGCCCAACAGCCACACGATAAAGATGGACGGGATGGGCCAGGCCAGCTTGTTGCAGATACCCATGATGCTGATGCGCTTGGCAGCACTCTCCAACGGGCCAAGAATGGTGATGTAGGGGTTGACGGACGCTTGCAGATAGGCATTGGCCGCTCCGCTGATGAACGATGCCAGCAGGAACAGGCTGAAACTCTTGTAATTGGCCGACAGAATAAACAGATAGAAGGCCACGGCAAAGATGATGAACGACAGCGACATGGTGCGTTTGTAGCCGATAGCTTTAATCGTCAGTCCGGCAGGATAGCCGAAAACAAGGAAGGGGATGAACGTTGCGGCGATAATCAGGTACGAAGCAGCGTTCGAAATGCCCAGTGAACCTTGCAGAACGGGAACAAGCAGCGAGTTGATGCCCAGCGCGAAGCCGATGGCAAAGAACATGATGCCGACGAATGTCAGCGGCAATGCGTAACTTTTGTTTTTAGCACTCATGATAAGTAGATTTATGGGGTTAGAAAATAAAATGATAATCCGTATTATTTTTATATGATAAAGGCTTGTACGGGGATGCCTTCTTTTTTGATTGTCTTTTTGCGGCAAGCGGAAGCAGCCAGTACAAGCCTTTATTTTTATAATGTATGATTAGGATGACAGACCTTGCAATGTTTTTAGTCTATCATGTCGAAACCACAGTAGGGAACCAATGCCTTGGGGATGCGGATACCTTCGGGCGTCTGGTTGTTCTCCAGCAAGGCGGCCACGATGCGCGGCAGAGCCAGGGCGGAACCGTTCAGCGTGTGGCACAGTTCGGTTTTCTTTTCGGCTGTACGGTAACGGCATTTCAGACGGTTGGCCTGATAGGTGTCGAAGTTAGATACAGAGCTGACTTCCAGCCAACGCTTCTGTGCTTCGCTGTATACTTCGAAGTCGTAGCAGATGGCAGCCGTAAAGCTCATGTCGCCACCGCAAAGGCGCAGGATGCGGTAAGGCAGTTCCAGTTTCTGGAGCAGGCCTTCGACGTGATCCAACATTTCCTGATGGCTTTGCTTGCTGTGCTCGGGGGTATCGATGCGTACCAGTTCCACTTTCGAGAACTCGTGCAGACGGTTCAGTCCGCGTACGTCCTTACCGTAAGAACCGGCTTCGCGGCGGAAACACTCGGTGTAGGCGCAGTTCTTGATGGGGAGCTGCTTTTCGTCGAGGATAACGTCGCGGTAGATGTTTGTTACGGGTACTTCGGCTGTCGGGATGAGATAGAGGTCGTCTACTTCGCAGTGGTACATCTGTCCTTCCTTGTCGGGCAGCTGGCCTGTGCCGTAACCCGAAGCGGCGTTCACCACTGTGGGCGGCATGATTTCGGTATAGCCCGAGTTGCGTGCTTCGTCCAGGAAGAAGTTGATGAGGGCGCGTTGCAGGCGTGCACCTTTGCCTTTGTAGACGGGGAAGCCGGCACCGGTAATCTTAACACCCAGGTCGAAGTCGATGATGTCGTACTTCTTGGCCAGTTCCCAGTGGGGCAGGGCATCTTTGGGAAGTTCAGTCTCCATACCACCCATCTTCACAACGAGGTTGTCTTCGGCAGTAGCGCCTTCGGGCACTTCGTCGTAGGGCACGTTGGGAATGGTGTAGAGCAGCTGTTGCAGATCCTGAGCAGCCTGATCCATATCGGCTTGCAGGGTTTTGTTGGCTTCCTTCAGTTCGCCAACACGTGCTTTGGCTGTTTCGGCTTCTTCTTTTTTGCCTTCTTTCATCAGTTGGCCGATAGACTTGGAGAGTGAGTTGACTTCAGCGAGGTTGTTATCTAATACAGCTTGTGTACTTTTACGTTTGTTGTTGTAGGCCAGCACTTGCTCGATGGCTTCTTTGGCATTCTTGAAGTGCTTCTTTTCCAGTCCGCGGATCACCGCGTCTGTGTTTTCTGTGATTTGTTTAATGGTAAGCATATCTTGAATTTGTTTTTTATAATAACCTTGATTTGCAGTGCAAAGATAGTGAAAGGTGAGAGGAGAGACAAACGAAAAACGAAGTTTTTCAGGTTTGGCTATCCCGAACCACATCCTATCTTATGGAAAGATAGTGAAAGTCTCAGCAGAAAAAACAAGCTTGCTTGTTTTTTCTGCTGAGACGCATCCTATTTTATCAAAAGATAGGGAAAACAAATAGGGTGTAGTTTTTCGTATAAAAAGAAAGAGGATAAGCTTTTAGGGCTTATCCTCTTTTCCTGATTATTTTCTGTTGTTAGCGTTATGCTTCTGCACTTTCGGCGGGGATTACAGATACATAGCGTCTGTCTTCTCTACCTACTTTGAACTGTACAGTTCCGTCTACCAAGGCGTACAGAGTGTGGTCGCTACCCATACCGATGTTGTTTCCCGGATGGAATTCAGTACCTCTCTGACGAACGATGATGTTACCTGCCTTGCAAGCTTCGCCACCGAATATCTTAACGCCTAATCTCTTACTTGCTGATTCACGGCCGTTCTTAGAACTACCAACACCTTTTTTATGTGCCATTTCTTCTTACTGTTTTAAATTGATTAAGCTACTACTTCTTTGATTGTTAACTCTGTGAATTGTTGACGATGACCGTTCAACTTGCGGTAACCTTTTCTTCTCTTCTTGTGGAATACGAGAACTTTGTCACCTTTTACCAAAGCGGTAACTACTTCGCAAACTACTTTTGCGCCTTCTACTGTAGGAGCACCTACGGTGATGTTGCCGTCTTTGTCTACCAAAAGAACTTTTTCAAATTCTACTGTTGCACCAGCTTCTGCATTCTGCATGTGGTGAACGAACAGTTTCTTGCCAGCTTCTGCTTTGAATTGCTGACCGTTGATTTCTACAATTGCGTACATTTCTTATATATAATGTATAAGTTAGCTCCGTCGGGTGGTCTCCAATCACTTGGAAAGCTCTTTGTCGGACCCGGTTCGGAATAATCGGGCACAAAAGTACTGTTTTTCATTCAGACGAACAAATAATTCTGTAACTATTTTCTTGAGGAAATGGTGCGTGTCGTGATTTTTATATTTCGGACGAAAATCCGGTTAGGCTAGGATGGAGGCGGAAAGGATGGATAAGGAGAAACTGATTGCTTTGACGCAATTGGCTCATCAATAGCGAGTTAGTCCGTGTTGTACACGTCGGATGAAAGATGCCTGTATTCCGTTTGTGGGACACTTGCAATTCATTTGTTCGACACTTGCACGGCTCGCGAACAACACTTGTGTGGCTCGCGAGCCGTGCAAGTGTTGTTCGTAGGGGCTGTTAAAGATAGTCTGTCAGGGGATGTAAGCAGACGCAGTTTGTTATTTCTTTTCGTATCAGTTCCGGCTTTTCTTCAGAGCAGTTCTTCCAGCGACGACATGATGCAGACGTGCGGATAGCAGGCCAGCTCGTGGGCTGTGGTTACTCCGTGTGTCACTCCGGCAAAGTCTACTCCTGCCGACTGGGCTGTTTCGGCATCGACGGTGCTGTCGCCGATGTACAACACCTGTGTTTTGTCGGCCTGCAGCCGCTCGATGGCCAGCAGCAGTCCTTCGGGCGAGGGCTTGGGTTGTTTCACGTCTTCGCCGCCTACGATGATGTCGATTACCCCGTCGGGCAGGTGATGATCGAGCAGTTCTTTGATGCGGTAGCGATATTTGGTTGAGATGATTCCAACGTTGGCTCCTGCGTTTTTCAGGGCAGTCAGTGTCTGGATGGTTTCGGGGAAAAGAAACGTATTGGCAGTCATGTAGACGTCGGCTTCCTTGACATACTGTTTCCTGAATTCGGCCAGACGTTCGCTGTCGGTTACGCCGGTCAGGATGGTGAACGATTCTTCCAGCGTCTTGCCGATGGTCCGTTTGATGGTCGTGTCGGCTACCTGAAGGTAACCGTTCCGTTGCAGCACATGCTGAAAGCAGGTGACGATGCCGCGCGAGGAGTCGGCAAGTGTATAGTCGAAGTCGAACAGATAAGTAGAGTAATTCATTGGTCGCTTTTTGTGGCAAAGGTAGTGATTTTGTTTTTCTTTTGGCAGATTAGCTTTATCTTTGTCTGCCAGACGGACCATTTCGTCTGTCCAGTGGCATCTGCACGTATGATAGGTGCTGGCTTTACTATAACCTGTAATTATCTATATTTGTTATGAAAAAAATCTTTCTTTTTGTGTTGGCGCTTTGTAGCTTGTATGCCGGTGCCCAGCAGGCGGATCGCTTTCCGCTACATCAGTTCGATGAATTAACCGATACCAAGCCTCACGACGATGCAACAGTGTGGGAACAGCTGAAACAGACTGCCTGTTTCAGTTGGGGCAGTACAGATGTGCGTTACCGAAAACTGGATGTCCCCGACATCAGCCGGAAGAGTTCGCTCCGTCTGAAAGGCTGGCGGGGCGAAAGAGTGAATGCGCAGGCTGTGCTTTGGACAAAAGCAGACTTGGGCAAGGTCAGGATAGAGGTATCCGACCTGACAAACGGCAAGCACCGGATTCCGGCATCGGCGGTCAAGGCAGGCTTTGTCAGATATGTCATGACCGACGAATTGAATAAGGACGGCCAGGGCGGATGCGGTCATCGGCCCAATAAAGCAGACTGGGACTCGTCTCTGGTGGCCGATATGATTGATATCAACCTGGAACTTCCGGTCAAAGCACGTACCACACAACCCATCTGGATGAATGTCTGGATTCCGTCCGACAGTCAGCCGGGCATCTATCGTGGTAAGTTGTCAGTGTCGGGCGAAAAGTTGGCCAAGCAGTCTCTCATGGTCGAGATAAAGGTGAGCAACCGGGTGTTGCCGGCTCCTGCAGACTGGAAGATGTATGTCGACTTGTGGCAGAATCCTTATGCCGTAGCCCGTTACTATCAGGTTCCGTTGTGGAGTAAAGAGCATTTCGATGCCATGCGTCCCATTATGCGAATGTTGGCCGATGCCGGGCAGCGGACTATTACTGCCAGCATTATGCACAAGCCTTGGGCCGGTCAGACACAAGACCATTATGACAGTATGATATTCCGGATGAAGCAACTGGACGGAACCTGGAAGTTCGATTATACGGTATTCGACAAGTGGGTCGATTTCATGATGAATGAGGTAGGAATTGATGACCTGATAAGCTGCTACACAATGGTTCCCTGGGACTTGAAGTTCGATTATTATGACCAGGCTACTAATCGGGTGCTTTTCGTTGAGGCTAAGCCGGGCGACCGTGCATATGCAGACTATTGGGGAACCTTCCTGAAAGATTTTGCACGCCATCTTAAGGCAAAGGGATGGTTTGAAAAGACGGCCATTTCGATGGACGAGCGTCCTTTGAAAGACATGCAGGAAGCTATTAAAGTAGTGAAGGCTGCCGATCCCGGCTTCAAGATAATGCTTGCCGGCAACTATCATGCAGAGATTCAGTCCGATCTTTATTACTTGTGCATTCCTTACGGACAGGTATTCCCTCAAGAAGTCAAAGCCGAGCGCGAGCGGAAAGGTCAAATCAGTACATATTATACTTGTTGCACGGAAGCTTTCCCAAATATCTTTACGTTTTCATCGCCGGCCGAGGCAGCCTGGACTGCCATTCATGCAGTTGCAGGAGGTTATGATGGCTATTTGCGATGGTCTACCATGAGCTGGCCGCTTGACCCGTTGCGCGATTCCCGTTTCCGTACTTGGGCAGCAGGCGATACATACTGTCTGTATCCGGGACCTCGCAGTAGCATACGTTTCGAACGTTTGGTCGAGGGCTTGCAGTGCTGTGAGAAAATCCTGTTATTACGCGAAGAGCTGACTCGCCGGAAGGCGACCCGTGCGCTGGACAAACTGAACAGGCTTGTCGGAAACTTCATGCCCGGTAACAGCACGGCCAAGACTGCTGCCGCAGTGGTGAACGAACTGAACGATTATGTGAATAGTCTCTGACGCTTGAAACGTTTTTCGGGGATAGCATCGTCTGAGAGTTTGGTTGCAAAAGACTATTGTGTTATTGCATCAGTCGTAACAAACCGGTACATGGGGAAATGCAGAGAATCGTACCGAAACAGGCAGATGGTTTACTTTATTCTTCCGCCCCGAAGCCAGTGTCGGGAATAATAGTCTTCTTTCAGACTGCTTACGATTACCCCACGACTGGTGCTGGCATGAATAAACTTGCCGTTTTTCAGATAGATGCCTACATGAGCCACTTTTTTGCGCGAGGTGCGACTGGTGAAAAATACAAGGTCGCCCTCGCGCAAATTGCGTCGTGACACTTTCCGGCTTTCTTCCAGTTGGCCGGAAGTGCTGCGTGGCAAACGTATGTGGTAGACTTTTTTATAGAGTTGTGCTACCAGTCCCGAACAGTCCGTTCCACGCTTGCTGGTGCCGCCGGCACGATAGGGGGTGCCTATCCATTCGGCGGCTTGTATGTACAGCTGGTGGTTGTCGGTCCGTTCGATGTCCATACCCAGTTTGAGGGAAGCGCGGGCCAGAGATTGATAGTTCAGTCGGGGAGCCGACGTGTGGCACGAACTCACTCCGATAGCCAGAAGCAGGAGGCAGAGGGCATGGACGATGGACTGTTTCATTGCAATTCGGTTTGGTTATCTTGCTTTTCTTCGTTTTGCTGGCTGGCTTCTTCTTCCAGTTCTTCTTCGACACGGACATTGAAGTAGTCTTCCAGTTCTTTTTCTGCTGAATTGTTTTCGTTGTGGATGTCGCGGATGATGACACCGTGTTCCAGCAAGGCGATGCGTGGGCAGATGTCGACCGTGTGGTTCAGGTTGTGGCTGGAGATGATGACTGTGGCCTGATGTTCGTCGCTATACTTTTTCAGCAGATGCTTGATGACAGCCTGCGAACTGGGGTCGAGGAAGTTGAACGGCTCGTCGAGTATCAGCAACTGGGGATAGTGCAGCATGGCAGAGATGATGCCTATTTTCTGCTTGTTTCCCATGGAGTAGTTGCGTATGAACTTCTTCTGTCCCAGCACCTCGTTGTTCATAAAGCGTTCGAATGGTTTCAACCGTTCGTCTACCTCTTCCTTCTTCAGACCGTACATTTTGCCGATGAAGTAGAAGTATTCTTCAGGAGTCAGGTAGTCGATCAGGAAACCGTCGTCGATGTAGGCTCCGGTTATGCTTTTCCAGTCCTCGCTTCGGGCTACGTTGATGTCATTGATGGTGACTTCGCCTTGGTCGGCTTGCAGCAGGTCGAGGATAAGGCGGAATAAAGTAGTTTTTCCGGCGCCGTTGTTACCTACGAGACCCAGCATTTCGCCCTTCCCGATGGTGTAATTGTCTATGTTGACGGCTATTTTTTCGCCGAATTTTTTCTGTAAATTGGTAATCTGAATCATAGTTTGTTTTTAAGCTGGATAGTTGATGATGGGGATATCCGAAGAACTGTTTACTATGGGATAGCCCGGTTATTTCTGTCGGCTGTCGCGGAAGCCTTCCATGTTTTTATACCGCCGTTTCATGAAGCGGTTGTAGACGTTGCGCAGCCAGTATCTCGAAGTCAGTATAAAGGCGAGTCCGATGGCTATGAATATCCATGCGGTTGTTGTTTCGTCTGTCAGGAAGTGCAGCAGAAAATATAGCAGCAAGGGGACTATGAATACAGCCGACGAAATCAGGTTCTGCATGCCTGTACCGACGTTGCGCTGAGTCATCTTGTTGTTCATGTCTACTGTCCGGTTGTTGTATACAGCCATCTGGAACATACCGAAGTACACAAAGCCGGGGATGAAGAAAAACCATGAAATGGCGGTGAGCAGTGTTACTTTGCCCATAATGATGGCGGGAATGATCATAACCAGCGGAATAACCTGTCCAATGCTGTAGATGGCGTATTTGGCTTGCAGAAGCGAGTAAATGCTTTCCTTGCGGCTCATAAGCCCGTCTATATAGTTTCCTTCGTAACCCATAATGGTACTCAGGAACAGAATGCCAAATAATGCAAAGTTGTACATAACCAGAAAATCTTTCATTCCTCCCTGATAGGCATCTGTGAAGGCAATGAGAGCACTGAATACCAGTACCACGCCACCGGCCGAATAGAGTCCGCGCTTGCAGATTTTGTTGCGTAGCAGCATCTTCAGTTCCAGCTTCATGTATTCGCCCACCTGGCCGTAACGTTCCAGGAAACGGTATTCCGATACATGTTTTACCTGCACAGTCGTATCTTCTACTTTATTGATTTCGCCGTAAATCATCTTTCCGATTACATAGCGGTCTAACAGGTAGAACAGAGCAATGATGGCCAAAGTTACGGCAAACGTCAGCCAGTTACCCAAAATGAAACTTTCGCCCACATTGATGCAGAAGTCGAATAGCGGACTTTCATCAGGAATGAAGAAGGCTGCTCCCAATGCGCCATAAACCAAGACCGGGAGTAAAAACCACCAGAAGCGTTCTCCCATAAGCATACGGCAAAGCAGGAACCAGTAGTTGTTGAGCAGCATTAGCAGCCAGATACCTATCAGATAGGTTAAGACTCCTGTTACTCCGTAGAAGCGGGCAATGGTCAGAATGGCAAACGGGACAAAGAAAAAGAACCAGAACAGATTGAATGAATCCAGACCGGAACGTATCAGCAGGCAGTCGATGAGCCGGCTGCGCTTAATGGGGAGCAGCATGTAGGGTTTGACTTCCTGCGAAGGTGTTTTTTGAAAAGGCAGGCGGATAACGAAATCGAGTGCAAGGATAAAAAGCAGTCCGCCGTTCAGTAGATGATAGGCTTCCTGTGCCCCTTCACTGAAAGCAAAGGCAAACGTTATGCCGAAAAAGATGAGATAGCCGGCCCAGAATACTACCATCAGATAGATCCAGAATTTGGCGAAGCGGCTTTTCTCGTACATGGGATTGCGCTGGTTGGCAAGTTTGCCGTGGCGTCGGAGTTCTAAGAAAAGGTTCATTGTTTTTTAATAGGCAGTTATATACGATTTAGAAAAAAGAAGGTGTGCCGAAAACGGACAATATTTTGTTGTTTCGACACACCCTCGTATGTTTGTGCTTGATTATCTTTTCAGATTACTCAACTTTCGCAAGCTCAAGTTACAGTTGACGAGTAACAGGTTGACGAGTTGACAAGGCATTTCCAACCCTGTAGACTTGTTGACTGAAGCCTTGTCAACTACTAAGTTGAGCATTTGCGAAACTTAAATTAGATTATTACTTCTCAGGCACTGTCATCACAACTGTAATCTTGTTACCTTGGTTAACCAAGTCGGCAGCAAATTTCTGTACGTCTTTGACGGTGATGCTGTTTACAGCTTCTTCGTAACCCTGAGTGTAATCTACACCTGTATAGAAGTATTCGTCCAGATTGTTCAGCCAGTAGCCGTTTTCTTTCTGATTGTCTTTGTACTTCTTCAGCATGTATTCTTTGATCTTCTGCAGATGCTCTTCAGTCGGACCTTCGGAAGCCATCTTCTTCATTTGTGCGTCGATGATACCGTTCAGGTGATCTTTTTTGGCAGGGTCTGTCTGATAAACGATTTGCAGCATGAATTTCTCATTCGGATGTTTAGACAGTTGTCCGTAGCTGCTTACACCGTATGTACCACCTTCTTTTTCGCGAACTTCTTCAGTATAAACCATGTCAAGAGCCTGAGTCAGGAAGCTCATCAGAAGATTGTCTTTCAGATCATACTTGCACTTGCCGGAATAAAGCATGAATACGGTAGCCATCGGGGTTTGTTGTTCTTTGGCGTAAGTATTTTCCAGCATACCTTTGGCTATATCCATATGGTTGTCGCGGAAGGTTTCTTTGCGTCCGGTCGAAGGCAGTGCGCCCAGATATTGCTCGATCAGCGGTTTTACCTTTTCGATGTCAACGTTACCTACCAGGAAGAAACGGAAGTCGCTGGCATCGGCAAAACGGTCTTTGTACATCTCAATGATGCGATCGTAGTTGATCTGGTCTACCATTTCAGGCTTCATGCTGAAGTAGCGTGGGTGGTAACCGTACATCATCTTCTGGATGGTATCGTTGATGCTGCTCAACGGATTCGATTCAGCACTTTCCAGTTGGGCTTTGATTCGGCTTTTCAGTGACGCAAAGGCATCCATATCCTTGCGGGGAGCTGTGAAGCTCAGGTAAGTAAGCTGCATCATGGTTTCGAAATCTTTGGGCGAGCAGCTTCCGGTGATGCCTTCTGTATTGGCACCGATTGCGGCGTTGACAGATACTTTCTTGCCAGCCAGCATCTTGGTCAGGTCTACTTTGCTGAAGTTACCAAGTCCACCAGCTTGTATGACACTGTTCAGGTAACTCATTTCGAGCTTATCATTATCGGGGAAGAGGCTTGTACCGCCCAGGCTTACACCCTTCATCTGGATTTCGTCGGCTTTGAAGTCTGTCTTCTTGATGTAGACTTTCACACCGTTCGACAGGGTCAGTTCTGTTGTTCCGTAAATGGCATTCGTGTTTTCCGATACGATTTTACCACCTTTCGGAGCTTCTTTCATCAGCGGTTCGTTGGATACTTTGTCAACATAAGCTTCTACCTTGAGGTCTTTCATGCCTTTCAGCTGTGCGACAACCTCTTCTTTGGTAGGACAAACAATTCCTTCTCTTTCAGGAGCAGCAATGAATACTACCTGGTTGTTGTCGGGCAGCAGACCGCCTTGCTGGATTGCCTGGTTGATGGCCATTACCGGGATGTTCGGAGCAATCTGATTCATGGTCGTATATTCGAATTCGATGCCGGGGATCGGTTCTGCCATCAGGAAGTGGTTGATATATTCGTTGACGTAAGAATCGTTTTTGGTCTTCTCGCGTTCATTGTAAGCCGATTCCAGACGTTGCAGGTAGTTGGCACGTGCGCGTTCGTATTCGCTTTCGGTGAATCCGTAGCGGCGTACGCGTTCCAGTTCGGTCAATCCGGCTTTCAGGGCTTCGTTAATGCCTTCTGCCTTGCTGCTGATGCTTAAAGTAAAGGCATCTTTGGTCTGTGCAAGGAAGTAATTTCCATAATAGCATCCGGCATAGATGAACGGAGGATTGGCAGACTGACGCAATTCGTTCAAGCGGGAGTTGAGCATGCTGGTAGTCATGCTAAGCATGTATTGCTGCAGCAGGTAAGCCATGTTCCCTTTAATGGAGTCGGGTGTCGGGTTTTGCTTGAAGTAGATTTCGATAGTCGGGTCGTCAATTTCTTTATCCTTACCGATGTAAACCAAAGGTTCCTGGTTGTCGGCTACCGGATAATAAACACGTTTGGCCGGGTTGACGGGCTTCTTCACGTCAGCAAATACTGACTTGATTTTGGCTTCCATCTGGTCAACGTCTATGTCGCCCACAATGATGATTCCCTGCAGGTCGGGACGATACCATTTTGCGTAATAGTCGCGGATAGCCTGATAGGGGAAGTTGTCAATGACATCAATGCTTCCGATAGGCATACAGTCTGCATATTTGTCTCCCGGGTACATAACTGCCTGAGCTTCGGTATACAGACGCATGATACCGCTGTTCCGGCTACGCCATTCTTCGTGAATGACGCCGCGCTCTTTATCGATTTCTTTGTCTGACAGCAGTACGGCGTTGCTCCAGTCGTGTAGAATGAGCAAGCAGGAGTCTACTACGCTTTGATCATCAGTAGGCACATTGCTGATGCGATAAACAGTCTGGTCTACTGAAGTATAGGCATTGAGGTTCACACCAAACTTGATACCTTTGGTTTCGCACCATTGTACGATGCCCAGTCCTTTTTCATCGCCCGGGAAGTTCTTGGTTCCGTTGAAGGCCATGTGCTCCAGGAAGTGAGCCAAACCACGTTGTTGTGGTTCTTCAAGGATAGAACCTACTTTTTGAGCAATGTGGAATTCGACACGATGCTCGGGCAGGGCGTTGTGGCGGATGTAATAGGTCAGACCGTTGTCAAGATGTCCGATACGTACATCTTTATCTACCGGGATGGGAGGCATCTGCATCTGAGCCGATGCCAGTTGGAAACTGCCGCATAACATGATAACGGCAAATCCTAATTTACGAAATAGATGTTTCATTTCTTTTTGTAATTAAGTTGTTTTCTGACTTATCTGTCGGAAAGAAAAGCGATAAATCACACAGAAGCCTAAAAATATTTTGGAATTTAGTCTTCTGTTTCTTTAATGGCTTTCCTTATTCTTACTAATTTGGTGAGCAGTCCTTCCAGCAAGTCCAGCTTCAGCATGTTCGCACCGTCGCTCTTGGCTACAGCCGGATTCTCGTGTGTTTCGATGAACAGCCCGTCTACTCCTACTGCAATACCAGCTTTAGCCACTGTTTCAATAAGCTGAGGCATTCCTCCGGTTACTCCACTGGCTTGATTCGGCTGCTGTAAGGAGTGGGTAGCATCAAGGATTACTGGGAAGCCGAACGATTGCATTTCAGGAATACCCCGATAGTCTATTACCAGATCCTGATAGCCGAAGGTAGTACCGCGTTCGGTCAGCATGACGTGTTTATTGCCGGCTTCAATCACTTTTTCGGCGGCAAAACGCATGGCAAGCGGCGACAGGAATTGTCCTTTTTTGATGTTGATGGTCTTACCCGTCTTGGCTGCAGCTATCAGCAGGTCCGTTTGCCGGCAAAGGAAAGCAGGAATTTGCAGAATGTCAACGTATTCGGCTGCCATTTCTGCTTCGTCGGCTGCATGGATGTCTGTTACAGTCGGTACGCCGAACGTATCGTGTACTTTTTTGAGTATCTTCAGGGCTTTTTCGTCGCCGATTCCCATGAATGAGTCCAGACGCGAGCGGTTGGCTTTCCGATAAGAGCCTTTGAACACGTAAGGTATCTGTAACTTTTCGGTGATGCCCACAATGCGTTCTGCAATGCGCAAGGCCATTTCTTCTCCTTCAATTACACAAGGACCGGCAATCAGGAAAAAGTTGCCGGCAGGATTGTTTTTTAGTTCTATCATAATAAGTTCTAATATCTGTCTTTGTAATAAGACTTATTTAATTTGCTTTTTATTAGCTGAAATAGTATGGCTTACTGTCAATTGGGGATAATCAGCGTGATAGCTTCATGCAACACTCCGATATCCAACGGGAAGTGGCGGTCGAGAATTCGTCCGTCCAAATCGACAGAAGCGTTTTGAGCCCGCAATACTTTGACTTTCTGAGTCCGGTAGGGTCTGACTACTTTGTGGTTGAGGATTCGTCCCTGGATAAGCATCCACAATCCGGACCAAAGTTGCAGTAATTCCGGACGATAGATGACCGATACATCCAGCCATCCGTTATAAGGAACGGCACTGGGGGCTTGTCCATATCCCCATGCGCTGCCTATGCATACGGTCATGATGCGTCCGCGGATGTGCTCGCCGTTGATTTTCAGATGCATCCGATAGAGCTTGCGTTCGAATATGATGGAAAGCAAGGCCATGAAGTACGACAGGGCTTTTACTCCCCAGAAACGCTTACACTGGTCGGTGATTTTCACGATACGTGCTCCCAGTCCGATGTTGATGGCATTCAGAAAATAGCGGGTCTGATGCTTTTCACCATCATAATAGTAGCAGGTACCGACGTCTATCTTGCGTCGTCTACCTTCGATGAGGTAGTCCACAGCTTCTTTGTATTCGGAGCCGATGTCCCAATATTTGGCAAAGTCGTTCCCGATGCCATTGGGGATGATTCCGATGGCAATGTTTTCCTTGTCTTCTGCGTCGGAGTGCATAATGCCGTTGATGGCATCGTTCAGTGCGCCGTCTCCCCCTACGATGACAATGGTGCGGTAGCCATTGTTTGCCAGTATACCAGCCAACCGTTCCACGGACCCGAACCCTTCGGATTGTACATAGTCGTAAGACACGCCCTTACTGTCCATGTACTCTTTGATTTCTTTCCATCGTTTTTGGACTTTCCGTGTTCCGGCTTTGGGGTTATATATGATTCCCCATTTATTGGGTTCTACGCTCATGAGTCTCTTTTTTATTGTTCGATTAATTGGGTTACAAATGCTATTTTCTCTTCCATACTCCATTGGGCATTCATCCAGTGGATGGTAAATCCACGGCGTTCCATGCCTCTGAACCACGTCATCTGCCGTTTGGCAAACTGATGGATGGCTATTTCCAGGTCGTGGAACATCTGTTCGTAAGTCAGCTCTCCTATGACGTACAGAGTCAGGTATTTATATTCCAGACCATAGTAAATGAGGTCCTCAGGTTTGATGCCTTTCTTTATCAAGTCGCGTACTTCTTCCACCATTCCTTCTTCGAGCCGCTGTTGCAGGCGTCGTGTTATTTTTTCACGGCGCAGTTCGCGGTCAATGTCTATTCCTACAATCAGACTGTTCAGTTGCGGAAAAGCCCGTTCGTCTACTGGTGTATGTGCGTAATATTCTTCTATTTCGATGGCGCGTATGGCACGTTTGGCGGTGTCAACGTCGGTCGTATTGTGCAGGGTTTTATATTGTTTCAATATCTCGGTCAGTTCATCGAGCGATTTGCCGTTCAGCCGTGCGCGCAGTTCCGGGTTCTCAGGAACAGGGAGCAGGCGGTAGCCTTTTAATACCGACTCCAGATACATGCCTGTACCTCCGCACATGATGGGCAATTTGCCTTTGAGCCTGACGGTTTCGTATGCTTTCAGAAAATCGCGTTGGTATTCGAATACGTTATATTTATATCCCGGCTCGGCTATGTCGATAAGGTGGTATGGGATCTGCTTGCCGTTTACGGTATAGTCGGCCAGATCTTTTCCGGTGCCAAGGTTCATTTCTTTGTAAATCTGGCGCGAATCGGCACTAATGATTTCCGTATCCAGTCTGCTGGCCAAAGCGGCTGCAAATTGGGTTTTTCCGGAAGCGGTCGGGCCTAAAATGGCTATTAAATCATAATCGGACATATTTGATTACATAGTTTAGGCTTCAAAGATAAGCAAAAGGACGTGAAATCAGTGTACTTGACTGTTAAAAAGGTGTTATGCGAAATATTTTCTTTGTGGTTCAAGGTCGAAATTCTGATGTGGATTACGGCTATGGGGTACTAACGTAACTTTGGTTATTGCCGGTTTGATTCGCTTGGAAAAGTGTGTGGGAATGATGATATTCGTTCCAAAAAGTGTAGCCAATTCTATTTATTCGCTTGAAAAAATGTAATGGGACGCTTGCCCAGATATGTTATGAACAGTCGGAAGGGGTTCGGATTAGTGGAAAGAGGCTTGTATAAAACACTTGTATTGCTCCTGAACAACACTTGTACGGCTCGCGTTCCACACTTGTACGGCTCGCGTTCCACACTTGCACGGCTCGCGAGCGACACTTGTGTGCTAGAAATGCTTACTCGTGGTGGGTGAAACATCGCTTGTTGCCGGAATGTGGCAGACTGTGGTTTCACCCACCACTTGATTTTATTCTTTCCGAAATTGCTTTCACGCCTTCACGCACGGTTTAAGAATTGATATACAGTATGATATGGTGAAACTTTATCTTTCACAATTGTTGCATTGAGGTTTTCACCACATGATAACAGGATGGCTGTATAACCCGTCTGTTTTTTCTAAGTTAGGAAAAAATTTTTTTCTAACTAGGCAATTATTTTTTCCTAACTGGGAAAAAATAATTGCAAGACTGGCATCAGCTTTCACCTCTTTTGAGGAAATTCGTTCTGTCCGTTTTTTTTTTGCCATAACCAAGTCGGTTTCCCGTATATCTTTCACCACAATCCATTCATACCTATCTGCTTAAGGTGAAACTTCAACCCCCAAACTCAGCCAAACGAAATAATAAAATCCGCGTTTATCCGCTCCATCTGTGTCGTCCGCGTATCCATCTTTCACCTCAAACAGTTCATTATTAAAATATTACGGTGAAACGTCACCCTACAAGCTGGTGAAAAAAGAATACAACTTGCTCTGCCGGTGATACCTACCGTGAAACCTTGCTTTCACCGGAACACATTTGTAATGAATGCGTTACGGTGAAGTGAAAGCGTGAAGGCGCTTTCGGGAAAATGGAATCTAAAGTAGGGTGAAAGCATGAGTAATGTGTCCGTTGAACATGCTAAAATCCCTCTTTGGCGGCGTAAAGTGGCTCTTTAGCAGGCTAAAGTGGCACTTTAGATGCCTTGCTGATAATTATGTTGTTTTTTGGGTGCGTCGGAGTGGAAGACAAAGATTTATAGTCTGATTGTTCCGTTTTCCTCTGATAATAGTGGCTTCCTTACCACGGTACTCTTGTACTTCGATTGAAATTATTGTTCTCTTCATATTTGATATTTTATGTGACAGTAGAAGTAGGTTGGGACTGTCAAATTGACATGAACTAACTGCTAAAACAGGGTAAAATGTTTAAAAGAGAACCTATTTTTAACATTGGCAAAGCATTTGTATCTACTATATTAGATTGATTTTGCTTTTTTAATTCTGATATTCTACAAACCAATAAATCCGTGACGGATATGTAGCAGGCTTTCTTATTTTTCTCTGTAATTTGAAGAATTTAGTATGGTATAGAGCTGCTTACCGATGAGATAACCTCAAATACAAAACAGTAGTCCTAATGTTTAACAAATAATTTCATAAATAATGGCTTTATTTTTCTTGAGTTATGATTTGCGTAATATAAGAGATTATCAGCCCCTTTATGATGAGCTTAAAAAGTTTAATGCAGTTAGAGTGCTTGAATCTTGTTGGTGCTTTGAACGAATTAATACTAATGCAATAGCCTTAAGAGACTATTTTAAGAAATTCGTTGATAGGGATGATGGACTTTTGGTATCGCAAGTAGCAGAAGTAGATGGAGTTCCTCAATGGGCCGGTTTGAATCTTGACGGAAACCCAAACAAGCTTTAATGAGGAACTATTGAGTTAATATAACGGCAACCTGAAACATGTTGCCACTAAGAACGGAAAGGAGGTAAATATGGCAGGTAAGAACATTCATGTTGTTCGTAATGGCGGTCAATGGAAGGTAAAGCAAGAAAATGCTCAACGTAGTTCTGGTAATTTCAGAACACAGCAAGAAGCATTTGAGCGTGCTCGTGAAATCGCTATTAAGAACGGTCAAGAAGTAGCTATACACGGATTAGATGGACGTATTCGTGAAAAGCATAGCTATGGTAATGATCCATACCCACCGGAAGGATAATATTGTGATTTAGGATGTGCCCCGACAAAGTTGCAGCTTGTCGGGGTTTATTTTTCTCAATCGTCTATTGGGGTATATGTAAAGACATAATGGCTGGAAATGTAATACCTCTTTTCAAAGTTTAAGATTTCAGCTATTGTAAATCAGATAAACTCTTTTAGGGTATTGCCGCAAATAATCACCTAAAAATAAATTTTAAATAAGTTGAAAAACACCTGAAAATTCTACAAGCCTCAGAGGATTTGGTGTGGCAAAACGAAGTATCCCATTTTGTGGAAATATGTTGCAGACAATAGGCGTTGAATCAACACCACTAATATAATCAATGGAGCGAAGTCTACCATACTGCACTCTATCTTCCAACAAATCGTCAATAGCTGTAGTAAATGAAAATTGATCATCAATGTAAGTTGGATTATTGTTCATTTTAAAAAGCATTCCAAAGAATATTGAATGTTCAGCTGAAACATGTGTATTACACTTTGCACGTTGGATACAACATCCATTTTCATAAATCTCATAATTTGTTGCGTCAAAATAGAAAGAATGATGCAAAAATAAATTCAGTAAATAGTCCATGTTGTGTTGAAATAAAAATTAAAGATACAAATTACCAGAAGTTAGGTTTTTAAGCAGGTGACGATATGAAAATAACATCTTCTCAACAACTTTTTCCGAATTAGGGATAATACCATAGAAATTAAACGGATTCTCAGCAGTCACCCCTGTTATAATCTGATTTAAGGTATCAATTGTGTCTACCTTAAAGGTTTGATAATATAATAATGAAGTTGTCGGAAGCGTGATTTCCTCCACATTACCAAATCCGTAATATTCCCAAATAGCCATTAGTGGATATTTCAAACTTTGATAGCCTTTGAGTATTTGCAAAGCTTGTACTGATGAAAACTTAGAAGACGCTTGCTTAAACACTTCCATTATCAAAATATCTACGGTAGCACATAATTCTCCAAATTCTTCTTTTGAATAAGGAAAGCCATCTAATACATGTTCATTCATAATGTTAACACATGGTCTTGCAGCCCCAATTTAGACCATTTTAATTGTAAATAAAAGCGTGGAACTGTATGCCACACTTCTTTATGTACAGGCCCTGAGAAAACCTTTGGAAACAGATGTGGGAATAACAGCCCCACGCATATGCGTGGAGACCATTACGACCTCTCTTGTTTCCTTTATTTTGAAGTTTCTCAGGCTTCGTACATACAAGATGAGGGCATAACGCCTCGATATTTCAAATATGTTTTAGAAAGAGTTACCTCAATCCAAATACATGATGATTAAAAAAACTATGAAATGGCACTTGACTGTTACAGATTTTATTTGGATTTACAATATAATACTTCTTTTTAAGGACATTTACTGAATGCCCCTAATTAGAAAACTCAATTAATTGGCGATTGAGATGGGTACGTGTAAAGGCAATGTACTTGGGAATGGTTTCACGTCCTATATGATCGGATGCCCCGTGTCAGTCAATCCTTTTTCACCTTGTTGATTAGGATGTTTATATGTTCTATGTTATTTGTTTTTAGGTTTAACAAATTGCTTTGTTGCCTCCAGTCTGTTGCAGCTACGTCGTATGGCAAACCGAGTATTAAAGCGCTGTTCGTTTAATTTCCTTTGAGACGTTTTTAGTCATCTGTCTAACTTCAATGCTTTCTTCTAACTCTCTAATTTTCAAAATCTATTGTATTAATCTGCCAAAATTTAGCGGTTTTTTATAGATTTTGCGTAAGTTTGCTGCATCAAATGGAAAATAAAATATGTTGGTTATAACAGGGAAAAAAGGGGAATGTGTGGTAGCAGGCAGTCGATGGTGTGCCGTATGGAGATTGGTATGCCTGGCATGTCTGCTTGCTGTTGCTTTACCAGTTTTCCCGGAAAAGCATTACGCTTTTACTCCGATAGGCGCTTCGCAAGGGTTATCGAGTAACAAGGTGAGAAACATTGCCCAGCTGCCCGACGGACGTATGATGATTATGACGGAAGGCCAACTGAACATTTACGATGGAACAAGCTTCAGCTATTTGCACTATGACCAAAGGCACTTTTGCCGTTTGTCCGAGTATTCGGGGTTTCACCATTCTTATATAGATGATAGCGGTTACGTCTGGATCAAGAATCAGTATACATTCATGGTGGTTGATATCGGGCGTGAACAGTTTGTGGAACGTCCGGACAGTTTGCTGGCACAGTGGGGAATAGATACTCCGGTGAAAGATCTGTTTATGGATAAGGAACAGACGTTGTGGCTGATAAACGGACGTGACGAGCTGCTTCGGCTTGGCAAAGACAAGCGGGAGCCATCAGTTTTCATGCGGAATGTTTCAGGAAGTGATGACCAGCTTTATGATTTGGGTGTGCTCGAAGGCAAGCTGTATCTGTTTTACCGTTCGGGCTTGCTGGTGTGCCGCGATCTGGTTTCCGGTCGTGAGCTGTATCGTCGTGAACGTCCCGAGGGGCTGCCGGCGGGGCACTATGGAAATACGTCGTATGTTGTGCAGGGCGAGCATTCTTTCTATCAGTTATGCAACGGATATTCGGGTGGAATAATGCTGAATTATGATGTCGACAAAAAGAACTGGGAAGTAGTGATGAGTACGGATGCCTGGTTCAACTATCTGTCTATTGACCGTGACAAAAGCATCTGGGTCAGTGGTCCGGAAGGTCTGATCAATATCTCGGCTGATTTGAAAAAGAAACAATATATCCCTACCTTAAAGCTGGTAGACGGACAGAAGATTGATACAGAGGTAAGTACCTTTTATAACGACCGTCAGGGAGGCATGTGGATAGGCACGCTGAACCGCGGTCTGTTCTATTATCATCCAAACCGGTTCCGCTTTCAGAATATCGGTAAGGCTTTGTTTCCTCTGTCGGACGAGGAAGCGGTGGCTGTGAAGGGATTTGCTGAGACTGCTGCCGGGAAGATAATAGTCAGATCCGACGATCAGGATTATCTTTTTGCTCCCTCGCTTGGGGAATTGTCCGTTTGTCGGGAAAGACTTCCTTTGGCCGATGCAAAACCGGACCTGAAGATACAGGAGACTGACGAAGCTATCCTTCAGACGGTCGTTGCAGGCCGTGATACATTGGCCGGCATTACGCGTCACGGATGGTTTGTCAGTGACAGGCGAAGCGGGAAGACCGATTTCTATCCGTCTTGTCATCCTTGCCATGCGATTGCCGATGCCGGACAAGGATGTTTTTGGATAGGATTGGAAGACGGACTTATGCTGTGGGAGGCGGTTACGGGTCGGCAACGTATCTTTTATACGTCGGATGGTCTGGTGAACAACTCCGTACGTTCTGTCATCCGTACTTCCGATGGTGCGGTGTGGATTTCGACGGCTAACGGCATCAGCAGACTGACGGTTCAACGGACGGCCAATGACACGCTGTACACTTTTGTGAATTTCAATAGCTTTGATGGGGTTATAGCCAATGAGTTTTGTGAGCGTTCTGTTTTTGAAGCCTCGGACGGAACGTTGTACTGGGGTGGAATTGATGGCTTCAACCGTCTGAATCCTTCGTCCGTGGTAGAAGAACCGACAACTTATTTCCCTTTGTTCGTGGGTTTCAGTCTGTTCGGTGAGCGGATAGAGAGTGGCAAGGCATATCATGGCAATGTGATATTGGAGCGTCCGATGACGGTGACTCGTGATATTGTGTTGGAGCATGACCAGAACTTCTTTACCATAGAGTTTTCGGCCATGAACTATGCAAACCCTACACAAACCTATTACCGCTATCAGCTGGAGGGCATCGACAAGGCGGAACGCGAGATTCATTCGGCCGACGGCAAGGGATATGCGACGTACACCGATTTACCTTCCGGAGATTACGTCTTCAAGGTGCGTGCGGCAGGTAATGACAAGACTTGGACGGAGCATTATGCCCAGCTTCATATTCTGGTGAAAACTCCCTTTTGGCGTACCGGATATGCTATTACGATCTATGTGCTTCTGCTGGCAGGAAGTGTCTGTCTGCTTCTCATGGGGTATATCAAGCGCAAACGTCGTATTCTGGTACGCGAACAGAAAGAACGGTTGGACGAGATGAAGACTACATTTCTCCAAAACATCAATCAGGAACTGGAAGAGCCGATTAAAAAGATTGCTGTCCCGTTGGACTCCTTATTAAAACATACGGATGAGGGGAGGGATAAGATTCAGTTGCAAGTCATACAGCAGAATGTCTCCGAGTTGAAGTCTGTAGTGAGTCAGCTTTCCGAAGGTGTATTGTTGCCGCTTCCTGCCGATGAGAGTTCGTTGAAGCTGGAAGAACTGCTGGTTGATATGCGGCGGTTGCTGGAGCAGCAGGAAGTTCGGAAGGAGCAGTTGCGTACGGCATCGGAGGAGCAGGCCGACGAACAGACGCTGCTGACCGATGTTGACGAAGCGTTTATACGAAAGGCATTGCACTTTGTCGAATTGAACCTGAATAATCCGGAGTATTCCGTAGAAATATTGAGCCACGACATGGGAATGGATCGCACCGGATTGTATCGGAAGTTGGTGGCTGTGGTTGGAAAAACTCCGACAAACTTCATCCGTTCCGTTCGTTTGAAACGTGCCGCCCGATTGCTGGAACAGGGCTATACGGTGGCTGAAGTAACCGATAGCGTAGGTTTCAGTACATCGAGTTATTTCAGTAAGTGTTTTCAGGAAGAGTTTGGTGTGCGGCCTTCGCAGTACGTCAATAACACTAGGAAAAAGTAAATAAAGTGCCTTTTTCAACGAGAGTGTTGTTTGTTTCAACATTTGTATCCCCCTTCTACAGCTGTTTTTCACTAATTTTGCTCCAGTTGTTAAATCAATCACATCTATATCATGGAAAGAGTAAAATTAGGAATTGCCGGACTGCTTTTAGGTGTGTCCGGGTTGATGATGGCACAAAATGCCAATAGTGAGTGGCCCAAATTGAATATGCCCATTATTCAGACTAAATATACGGCCGACCCAGCACCGCTGGTTTATAATGATACGATTTATCTTTACACAAGTCACGACGAGGACGATGCCGAAGGCTTTAAGATGCAGAACTGGCTGCTCTATACTTCGACCGATATGGTGAATTGGCAGGACCGTGGTCCGGTCGCTTCGTTGCAGGACTTTAATAAGTGGTATAAAGGCGATAACGGCGCTTGGGCTATCAGTGTGGTACACCGCAACGGAAAGTGGTACATGTATTGCCCGATTCACGGTCATGGCATCGGCGTATTGGTGAGCGATTCTCCTTACGGACCGTTCAAAGATCCTATTGGAAAACCACTGGTTTGGCAGAAGGAACATTGGGACGATATCGACCCGAGTGTATTTGTCGATGATGACGGTCAGGCTTATATGTACTGGGGAAATCCTAATACGTATTATGTAAAGCTCAACAAGGATATGATTTCTTATTCGGGCGACATTGTGAAACTTCCGAAGATACAAGACTATCAGGAAGGCCCCTGGTTCTACAAGCGCAACGGACATTATTACCTGGCTTTTGCTTCCACCTGCTGTCCCGAAGGTATTGGTTATGCCATGAGCGACAGTCCTACAGGTCCGTGGGAGTATAAGGGTCACATCATGGATCATACGCCTCGTACTCGTGGCAATCACCCCGGTATTATTGATTACAAGGGCAAATCCTATTGCTTTGGTCAGAACTACGACATCTTCCGTTTCCAGACCAGCCGTCATGCCGAGCGTCGTTCGGTGTCGGCAGCCGAAATGGAATATAATGCCGATGGTACAATCAAGGAATTGCCTTACTTCCAGGATTGTAAGCTGGAACAGATAGAAAACTTCAATCCTTATCGGAAGGTTGAGGCTGAAACCATGGCATGGGGATATGGCCTGAAAACTACTCAAAAGAATCCTTGGGCACGCGATCATTGGAATCAGCTGGTGACCGACATTGATGAAGGCGAATATCTGATGGTGAAAGGCGTTGATTTCAAGAAAGGTGCTTCTTCGTTTAAGGTTTCAGCTTCCTGCCATCTTTATGGCGGCTTTATGGAAATACGTCTTGACTCCAAGGAAGGTACTTGTATCGGTACTGTAAAGATTGACCATACCAAGGGCGAATTGCGCGAATTCGAGACTAAGCTGAAGAGTGTGCAAGGCGTACACGACCTGTATTTCGTATTCAAAGGTTCACCCATGCAGAAAGGTAACCTCTTTATGTTGGATTGGTGGGAAATTAAGTAATATATAAATAAGGTAAAAATATGAAGCGAAACATTGCAACAATGGCTTTCTGTCTGTGTGCAGCCTGGAGCTGGGCGCAAACCTATCAGCAGACAGAAAACGGAATCAAGACTTCCATTCCCGGCAAGCAGGTGGATGTGGAAGTACAATGGTTCAATCCCAACAGTTTGCGGGTATTGAAGACTCCGCAGGGCAAGACGGTAGAAAAGAAGAGTCTTTCGGTGATTGCTCTTCCAGAGAAGTCGGACGTAAAAGTGTCTACATCGGGCAATGGCGAGATTGTCATGAAGAGTCCCGTGCTGGTGGTGACGCTTGATACGAAGACGGGTGTATTGTCGTATGCAAAGGCAGACGGTAGCCTGTTGCTGAAGGAGCAGGAGAACAACAAGGCTTTTACTCCCTTCAACGATGCCGGAAAGTCCACTTACTCCGTGTATCAGGGCTTTACGGTAGATAAAGAAGAAGGCCTCTACGGTCTCGGACAGTTGCAGAACGGTCAGATGATGCAGCGCAATATGACCAAAGTACTGGTACAGGGCAATGTGGAGGATGTATCTCCCATTTTCCAGTCGACCAAAGGCTATGGCGTATTTTGGGACAATTATTCAGCTACTACCTATACCGATAACGAAAAGGAAACTTCTTTCCGTTCGGAAGTAGGCGAATGCATTGATTACTATTTCATGTACGGAGGTTCGGCCGACGGTGTTATTGCACAGGTACGTGCGCTGACGGGCGAAGTGCCCATGATGCCGTTGTGGAGCTACGGTTTCATGCAGAGCAAGGAACGCTATAAAAGCCAGGAAGAAACAGTAGGAGTAGTAAAGAAGTACCGCGAACTGGGCATTCCTTTGGACTGTATTATTCAGGACTGGCAATATTGGGGACACAATTATCTGTGGAACGCCATGGACTTCCAGAATCCGACTTTCAGCCGTCCGAAGCAGATGATTGACGATGTACATGCGTTGAATGCACACATGATGATTTCTATCTGGTCTTCTTTCGGACCGGCCACGAAACCTTACCGTGCATTGGATAAGGAAGGCTTGCTGTTCGACATTGAGACATGGCCGCAATCCGGAGTAGAAGGCTGGCCGCCCAATCCTGAATATCCGTCGGGCGTACGTGTATACGATGCTTACAGTCCGAAGGCTCGCGACATTTATTGGGATCATCTGAACAAAGGTATCTTCCAGTTGGGTATGGATGGCTGGTGGATGGATTCTACCGAACCTGACCACTTCAACCATAAGGACAGCGACTTCGACCGTCAGACTTATCTGGGCTCTTACCGCAGCGTACGCAATGCCTATCCGTTAGTGACGGTAGGTGGCGTTTCTGATCACCAACGCGAAGTAACCAAAGACAAACGTGTGATTATCCTGACCCGTTCGGGCTTCCTGGGACAACAGCGTTATGGTTCTAATGTATGGTCGGGCGATGTTCAGTCGTCGTGGGATATGTTCCGCCGTCAGGTGACTGCCGGACTGAACTTCTCGCTGACTGGTATGCCGCACTGGAATTCCGACTTGGGTGGCTTCTTTGCCGGTTCGTACAATGCAAGTTTTGGCGACAACAGTGCTACAAAGAATCCTATGTATCAGGAATTGTATGTCCGTTGGGTACAGTTCGGAGCTTTCTGTCCGATGATGCGTAGCCATGGTGCCGACGTGTCTCGTGAGTTTTACTGGTATGGCAAGGCCGGCGAGCCGGTTTACGATGCGTTGGTCGATGCCGTGAAACTGCGTTATTCGCTGTTGCCCTATCTGTATTCTACAGCATGGGAAGTCAGCCATCGTCAGTCAACTTTCATGCGTGCGCTCTTCATGGACTTCCTGAACGACAAGAAGACCTGGAACATCGGCAATGAATATATGTTTGGTAAGTCGCTGCTGGTAGCACCGGTTCTGCATGCCCAGTACACTCCCGAACAGAAGCAGAAACAGCTGAAAGAGAATGAAGGCTGGGGACAAGGAAACAAAGGTAAGGGAACTCCCGTCCTGAATGCCGACTTTACTCAATCCAAGGAAATGGAGGTTTACTTGCCTGACGGATGCGGATGGTACGATTACTGGACCAACGACTTCTCGGAAGGTGGCCAGAACCTGAAAATCAAGACAACTCTTGGCCGTATTCCTCTCTTTGTACGTGCCGGAAGCATTGTTCCTATAGGTCCTGATGTGCAATATACTGGCGAGAAGAAATGGGATAATCTGGTAGTACGCGTCTATCCGGGTGCTAATGGTGACTTTGTTCTTTACGAAGACGAAGGCGACAATTACAATTACGAGTCGGGTGCTTATACCGAGATTCCTATGACTTGGAACGATGCCAAACGCACCTTGACCATTGGTGCACGCAAGGGTGCTTACGAAGGAATGTTGGCTGAGCGCAAGTTTACGGTTCGCACTCCAGACGGAAAAGAAAAGGTAGTTGATTATAAGGGTAAGAAGGTGACGGTAAAGTTCTGATGCCTGTTACTTTCTAAAAGTTAGTTGTTTGACAGGAGGAATGTGAACTGGGCAAGCCGGAAGAAAACGTGGCTTGTCTGGTTTGCATTCCTTTTTTATTTGGGATTTTGCTCTGCGCTCACTTTTCATATCTTTAGATAACCGTAGGATACGGTTCGGCATAGCCAAATTTGAAAACTTTGGTTTTCATTTGTCTCTGTGCTCACCTTTCACTATCTTTAGATAAGATAGGATGCGGTTCGGCATAGCCAAATTTGAAAACTTTGGTTTTCATTTGTCTCTACACTCACCTTTCACTATCTTTGCGGGGTCAAGCGATATAAATTAAGAAAAGAAAATGAAGAGATTCCTCTATTTGTTTGCATGGGTTGCGATTGGCTTACTGGCCGCCTGTTCGTCTTCCAAGAAAGATAAGGCCGACGATTTACAGGTACTTACCCAGGATAGTCTGGATGCAAAAGGACCGCAGCGCATGCAAGTGTCCGATATAAAGACTCCGATTGATTATCGGGGGAAGAAGTACGTTTCGGTCGTCAAGCGTCAGCCCGACGAAAGCCTTCCGCTGGTTGTCAACGAGCAGGGCGAGAAGTTTGTAGACAATCGTATCAGGCTGCGCCTTACCTGTGGCGAACGTACGGTGCTCGACAAGGAATTTACCAAAGAGACCTTTGCCTCGCTGGTCGATGCAAAGTTCCTGAAGAACTCCATTCTCGAAGGGCTGGTGTTTGATCAGACTACTTCTCAGGGGTTCATTTATGCAGCCAGTGTCTGCTATCCGCAAACCGATCTTTATATTCCTTTGAGGATTACGGTAACTCCCGACGGGAAGGTATCGATGGTACAGGAGGAACTGTTGGAGGATTTGTATCAGGATGAAGATGCACAGTAATTCCTAAAAGATTCCAGAATTGTGAATTTCTTTTGTGGCCATGAAAATACTGATTGTTGAAGACGAACAGGACTTGCGCGAAACCATCCGCGCTTCGCTCCTGAAAGAAAAGTTTGTCGTAGAGACTGCTGCCGACTACTACTCGGCACTCGACAAAATCAATGATTACGACTACGACTGCATCCTGCTGGACATTATGCTGCCCGGCGGTAGCGGCCTTGACCTGCTTCGCGAGCTGAAACGCCTGCGTCGCAGCGACAGTGTACTTATTATCTCGGCCAAGGATTCGCTCGACGACAAGGTAGACGGGCTGGAGCAGGGAGCTGACGACTATCTGACCAAACCTTTCCATCTGGCCGAACTGAACGCACGCATCAAGTCGCTGATACGCCGGCGGCAGAACAATGGCGATACCAGTGTGTCGATAGGCAATCTGTTGCTTTATCCCGACAAGCGTCAGGCTACGGTTGAGGGTGTTGTCCTGCAACTGAACCGGAAAGAATTCGATTTGCTTTACTACTTCGTGGTCAATCCCAACCGGGTCATCAACAAGATGAGCCTGGCCGAATCGGTGTGGGGCGACAATATCGATCAGGCCGACTCGCTGGACTTTATCTATTCGCAGGTGAAGAATCTGCGCAAGAAGCTGAAGCAGGCTGGCGCCACGGTGGAACTGAAAGCTGTTTACGGCTTCGGATATAAACTGTCGGAAGTATGAAGCTGCTGCACTATACCTATCGCAAGCTGTCGCTCTGGCTGCTGGGGCTGATGGCTGTGTGGGGTGTGTTGTTCTATTATACCATTATTTACGAGGTGATGGACGAGACCGACGACACCCTGGAGAATTATGCCCAGATTATCATCAACAATGCCCTGTACGACCCTGCCACTCTTCAGACCGAGGGCGATAATCTGATGTCTTTCTACTATTTCCGTCCTATCTCGGTGAAGGAAGGTGAGCACTATCGCGACATGTTCTACGATTCGTTTGTCTATGTGGAAAGCGAGAACGAGGACGAACCGGTGCGTGTCTACCGTACTGCTTTCCGAATGCCCGACGGACAGTTCTATGAACTGGAACTGATGATTTCGACCCTCGAACGCGACGACATGGTCAATGCCATGCTGTGGTATCTGCTGGCGTTGTTTGCCCTCTTCCTGTGCTGCACTACGATTGGTACCCGCCTCATCCTGCAGAAAATATTCAAACCGATGAACCGTTTGATGGACTGGTTGCAACGCCTGCAACCCGGTGGTGAGGTTCCTCCGCTGGAGAACGAGACCGGCATACGCGAGTTCCGCCTACTGGGCAATGCTGCTTTCGACATGGCTTCGCGCAGCCACAAGGCCTACGAGGAACAGAAACAGTTCATCGAAAATGCGCCGCACGAACTGCAGACTCCGTTGGCCATTGCCCGCGGCAAGCTGGAACTGCTGGCCGAAAGTGAAGGCATGAACGAAGAACAGCTGAAGGAACTCGACGCAATTTACTCTACACTGGGGCGTGCCGTGAAGTTGAACAAGGCATTGTTGCTACTGTCGCGCATCGAGAACGGCCAGTATGCCGAGACGGAAGACGTGTCGGTAGACGATATTCTGGACGAGTTGCTTCCCGACCTGATGGACATCTACGAGCATAAGCAGATTGTGTTGGAGCGGGTGAAAGGGGAGAGTCCTTTTATCGTTCGCTGTAATGCCTCGCTGGCACATATTCTGGTGAGCAATCTGGTGAAGAACGCACTGCTGCACAACGTAGACGGTGGCCGGCTGGTGGTCGAAACGACGCCTTCGTCACTTGTAATAAAGAACACTGGTACAGCCCCATTGAATGCCGATACTTTATTCCGCCGCTTTGCCCACAGCGTGGATCGCAAGAAGGAGTCGAACGGATTGGGCCTTGCCATCAGTCAGGCCATTGCTTCGAACAGTTCGCTTCGGCTGACGTATCGTTGGGAAGAAGGTTTGCATGTCTTTTCGTTGGTTAAATAGTGTAAAAGGACAGAAAGTGTTCTGTTTTTCCCAATTCTTTCCTAAATCGTATACTTTCTTTGCAGTATCAAAATTAGTAAAACAAGTATTTAACCCTACATTAAAAAACAAAGCGTATGAAAAAGATTTTTGCATTCTTAGTGATGGCTCTTCTGACAATCCAATTCTCTGTAGCCAGTGACGTGATAACCATGAACCCGAAGGATCTTCCGGCTGCGGCCCAGACTTTCATCAAACAGTATTTCGGCGACAGAAAAGTTTCGTATATCAAGGTGGAAAGCGAGCTGTTTTCGAAGACTTATGAAGTAGTGATGACCGACCGTACCAAGATCGAATTCGACGGTAAGGGCAGTTGGGAAGAAGTAGACTGCAAACGGGGTGTTTTGCCGGAAGCGTTGGTTCCTTCGTATGCCAAGACGTTTATCGGAACACAGTATCCGGGCGTAACCTGCAATAAGATTGAACGCGACCGCGGCGAAGTGGAAGTGGGATTGAGCAACGGACTTTCTCTGAAATTCAACAAGAAAGGTCAGCTGATCGATATTGACGACTGATGGTAATACCGGGCATCGGTGTGTGAGGGTGTGTCTCTTGATTTGACACACCCTTTTTGTTATATTGTCTGTCGGCAAGCCTTTGTTTCGCCAAGCTTACGGGTTGCGGTTACTGCATACACGTTGCACTGTCGCTGCACGCAGGTTGCACAGTTACTGCACACAGGTTGCAGCGTTACTGCATCCTTGTTTGCAGTGCGACTGCACACGGCTTTGCAGTGTCACTGCATCCCCGTTTGCAGTGAAGCTGCACGCAGGATGCAGTAAGTTGTACACTGGTTGTTGTCGGCGAAAAGTCTTATTCCGGATAGGTAGACTCCCGTTGGGAAGGGGCCGAACAGTCTGTTTACCGTGTGTTTACATCGGACGGTAATCCTTGGCCAGTCCGCCTTCGCTGGTTTCCTTGTAGAGTGAAGGCAGGTCGTTGCCCGTTTGCTTCATTACGTCGACTACCTTGTCGAACGAAACGCGGTGCATACCGTCGGTGAACGATGAGTAGAGATTGGCGTCCAACGCACGGGCGGCGGCATAGGCATTGCGCTCGATGCAAGGAATCTGAACCAGTCCGCACACGGGGTCGCACGTCATGCCCAGGTGGTGTTCCAGTCCCATTTCGGCAGCATACTCTATTTGGGCGGGGCTTCCTCCGAACAGTTGGTTGGCGGCTGCCGATGCCATCGAGCAGGCGGTTCCTACTTCGGCCTGGCATCCGGCTTCGGCACCCGAGATGGAGGCATTCTGTTTCACAATGTTGCCGATGAGGCCGGCTGTGGCCAACGCGCGCAGGATGCGGATGTCGCTGAACTCGCGGCTCTTCTGCAAGTGGTAGAGCACAGCAGGCACCACACCGCACGAGCCGCAGGTGGGAGCCGTTACGATGGTGCCTCCGGCAGCGTTCTCTTCGCTTACGGCAAGGGCATAGGCAAATACCAGTCCGCGCGACTGTAGTGATGCCTTATATCCGCTGGCCCGAATGAAGTAGGTTGAGGCTTTGCGGCGCAGGTTCAGCGGACCGGGCAGTACGCCTTCGTTGTCCAGTCCGCGGCGGATGGCATCTTTCATCGTAGTCCATACCTCGGCCAGGTAGTCCCAGATGTCGCTTTCCTCGCATTCTTTTACGTATTCCCAGTAGCTTTTTCCGGTACGTTCGCACCAGTGCAGTATCTCGGTCAGGTGGTTCATTTCGTAGACGTCGGGAGTGTTGACCGATGTACTGCCGTCTTTCTCTTCGGCCAGTGCGCCTCCGCCTACGCTGAACACCGTCCACGAGTCGGTCTCTTTGCCTTCAGCATCCACCGATACGAACTTCATTCCGTTGGGGTGGAAGGGGAGGAATACTTTCGGTTCCCAGATAATTTCTACCGGTGCGGCCGGTTGCAGAGTTTCGGTGATGGCCACGTTGGTCATGTGTCCCTTGCCCGTTGCGGCCAAGCTGCCGTACAGGGTCACCTTGAACGCAGCGGCTTCGGGATGCCGTTGCAGAAAGATTTCGGCGGCCTTGCGCGGTCCCATGGTGTGACTGCTCGACGGGCCTGTTCCGATGCGATAGAGTTCTTTGATCGATTTCATAAGTATATGTTAGGGTTACGTTTGTTCTATATATATATATATGTATTACAGGTCTACTACTGTGATGCCGGCTCCGCCAAACTGTACGTGCTCGTCCTGAAAGTGGCGGACACCGGGTACGGTTTGCAGGTACTGGCGTATCAGGGTGCGCAGGATGCCTGTGCCCGTGCCGTGCAGGATACGTACGCGCGAGACGCCTACCAGTATGGCATCGTCGATGAAATAGGTGACGGCCTGCAAGGCTTCGTCGCCCCTCATGCCGCGCACGTCGATGTCTTGCTTGAAGTGCAGTTTCTTTTCGTACATGCTGTCCTGCGTCTGGCTGCTGATGAAGGTGCTTTTGGTCGACACGTCGGCCTGACGCGGCTGGGCGTTGGTCCGCTCCAGGCGGTCTATGCGTACGGTAGTCTTGATGCTGCCAAAAGCCACAGTGGCATTCTTGCCATTCACTTCCATTACCTCACCTATGGTGGTCTGACCTTTTATCCTGACGGCTGCTCCCGGTACGATGGCTGCCAGACGTTCGGCTTCCAGACGTGCCTGGCGTGCAGCCTGCTCTTCGGCCGACAAAGTGGCGGCGTTGGCATCGCGGTTCTTCTTTTCCTTTTTCCGGTTCTGCTTTTCCTTCAGCTTTTCCATCTTGCGGGCAATCTTTTCTTCCTGCTCCTTGTTGGCCAGTGCTTCCAGCGACTCCTTGAAGTCGGTCAGTTCCTGCCGCGCCTGACGGGTCTTTTCTTTTTCGGCCTGTGTCTCCTTGATGGTTCGTATGGTGTTCTCGATGCGGGCGTTGGCTTCCTGCATCAGTTGTTCGGCTTCTTCCTTGGCTTTGCGCAGAATCTCTTTGCGCGACTTCTGCAACTCTTCCATCTCGGCCTGATAGCGGGCAATGGTTTCTTCCATCTGCTTTTCGCGCTGTCGGATGTTCTGGCGCTTGGTTTCCCAATAACGTTTGTCGCGCACAATGTCTTGCAGGTATTTGTCGCTCTGGATGTACTCGCTGCCCACTATCTCCGAGGCGTCGGCAATGACATCCTCCGGCAGACCTATCTTTCGGGCTATCTCGACTGCGAACGAACTGCCCGGGTTGCCTATCTGCAACTGGAAGAGGGCCTGCATCAGATGGCGGTCGTACAGCATGGCACCGTTCACCACTCCTTCGTGGTTTTCGGCAAAGTGCTTCAGGTTCTGGTAGTGGGTGGTGATGACGCCGAACGTCTTTTTCAGGTTAAAACGCTTCAGCACGGCTTCGGCAATGGCACCGCCTATCTGCGGTTCGGTTCCTCCGCCAAACTCGTCAATCAGGATGAGGCTGCGTTCGTTGCAGTTCTTCATCATGATTTTCATATTGGTCAGATGCGAAGAATAGGTACTTAAGTCGTCCTCGATGGACTGTTCGTCGCCGATGTCGATGAATATACTACTGAAGATACCGGCATGGCTACGTTCGTGCATCGGGATAAGCAGTCCGCACTGCAACATGTATTGCAGTAGACCTACTGTCTTCAGACAGACTGACTTTCCGCCCGCGTTGGGGCCGGAGATGATGAGGATGCGCCGTTGCTGGTCCAGTTCGATGTCGAGTGGCACCACTTTCTTGCCATGCTTGGCCAGCGACAGTTGCAACAGCGGATGCACAGCCATGGTCCAGTCTATGATCTGTTTATTTTCGAGTGCCGGCTTCAGTGCTGCTGTCTGTTCGGCAAACAGGGCTTTGGCACGGATAAAGTCGATCTCGGCCAGGAACTCGTAGGACAGTAGTACGTCGGGTATCGAAGGCCGTAACTGGTTGGAGAACTCCGTCAGTATGCGGATAATTTCGCGCCGTTCTTCGCCTTCCAGTTCACGGATGCGGTTGTTGGCTTCCACTACTTCGGCCGGTTCGATGAATACCGTCTTTCCGCTGGCCGATTCGTCGTGTACTATACCTTTTATCTTTCGTTTCAGAGCAGGTACAACGGGAATTACCAGTCGTCCGTCGCGCATGGTGGGCGTGACATCCTTATCAATGATGCCCTCCGACTGCGCATTGCGCAAGATGCTGTTCAGCGACCGCGAGATGCTTCCCATGGTGCTGGCCAGTTCGCGCCGGATGCGTGCCAGTTCGGTAGAAGCATTGTCCTTTATCTTACCGTAGGGCGACAGAATTCCATTGATTTTCGCTATCAGCTGTGGGAATACGGTAATGTCACCTGCCAGTCTGCTCAGGCAAGGGTAGGGGGAGACTTCTTCTTCATCCTCGTTCTTCACTTGCAGAAAGCGTACGATGTCCCGGATGGTTTCCAACGAACGGCGCAGGTCGAACAATTCCTGTTCGTCCAAGTACATGCCTTCTACGCGAATGCGTTTCAGCGACGGCCGTACATCGAAAAAATATTGTGCGGGAAAGTAGTCTTCTTCCTGGAGGATGCGGACAAATTCGCTGACCTGGTCCAGTTTTTCCTTTACCTCATTAAAACGGTCGGAAAACTCCATGTCTGTGACTCTCTCTTCTCCCAGCGTGCTTAAACACTTCTCTTTCAGCAGCTGGCGTATCTGGTCGAAACCTATTTTCTGTTCAAAATTCTGTGGGTATATCATTGGCTTAGCCTAATTTGGAGACAAAAATACGATTTATTCATGAAAAAAAGCCCAAAAAGTTTGCAGATTTAAAAAATATCCGTACCTTTGCAGCGCTTTAAGAGAGAAGCAAACAACAAAACAGTATTGGAGAGGTGGCAGAGTGGTCGATTGCGGCGGTCTTGAAAACCGTTGTGCTGCGAGGCACCCGGGGTTCGAATCCCTGTCTCTCCGCTGAAACCTAAGACATTAGGTAGTCAAATTAAGACAAGTCCCGTAAAATCAACGTTTTACGGGACTTTTTCTATTTATCCGGTGGACAACCGAAAGACATTCAAATGCCCACTTCAGACAAAGTTCCGTTACTAAATCGTTACTAAAAAATAGCCTATAAAAATAGTAACGATTTTCGATGTAAGTCCTTGATTTGTCGATCATTGACGTTCAAATGTCTGCTTGTAACCCAATTATTAATTATTCCTTTGCAGAGGGAAGTCATTACACCCACTGTAACGGAGATAAATTAAAAAAGGATATGAGTAAGAGTACATTTAAGATTTTGTTCTATCTAAGAAAAAATCAGGTAAACAAGGACGGAACAGTTTGTATTATGATTCGTCTGTCACTTAATGGTGAAATCTCACAGTTCAGTTCTAAACTGAGCGTGAAGCCGGATGCCTGGGATACAGTTTTGGGCAAGGCGAAAGGAAATACACAGAAAGCCCGCCAGTTGAATGAAACATTGGAGGACATCCGTGCTTCGCTGAAAAACCACTACCGGGATATTGAAGTGCATGAGTCATTCGTAACGGTAGAAAAAATACGCAATGCGTTTTTGGGAATAACGGCGAAACAAAGAACACTGCTGGAACTTTTCAAGAAACACAATGAGGATGCAAGAAAACTGGTCGGCATCAGCAAGACTCCTGCCACCCTCGCGAAGTATGACCGCTGCTACCGGAGGCTGGAGGAATTTATGAAAGTGAAATACAATATTTCGGATATATCACTGAAGGAAATCGGCCACATGTTCATTACGGACTTCGAGAACTATCTGAGAACGGAAAGCAAATGCAATGAGAATACTACGGCAAAATTCATGCAGACGTTCAAGATGATTGTAATCATCGCCAAAAACAACGGTTGGATTTATACTGACCCGTTTTCAAATTATAAAATCAGACTGAAACGTGTGGACAGAGGTTATCTGACGGATGCGGAACTGCAAAAGATAATGAAGAAGAAGTTTCCGACTAAAAGACTGGAACAGGTACGGGACTTGTTCCTGTTCTCCTGCTACACCGGGTTGTCGTATGTGGACGTGAAGGAACTGAAGGCAAGCGACATCAGAATCTCGTTTGACGGGAAGCCGTGGATCATGACGCACCGTCATAAGACAGATACTCCGGTAAACGTACCGCTGCTGAAAATACCGCAGGCGATACTCCAGAAATATGAAGGTCAGCTCCCTAAAGGCCAGTTGCTGCCTGTGCTGAGCAATCAAAAACTTAATTCTTACTTAAAAGAGATTGCGGATTTGTGCGGTATAAATAAAAATATTACCTTCCATACAAGAAGACATATTACTTTGTCTTACTCATTGAAAACAAGGGACTTACAAAGATTGTCAGCTTAACAGGTAACGATTTGGAAACCAGCGGGCTTCTCTATTCTGCAATGTTCTGCATCA
>ENA-ORSI01000068-ORSI01000068.1-human-gut-metagenome-genome-assembly--contig:-NODE-68-length-91235-cov-8.072176_pt1 | contig 91235 bp, 73 predicted proteins | sample MGYA00242187_ERZ509154 | MGnify/ENA primary metagenome ERZ509154 (study PRJEB26280, sample SAMEA2338627) | human gut metagenome | biome: human gut; feature: human-associated habitat; material: faeces...
AATCGCAAAAAAACTGTCGTGTCATGAGAGGATAAAAGAGTTGCGGAAATGAGGTATATAACTCATTAGGAGGAGTAAGGTCGTTAAACTTTTCTTTATAAAGAATTGAGCTTTTTTTTATTAACTCGTTAAAATTACTACTTCTGTCTTTTGATAAACGTTTAGCAACTTCACAATCCAGTTCAATATCAAAAGTAAAATTCATGGTATTTTATATTTAAAAAGGTTCTCTATTTAGTTTTATTAATAATTTGTCCATATTAATTTTATATAATGTCATTTGGCTGAGTGGAATCAAGGTTGCATCATTTTAATATAAGCAAATAGAATTTCATGGTAGTTCCTATAACGGTTTGACAATATTTTATCTCAAAATTTGAATAGCTTATTGTTTCCAATATGAGTGCATAACAATCTATGTATAGGGAATCCCCAAAGATTAATCTGCCATATTTTTAATAGGGGATTTCGTTACACAAATAAGTCAATCTGATGTGATAGCATAAACATTACTTTCTGTGATAGATTGGTAGGTAATTATATAATTGCAGTCAGTATTTTTTATTAGCTATTGGACTTCATCTTCAATTATTTTATTGTATATTAGAAAAGTTTTTTGAAAGCATTTATATTTGCTTTCAAAGACAATAGATAAGCCATAAATATAAATGTTCTTTCTATAAATATTTATCTTAATTTGGATTTAATCGACATAGATATCTAAATAATCTTTCTCGTCAAATATTCTTTTTACAGGTATTCCGAAGATACTCATTGAAGATTTTATTTCTTTTAGATATCTTTGTAACGACAGTCCATAGATGGCTATAGAGTTAAGTTTACCATAATAGCCGTAGAAAGAAAATCTATTTATCATATCTCCATCTTGGTCAGTTATTAATATATAGGTACATCTGTCATCATGTAATTTGGATATATGAAAACATGAGTACATTGGAAGTGACTTAAAATGTACGATGATACTATCAATTAAACGTTCTTTATCATCGTCAAGATAACAAGCTATTCGTGAATCCATATCTGATTTAGTATAAGTTATATATGATATTTAATAGTTAAACACAATAAGACAGACCGATTCTTTATTTACAATATTTTTTATTGGCACGCCATTAAACATGCTAATTGATGATATTGTGGATTTGAAGACATTTGAAGGATTTTCAACAACTACGGCTAATAAGTCTTTAGCATTTTCTCTTGTAAAAAGGACAAAATTGCTATATCCTAATTTATTGTTTTGAACTGCAAAATATGCCGCAGAAGTTGCATCTTTAAAGACTTGATGATTATCAAAGTCTATTAGATAGTTTATTCTTCTATCTTCTTCTATTGGTTCAAACCCGAATGAGAAATACGGAATATCGTATTTTTCTGCCCAAAACTTGAACTGACTTAAAAAAGTTTCTAGATAGCTCCCTAAGCGAGTTGTTTTCATATTAAATTTTAATTTTTTGCTTCCTAATTCCCCGAAGAAAGCTATTAAAAATAAAAAGGTGTGGGAACTATATCTGTTTTATCCTAAAGTCAGGTCTTCGCATTACCTTTGGAATGGATAAAACAATAGCCCACACCAAGTTGATAATATCTAAACCTCATATAAGGATATGAAGTGGGTATATATCAAATGGTGCGGTGCTATTGCCATCATCTTCATTCCAAGTATCAAAGTTGCGAAGTTTGACTTTAGAAGATAATTTCAATAACACCTTTCGTTAATAATATGTCCTTTCAGCTTCTAACTCTTTAGGTCACTGAAATTGCTGCAAAGTTAACGAAAGGTTTCGAATAGTCAAATTAAAATACTGATAAATATGCTATTATATAACATATCTATTGTAATGTATAGGACTGTATACAGGCTATTATATAGTTATTCATATCCAATTAATTATTGACCTACATTCTCTTCCATTTTTGTAATGGGTATAGCAGAACAAAAAATCATAAAAATGTAGGTAGATTCTCAGAACTTCTCCATTGAATAGAAAAACTTCCGAAAAATCTACCTGACCTTTATTCAAAAACTCAAAGATTCATAAGTCTGCAAGATTTCCTCCTGCCTTAATCCTAAATATCTTTTAGTAATGGCAACAGAACTATGATTAAACAGTTCCATCAGCTTTACTAAAGCCAGTTCTGAATTGTCGCTGTTCATGTTATAGACCTGTCTACCGAAAGTTTTTCTAAGTGAATGGCAGGAAAAGTTCTTAATCTTTAGCCTGTACTTCTTCTTCACTTCTTTGAGAATGATATTTATTCTCTGGACTGAATAGATTGTACCTTTCTGACTTACTAAGATGGGCGCATTAACTCCAACCGGATTTATATGCTCGTAACATTCTCTGATATGTTCCTGCAACTGCGAATTCAGCCTTATGGTTCTTTGCTTTCCTGTCTTTTTCTCAATTACTGTAAATTCGTCAACGTTCAATATCTGTTTCCACCTTAAAGATAGAATATCAGAGATTCTCAATCCTGTGAAGCATCCCAAAGCTATAAGAAGTGATATTTTATAATTTTCATCTTTTGCCAGTTTTCTGATAAGGTTCATTGCATCAGACCAAACGAGATAGTCTGCTGTTGTGCTTGAATATTTAAGTGACATAATGTTCTGTTTTATAAGTAAATGAATAAAAGTGAATATTAATTTTGAGTTGGATTTACTAACTCGCTGATTTATAAGGAAACATTCACTAATTATCAAAGTGAATATTATAAAGTAAGGAACCCAACTAAAATATTGAGTGCCCTTATTTATGTTACAGTATTCCTTCATCTGCAAAACTGTAGTATTCTGTATCTGAAATGATGATATGGTCTAAGATTTTTATTCGCATGAAATTTGATGCTTCCCTTATCTGTTTTGTAAGCCTTATATCCTCTGGGCTTGGCTTTAAATTTCCACTTGGATGATTATGTGCCAGAATCAGAGCTACGGAATTAGTAAGTAATGCAGCTTGGAATATAAGTCTAACATCTGCTGTTGTTTCTGTTAGTCCTCCCTCTGAAATTAGAGTATATCCTAAAATCTGGTTGGATTGATTTAGGAATAAGACTTTGAAATATTCCTTGTAGCATATAGTTCCTTGCTTATATGTGGAAAGCATATATTTATAAGCATCCTCTGAACAGGTTACTTTTTGCTGATTCTTGAATTTGGGTTTGTAGGAAAGCTTCACTTCTCCTACTTTATAATCTATATTCATAATGTCAATTTTAAAAAGGTTTGTTTCCATATTTGTAGTCCAGTATAGAATTACAGATTCTATCATAAAAGGAGAATCCGCAACCTGTATAGAAATATCTATGATAGGTTGCTTGATATTCACGCTGCAATTCTTGGCTATTTCTAAGTATATCATCCAATTTATCTAAGGAATGTTTCAATGCCTGTACTACCTTTATATATCTAAGGTTGTTATCCACTTCACCTAAACGGTTTTCTAAATCTCTGATATGGTCTATAAGTTTATCTATCTGTTTATCCATGATTATAAATTTTAGATGTTGGTAGAAATGAAAAAGGACAACTAACTTAATAGCTGCCCTTTTCTCTCTCAATCAATAAAGCTCATTTAATCAATGAACCATTTATATTTTTCATCACCATGTAAAGCTGAATTGATTCCCAAAGCCATTTCTGTAGCATTCAAGGAACGGTCCAAGAATGAATCAATATAGCTTGACTTGTTGGCTCCAGTCAACAGGTTGTAGAATTTCCACATATTAAGTTCACTTCCAAAGCTGCCAAAGTTTTCATCATTGATATATGCTTTAGCTACACTGTTTATCTGTGTATCAGTAAGCAACATTCTGGGTAGTGCTTTCTGGTAGCCTGTTGGTAAGCATTGATAAAGTCGCATTCTGCCTATTATCTGGCAGAACTGGTGTTCACTCATTGAAGTGTTACCTAACTGCTGCATCAGATAAAGATGTCTGGCTGGATTGTAGTTACTGAAAAGTTCCAGTGCTGCACGATAAAGCTCTGTAGTATTGCTTACTCTCAAATCATCCTTGTAACCATCAGTAAAGATGCACATGTTACAGCAAACTTGATTTTTGAATCCGATAGCCAAACGGAAAAGTTCAGGAACTTTCTTTGAATATAGATTCATCTGGTTGTAAGCTCTTACTCCTACGATGGAGAGATTCAGCTTGTTTCCTCCTACTGTTTCATAGATAGTAGGAATATCAATGCTGAAAGCTGCCCTTTCATAATAGATAGTCTTGTCAGATTCCAAAAGTTGATTGGCTGGCTTGTGGATTGCTTCTGGGATTCTGCCTTTAATAATGTGGCTTGTTCTGATAGTGGCTTGTTCCACCTTTTCACCACTAAAGAAAGATTGTGCAGCATCCTGTATGGTTTCCACAAACTGAGCATGATTGATAGTAAGCTCATTGTCCTTAGAGAACACTGGAGTAATGCAGTCATTTTTCAAATGATTCAATGTCACTTCCTGTGTGTTGGCTTCGATAAAATGACTGGCTGGCTTTACTGGCTCGTCCATGATAACGGTAGCTTCTTCTGCATATTCACCCAGATTAAATTTCTCACGATTGTTAGCCATAGCTGGCATAATAACTAAATCTCTCATAATGTAATTGAATTAAATGATTATTGATTGAATGGGTTAAACAAGAACAAGCCTAAAACACAAATGAATTTCTTCATTTGCATCTTAGGCTATTCTTGTGCTTTTCCCTAAAGAGACTTTATTTGAAGTGAGGAGCTTAGTAAATTATTCTATTAGCTATGGTAATAGTGCATCGTGCCAGTTCTCTTATTAAAAAGCATTCTTTTTTAGTCAGCCACCAGAGAAAGTTCTTAAAGCATTCTTTTTTCTTAAAGTACCCACGAGGGGGATAAAATAGTGGTGTACCCCCTCTTGTATATTAAATATCAATTTTCACCTAAAGCTAATTTTATAGATTTGATAGTCCGTAAACGTTTCAGCTCTTTTATTCCCAGTTGACGGTAGGCTCTTCCTAAAATAGGGTATCTGTGTTCTATTTCAATTATCCCAAGATTGAATGTCATTGGTTTTTCTTTGATTTCACAATACCGTTTATGTAGCTCCCTGAATGTTGGCTCTGAAATTAAATCCTTGACAAACTTTTCTGGCGCAACGTACCATTTACCTTTGGTGACGGTTATTCCTGATTGTATGTAGGTATTTCTTAATGACTGGTCGGATTGATAAACTACAGTAGCAATATAGTAACTGTAAAGCTGCAACTTGGCTACCATATCATTGATGATAAATTTATTCTCTTGATAAGATAGGTAAGATTCAACCCCAACTTTCTTAATCTCATTAACTTGTTGTTTGATTGCAGGTTCTGATAGCTTGGCATTATTAAGCATATCAGCTCTTTCCTGTGCAGCTTTAACTTCCTCGTTCACTATCTGCTCCATTTCTTCAAATGTCGTGTAATGGTCAGTAGCTTTAGTATTGAAGATATGGACTACCTTATTCCTAAATGGATTGGACTTGGTTCTGATTCTTCCTACAATTTGAGGTATATCCATATCAATGCTTACCAAAGTATGTCTGTTTTGTACATTGCTTACAACAAAACACAGTCCTGTTTCAGACTGGAAGTCCACACCTTCAAATGATTTGGAAGTTATAAAGTTGAACTTCTTGGGTGTATCAGTCGAACTGGATATGATATATCCTTTCAATGTCATTCTATTTTTATCATTATCTGCACATATAATCCTATAATCATCTTCTGTTAGTTGAGTTTGTTTAAGTATGGCTTTGATTTCAGTAACGCTGTTGATAAAGAAGTATGCTTCCCTACTCTCAATGCCGTTTACATTCAGATAACTTTTAGTTTGGTAGGTCTTGATAAACTTGGCTGCTACCATATAAGGCTTGTCCGTATGGTAAGGATAAACGGTAATTTCATCCGATTCACTCCAATTGGCAATGTATTCTGGAATACCGTTGAAAATAGAGGGTTTCAAATCCTTTGGAATAGGAGTGGCAGATAGAAAACAATAAGATTTAAACTCTTTGAAATGAGCCAGTACACCGTTGATGGCTTTATCTCTGAATGAATACTGTTTAAGGAAATTATGATATTCATCAATTAACAATTTAAATTCCTTAGGATTGATAAATTCTACTAGCTTATCTATTTTATCATAAGTACAAATGATTTTCTTTATTCCAGTAATAGATAAATAGTCTTTTAATTTCCGTTTAAGCTCATAGGTGAAATTCCCATATAAACCAAACAAATTACTAATTACTGGACTTAATCCTGCTTTACGTTCATGTTTCTTCCAGAACTTCATACTACCATCTACATCTTTAATAGGATAGCATTTGTTCTCAATAAGTTCAGTGGTTGGAACTGCGATGATATAATTCTCACTATTAGTAAGTGCTATGGTAGTAGCACCGCAACCTGTCTTGACCTTATTAAAGATGCAGTTCATAGGGAAGTCCTTCATGGTAAGGAATCCATCTTTCTCTTGAATATCTAACTTGGTTATCATATATTGTTGGCTTTTAAAAATCTGTTAGCAGTAATCATAATTATAGAACTTCAAATATGTCTAAAGTCTATAAAAGAGGTGAATTGAGATAGTTCTATAGGGCTGAAATGCCAAACTATAAAAATTGGAGTAGAGAAGCCCACCTGTCACATGGACTTCCAATTAGTTAAGCAGCCTGTTTTTCCTGCATTTCACTGATGAATAGTACCAGTTCTGCAACCAGACAGCTTTCCTTTTCATGGCATTCGCTTATTTTGTAAGCTGTAACCAGTGCTGCTGGGATTTTAGCCAATGCATACAGCACAGTTTCCATATCAAACTTATGTATGACCGTATTAATGGAATTGATGGCATATCTCTTACCTTTTTCCTGCTTGCCAAAAACCATTTCAACTGATTCAATTAGTTGTTCTGCTTCTTCTTCCGTTCTCTTTAACTCAGGAATATCCTTTACATTTAAGCCCATAGCCAACTGCATTGTTTGAGTTTGTTTTAATTTTACATCAAAAAACGACATGGCAGTATTCATAGGAATGCCGTGCTTCTTAGCAAAGTTATAGATAGAGTTGTAAGTTTGATTCTTGGATGCAATGGATGCAAAACCTAATGATTCCACATTGTTTGGTTTACGGCTATAAAGTGTAGTGTTACCAATAGCCTGTCCGTATTCCTGTAGAGAGTTAAATTTATGAATCTCAACATTCTGTAAGATTTCATCTACTTCAAATCTCCAATAAGTATCAGCGGTATCGCATGGAACATAAACATTTGGTGTGTCTTTAGGAATGATATTTCCATTTGCATCTTTCAACTCTATTTCCTCATTCCAGAATATATCAGCATTTCCTAAATGGAAAATTACGTCCAGCATTTTCTCTTTATCAATAAGAGAAATCAGGTCTGCTTTATCTTTAGGTCTTTCCATGTTATAGGTGGAATATCCCAAAATTATGTTTTCTACTGTGCCATTGATATTGGCTTTTACTGTTTTATAAGTTACTTCTTGTTTCATATCCTTATTATTTTGATTAATTTCTACTGCGTTTACGTTTTCAACCAATTTGTTATTAGTATTTTTCATCATGTTTGTCTTTATTGGGTTTTAATTTATCATCCAATCATCAAGCCTATGCGCACTTGGCTTTTTGATTACGCTGCAAAGATATGATGTTCTCATCTGGTCGATTGGTAAAGAATGTCTGCAAGTTTAGATGTATTGTTTACCACAAGAAGCCTCCCCTTTATGGGGAGGACTGTTGATTAAATGATTTACAACTCTGTCAGCTCTTGTTGCATCTCAAAAGCTACTTCTTTCAAATTGTTAACAATGCCGTTCCAATCATCTTCAATGTTGAAAATAAAATCCTCTACTACATCCTCTAATGAGCTGTCCGAATCCCCATAATCTTCTTTCAACTTTTTAATGACCTCTTTTGTTACTTCTTTGTCATTGCTGACATTCTGAACGTATGAATTAATGATGAACAGGGCTTCAAGGCTTTTTTCAATCTCTTTTTGAAATTCTGTTTTTTGCATGATTTTTCTACTTTCAGGGATTAGTCTGTGGCGACATGCCTATCAGCTTTCTGAAAGCGCTGCAAAAGTAGAGCATTTGAATAGGGCAAATTGGTAAAAAAGGGAACAAAGAAAAAGGCAATTCTTTACCACTGCAAGAACCGCCTTTTAAGTAGGAAAAGTATTATTTACCAAAGTTTTGTTCCACCTATATTATAAGGTGATGATTTGAACGTTTTGTAATCTAATAGAGCTTCTACCGTATCATATTTTTTGAGGAATGAATTCAATCTGCTTCTTATATTGTTGGCATCAGTCGTAACATCATCAGTATCTATCAATTCGATTGCTCTCAAATATGATTCAATTAAATTGGCTTGTGGTCTTGTTGGGACTTTTTCTTTTGTGGATTTTAAATGTGTGTTTTGTAGCAATTGATATGTTCCCCATATATAGAGTGATTGAGTGGGGTCAATCATTTTATTGCCTACTTTTTTATTTCCGTAGATAATATCCAATTCCTTTTGAGCTTCCTCCAGATTACTTACTCCTAAATATTGATGCAGGTATTTATTCAGAAAGTTTTCAAACCAACTATCTTTGTTATTGATAAGTATTGGGGAATTACCACCTGCTGCGATTTTAATATCAGTAATAAAGTCTTTTCCATTTTTCTGCTTGGGCTGATTGAGCGCAATGTAGAGTTTTAACATATCAGGTCTGACTTCATGGATATATTGTTGATATTGCATATCGTCATATTCTCCCTCTGATATTTGGACTTCTTTTATTCTGTTCCTATAGAGAAGTGCAGCCATGAATATCAATGCACATGAAATCAAATTCTCATTATGAAGTTCTGTAACATACGATTCCATGATTGCTGTTGGATTAAAATTTTCAAGAACAGTTACTACTATATTCTCATTGGTGGCTAATGCAAATTTTATAGCATCCACTCCCCAACCATTTTCAGATTTACACTGGTTGGCAAGTTCTTTTTCTTCTGGTGTTAAATTGAATGCTTTCTTGGTATAGACTTGGGTCAGTTCATTGGATATGTCGTCATAAGTGAACCCAAAACATCTATTTAGTTCTGGATATAGTTTCTTTATCGTTGGAATGTCAAATGTAACTTCAAGCATGGTTTCATAAATTATATTTGGAACAAAATTAAAAAAGAAAATCCCACTCACAAATACCGTAAGTGGGATAATCCTTTTATAATAGATTCTTCATTGCATCGTCCACCTGTTTATTTTCAAAACAATCCAAATAGATTTGAGTTACCTTTTCAGAACTATGTCCCAAAGACTCACTGATAATAGCTGTTGAAACTCCTGCACGCTTTAGGACGGTTGCATAAGAATGTCTGGCAACATAAGTAGTTATTTTCAATTCTATGCCTAAAGACTTACCAATCTCATTCAAATGATGATTTATATTAGCAAGCACATCATAAATACGGTCTTTAACCTGTGTCGCCGTACGGTTCTTATTGTCAAGTACTGGAAACAAATATTTTCGTGTGGAATCACGATATTTATCTATTATTTCTTTTGCCTGCTCTGACAATGGTAGAATAATTCTCTTTTTTGTTTTCTGGCGCACATATATCAACCTATCGTTATCAATATTATCATTAGTCAACAAAGACATATCTGTGAAATTTATTCCTCCCATCAAATAAGAAAAAGCAAACATATCAACAGCCAGTTTCTTATAAAAGCAGGACGAACCAGTATTATAAGACATTATTTGCTTTACTTGTTCTTTCGTAATAGCACGTTTAGCCGTTATTGTGTGTAGCCGTGAAACTTTATATTTTCTGAAAGGATAATTATCTGATTTTACCAATCCTTCTGTTACAGCCAAATTATAAACAACACGTAATGTTCTTAAACGTATGCCTATCGTATTCTCTGCAAGTTTCTGACCACGTAACCAAAACTCATAGTTTTTTAACCAATTCACATCAATTTCTTGAAAATAAATATCTAAATGACCATTGAATTTCACCAGAGAAGAATAAACTTGACGAACAGAAAGAGCATACCCTATCCTATTTTCTTTTTTCAATTGTTCAATATATTCAATGAACAAACCATTAACTGTTTTCGCTTTTACAGATAAATCAACTGTTTCAAGTAATGTAGTTAACGTATAATCCTTATTTTTGGAGGAAAAATCAAGAATTTGCTCTGAATATTTTTGTTCCTTTTCCTTTATCAAGGTATTTATCTGCTCCTTATTAGGACAATTCCTTTTAGGTCTATTCTTCTCAAAGTCCCAATATTGAGGTTTTACAGAAACACCAAGGCTCACATATTTCTTTTTGCCGTCTTTACACACACGAATCATCAAAGGATGTTCGCCATTACTTAGAGTTTTTGACTTGTAACACAACACATTAACTGTAGCATGCATAATCAATTTTGGTTTAACTCTTGGTTTAACTTTCGGTTTAACTTAGAGCCTCAGAAACACATAAACTGAATATAATTAAGATAAAAGTACAGTGTCGTGTACATAAAGAAAAAGCTCCGTAAATCATTGATTCACAGAGCTTAATATCTGTACTCGAAGCGGGACTTGAACCCGCACAGCCGCAATGGCCAAGGGATTTTAAGTCCCTCGTGTCTACCGATTCCACCATTCGAGCAGCCTTAAAAGAGCGGAAAACGAGACTCGAACTCGCGACCCTAACCTTGGCAAGGTTATGCTCTACCAACTGAGCTATTTCCGCGTTTACGGGTGCAAATGTAGGGAGTTTTACAATAAGCTCCAAACATTTCTCCCGTTTTCTTCTCAAAAAAAGCTGTTTATCGGCCTAAAAGCTTCTTTTCTGCTTCCTCTACTGCCGTAAAATTAAAGCCTTTTGAAACTTCTTCCATCAAAGCTGTAATCTTATCGTTACACAAATTGCCGATGCTTCCGGCATGTGTATGATGTACTTCTTTGCTGTGTGTAAATTTTCCGGCCTCAATATCCAGTCCTACCTTTTTATAAGCATCGCGGAACGGCATACCTGCTGCTGCCAGACGATTTACCTCTTCTACACTAAACATGTAGATATATTTATCATCGTCCAGTATATGTTCGTTTACTTTGATCTTATCCATGATGTAAGCCGACATTCGCAAGCAGTCTTTCAATTCAGCGAATGCAGGTAGAAAGACTTCTTTAATAATTTGCAGATCGCGGAAATACCCAGACGGCAGATTGTTCATAATCATCATAATCTGCTGCGGAAGCGATTGCAGTTTGTTGCATTTTGCACGAGTCAGTTCGAATACATCCGGGTTCTTCTTATGCGGCATGATGCTGGAACCTGTCGTACATTCGTCCGGCAATTTTACAAAGCCGAAATTCTGACAACTGAACATACAGGCATCAAAAGCCATCTTCGAAACCGTTCCGGCAATGGAAGCCAAGGCAAAAGCCACGTTACGTTCCATTTTGCCACGTCCCATCTGAGCATAAACCACATTGTAATTCATCGAATCAAAACCCAGCAAACGAGTCGTCATTTCTCTATCGAGAGGGAATGAAGAGCCATAGCCGGCAGCTGAACCAAGGGGATTACGGTTGCACATCTTATAAGCAGCCTGAAGGAACATCATATCGTCGACCAGACTCTCGGCGTATGCCCCGAACCACAAACCGAAGGAAGAAGGCATAGCAATCTGCAGGTGGGTATATCCCGGCATCAGGACATCCTTGTATTTATTACTTTGAGAAATCAACACATGGAACAAGTCTTGTACAGCTTCAGCTATCTGCTTGATCTGTTCACGGGTAAAAAGCTTCAAATCGACCAGTACCTGATCGTTACGTGAGCGTCCGCTATGTATCTTCTTACCGATATCTCCCAATTTACGCGTCAACATCAGTTCTACCTGAGAATGAACATCTTCTATACCATCCTCGATGACAAACTCTCCACGTTCGGCCGAAGCATAAATATTTTTCAACTCTTTCAGTAAGACTTGTAATTCATCGGCAGTTAACAGCCCGATACTTTCCAGCATCGTGATATGAGCCATCGAACCCAACACATCGTGTTTTGCCAGATAAAGATCCAGTTCACGATCTCTTCCAACGGTAAAGCGATCTATTTCCTCGTTTACCTGAACACTTTTTTCCCAAAGTTTCTGAGCCATAGTTTCTTGATTGATTTAAATTAATACGGTATCATAGCCAGCATATCTACCAGCTTCTCCACTCCTTCCTGCAATGGTTTCGATACCATCGCTTTCATAAACATGTTTACTTCGGCGCGGATAGTAACTTTTATCTTTGCCTCCTCTTCGGTAACCGGAAGTATCTGTATCCACAAGTTCAGAGGAACAGGGGTTTTGTCTCCTTCGAACTTGACACATTTCATCGGTTCACGTTCAATGATACGCAAGGTCAGATTGATACCTTGTACTTTTAGGGTCAGTGAATCGCGGTCGAAAGACAAATCTTCTACCTTGCCTGCCAACTTTTCCTTCATCATATCCAGACGTTCACGTACCGATTCCAGATTGCTCAGGTCGGACAACTTATTATATACTCGTTCCTGGCTATAAGGAATATGCTTTACAGTGCTTTCAAATTGTACCATAATGCTGTTTTTACATAAAAAAGAACACGGATTGCATGGATAACACGATTTGCTGAGAAACCGTGCACTCCGTGTAATCCGTGCCCAATAATATTTAATGTTGAATTATTTTCCTGTCCAGTGTGCAGGATCTTTTCTCCAAGCCTGAAGAACAGGGATATCTTGTTCGTCAATGTAGTCAGTTTTCAAGGCTGCATCCAGAACTGCATTGTAGTTGGTCAATGTAACCAGTTCTACTTTTGCTTCCTTGAAGGCTTCTACAGAAACATCGAATCCATAAGTGAAAGAAGCTACCATACCGATAACCTCACATCCATTGCGGCGGATAGCATCAACAGCTTTCAAGCTGCTTCCACCTGTAGAGATCAGGTCCTCTACCACTACTACCTTCATACCCGGACGAAGTTCACCTTCTATCAGGTTTTCCAAGCCATGATCTTTTGGGCTTGAACGTACATATACAAACGGGAGGTTCAATTCTTCAGCCACCAAAGCACCTTGAGCAATAGCTCCTGTTGCTACACCGGCAATAGCATCTACCTCACCAAATTTTTCAAGAATTACGCGACACAATTCCAACTTTACGAAATTACGCAATGCCGGATAAGACAAAGTCTTACGATTGTCACAATAAATAGGCGATTTCCAACCAGAAGCCCAAGTAAACGGGTTAGCCGGCTGAATTTTTACGGCTTTTACTTTCAGTAATTTTTCTGCAAATAATCTTTCCAAAGCTTTCATACCTTAAATATATCTGATAAACGTTGGTGCAAAATTATGTAAATCCTACGTGAATATGAAATATATGTGTATATTTTTTAGTTAAAGAAACCATATTGCTTACCGTGCCCATGCTAAAGTAAGCACACTTATTCTTATACTTTTTAGTTCCGACAAGGCATCGGCGCAAGCTATCAGCGTAGCACCGGTTGTCAAGACATCATCTACCAACAAAATGTGCTTTCCTTCTAATTTGGGCGCATTTACAGTCGGCTGAAACAAACCTTCTACATTTTTCCAGCGTGCATACCCACTTTTATGCGTTTGTGTAGCATTGTTCCGTGAACGAACAATGGCATCTGTACACAAGGAAATACCCGTCACCTCCGATATTCCCCGGGCAAGAAGTTCGCTTTGATTATATCCTCTCTGACGTAAACGGGAGCGGTATAAGGGAACGGGAAGCAAATAATCTATTCCTTCAAAAAAACCGGAAGCCAGCAATTCGCCAGCCATTAACCTTCCCATATTACGGCAAAGTTTTTTCCGCCCGTGATATTTCATGGCATACAGGATCAGAGCGACATTTCCTCCCTTTGCATAATAAAAAAGTGACGAGGCACGAACGACAGGAAAACGCCCCCAAAAACACTTCTCCATTTCATTGCCGGGAGTGTTACCTAATTTGGTATACGGCAATCCGGCAAGACACGATATGCAAAGTCCTTCTTCTGCCAGTAATAATTTTCTTCCACACGACAGACATAAACGAGGAAAGAAAAATTCCACTATATCAGTCCATAAGTTCATCGGGATCGGCCTGTTTTACATAACGTAATACTTCATTCATCGTAAACCCTCTGCCAACAGCAAAACGAATAAGTTTAGTATTACGCTCATATTCGTTTCTCCCAGAAACGGACTTGCTCTTTTGACGCAATAAATCGCGCAATCCTTTTTCGTATTCTTCTTCATCTATTTCTGCCATACCAGCCTCAATATCTTCAGAAGAAAGATGTTTCATCCGCAACGCCTGAACGATCTTCATTCTCCCCCAACGGGCAAAACGATATTTGTCGCGCACAAACGCACGGCAGTAACGAGCAGAATCAACATAGCGTTCTTTTTGCAAGTGCAACAATATACGTTCCGACATTGCTTCATCGGCACCCCACTGACTAAGCTTCGTCATAACCTCGAAGGGGCAATGTTCCGTAGCGGAACAATACGCCTCAGCTTTATATTTCAATTCATTTTCCGTATATTCTTTCATGGTCTGAGTGCTTTTACCATACGGTCGTTACCAAACTGATCTTTCCGTAGTTCAACAGACTTATATCCCATCTGCTCCAATAATGTAACTGTTTCGCTACCATACGCACGATTTATTTCGTAGTATAATATACCTCCCGAAGATAAGATATCGCATCCTACTTCCGCTATTCTTCTATAAAACAACAAAGGGTCACTGTCCGGAACAAACAATGCCAGTTCCGGCTCCCAATCCAGGACATTACGCTCCATATCGCTACGCTCCTTTTCCGTTACATAAGGTGGATTGCTAACCAAGACATCAGCATGAATTTCTGGTAACGTAGAATCGAATATATCAATTTGTGCCAATGTTATTTCAACCTCGTTCAGCCGTTTATTTCGTTCGGCTATCGCCAATGCCTCTGGCGACACATCCCATGACGTTACTTTACTATTTTTTAAACTCCTGGCCAACGTTATTGGGATGCACCCACTGCCTGTTCCGATATCAAGTATCCGTACTTCCGATTTTTCTAAATAATCAGAGATAATCCAGTCCACCAGTTCCTCCGTTTCAGGACGAGGTATCAGTACACCGGGAGCAACTTCAAAAGGCAAGCCGCAAAAGGTCGTCTTTCCCAATATATATTGCAAGGGTTCATATCGTTTGAGACGGGAAAGAATATCTTCCAGCTTGGCATACTCTTTCGTAGAAAAATTCATATCTTTGTCCGCATAGAGGTCGATGGTGGAAAGACAGAACACCTCTGTCAATATCCATTTTGCCAGTGCCGATGCTTCTGAATCGGAATATATGCCTGCGAGCGATTGTTTGATGTGAGTATATATAGGATGCATAGGCACAAATGTAAGAATAAAAAAGAAACCGACTATGACAAAAGACGAAAAATATATCCGGCGCTGCATCCAACTGGCACGCAATGGGATGTGTAATGCTGCTCCTAACCCCATGGTAGGAGCTGTAATCGTTCATAACGACCGTATCATCGGTGAAGGCTATCATGCACGTTGCGGAGAAGGGCATGCTGAAGTTAACGCCATCCGTTCCGTAAAAGACGAGAGCCTGCTTCAGGAATCAACCATCTACGTCAGTCTGGAGCCATGCTCTCATTATGGGAAAACACCTCCTTGCGCCGATTTGATCATAAGAAAGGGTATCCCCCGTGTAGTAGTAGGATGTGTCGATCCTTTCTCTCTTGTTTCGGGCAGAGGCATTCAAAAACTAAAAGATGCAGGTATTGATGTAAAGGTAGGAGTACTCGAAGCAGAATGCCGCCAGTTAATCAAGCGTTTTGTAACATTCAATACCCAACAACGTCCGTACATCACCCTGAAATGGGCTGAATCTGCCGACGGATTTATCGATATAAACCGTGAAGAAGGTCAGCCTGTCGTACTCTCAACGCCAATCACATTAATGTACGTACACAAACAGCGTGCAGAACACCATGCTATCTTAGTGGGCCGTAGAACTGCATTACTGGATAATCCGTCACTAACGACACGCAACTGGTACGGAAAAAATCCTGTCCGTCTGGTAATAGATAAAGAGCTCACTCTTCCTACGTCGCTGAAACTCTTCGACGGGAGTGCACCTACATGGATTTTTACAGCACAAGACAAAGCATCAACCTCACAAGTTACTTACTTTAAATTGGATTTTAGCCGAAGTATTCTTCCACAAATACTACAAAAGCTCTACGAAAACAAGTTACAGGCATTACTTGTTGAAGGTGGAAGTCAGCTGTTGCAATCCTTCATTGACGAAGGGTTATGGGACGAAATTTATACAGAGCACTCAGCAAAAGTCCTTGAAAATGGCGTAAAAGGGCCTGTTATTCCAGCCGGATATAAGAAAAATTTCTTACGACGAGACGGTGTTACGATAACTCATTATGAGAAATAAGCAAAAAAATCGTTGATTCGTAGATAAAAAAGTTACGCTTATCCATAATTTTATATAAAACTTGATATAAAAGTTCTTATTCGAAAAAAAACTTTCTACTTTTGCAACTTGTAATCAAAGACTATTTTATAAATGAAAATAAAGTTTTTACCCATATTGGTGGTCGGTTTATTAACTGTAATGTCTACTATGACTTCTTGCTTGAATAGTGATGTTGAGGAAGTTACTTATAGTTCTGAAACTAGTATCACATCATTCTCACTCGGAACATTACATGTCAAACGAGTTGGGAAAGATTCGAAAGGTGAAGATTCTACGTACACAGATACTATTTCGATGGCGAATTATCCTTTTACGATCAATCAGGCTATGAGAACAATCGAGAATAAGGATTCACTTCCTGTAGGAACTGATATATCGAGGGTCATTACGAACATTACAGCCGACAGTAATTATATTCTCTATGGGAAAATAACCTCAAAAGGTGCCGAAGCCAAAGATACACTTTGGACTTCGACTGATTCTATTAATTTTTCGTTTGCGCCATCCGAAGGTCTGACATTTAAGGTATTGGCCTATAGCGGAGTGGTAGGAAAGGCTTACCATGTGAAAGTCAACGTACACACGCAAGAACCAGACTCATTGCAGTGGAACAAGGAACTCATGGGTAGCGCATTTACTTCAGGTACACTAACCAAACAAAAGGCAGTTTATATAAACAATTGTATTTATGTATTCGGGCAAACCTCTGAAGGAAAGATGGTTGCTGAATATACAACGGTTTCAAACGGAAATCCGGGAAAAACATGGACTGCTATTGCGTTACCACAACAGACTGACACTTATTCTGCAACATTGTGTCAGGGAAACATTTATTTCCTTGTCAATCAGGAATTGTACAAACTGACCGACAATGGATATGAAAGTCAGAATCTATCAGTCGCTTTAGATCAGCTTTTAACAAGCATTGACAATTCACTATATGCTCGTACAGCCAATAATGAATCTTATATATACAATGTGCAAAGTAAGACGGGAACAACAGAACAGTCCAATCTTTCTGAGTTTCCAAGCAAAGGACAAAAAATCATATCAGCAAATATTCCCGTTTCTTATAATAACAACCTAACCCGTTCTATCCTGCTGGGATATAATTCCACAAAAGTCAAAGGCTCGGGTTTCGTAGCTACACGCATGACAAACGATGAAATGTGGAGTTCCTATAATTATGAGCAGACTGATACATTCAGATGCCCTAATATCGTCGATCCTTCATTCATCTACTACAACAAAAAGTTATATGTGTTCGGCGGTGAAATAACGAGCCAAGATTATACTGATTATAAATCACCATTTAGCACATTCTTCTGTTCAACAGATAATGGTCTGACATGGGAAGCCGTACAAGAAAACATGACCTTTGCAACGGAAGGTACATCTTTCGTTGAGTTATACAACAAAGGCAAAAATAAAGGTGAAGGAAGTTACTCATGTATAGTAGATCAAAACAACTTCATCTGGATTATTTGGAACAATGGATACATGAGCAGAGGACGTGTAAACCACTTTGGTTTTCTGCCCAAATGGGAATAAATCTAAATCTGAAAGCTATGCTATATAAAGACCAAGTGGACAAGACACGAATACCCGCTCATATTGCTATCATCATGGATGGTAACGGTCGATGGGCCAAACAACGGGGGCAAGCCCGCTCGTTCGGTCATCAGGCAGGTGCGGAAACAGTTCATGTCATTGCAGAAGAAGCAGCACGCCTAGGAGTAAAGTTTCTCACACTTTATACATTTTCTACCGAAAACTGGAGCCGTCCCGCAGACGAAGTTGCAGCTTTGATGAGTCTTCTGATGGATTCCATCGAGGAAGAAACTTTTATGAAAAACAATATCAGTTTCCGTATAATTGGAGACACTGAGAAATTACCAACCGATGTTCAGAACCGGTTGAATCAATGTGTACAGCGTACTTCACAAAATACAGGCATGTGTTTAGTTTTGGCTTTAAGTTATTCTTCTAAATGGGAAATAACCAATGCTGTCCGACAGATTGCCAGTAAAGCAGTCAGCGGTAAACTAAACATAAACAGTATAACCGACCGAACCATCGATCAGCATCTGGCCACTAATTTTATGCCAGATCCGGATTTACTGATACGTACGGGCGGCGAAATACGCCTGAGTAACTACTTGCTATGGCAATGTGCTTATTCTGAGCTTTATTTTTGTGATACATACTGGCCCGATTTCAAAGAAGAAGAGCTGTGTAAAGCAATCTGTGATTATCAAAGAAGAGAACGCCGATTCGGCAAAACAAGTGAACAAATATTGAAATAAGAAATGCGATACTGTTTTTACCTCATCCTATTAACTTTGGCTTGCATGTTCAGTTTCTCAACGGTACATGCACAAGAAAATACCAATACCGAAAATGACAAGCCGGTAATTTTATATAATGGTACACCTAAAAAGTATGAAATAGCCGACATCAAAGTTACAAATATTGATAACTACGAAGATTATGTCTTGATAGGTATTTCAGGACTTGCAGTGGGACAGACAATTACTGTACCGGGTGATGATATTACCAGTGCTATCAAACGCTATTGGCGCCATGGCTTGTTCTCGGATGTTAAAATTACAGCCGAAAAAATAGAAGGTAACAAAATCTATTTGTTCATCCACTTAACGTTGCGTCCGCGTATCACAGATATTCGTTTTAATGGAGTTAAGAAAAGCGAGCGGGAAGATTTGCAGGCTAAACTGGGAATGGCTAAAGGTAGTCAGATTACTCCGAACTTGATAGACCGAGCAAAAATCATCATCAAAAGACACTTTGATGAAAAAGGATTTAAGAATGCGGAAGTCAATATTGTAGAACGTGAAGACCCTGCAAACAAAGAACAAGTATATGTAGATGTTAATATTGATAAAAAGGATAAAGTAAAAGTCCATAAAATTACAATCGACGGAAACAGTGTCCTGACAGACAAGAAGTTGAAGCGTGTCATGAAAAAGACAAACGAAAAAGGCAAGCTGGTCAACTTGTTCCGCGCAAAGAAATTTATCAATGAAAGATACGAAGAAGATAAGCAGAAAATTATTGATAAATATAACGAGCTGGGCTACCGTGACGCTATCATCGAGGTAGACAGTGTTACTCCATACGATGAAAAGACAGTAGACGTATACATGAAAATCTATGAAGGTAACAAGTATTACCTGAGAGACATTACATGGGTAGGTAATACCGTTTATCCTTCCGACTTGCTGAATGAGCAGTTACGCATGAAGCGAGGAGATGTATACAACCAGAAACTGTTGAACGACCGTATCAGTAACGATGAGGATGCTATCGGTAATAACTATTATAACCGAGGTTATGTGTTCTATCACCTCGACCCGGTAGAAGTAAACATCGACGGTGACTCCATTGACCTGGAAATGCGTATCGTCGAAGGTCCACAGGCAAGTATCAGTCACGTACGTATCAATGGTAACGACCGTTTGTATGAAAACGTTGTCCGCCGTGAGCTTCGTACTCGTCCGGGTGATTTGTTCAGTAAAGAGGCTTTGGAACGTTCTTATCGTGAAATTGCGCAAATGGGACATTTCAACCCTGAAAATATCAAGCCGGATGTGCAGCCTAACTACGAAAACGGAACAGTTGATATCAACTGGGGACTGGAATCAAAGGCAAACGACCAGGTAGAGTTCTCTGCCGGTTGGGGACAAACAGGTATCATCGGTAAGTTGAGCTTGAAGTTTACCAACTTCTCATTTGCCAACCTCTTCCGCAAGAATGACAACTTCCGTGGCTTCCTGCCACAAGGTGATGGCCAGACATTGACCATCAGTGGTCAGACCAACGGTCGATACTATCAGTCGTACAGTATCTCATTCCTTGATCCATGGTTCGGTGGTAAGCGTCCGAACTCCTTATCGGTATCAGCCTTCTATTCTGTACAGACCGACGTCAGCAGCCAGTATTATAACTCTGCTTACATGAACAACTATTACAACTACCTGAGTGGTTACGGAAACTACTACGGCGGTTATTATGATAACTATGAATCGTACTACGACCCGGACAAGTCCATCAAGATGTTTGGTGTTTCACTGGGTTGGGGTAAACGTCTTCGCTGGCCGGATGACTACTTTACCTTGATGGCAGAATTGTCTTACCAGCGATTTATGTTGAAAGACTGGAGCTACTTGTACATTATGCTGAACAACGGACAGTATATGAATACTGGTAACTGCAACAGCTTAAGCTTGAACCTGACATTATCGCGTAACTCAACCGATAACCCGATTTTCCCGCGTTACGGTTCTGAGTTTACAGCTTCTTTACAGATTACTCCGCCTTACTCACTGTTCAGTAAGAAGGATTACTCTACTTACGGAAAAGACAATTACGAAGAAGCAGCCAGCATGTATAAGTGGATTGAATACCACAAATGGAAATTCAAAGCAAAAACTTATACCGCCCTGATGGATATCCAGAAATGTCCGGTTATCATGACTCGTACAGAGTTTGGTATTCTGGGACACTTCAACAAATACAAGCGTTCACCGTTCGAAACATTCTATGTGGGTGGTGACGGTATGACAGGATATAGTTACAACTACGCTTCAGAAACTATCGCCTTGCGTGGTTACGAAAACGGATCTCTGACTCCATACGGTAGCGAAGGTTACGCTTACATCCGTTTAGGTGCAGAATTACGTTATCCGCTGATGCTGGAGAACTCAACCAGTATCTATGCGCTGGGCTTTGTTGAAGCAGGTAATGCATGGACAGATGTCAATAAGTTCAACCCGTTCCAGTTGAAACGTTCTGCCGGTGTAGGTGTACGTATCTTCCTGCCGATGATTGGTATGATGGGTATCGACTGGGCTTATGGCTTCGACAAGATCAACGGTTCTACCCAGTATAGCGGAAGCCAGTTCCACTTTATTATCGGACAAGAATTCTAACAAAAAAGACCAATAAATGAAGAACTGAAGAATGAGAAATGAAAAATAGATTCCAAAAACAGTCGACAGGAATAATGAGTTTTTCATTTATCATTCTTCATTATATTAAAAACATTGCTTTATGAAAAAAATCATCTTTCTAGCAGCCTTGCTCGTGTGTAGCATAGCCACACAGGCGCAACGATTTGCCTTGGTAGACATGGAGTACATCTTAAAGCAGATACCTGCCTACGAACAAGCAAACCAACAAATGGAGAATCTGTCAAAACAATGGCAAAGTGAAATAGAGACAAAAGCTCAGGAAGCAAAGACGCTATATGATGAGTATCAAAAAAATGCTTCTACTCTATCGGCTACTCAAAAGACAGAACGAGAAAACGCTATCATCGCAAAGGAAAAAGAAGCAGCCGACTTACGAAAAAAATATTTCGGTCCTGAAGGTGAAGGCATGAAGAAGCGTCAGGAACTGATCGGCCCGATTCAAGATGCCATATACAATGCGATAAAAGACATTGCAACACAGAAAAATTATGATGCTGTTATAGACCGTGCATCGGCACAAAGCATGATTTTTGCCTCTCCACGTATCGATATCAGTAACGAAGTTCTCTCTAAATTAGGATATTCAAATTAATTTTATACTTTTGCAAAGTCTAACACAGACAGCACATAAAATCAAAAGACAAGAATTAATAACACAATAGAAACAAATAAGATTATGTTGAAAAAAATTGCTTTATTACTTTTACTCATCGCTCCGATGAGTGTATTCGCACAGAAGTTCGCACACTTCAAGTCTATGGACATCATCCCGGTTATGCCGGAATATGCAAAAGCTCAAACTGACATTCAGGCATTGCAGAAACAGTATGAAGACGAAATCAAACGTGCATCTGATGAGTTCAACAAGAAATTCGCCGAATATCAGCAAGAACAGAAAACTCTTCCACAAAATATTCAAGAACGTCGCCAGAAAGAACTTCAGGAACTTTCTGACAAAGGTATGCAGTTCCAGCAGGATGCACAGCAGCAGTTGCAGAAAGCTTATGCTGACATGATGGAACCTATCTACAAGAAACTGGAAGATGCTGTAAAATCTATCGGAACTACAGGTGGTTACACTTATGTATTCGACCTGAACCGTACGGATATTCCTTATGTAAACGAAACAATGTCGAAAGATGTAACAAACGACATCAAGACCAAGTTGGGTATCAGCTTGACAGCTGTTCCGGCTACAGCACCGGCAGCAACTCCTGCTCAGTAAAAACGTGTTTTCAACGTAACAAAAATAAAGTTGTCATTGACTTCATTCTCTTCGGATGCGGTCAATGACAATTCTTTTTTCACCTCTTAATCAAATTTCCCCATGCTTTCTACTACAGGACCTATCGGAGTTTTCGATTCCGGATATGGAGGACTGACAATCCTCGACAAGATTCGTGAATTACTTCCCCAATACGATTACATTTATCTGGGAGATAACGCTCGTACCCCATACGGAACACGTTCGTTCGAAGTTGTCTACGAATTTACACTGCAAGCTGTACGGAAACTGTTTGAATTGGGATGCCCGCTGGTGATACTTGCCTGCAATACTGCATCGGCAAAAGCCTTAAGAAGCATTCAGCAAAACGACCTTCCGCACATAGACCCGAGTCGCCGAGTACTGGGAGTGATACGCCCTACTGCCGAATGTATAGGGGAACTGACGGTTTCACGCCACGTCGGACTACTTGCTACCGCAGGGACAGTCAAATCTCAGTCTTACCCGCTGGAAGTACGTAAGCTTTATCCCGATGTTCAGATTACAGGAGTAGCTTGTCCACTATGGGTTCCTTTGGTAGAAAACAATGAGTTTAATTCTCCGGGAGCGGATTATTTTGTACACAAGTATATTGATCAGTTGTTGGAACAAGATCCCGAGATAGACACCATTATATTAGGTTGTACACACTATCCTTTGCTCATGGATAAGATACGGCAGTTCACTCCGTCACATATCCGTCTGGTAGCCCAAGGAGAATACGTAGCACGAAGTTTGAAGGACTATCTTTCCCGTCATACAGACATGCGAACCCGTTGTACGGCAGGCAGCAGTTGTGAATTTCTTACAACCGAATCGGTCGAAAAGTTTCAGGAAGCCGCTTCCATTTTCCTGCATCAGCAAGTACACGTAAGAAGCATCACACTAGAATAATTTACATTTTCACCCAACTAATATTATATTAACACCATTATTATACAATGACTACATTCGCCCCGTTCGCCCGTCCGATGTATATCATGGCAAAGCCCGCCGGATCACTCTGTAACCTGGCTTGCCATTACTGTTATTATCTGGAGAAAGCCAAGCTTTATCAAGACACTTCCAAGCAGATTATGAGCGACGAGCTGTTGGAAAAGTTCATCAAGGAATATATTGAGAGTCAGACCATGCCACAAGTACTTTTTACATGGCATGGAGGAGAAACCTTAATGCGCCCGCTTGATTTTTACAAAAAGGCGATAGCCTTACAAAAAAAATATGGCAGAGGCAGAATCATCGACAATTGCATCCAGACAAATGGTACATTGCTGACCGACGACTGGTGTCGTTTCTTTCACGATAACCACTGGCTGGTAGGAGTTTCCATCGACGGGCCACAGGAGTTTCACGACGAATATCGGAAAAACAAACAGGGAAAGCCTTCGTTTGTCAAGGTCATGCAAGGCATCAACTTACTGAATAAACATCAAGTAGAATGGAATGCATTGGCAGTGGTAAACGATTTCAATACCGACTATCCGCTCGATTTTTATCATTTCTTTAAGGAGATAGGTTGCCGGTATATCCAGTTTACCCCGATTGTAGAACGTATTTTCCGACATGCCGACGGACGGTATCTTGCCTCGGTAGAAGAAGGAGCAGAAGAAACGGTTACCGATTTTTCAGTAACTCCCGAACAATGGGGCAACTTCCTCTGTACCATATTCGATGAATGGGTACGGAATGACGTAGGCGAATATTTTATCCAGCTGTTCGATTCAACCCTCGCCAACTGGGTAGGCGAACAACCCGGCATCTGTACACTGGCAAAAAACTGCGGACATGCGGGAGTCATAGAATTTAATGGCGACGTATACGCCTGCGACCACTTTGTATTTCCACAATATAAATTGGGCAATATCTATTCCAAATCGCTGGTAGAGATGATGTACAGCGAGAAGCAATTGCAATTTGGTCGCGATAAATCGGAGAAGTTACCTACACAATGCAAGGAATGCCAGTATCTGTTTGCCTGCAACGGTGAATGTCCGAAGAACCGTTTCTGCAAGACAGCTTCCGGAGAACCTGGACTAAATTATCTGTGTAAAGGATATTATCAGTATTTCGACCATGTAGCGCCTTACATGGACTACATGAAGAAGGAATTGCTGGCTCAGCGTCCACCAGCCAATATCATGGAAGCTATCCGAAAGGGAGAACTCTGACACTGACAAGCTCTTACTTTCCAGCAAAGATACAGATGAACTCAGACACACGATACCGGCTTTTCTCAAGGTATCGGCATGAGTTCATCTTTTTTTGTACAAATTTTCGATTCTTCTGTACAAAAAATAAAAAAATATCTCGACGTTTTTTACCAGACAACGCCATGCTTTTTTGAATCATCAGCAAATTCCAACAAACAGAATACCCCTCTCACGTCCATTCCCCCAAATGGTGCTTTTGCACCAAGAGAGAATAAACGTCAAAGGGGTATATCTTATATAAGCGATAAAGATTATTTCTTTTTCAGTTCATCGGCAGGAACAATACGGTAAAGCTTGTCGCTGGGGCGAATACGGTCGGGGACCTTAAACGAAACATGCACACCTTTCTTTACTACATCTACCGGTTTCAGGTCGACACGTGCTTCGTCCAGTGTAACATACATTGCTCCCGTTGTAGGTCCTGTAATCAGGAGTTTGTCGCCCACCTTGATTTCGGAAGCTTCAATCAGGAATTCAGCAACACCGATGTTCGAGAAATACTTGATACCACGCCCGGCATATACCTTACGCTCTGTAGCCTCCGAACCATAGTTCTTGCTCCATTCTCCCAAACGCTGTCCCAGATAATAACCATTCCAGAAGCCACGGTTAAATACGGTCTTAAGGCGAGTATCCCAGTCGGCTTTCTTTTCTTCCGTAAAGGTACCTTCCAGATACGAACGAATAGCTTCCTTATAACATTCCACCACGGTACGCACATACTCAGGTCCACGTGCACGTCCTTCAATCTTGAATACCCGAACACCGGCTTCTATCATCTCGTCCATAAAATGAATCGTTTTCAGATCCTTTGGCGACATGATATACTGGTTATCGACTTCCAGTTCGATATCACTTTCCTTATCCTTCACGATATAGGCACGACGGCAGACCTGCATGCAAGCCCCACGGTTTGCCGAAGCATTCAGTTCGTTCAAGCTCAGATAACACTTGCCCGACACAGCCATACACAAAGCCCCATGACAGAACATCTCGATACGTACCGGCTGCCCCATCGGTCCCGTAATATGCTGTTCATGAATTGCATCGTAAATCTTACGCACCTGCTTCAAGTTCAGCTCACGTGCCAGTACCACTACATCGGCAAACTGTGCATAAAACTTCAAGGCTTCCGCATTGCTGATATTCAACTGGGTAGACAAATGCACCTCCTGTCCTATCTGGTTACAATAAGCCATGACTGCTACATCGGCAGCAATTACTGCACTGATGCCCGCTTCCTTTGCTGCATCCACAATCTTCCGCATCAAGGCGATATCTTCATCGTAAATAATTGTATTTACAGTCAGATAACTTTTCACACCGTTTTCATCGCATACTCTGGCAATCTCACGCAGGTCGTCTACCGTAAACGTGTTTGCTGAACGAGCACGCATATTCAGGCTTTCAATGCCGAAATAGATAGAATCTGCTCCTGCATGAATAGCCGCAGCCAGCGACTCTCGGGAGCCGACCGGTGCCATAATTTCGAAGTCCTTTATTGAGTAATTCATCTTTTCTTGTTGGTTTCGGCTGCAAAGTTAACGATTTTCCGGCAAACAGACGAACAAGGTCATAGAATCCGAAGCTTTGCCGCTTTACAACCGAAAGTAATAATGTATATATATAGTGATTATATACATGAATAGTATAAACATACAAAATAAATCGTTTTTTATTTCATTCGATACAAAATATTTTATACTTTTGCCGCCCGATTGAGATTTTAAGATAAAAAACACAAAACAACTGAATAATAAGAAAGGGAATATGTGCCTCTTCAGTGGAAGAGAATGCAATCACTTAGCACTTTAAAGATTGAAATTTATATTTAACCATTTTATTAAGAGAGATTTATGAGTAAGTTCTTATCACTGCTGTGCAGTATGCTAATCTGCGTGGCAACCTATGCACAGAATATCACTGTGAACGGGAAAGTTACTGCCAACGGAGAAGAGATGCCAGGGGTAACAGTAGCAGTCAAAGGAGGAACGAATGGTACCATTACCTCCATAGACGGTAGCTATTCACTACAAGTAGATGCAAAAAGTACATTGGTATTTTCATTCATCGGATATGAAACTGTAGAAATGCCCGTCAAAGGTCAGAAAGTAATCAACGTCGATTTGAAAGAATCTTCCGTAGCCATTGATGAAGTTGTTATTGCCGTACCTTATGTACCGCAAAAAAATCTACTTTCACTGGTTCTGCCAGTGTTATCGACAAGAAAATTGTAGCTGCATCACAGGTTTCAAGTGTATCAAAAGCCTTGCAGGGAACTGTAGCCGGTTTGCAGTCGTTCTCTACCAGTGGACAACCGGGTGAAGATGCCGATATCTATATCCGTGGGGTAGGTTCTGCAAATGCTTCACAAACCCCATTGTATGTAGTCGACGGTGTGCCTTACGATGGCAAACTTTCATCTATTTCTTCACAAGATATTGCTTCTGTTACAGTTTTGAAAGATGCCGCTGCCGCTTCTCTTTATGGTTCTCGTGCAGCAAACGGTGTCATCATGATTACGACCAAACAAGGACAGAATGGTTCAGCCCCAACTATCCAGTTATCGGCTAAGTACGGTTTCTCAAGCCGTGCCGTACGCGATTACGACCAGTTGAGCACAGATGATTATTTCATGTTGCAATGGGAAGCATTGCGTAACAGCTACATCGACAACGGTTCAGATCCTGTTACTGCTGCTCAGAACGCCTCAGCTATCGTAGCTACCACCCAAACAGGCGGTCTGGGTATCAATCCTTATGGTACAAGTTATCCACAACCGGTAGGAACGGATGGAAAAATTGTAGCCGGTGCCACTCCGTTATGGAACGACAGCTGGGAAGATGCCTTGTCGCAGAATGCGCACTACGCTGATTTAAACGCAAGCGTATCAGGAGGTAGTGAAAAGACTAAATATTATTTTTCACTAGGCTACCTGGACGATCAGGGTGCTTATATCTGTTCCGGATTCAAACGTTACAACCTGCGTTCGAACATTACTACCGACTTACGTAAATGGTTGCAGGTAGGGCTGAATGTATCTGCAACCCATTCTATCCAGAACTATCCGAAACAGAATGATACTGCCATCGGCAATATCGTACTGGCTGCACGCGATATTCCTTCTTTCTATCCGGTTTACGAACGCGATATGACAACCGGTGAATATATTCTGGATGAAAACGGGAACCGTGTTTACGATTATGGAACCTACCGTAAAGGTTCGTACAACGGCTACAACTTCGCACAGTCTATGTTGTACGATAAAAAGGAGTACAAACGCGATGCAGCTTCTATCCGTGGTTATTTACAGATTACTCCGTTCGAAGGTTTGAGCTACAAAATGTCGCTGAACATCGACTACGACAGTATGTTTACCCATAACTACAGTAACCCGACTTACGGCAAGAAGCCGCTGACAGGTAGTGTAGAAAAGGGTAACGACCGTACTACTGGTATGACGTACAACAACGTCATCAACTGGAATCATACGTTCAAGGAGGATCACGATGTCCGATTGATGGCTGGTCAGGAGTATTACGAATACAATACTTCCAATTTCTCCGGTTCAAGAACCGGTGTCATCACCGATGGCTATTATGAACCGGATGTAGCTTCTACATTGAGCAGCTTTGGCGGAAACAGCGACCAGTACAAACTGTTGAGTTTCTTCGGAAGCGCTGAGTATTCATATCAGAGCAGATATTTCGTATCGGCTTCGGTACGTACCGACGGTTCTTCACGCTTCCATCCGGATAACCGATGGGGTACCTTCTGGTCTTTCGGTGGTTCATGGAAGATTTCACGTGAAAAGTTTCTGGAAGCAGCAAGCAATAACTGGCTGAGCAACCTGACACTCCGTGCCAGCTATGGTGCACAAGGTAATGACAATGTAGGTTACTACGCTTATAAGGCACTTTATACTATCGGTAGTTCACTGGGTGAATCTACCCTGCATGCTTCACGTCTGGAAACACCGGATTTGAGCTGGGAAACAAACCTGAACTTGAACGTAGGTCTGGACTTCGGATTCTGGAGTAACCGACTGAACGGTACGATTGAATTCTTCCAGCGTTCTTCTAAAGATTTGCTGTTTGCCCGCGATCTGGTGCCGTCGGGAGGATTCGCAAGCATCGATGCCAATATCGGTAAGCTGAAAAACTACGGTTGGGAATTTACCATCAGCGGTACTCCAGTCATGACAAAAGACTGGACTTGGAAGCTGAGTGTAAATGCCACTACTTATAAAAACAAAATTGTTGAACTGCCGACCGAAGTTATGTGGCAGAGTTCTAAGAAATGGGTGAAAGGTGGTTCGCTGTACGACTTCTGGTTGTATGAATGGGCGGGTGTAAATCCGGAGAACGGTAAGCCGCAGTGGTATTACACCGCCAAGGATGGCAGCCGCCAGATTACAGAAGATTATTCAAGCCTGACACCGAACGATAAGGTAAAAGTAGGCAGCTCACTTCCTACACTGAGCGGTGGTTTCCAGTCAGACCTTACCTGGAAGAACCTGTCGCTGTCCATGTTGTTCTCTTATGCTATCGGCGGTAAGCTGTACAACAACGATAAGATACAGATGATGAGCGTTAAGGGTGGAAACGGTAGCTCGATGAGCGAAGACATGCTGAATCGCTGGACTCCGGAAAATCGATACACAGACATTCCACGTCTGTCGTACGACCAGACTAGTTACTTCACCAGCAGCTCAAGCCGCTGGCTGGTAAACCGTTCATTCTTGCGTTTGAAAACGGTTACATTAAGCTATACCTTACCTCAGAGATGGATACACTTTGCCACACTGAAAGATGCCAACATCTTTGTTCAAGGCGAAAACCTGTTGACATTCAGTCACCAGCAAGGTCTTGATCCTGAACAGCCTATCAGCGGTGTCGTATCATATCGCTATCCGGCTATGAAGACTTTCTCATTCGGTATTAATGTAACTCTTTAAAAAATTTGACAAAAGATGAAATTCAATTATAAAAATATATGCCTTACCGCACTGGCTGCCTGCACCGTTACAGCCTGCGACCTCGATACAGCTCCTACAACTTCACTTGAAGCAAATGCTGTATTCAAAAATCTGGAAAATGCCGACCGTGTAATCAGAGGAGCCTGGAACTATATCTTTAATTCCGGTTCTACCTATGCTTCCATCGGCTACGGAGCCATCATGATAAACGATGATTTTGCCGGCTCCGATGTAGTAAGAACTACCAGTTACGGTTATTCTTCCAGCTATAAACTGACCAACGGCTACGGACGCGGAGAAATAAACGACGTAATGTGGGACATGGTGTACGATCCAATCAATAACTGCAATGCCGTTCTCAAGAACATCGACGGTATTTCGGGAGATCAGGAAGAAAAGAACCGCATCAAAGGACAGGCTTATGCTACCCGTGGTTTCCTGTATATGCTGTTGGCAAGCCACTATTCTTTTGCCATCGATAAGGAGCCGAATGCAGTATGCGTGCCTATCTATACAGAACCAACTGACTACAATACAGCAACCACCGGAAAGCCTGCTGCAAGTGTATCGGAGGTATACGAACAAGCTTTGAACGATTTGAAATGGGGATATGACCTGATTCCGGCAGACTATAACCGAGGCTCAAATGCAACGGATCAATACAAGATCGACCATATCGTCGTAACCGGTCTAAGAGCACGCGCCAGCTTATATGCCCGCAAGTGGGAAGATGCTTACAAGTATGCAGACGAGGCTATGAAGTTGAAGAACAACTACCTGATGAGTGAAGCAGAATACAAGTCAGGTTTCAACAATGCCCTGAATAAAGAATGGATGTGGGGCTATTCTTGTACACAGGATGACAACCTTCCCGCCTACAACTTCCATTATAAAGATACCTCAACTCCGGGTAGTGGCTATACCAACTTCAATGCAGACCCTCACTTTAAGGAGCTGTTCGATAAGAACGACTACCGTAGAGATCTGTTCAAATGGGGGTTGAATGCAGGTTACGGTGAATGTGCCATGTTGAATTATAAGTTCCTGTTTGCCGATATCAACAACATGCTGGGAGATGTCATTATGATGCGTGTGGCAGAAATGTACCTGATTAAGGCAGAAGCTGCTGCACATCTGGCAGGCAAGACAAGCGAAGCTCAGGCCTTGCTGAAGGAATTGCGTGATGTCCGTATGAAAAACGGATTCGAATCGCCTGCCGTTACAGCAACAGGCGACGAACTGTTGAAGGAAATCTGGCTGGAACGCCGTAAAGAATTGTGGGGAGAAGGTTTTTCACTGACAGACCTTATCCGTAACCAGCAATCGGTAGACCGCAAGAAATTCGAGGAGTATGCGATGGCCGACATCACACACGACAGCAAAGGGAAAGAAATCAGAACTCCTAAGCTGGATGAAAACGGCGATGCAATCCTGGCTCCGGCAGATGCGACCGATGAATACAAAGCACAAAACTGTATGCTTATCCGCGGACATTCTACCCTGAAATTCCCCGATGAATCAGACTTCGAAGCGAACAGTAAATATTATCTGTTCCGCATTCCGGAAAAAGAAGAGCTCCAAAACAAGAATCTATACAACGATCATCCTAAATTAGGCTTTTATCGATAAGCCGTAGCTCTATCATATGAAATCCTCCCAAGTGAAAGGTAATACCTTCCGTTTGGGAGGATTTCTTTTATTTATTAATTTTGCAGCGATTTCAACAAGCTGTTTATATCTACTGCAAGCTTTACTTACCTGTTTGCAGTCGAACCCTATAAAATATTACAATGAAAATAAGAAATATAGATTTAGGCGACAAGCCCGTACTGCTCGCTCCTATGGAGGATGTAACCGATCCCGCATTCCGCTTGCTATGCAAAGAGTTCGGAGCCGATATGGTGTATACCGAATTTGTGTCGAGCGATGCCCTGATTCGTTCGGTTGGAAAAACCATGTTAAAACTGAATATCAGCGATGCAGAACGCCCGGTTGCCATTCAGATATATGGAAAAGATACCGATACCATGGTGGAAGCAGCACGTATTGTAGAACAGGCTCATCCAGATATTCTGGACTTGAACTTTGGCTGTCCGGTAAAACGTGTAGCTGGCAAAGGAGCCGGTTCAGGTATGTTGCAGAATGTTCCGAAAATGCTGGAAATAACCAAGGCTGTCGTAGATGCCGTCAAGATTCCGGTAACGGTAAAAACCCGTCTGGGCTGGGATGCCGAACACAAGATCATCGTTGAACTGGCAGAACAGTTGCAGGATTGTGGCATTGAAGCATTGACTATCCATGGTCGTACCCGGGCACAAATGTATACCGGCGAAGCTGACTGGACGCTGATAGGTGAAGTGAAGAACAATCCACGCATGCACATTCCGATTATAGGAAATGGTGATGTCACCACTCCACAACGGGCAAAAGAATGTTTCGACCGCTACGGGGTGGATGCCATCATGATTGGCCGTGCCAGTTTCGGACGTCCGTGGATCTTCAAGGAAGTAAAAAATTTCCTACAAACCGGCGAGGAACTCCCTCCTTTATCGTTTAAATGGAAAATGGATGTACTGCGCCGTGAAGTGCAAGACAGTGTCAATCTGCTCGACGAACACCGGGGTATCCTGCATGTCCGCCGTCATCTGGCAGCATCTCCTTTATTTAAAGGGATTCCCAACTTCAAGGATACCCGTATTGCCATGCTGCGTGCAGAAACACTGGCCGACCTGAACGGCATACTCGACCACATAGAAGAAACGTTCGGAGAATAAGCGTGTTTATCCCATCAGTTTAAAAACTGGTGAGATAAACCATCGTTTGTACATCAGCGTAGCAAGATTATACACAAAGAAAGCTGATACAAAGCCTACAATGGCATCAAGCAGGTAATGCGCCTGAATATAGACCGTAGCACAGCAAAGAAGAATATAGAAAGGGGCCAGCACATAGGCCAGTTTCTTGTTTACACGCCATGCCATTATCATCACAATGGTAGAAATTCCCACATGCGAACTGGGAAAAGCTGCTGTAGGGCGCTCTCCTACTTCCTGAGAAGCTTCTACCAACCGATAGAAAAGTCCATGTTCAAATCCGGGACCCGGAATCAGATAGTCATTCGTATTGAAGTAATCGCCGATAGCGGGGAAAATACAGGCATTCACCTTATCCATACCTATAGCTGGAAAATAGAACTGAGGCCCTGCCACCGGCAACATGATATAAACAAAATAATAGATGAAAAATGAAGTGACCAGTACGAAACAAATCTTTTCAAACCACTCAAAACGCTTCAGGAAATAATAGACCACCACAACCAGTATCATGGGATAATAAAAGAAATATCCCATATTGAAAGGCTCACTGAACCACATGGACGGACAATGTTTGCTGAATTCTACCGCCGGTTGACAACCGAACAATATCTGTTCGGCGTGAGCAAACACGTAATCCAGATTGGGGAACAAACGGTTAAATTCGAATGTATCGGGATACCAGTAAGCAAGCAGACTCATCTGTACAGCCATACGTATAAAGGCTGTCAGACGACACGGAAAAGCTTGATACAGAAATATCAGGACAAACGTCAGAATAACAATACCCAGACGCTCCAGCAACATCATGCCGGGATGGTCCATACGGGGAAACAGCAATAATATCAGCAAGGATGTCAAAGCGTTATATATCAAACTGATTGTTTCTACAGCAAACAGCCCCCTTCCACTTTCTACGCGTTCAAATAGTTTTATAGCCATTTCTCCTTCTTATACCATGCAATAATCTCTTTTACACCTCTCTCCAACGGGTATTCTGCCCGATAGCCTAGTTCTTTTTCCAGTGGGGCAATATCACATTGCCAGTTGCGCTGCTTCATGATTTTATATTTATCCAAATTTAAGGTACTCGATTTGTGGAACAAGCGGGCGACGTTTTCCGCAACAAACGATATTACCTTCAGTAAAGCCAGGGGACACGTAAAGCGTATCAGCCAGGGGTTTCCCAATTCCTTGCGGATCAAATCGGAAAACGTACGACTGCTATAGACATGTCCGTCACTTACAAAATAAGCCCGCCGTACAACTTGTTTTTCAATGGCAAGATATACGGCCTGAACCAAGTCCTTCACATAGACAAATGTAATATCTTGACGACGGAATCCCGCAGCAAAATCCACATGCCGTGCAATGGATTCTGCCATCAGAAAGTAATCTCGTTCACGGGGACCATAGACTCCGGTCGGGCGGAAAATGACATAAGGAAAGTCTTTCATGGTGTGTAAATACTCTTCCGAATGTAACTTACTTATTCCATAGGCAGTATTTGGTCGCGGAACATCCTGTTCACAAATAGGAGAATAATCTTTTTCCCGAATCGGTCCGAACACACTTAGCGAGCTGATATAAACAAACTGCTTGGGAACCATTTTCAGACGCATCAGTGTTTCAATAAAATGACGGGTAGCCCAATAGTTGCCGATTTCAAAATCGGCCTTGTCCAGACATTTGGTCACTCCTGCACAATGAATGATATAATCCCATCCACCATGCTCCAGCTTATGTTTCTTCAATTGTTCTTCCAAACGGTCTGAATCGGTAAAGTCCAGTTCAGCAAAACGAATACGAGTATCCTGCAAATATCGTCGGCTACTGCTCTTGCGCACGCCCGCCCATACTTGCATGTCACGCTCCAATCCTGCTTCCACCAGAAAACTTCCGATAAAGCCGCTAGCTCCGGTTACCAATACTTTTTTCTCCATGCGACAAAGATAATAGTTTCTCATCTTTCTACCTTAAAATATAGTGAGTTATTGATTCTTTATTCCATTTATTTTGCTTACTTTGTAAAAGAAACCTCTGCTTGATATGCGTACGAAATATCGTCCGAAAGATGGCAGTAAATAAAATATTACGATTATGGCTAAGAAAAAGAAAGAAAAAAAAGGCGGAAAACGCATGAAGAAGAAAGAACTGGCAGAATTGCTGGTTAATTATTTCCGCATCAAGCCAATGGAGAGCTTCAGCCTGAAGCAGTTATTTACAGGATTAAACCTGACTACACATCCATTGAAAATGCTTTGTGCCGACATCGTTCAGGAAATGGTAGAAGATAATTTTTTGATAGAGACAGAGAAAGGACATTATAAACTGAATGATAAGGGGCAGATCATGACAGGTACTTTCCTGCGCAAAAGCAACGGAAAGAACTCGTTTATCCCCGATGATGGCGGTGAACCTATCTTCATTGCTGAACGCAACTCGGCACATGCCATGAATAATGACAAGGTGAAAATTGCACTGTGTGCCAAACGTCGGCGCCATGAAGTGGAAGGTCAGGTCATTGAAATACTGGAACATGCCAATGCAAACTTTGTGGGTACACTGAAAGTAAGCAAGAACTATGCTTTCCTGCTAACGGAAACCAGTACACTGGCAAACGATATTTTCATCCCGAAGGAAAAGCTGAAAGGTGGCAAGGACGGTGACAAGGCAGTGGTCCGCATTACGGAATGGCCGGAAGAAGCTAAAAATCCATTCGGTGAAGTCATCGATATCTTGGGTAAGGCAGGTGAGAATACAACCGAAATGCATGCCATTCTTGCCGAATATGGCTTACCATATACTTACCCTCAATCGGTAGAAGCCGCCGCCGATAAGATCTCAGCTGAAATCACTCCCGAAGATTACGCAGAACGTGAGGATTTCCGTGATGTCGTGACTTTCACTATCGACCCGAAAGATGCCAAGGACTTCGACGATGCGCTTTCTATCCGCCAGCTTAAACCGGGACTTTGGGAAGTAGGCGTACACATTGCCGATGTTTCACATTATGTGAAAGAGGGTAGCATTATCGACAAGGAGGCTGTAAAACGGGCAACGTCTGTTTACTTGGTAGACCGTACCATCCCGATGTTACCCGAACGTCTGTGTAACTTCATCTGCTCGCTCCGTCCCGACGAAGAGAAACTGGCTTACTCTGTTATCTTCGATATGAACGAAAAGGCTGAAGTAAAAGACTATCGGATTCGTCATACCGTCATAAAGTCGAATCGCCGCTTTACTTACGAAGAAGCACAAAACATTATCGAAACGGGAGAAGGCGATTATAAAGAAGAAATTCTGGAACTGAATCGTCTGGCCCAAATTTTACGGGATAAACGAATGGCTGCCGGTTCTATCAACTTCGACCGCTGTGAAGTGAAGTTCGAGATTGATGAAAAAGGCAAGCCGCTGAGCGTATACTTCAAGGTTTCCAAAGAAGCAAATAAGTTGATTGAGGAATTCATGCTGTTAGCAAACCGTACGGTTGCCGAACACATCGGAAAAGTTCCCAAGAACAAGAAACCGAAAGTATTCCCTTACCGTATACACGACTTGCCCGATCCGGATAAGCTGGACAACTTGAGTCAGTTCATCGCCCGATTTGGCTATAAGATACGTACTGGAGGCAGTAAAACGGACGTTTCAAAGTCTATCAACCGTCTGTTGAGCGATATTGAAGGTAAGAAAGAACAGAACCTGATTGAAACCGTTTCATTGCGTGCCATGCAGAAGGCAAGATATTCTATTTATAATATCGGGCATTATGGATTGGCATTCGATTACTATACGCATTTTACTTCTCCAATTCGCCGTTATCCGGACTTGATGGTACACCGCTTGCTTACACGCTATCTTGCCGGAGGTCGCAGTGCTCAGGCCGACAAGTATGAAGAACTGTGCGAACATAGTTCTGCTATGGAACAAACGGCTGCCAGTGCCGAACGTGCTTCCGTGAAGTACAAACAAGTAGAATTTATGAGTGAACGTATCGGCAATGTATACGACGGTGTTATCTCTGGAGTTACCGAATGGGGACTTTATGTGGAAATCAACGAAAACAAATGTGAAGGTATGGTTTCCATGCGCGACTTAGGCAATGATTATTATGAATTCGACGAAAAGAACTATTGCTTGATTGGTCGCCGCCATCATCGTAAGTTCAGCCTGGGTGACCCTGTTAAAATCAAAGTGGCACGGGCTAATCTGGAAAAGAAGCAACTGGATTTCGTTCTTGCTGATGAATAAGCAGTACTTTAAAGACCTTCATCCGTTGGATATAAAAAGAGGCTGCATCAAAATGAAAAGCTGAGATAGGTTTACTTATAATCTATCAGTTACAACATAAAAATCTCCTACTTTAGTCTTTGTTTTCTTCAATTACAGGACTAAAAGTAGGAGATTTTTTACTTCTAAGTTTCAATCTATAAGATTTTTACTTTTGCAATTCTATTTTGAGACGGCCTCTTTTTATTTTTCTTTGCAAACTACCACATTCTCGCACTGGCGTTTATTTCTTCAGCAAACGTTTGCTCAGGAAACGAACCGGATACCAGACCGACAAGAAACCGACCAGCAGTACGGTTACAAATACTATTATAACATCCGAAGCATGAACGCTTACCGGATAAGCATCGACCACAAAGCTCCCCGAATCGCCTAATGAAATCAGGCCATATTCCTGTTGAAGCCAGCATAGCAGCAATCCAAATATCACGCCCGCCAAAGCTCCAAAAAGAGAAATCATACGACCCTCGAACAAGAATATACGTACAATCTGCCTGTCACTGGCCCCCAGATTACGCAAGGTCACCACATCATCACGCTTGTCGATAATCAACATAGAGAGTGACCCGATGACATTGAAGCAGGCAATCATCAGAATGAAAGTAAGGAACAAATACGATATCAGCTTTTCTATTTCCATGATACGGAACGTATCAGCTTGCTGTTCATAACGGTCCTGTACACGAAAGTCGTCACCCAGCAACGTTTGTATGTGTTTCTTTACGGCATCTGTATCAGCTCCGTCCTTCAACTTCAGATTAATCGCACTCACCTCCGTAGTATATTGAAACAGTTTACGGGCAAAATTCATGGAAGTAAGTATATAAGAGGCATCGTATTTCTCCTGATTTACAGCAAAGACCAGACCCGATGAAAACAAATTGCCGGTCACAAACCCAGTGGAAGGATTCGCCATATTCACCTTCGCACCTCGGCGAGGAGCATATATTTCCAGCGGATCGAGGAAACGGATACCCGACCCCAAAGTAGAAAGCAGCTGGATGCCGGGAATTGCATAGTCTACTACCTCGTCATGAAGTAGCAAATCTCCCCTTCCGAAAAGTATGCTGTCTATAGGGGTAAGCTGGTCAAAATTATCTTCTACCCCTTTTATCACCGCCATTGCCTGTCTACCCTGATACTGAACCATCACGTTGTCTTCCAATGATTCAGAATAGACTGCTACTTCCGGCAACTTTTTCAACTGAAGTACTCTCTTATCCTGTCCGTCAAATACTTTACCACGGACTGCCGTAATTTTCAGTTGCGGATCGAATGCCGTAAAAAACGTCTCTACCAAGTCCTGAAAACCATTGAACACAGAAAGAGTACACACCAATGCCAGCGTAGCAAGTGCCACTCCACAAACAGAAATGGTTGAGATCACATTTATGGCATTATGTGATTTTTTAGAGAACAAGTATCTTCGGGCTATATAAAAGGGGAAATTCATGGCATATTAATTTTTCACCACAGGCTATATCCTCATCTTTTTTAAAGACAAGCAAATACAACCTGTGGTGAACAACAAGAATTATTTTTTCAGCAATTCATCAATATGAGCTGCATAATCCAGTGAATCGTCGACAAAGAACTTCAGTTCCGGAATGATACGCAACTGGTGACGTACCCGGTTACCCAGTTCAAAACGAATGGATTTCATGTTATCATTGATGTTTTTTACAATTTCCTGACTGCGTTCCGAGGGGAATACACTAAGATATACACGCGCATAGCTCATATCAGGACTGATACGTACTACGCTGACCGAAACCAGTACTCCGTGCATCGCCTTAGTCTGTAACAGGAATATATCGCTCAGCTCTTTTTGAATAAGCCGGGCAATCTTATTTTGTCTGGTTGTTTCCATATCAATTATTACTTTTTACGTATAATGGTCAGCCCGTCGCGCAAAGGCAAGATCACTTTCTCCACACGTGTATCGGCCGCCACCAAATCATTAAACTTCTTAATTCCGATAGTCTGCGTGTCTGTGTGATGTGGTTCAGCCTCTAGCACGTGACCATCCCATAAAGTATTGTCGGCAATAATATAACCACCGGAGTTCATCTTTTTCAGAATCATCTCATAATACTCCACATAGAAACGCTTGTTACCGTCTACAAAAGCAAGGTCGAAAACCACATCCATGTCAGGCACTATTTTCAGCGCATCACCGATATAAAATTGAATTTTATCAGCATACGGAGAGTTCTCCAGCCATGGACGAGTAAAATCTTCCTGCTCGTCGTTTATCTCGAAAGTATGGAGCATAGCCCCTTCTTCCAGTCCTTCTGCCAGACAGAGTGCGGAATATCCGCTGTAAGTACCTATCTCAAGCACTTGTTTCGGACGAATCATCTGAACAAACATTTTCAGCATACGTCCTTGCAGGTGTCCGGAAGCCATACGGGGACGCAGAAGTTTTACATGCGTCGCCCGGTACAATGCTTTCAGATAATCTCCTTCTTCATCTATATGCTGAAGTATATACTCATCAAGAGCGTCCGTTTCTTTCATACATTATTAATTATAAGTAACGGTTACGGTTAGGTAATACATAAACATCTTCACTATCCAGTACATCACCCACCTGGTTGATTTCAAGGAATGAAGTATGAGTACCTTTCTTACCGCCACTCAAGTAAGCTACCATGTCTTTATTTGAAAGAACTCCATCGGCAAGCAATTTGCGCAATGCTGTAAAATAGTATTCCTGACCACTTGCTTTTTCAGGCATGTAAATAGCTTCTACACCATAAGACAACGCAAGGTGACGCATGGTCTTTTCTTTATAGCAGATAGCCAATACCGGATATTTACCACGGAAGGCAGCCAGGTTACGGGCAGTCAGACCGCTGAAACAATCGGTAATGATAGCACGAATCGGCATCAACGTAGTCGCACGTACAGCTTGTTTAGCCAAGAAAGCAGTGACATCGGTATTTTCCGGAGTCAAAGGAATCTGGATATCGTTTTCCTCCATCTTGTCCTTTTCTGCCTGAGCTGCAATCTTCGCCATGGTCTTAACGGCTTCTACCGGATATTTTCCGTATGCTGTTTCACCACTCAGCATCAACGCATCTGTACGGTAATAAATAGCATTGGCAATATCGGTAACTTCGGCACGAGTAGGACGCGGATTGTTAATCATCGTATGCAGCATCTGGGTAGCAACAATAACCGGTTTCTTTGCCAGAATACATTTCTTGATAAGCTTACGCTGAATACCCGGAATACGTTCCTGCGGCACCTCGATACCCAGGTCACCACGAGCAACCATTACGCCATCGGCTACTTCAAGTATTTCATCAATATTGTCTACACCCTCCTGATTTTCGATCTTTGCGATAATCTTAATATCACTCTTGTGTGCATCCAGAATTTCACGAATATCAAGCACATCCTGTTTGTTACGTACGAATGAATGTGCAATGAAATCAATATCTTTTTCGATGGCATACAGAATATTGTTACGGTCCTTTTCTGTCAAAGAAGGAAGATTGATACGTACACCTGGAACGTTTACACTCTTGCGGCTTCCCAGTGTAGCATCATTACAAACCTCACAGAACAATGTATCATCATTCTTTTCTACAACCTTCAGCTCCAGCTCACCGTCGTCTATCAAAACGTCTGCACCTACCGACAAGTCATGAACAAATCCCGGATAAGTTACAGCAATGCATTCACGGGTAGTTTCTTGTGCCGGATTGCCGACAATACGTACTTTATCTCCAGTCTTGAAGTCAATAGGACCTTCTGCACTGGCAGTGGTACGCACTTCCGGACCTTTTGTATCCATCAGGATAGCGATACGGTTTGAAACCTCACGCACGTTACTGATTAATTTTTCAAATCCCTCGCGACTGGCGTGAGCCGTATTCATACGGACAACATTCATACCAGCATTAAAAAGATCTCTGATAAAATCTACTTCACAACGTAAGTCCGAAATGGACGCAACGATTTTTGTTTGTTTGAGCATCATATTTTGTTCTTATTCTAAATGTATTCTAATGTATTATTTCTTCACATGCAAAAGAGCTTCCATCGCCAGCCTGTACGAATCGAGTCCGAAGCCGCAAATCACTCCCATACAAGCGCAAGAGATCATAGATTTATGCCGGAACTCTTCCCGGGTATGTACATTTGATATATGTACTTCAATAACAGGAGTGGTTACTGCACGAATAGCATCCTGCAAGGCTATCGATGTATGTGTATAGGCTCCTGCATTCAGTACGATTCCATCATAAGAGAATCCAATTTCATGGATTTTATTAATCATTTCTCCCTCTATGTTCGATTGATAATAATCTATCTGCACATCGGGATACAGCGCTCTCAGTGTCACCAAATAATCTTCAAAAGAAACGGCACCATAAATAGATGGCTCACGCTTTCCCAACAAATTGATATTGGGACCATTGATTATTTGTATTCTCATACCTATTCAAACTAAAACTTTTAATACCTTTGTTGAAAAATTTGGGACAAAGATACGAAAAAGAAATGAAAACTTATGAGAAAAAAGATAAGATAATAATAAAGTATAAGCAATATCTGAGATTAGAGAAGTCGCTTTCCGACAATACAGTACAAGCTTATCTTACCGATTTGGATAAATTATTCGCTTACCTGACACTGGAGAACATCGATTATGCCAATGTGACGCTACAGGACCTGGAAACTTTTTCTGCCGGCCTACATGACATCGGTATTCATCCTCGCTCTCAAGCACGTATCTTATCAGGAATACGCTCGTTCTATCATTTCCTTGTACTCGAAGACTATATCCGGCAAGACCCGGCCGAACTGCTGGAATCACCCCAAATAGGAAAACATTTGCCCGACGTACTGAGCGTAGAAGAGATAGATGCTTTAATCGGAAGTATTGACCGAAGCACACGGGAAGGACAACGCAACTGTGCCATTCTGGAAACCCTATACAGTTGCGGACTTCGAGTTTCAGAACTCTGCAACTTAAAAATATCCGACCTATACCTCAACGAAGGCTTCATAAAAGTAGAAGGAAAAGGGAGCAAGCAACGTCTTGTCCCTATATCTCCACGAGCTATCAATGAGATCAGGAACTATTTAACAGAACGAGAATCGAGACTGATAAAGCCTGAGTATGAAGACTATGTATTTATCAGCCGTTTCGGGAAAAACATCTCCCGAATCATGGTCTTTCACATCATCAAGGAACTTGCCGAACAAATCGGTCTGAAGAAAAAAATAAGTCCTCACACCTTCCGTCATTCCTTTGCCACGCACCTGTTGGAAGGCGGTGCAAACCTGCGGGCCATACAGTGTATGCTAGGACATGAAAGTATCGGAACAACTGAAATTTATACCCACATAGACAAGACCAGATTACGACAAGAAATCATTGAGCACCACCCCAGAAATATCAAACGGCAAGCACCAGAGAAGAAAAACACCGAATTTTAATCTTTTTTTTAATATCTCTTAAAAAAAAGAAGGTCAAAACGTCCACACCTAATAGAGTTTTTCTTATCTTTGCCCCCAAAAGAGGATAAAAAACGACTAGATTATAATTTTTATAACAAACCTAATATTAAAAAATCATGATTAAGAAGTTGTATTTGCCCTTAGTGGCATTGTTAGTCCTTGCTTTCTCTTCATGTAGCAAGATGGGCGAATTGTCCGCTGATTACTTCACAACAAATCCTGAAGTGTTAGAGGCAGTTGGAGGTAAGGTTCCTGTTACTATCACGGGTAAATTCCCTGAAAAGTACTTCAAAAAGAACGCTATCGTTGAAGTTACTCCGGTTTTGAGATGGGATGGCGGCGAAGCTAAAGGTCAGCCAGCTACCTTCCAGGGCGAAAAAGTACAAGGCAACGACCAGACTATTTCTTACAAGACTGGTGGTACTTATACAATGAAAGCCTCTTTCGACTATGTTCCTGAAATGGCTAAATCTGAATTGTACCTTGATTTCAAGATCAAGAAAGGTAAAAAAGAATACACTATTCCTTCTGTAAAGATTGCTGATGGTGTTATCGCTACTTCAGAACTTCCTACTGTAAATTCAGCTAACGCAGCTTTGGCTCCGGATGCATTCCAGCGTATCATCAAACAAGCTAAAGAAGCTCAGATCATGTTCTTGATCCAGCAAGCTAACCTTCGCGCAAGCGAATTGAAGTCAGACAGCTTGAAAGCATTCAACAAACAAGTTGTTACTGTAGCTGGTGATACTAAGAACTACAAGCTGAACAATATCGAAATTTCTGCTTACGCTTCTCCTGATGGTGGTGTAAAACTGAATACTACTTTGGCTGAAGATCGTCAGAACAATACTGAAAAGTATTTGAACAAAGAATTGAAGAAAGGTAAGATCGAAACTACTGTAGATGCTAAATACACTGCTCAGGACTGGGAAGGTTTCCAGGAATTGGTTTCTAAATCAAACATCCAGGATAAAGACCTGATCTTGCGTGTTCTTTCTATGTACAACGATCCAGAACAGCGTGAAACTGAAATCAAGAACATTTCTTCAGTTTACAAGACTTTGGCTGACGAAATCCTTCCTCAGTTGCGTCGTGCTCGTTTGACTGCAAACTATGATGTTATCGGTCGTAGCGACGAAGAAATCAACGAAGCATTCGATACAGATGCTAAGGTATTGAGCGTAGAAGAATTGCTGTACGCTGCTACTCTGACAAACGATAAAGCTCGTCAGGAAGCTATCTACAAGAAAACTACTGAACTCTATCCTAACGATTTCCGTGCATACAACAACTTGGGTATGATGGCTTACGCTAACGGTGACTTCACTGCTGCTGAAAACTACTTCAAACAGGCTGCTAGCAAGAATGCTAACGCTCCTGAAGTTAACACTAACCTTGGTTACATCGAAATGGTTAAGGGTAACGTTGCTAACGCTGAAACTTACTTGAGCAAGTCAACTGGTGCTAACACAGCTAACGAAGCTCTGGGTAACTTGTATATCAAACAAGGCCAGTACGACCGCGCTGTACAGGCATTCGGTGACACTAAGACTAACTCAGCTGCTTTGGCTCAGATCCTGGCTAAAGACTACAACAAAGCTAAAAACACTTTGAATGCAGTTCAGAATCCTGATGCTTACACTGACTACCTGATGGCTATCGTTGGTGCAAGAACAAACAATGCAGACTTGGTTAAGACTAGCATGGCTAAGGTTGCTCAGAAAGATGCAACTCTGGCTGCAAAAGCTCAGAACGACCGCGAATTTGCTAAATATGCTAATGAAATCAAATAATTGATTTTATCATATCTTTTGAAAAGCCGGAATACATTCCATTGTATTCCGGCTTTTTTATTACAAATAAAATATGTACTTTCGCAGAAAAGAAAACGGAAACATGAGAAAAATATTATTCTTCCTTATAGCTGTAACCGGCCTGATTTCCTGCAAAAAGAAACCTGAATTTGTCTTGCAGGCAGAACTCCAGGATTACCCTTCCGATGAGATTCTGGTAGTATACGATGATCCTGTTTCCAAACTTGATACAATCGTTCCTAAAAACGGGAAGTTTATTTATACATTTGCACCCGATACTCTGACTTTGTTCCGCCTGGTATCACCGGACAATGGCCAAACAATACCGGTCGTTGCAGATAAGTCATTGCACATGAATCTGACAGGGACTTTCGACAATCCGGTTATTAGTGGTGACGGAGAAAATGGAGAGTACGGCAAATTTTTGGAAAGTATACAAGACATCAAGGACGATCGTACAGCAGTTTCCAAAAAAGCAGAAGAATTTATCACACTTCATCCGCAATCATTTATTTCTGCATATCTTATCAACGACTACTTTGTACAGGTTCCCCAACCTGACATTGAAAAAATCCGTAGCCTGATAGATCCGCTAGGGGGTAGTGTAAAAGACAGCCGTGTATTGGGAGTCGTATTGAAATCAATGCCCGCAAAGGATAAAAACGAACGAGATGAAAAATACCTTGCCTATTTTTCGTGTAAGGACCGAAATGGGAAATATATCACTTGGAGCAGTTCAACAGAAAACAGTTATACCCTCCTGAATTTCTGGGCCAGCTGGGACAAGACAAGTATGGCTATCCGCGACTCTCTAACCGGAATGGTTAAGAAATTACCGGAAGATAAATTCAGGGTGCTCAATATTTCTCTCGATTATGAAAAAAAGAAATGGCTCGATGCCTGTAAAGAAGACAGCAAACAATGGATTGAAGTATGCGATTATAAAGGATGGGGGAATCAAGTTGTAAAACAGAACAATATTGATAAGCTGCCAACCAACATCCTGATAGATCGTAATCGGAAAGTCATTGATAAAGATCTGTATGGAGAAGCCCTTTACACAAAAGTAAAGCAGCTTACTCAAGAAGAGAAGAAATAAAAAACACCCATCTTCATGTTAACCAAATTATTTGGCGCAGCCGTACAAGGTATCGACGCCACCATCGTAACAATCGAAGTCAACAGCTCACGAGGCATCAAATTCTTTCTGGTAGGTCTGCCCGATTCTGCCGTAAAAGAGAGCCATGAACGCATCTTGTCGGCTTTACAGGTAAACGGTTATAAGTTCCCGACCTGTCAGATTGTAGTCAATATGGCACCTGCTGATATCCGGAAGGAAGGATCATCGTACGACCTGCCTCTTGCCATCGGAATACTGGCCGCAACAGGAACAGTTTCATCCGAAAAGCTGAACCGGTATCTCCTCATTGGAGAGCTGGGCTTAGACGGCACTCTACAACCCATCAAAGGAGCACTTCCCATTGCTATCTGTGCCCGCGAGCAAGGACTGGAGGGATTGATTCTTCCCAAACAAAATGCCCGTGAAGCAGCAGTCGTCAACAACCTGAAAGTTTTTGGCGTAGAAAATATCACCGAAGTCATTGAGTTCTTCAACGGCAACCGTACCTTGGAACCCACTCTTGTGAATACCCGTGAAGAATTTTACCGGAGCCAAACCGATTTTCCGTTCGATTTTGCCGATGTAAAGGGACAGGAAAGCGTAAAACGAGCACTCGAAGTCGCCGCAGCCGGAGGTCATAACCTCATCATGATAGGTGCACCCGGAAGTGGCAAATCGATGATGGCTAAATGTCTTCCAAGCATTCTCCCGCCACTGACACTCGCCGAAAGTCTGGAAACGACCAAGATACACTCCGTAGCCGGAAAACTCGGCAAAAACTCCTCACTGATAGCCGTACGTCCATTCCGCAGCCCCCATCATACTATTTCACAAGTAGCCATGGTAGGCGGTGGAAGTACTCCCCAGCCAGGAGAAATCAGCCTGGCACACAATGGTGTACTTTTCCTCGATGAGTTGCCGGAATTCAACCGGAGTGTGCTTGAAGTACTCCGTCAGCCGCTCGAAGACCGACGCATAACCATCTCACGTTCCAAATACACTTTGGAATATCCGGCCAGCTTCACGCTCATAGCATCCATGAATCCCTGCCCTTGCGGATATTATAATCATCCCACACGCCATTGTGTCTGTAGTCCCGGGCAAGTACAACGATACCTGAATAAAATCTCGGGTCCCCTACTCGACCGCATCGATATACAGGTAGAAATTGTACCCGTTCCTTTCGAAAAATTATCCGAACAGGCAAAAGGTGAGCCGAGCTCGGCCATACGCGAACGAGTCATCCGGGCACGGCAGATACAAGCCAAGCGGTTTGCACACGACGCAGGCATCCATTGCAACGCACAAATGTCGTCACGTTTACTGCACCAGTATGCATTACCCGACGAAAAAGGCCTCACATTGCTCCGCAATGCCATGGAACGTTTCCATCTTTCGGCACGTGCCTACGATCGTATTCTGAAAGTTTCAAGAACCATTGCCGACCTGGAAGATTCTGCACAGATACAATCCCATCACCTGGCAGAAGCAATCAGCTACCGTAACTTAGACCGGGAAAACTGGGCAGGATAACGCAGAACATAATAGCAACAAACAAAGACAAATATTACGCATATCCAATTAACTACTTATCAAGCAATATGAAAAATATCAGTAGAAATGCAATTATCGGTTATCCGGCTGGAATCATTACCGGCATCACCTACGGATTGAACCCCTTGTTCGGTGTTCCATTAATGAAAAACGGGGCAGCAATCGAATCAATCCTATTCTTCCGATATGCCATTGCCGTACTATTTTTAGGTTTATTCCTTTTATTAAGCAAACAAAGTTTCAAGATATCCCGAAAAGAGGCTGGTGTGTTACTGGTTCTCGGCCTACTCTATACTTCGAGCAGCATATTCCTGTTTGAAGCATACAACTATATCGCCTCCGGTCTTGCCACCACCATCATATTCCTTTATCCTGTTCTTGTTGCAATCATCATGGTTTTCCTGAAAGTAGTACCTTCCTGGCCTGTCTGGTTATCCATTATTCTCACCTTTGCAGGAGTAGTCATCATGACACAAAGTGATTCCACACACACCATCAACCCAATAGGAGTTATCCTGTCCTTAGGCTCAGCTTTGGTTTATGCCTTGTTTATTGTCATCATCAACCGGAGCAAAACAATCAGTAACATATCGAACAGCCTGCTGACGTTTTATGCCTTAACAGTCGGTACCATTATTTTTCTGGGGAAAATTATAATATCGGATATTGATATAACAGCCGGAATCAATCACAACATGGCCTGGATGAACCTCGTCGGTCTTGCCCTTCTTCCTACCGTGGTTTCCACTGCGACATTGGCAATTGCCACACGAAATATCGGAGCAACCAAAGCTTCTGTGCTGGGGGTCTTCGAACCCATCACAGCCATCCTTATTGGAACCATCGTTTTCGGAGAAGCACTCACAACAAATATCATTGTAGGTATCTTGCTTTCCATAGCTGCCATAACTTTTATGATAGCCAAGACCAAACGATAATACCCTCCTGCAAGTTATTTCAAAACAAAAAAATGGCTTTTTAGCCCTTCACGGCCTTCACCCGCTTCCTCCAGAATAGAGAAAACCACTGGATCAAACAGCAAAGAAAGGCAAAAGAAACCAATCCCGTGAAGGGTGTGAAGGGCTAAAAAGGCTACTAAGACTCTTTATATACGAGCAAATCGCGGCATATTAGCTTCAAAATGCCGGCATATTTTCTGAAAATTTGTACAAAAACAAAAATCTTTTGTACAAAAGATTCAGCAAGCATGCCGGTACTATCGGAACCTATCCTCATCCTATTTGAGATATTCGCTAGGCGGAATACCAAACTGTTGCTTGAAGCTTTTTGAGAAATGAGATAAGGTATTGAAACCTGTCATATCCGCTATTTCCGAAATCGTATACTTGCCTTCTTTCAATAACTCAGCTGCACGGTTCAACTTATACGTCTTAAAGAAAACGCTCGGGTTTTCTCCGGTCAGCCCCTTTACCTTATAATAAAACTTCGTACGCGATATCTTCAGCAACTGGGTCATCCGCGTTATATCCAGTTCCGGATTAGACAATTCGCTTTCCATCAGACGATAAAGATCTGTCATAAATGCATTATCCTGTGGTGACAGTACATTTTCCTCTATCTTATCCGTCTTTGTAGACTGACTTAACAGGCTACGTGTCTTTTCGCGATTATTGAGCAACGATTTAATAAGTGCCAGCAGATAATGCGGTTCGAAGGGCTTCGTAACATACGCATCAGCTCCGACATTCAGTCCTTCCACCTGATTTTCGATAGTCGTCTTTGCCGTAACCAGAATAACCGGAATGTGGCAGAGTTGCAAACTCTCCTTTACTTCCCGACAAAGCCAGTAGCCATCCTTTCCAGGCATCACTACGTCACTCAGAATCAAATCGGGTGCATGTTCGGTAATGGCTTCCAATGCACTTTCCGCATTAAACCGGCAGATTACCTGATAATCGGCATTCAGCAGCATTTCCAGATAGTAAGCAACCTCGGAATCATCATCTACAACCATGATTGTCTTTTTCTCCTTACCGGCCTCTGCAACAGGCTTCACTGGAGGTGTATTATCTTCCAACGGGAAAGCTTCCAACTGGTTAACCTGTTCATGAGCTCGTTCTGCTTCCGAATAAGCAGACTGACTAACCGGTACGGTCAACGTAAATACCACTTTTTTCTCACCTTCCAAATTGGCAGCGACCAGAGTACCATGATGCAATTTAGCCAGGCTACGCGCATAGTAAAGTCCAATACCTGTACCCCAGTTATATACTCTTCCATGCTCATCCGAAATCTGATAGTACCGTTCGAATATCTTCTCCAGTTTGTCTTCCGCAATCTGCCCGGTATTGATTACTTCTATTTTTATAGACTGTGTACCTTCCTCTCCCGATATGACATCGAAATTCACATAAATACGTCCACCTACAGGAGTATACTTCAAGGCATTCGACATCAGATTGGTAAATATCTTGTCAATTTTATCCTCATCGATCCAAGCAATGAAACTGCCTTCCAGTCCACTGGTAGCCAGTGTGATAGATTTATTTTCAGCATTAATCCGGAAAATATCCGTCAATTCTTTCAACAAGACGATAACTTCGGTAGGACGTACCTTCAATTTCAGTGTATCGTTTTCCAGTTTGTTAAAATCAAGCATCTGGTTTACCAGCCTCAGCATCCGGTTTACACTACGCTGCACAATACGCAGCAAGTTCTTGTTATTGCCAGTAATGTCCGGACTACTATATAATAAAGAAACCGGACCTGCAATCATGGTGAGCGGCGTACGGAATTCATGGGATATATTGGCGAAGAAACTCATATTCATCTTATTGATGAATTGTTCCTGCTCTTTTGCCCGTTCGGCAAGCAGTGCCGCCTGTTTTTCTGCACGGATTCGTTTGACATCTCTTATAAAGAATCCCAATATAGCAATTCCAACTATCAGATAACAGCAATAAGCCCACCAGGTAGCCCAGGGAGCAGGGTGCATTATCACCCGGATAGCATTTTCCCCGACAATTGTGCTCTGGTCGTTCCGAGTAATCTTGACCCGGAAAGTATAACTTCCGGCAGGCAAGTTAGCATAATAAGCCTCTTTATTATTATGGGCATCAATCCAGTACCGGTCGAACCCGTCCAGTTTATAATAATAGTGCATACGCTCGCTCTCACTATAATCGAGTGCCGCAAACGAGATGCTGAAGCCATTCTGGTCGTACTTCAAATTAATATCCGGATTATACGACAAATGGCGGTCGATGCATGCACCCTTTCCGGGACGGACCAGCACATTATGTATTTTTATATCTTCAAAAAGTAACGGAATATGGTGTCTGACCCGCATGTCGGTTGGCTGGAAAATAGTCAGTCCGTGAGTTCCTCCGAACACAAGCGTACCATCATCCAACTGACACGAAGCTCTGTCGTAGAACTGATTGCCACCCAATCCGTCGGCTTCATAATAATTTACCAGCTTACCCGTCTGAGGCATATACTTGCTCAGTCCGTACAATGTACTTATCCACAGATTTCCCTGCTTGTCTTCCTCTATACTGGAAATATCTGTACAAGCTGTTCCCGGCAAGGAAGTTACCTTTCCCGACTCCGGAGAATAACACATCAATCCGTTACTTACCATTCCAATCCATATATGCCCATAGCTATCTTTATATAAATCGGTCGGAATAAAGACAGAACGGCGTATGCAACGCTCAAAATCCTGCTTGTTCATATTAAATCCATATTGCTTTCCATCGGAAGAAAGCAATTCCAAAGGTTCGTTGAATGCAGCAACCAACATATTTCCGTCGCCCACAGGTAAAAGTCCCGGAATAAAAGTATAACCATTAAAAACAGGTAAGGTATGAAAACTCTTATCTCCTTTAGGCAATATACATAAAAAACGACTGGCAGAGCCTACCCATATCGTTTGCTTTTCATCTTCTACGATAGACATGGGCATAACAACCGGATAACGTTCGTTTACCCGAAAATCTCCATTTTCATAGCTACACCTTAGGACCTCTCCGGAAGTTGTTGTCATCCAGACGGTTTCATCTACCTTACTCACATACACCTGATTGATATAGGCCGTACTTTCTTCATTTCCATGAAAAAGTTCATGATGCTCGATTCTTTCCAGCCGCTGGTCGGCAAACTGATAGACATATATTCCGTCCATCAAAGTAGCAATCCATAGATTCCGTTTTTTATCAGCAGACAGCGAGATAACCGATTTATCTTTAAAAAAGGAACTAAGATAACTATTATTATTGAACAGCTTCTTATAACGATAATGTACAACATATCCCTGATCGACTGAACCAATCCATAAATTTCCCTGTGAATCGCTAAACATACGGCTGATCTTAAAATTCGGCACTTCAAAAGGGAAACCGTTTTCTCCTTGATGAATGACAGTCTTTGTAGTCCGGTCGTAATAAAAAATACCTTTTCTCTGTGTACAGAGCAAGACACCATTTTCGTAAGGGTAGACATAATCGACAGGCACATGAGATAAAACCGGATGTGAAGCGATTGCCGCAGGTAAAGCCACATACTTACGTTGCTTCACATCGAATACAGATAAAGACTGGTTTCCCGCTATCCATAGTTCCCCATTTTTAAACAAATAGGCGCTATGACAAAACTCATCGCATGCCGTCGAAAATGTTCTCCGGTAATCAGACAACGAATAACACCGTAACTCCTTGGAAGTGATTACCCAGCAATTATCTTGCGCATCCAGAAAACTGTTGAAGACATACGAAGTATCAAAATCATAAACGACAGGATCAAAACGCTCCTCCAGTGAATCATACAGGCATATATTACTCATCGTCGTCAACAGAATCTTTCCCTTGGAAGACTCTGAGATACGAATGCCATTCTTGTTTCCTCCACTCAAACGAATATTCTTGAAGTTATCTTCATCGGTATACAGACAGATTCCGTTCACTGTCGATATCCACAAACGTTTTTTTGAATCCAGAAAGATATCTTGAATATGATTGTCGGGAATATCAAGAGAATCGTCCGTACAAAAGTATTGATGATACTCGTTAACACTAAATTTATTCAATCCGCGAAAAGTGCCAATCCAGACATGGCCTTTTTCATCTTCACCGAATGCCGTAATCTGCTGGTTGGATATATCATTCGTAACAAGGGGACTTTGCCTTTCCGTATCTGTAAGCAAGTTCTTCTCTGTTTTACCGCAAGAAAGCAATAAAAAAAGGAAAGACAGAAAACTTAATATTCTCATTTTAAGTACTATTAGTTAACAAATTTACAGATACAAATATAACAAAAAAACGAGGCGGAAAATATCTGCAAAGCAGTTTTTGAACATTTAGATAAACATTTAAACAAATAAAACAAGGCCACTGAACGTAAAAACAAACTTTAAAAATAAATAAAATAATTGTAGAGAAAAGAACATCGTAATATTGCAAACGGAAAACCTAAAACAATAAACCTATGATAAAGCACAAATTACCTACCTTCATTTTCATGGCAGTGCTCGGACTCTATGCCGGCAATATACATGCTGCCAACAAATACAATGAACCTTGTGATGAAATCACCGCATCGTCGGATATTGCCGTCACATCAACCCAATACGGGAAAGTGGCCGGTTATCTTGAAAACAATATCTTTACCTTTAAAGGTATTCCCTACGCTAAAGCAGAACGGTTCATGCCACCCGTAGCCCCCGACCAATGGGACGGCATCCGTAGTTCACGAGCTTACGGACCTACCTGTCCGCAGACAGAACGTATGGGATGGCAGTCGGATGAACAAGCATTCGCTTTCAACTGGGACGACGGTTTTCCTGGAGAAGACTGCCTACGCGTAAATATCTGGACTCAAGGATTAAAAGATGGCAAAAAACGTCCTGTCATGGTATGGCTTCACGGCGGAGGTTATGCAGCTGGTTCGGGACAGGAATTACCTTCCTACGATGGAGCAGCTTTATCCAAAAAGGGTGATGTCGTAGTAGTCACCTTAAACCACAGATTAAACGTACTTGGTTTTCTCGATTTATCAGCTTACGGAGGTAAGTATGCCCAAAGTGTAAACGTAGGTTTGCTGGATCTGGTAGCTGCACTTCGCTGGGTAAACGAAAATATTGAAAACTTTGGAGGTGACCCATCAAATGTCACCATATTCGGACAGTCAGGTGGCGGAGGAAAAGTATCTACACTACTCGCTACTCCCTCTGCAAAAGGTCTTTTCCAAAAAGCCATCGTACAAAGTGGTTCCATGCAGCGGACAATGGAAAGCAAATACTCTCAAAGGATAGCTGCGGCTACATTAGAAGAACTGAGTATCAAAGCTGAAGAGATTGATAAACTTCAGACCATACCTTATAAAACATTACTGGCTGCAGGCGAAAAAGCAATAGCCAATGTCCGCAAAGAAGCCGAAAAAGAAGGCATCCATTCTTTTATATTCGGATGGGGACCTACCGTTGACGGAAACATCCTCCCCCAACAGCCCGAAAAGCAAGCCGAATTATCAAAAGATATTCCAATGATGATCGGTACAACCTTACATGAGTTCTGTATCAGTACATATGTTCCCGAACTGAGAAATGCAACTCTTGATCAGGCAAAAGAAATGCTGAAAGCTAAATATGGAGAGAAGACCGATAACTATATCGAAATATTCAAAAAAGTATATCCGGCTGCGACTCCTCAAGACATGATCGATTTTGACGTAACATTCCGTCCAGCAGCAATCGAACAAGGAAACTGGAAAGCTGCCCAGCACGCCGCTCCTGTTTACATGTATCAGTTTGCATGGGAATCACCCGTAATGGATGGAATTCTCCGTTCTACTCATTGCATGGAAATAGCTTTTGTTTTCGACAACATCGCTCGATGCGCCTCAATGACAGGTGGAGGTAAAGATGCACAAGCACTGGCAGACAAAATGAGCAGTGCATGGATACAGTTTGCACGTACAGGAAATCCTAATGTAGAAGGTCTTCCAACATGGGAACCGTATACAGTAGAGAAAGGTGCAACAATGATTTTCAACAACCAAAGCGAGATCAAATACAATCAAGACAAAGAACTGATGCAGTTCATTTCAAAATTTCCAATGAGAGGATTCTAATTACTAACCCTAATTGTTAACTATATGGAAAAGACAAATGACAAACAATGGACCAGAGCGATTGCCTTTATTGTTCTGGTTATGTGGATGGGACTATCATCTGCATTGGCGCAAAGTATTACCGTAAAAGGTCAGGTTCTGGATGCAAAGAGCAAAGAACCTTTAATCGGTGTAAGTGTGCTTGAAAAAGGTACGACCAACGGTACAATTACTGACTTCGACGGGAATTATGTATTGAATGTTCCTAAAGGACATGTTCTTGTATTCTCTTATGTAGGTTATACAACTCAGGAGCTTCCTGTAAACCAGTCTTCACTGAATGTTACTTTGAAAGAAGATACACAGACGCTAAATGAAGTTGTGGTTGTAGGATATGGTGTACAGAAAAAAAGTTCAGTCACCGGTTCTATCTCGCAAGTAAAAGCAGAAGATATGGAAAACCGTTCCGTTACTACGGTACAGTCGGCACTGCAAGGTAAGACTTCCGGCGTACAGGTAATTTCTTCCTCTGCTGCTCCGGGGGAAGCACCGACCATCCGTGTACGTGGTTTTTCTTCAAATGTGGCTTCAGACCCTCTTTATGTAGTAGACGGTGTACGTCTTTCTGACATTTCCGGTATCGACCCGAATGATATTGCCTCTATCGAAGTATTGAAGGACGCAGCTTCAGCTGCTATCTATGGTGCAGAAGCTGGTAACGGTGTTATTCTGATTAGTACCAAAAAGGGCAAAACCGGACAAGGAAAAGTCGTTTACGACTTCCAGTACTCCATTCAGTCACTTGGCAAAATGCCGAAGCTGATGAATGCAGAGGAATATGCTACATACATGGTAGAAGGTGACGTATTCGAACAGTCAAAGATTAACAACGACTGGGATGGTGTTACAGATACCAACTGGGCTGATGTAGTATTTGGCAAAGGCCAGATGCAAAAGCATAACGTGTCATTCTCTAATGGAAATGAAAAAGGGAACTATTATCTTTCTTTATCATATCTGGACAACAATGGTATTGTCAGAGGAGATGCAGACTTCTACAAACGTCTGACAGGTTCTGTCAACGCAGATTATCAGATTAAAGACTGGTTAAAAGTAGGAACAACCAACCAGATTGAAAAATACAATTACCGCAAACTGTCGGGCAATAATGCGTATGGTAGCTTCTTCCAGGCTGTCATGGAGCTCGACCCGCTAACTCCCAGCACATATAGTCCTGACAACCTTCCTGCTAACATGCAGGCTGCACTCGATAACGGCAAGACACTGCTGACCGATGAAAACGGAAATTACTATGCAGTTTCCAACTTTGTAGAATCGGAGAATTATCATCCGATGATTATGCGCGATAATACTGTACCTAAAAACAGTGGATTCAATGTAAACGGTTCTGTATACGGAGAACTGAAACCATTCGACGGATTCGTATTTACCTCACGTTTCGGTTACCGCTTGTCTGGTACTCGTTCTTCAACAGTCAACCTGCCATTTTACGGCAACTCTGTTCAGAACAATGATTATATGTCTATCAGCGGTACATCAAGCACTTCTATCTATTGGCAGTGGGAAAACTTCGCCAACTACATCAAGACTTTCGATAAACATACCATCAACGCCATGTTGGGTATGTCTTACCAGGAATCTACATACGACTACATTACCAGTGGATTCAGCGCAAACGGAGCAGATGCCATCACCAACAGAGATCCGTCATTCTGGTATCTGAATTATGGAGACCCTTCAGCAAGTAAATCAATACAAGGTGAAAAGACCCGTACAGCCAAATATTCATATTTCGGACGTGTAGGATATGACTTTGCCGGAAAATATATGTTGCAAGCTTCACTTCGTGCCGATGCAGCCGATTTGTCTTACCTTCCTTTGGAAAAACGCTGGGGATACTTCCCTGCCGTATCTGCCGGATGGACTATCTCTGAAGAAAACTTCTTCACTCCGTTGAGAGATGTAGTATCAAGCCTGAAACTACGTGCCAGCTGGGGACAGAATGGTAGCCTTGCTGCATTAGCAAGCAACCTTTACGGTTACGGAACTACCATGGTAACAGCCGGATATTATCCGTTCGTTCCAGGTAATAACTATACAACAGGTATTCGTCCGAACAGCTTAGGTAACGATGAATTGAAATGGGAAACTTCTGAACAAATCAACGTCGGTCTGGATGCTCGTTTATTCAACGATCGCCTGACTCTTTCTATGGACTGGTTTAACAAGAAGACTAAAGACTTGCTTATCACTGGTACAACTCCTTCACTCATTATTGGCGGAACAACTTCACCGATCAATGCCGGTAATGTAAGCAACAAAGGTTTTGAATTTGAAATAGGATGGAGAGATAACATCGGTGATTTCAATTATAGCATCAAAGGAAATCTGGCAACCTTGAAGAACAAAGTTACTTATCTGGATCCGTCACTTACCAGAGCTGGTGGAACTACATTCCATACAAATACAATTACCTATTTCGAAGAAGGATATCCGGTTTACTACTTCCGCGGTTATCACTGCGAAGGTATCAACCCAGAAGATGGAGAACCGATTTTTGCCGATCTGGACAACAACGGTATTATCAACGAAGATGATAAAACTTACATCGGCGATGCCATTCCAGACTTTACATATGGTATCACACTGACTGCTGCATGGAAAGGTCTCGACCTTACCGTATTCGGTTCAGGTAGCTACGGAAACGATATCTTCAGTTGCATCAACCGTCCGGACCATGCCTCAGCAAACAAACTGAGTGAAGTATTCTACAAAGACCGCTGGACACCGGAACATACCAACGCCAGCGCTCCGAGAGCCAATGCCCTGAGTCTGGATAAATATACCGTATCCGACGCAATGGTATTCAACGGATCATATTTCAAAATTAAACAAATCCAGTTGGGATATTCATTACCCAAACAATGGATAAACAAAGTATTCATCAACAACCTGCGTTTGTATGTATCGCTGGAAGACTTCTTTACTTTCACCAGTTATCCGGGCTTCGATCCTGAAGCTTCTGCAAACGCTACAAGCGGTATGGGTATTGATATGGGTACCTACCCAAGCGCAAAGAAAGTTATGTTAGGCTTTAATGTTGAATTTTAATTGAATTATATTATGAAAAAGAAACTATATATAGCACTTGCTGCGGGAATGTTTTGCATGACACTGACTACCGGATGCGAAGACAGACTCAATATTGCAAAACATGGTGATGTAGGAAGTCAGGAAACATATTACCAGACAGACGATGAAGCAGAATCTGCTGCTGCGGCTCTGTATCTGTCTGTCAGATCACAACATTATAACTGGTTCTTTGTAAAGAACCTGCTGTCGGACGACATGTATACAGGTGGAGGTTCACGAGGCGATAACGGAGAAATGGAACGCCTGAACGAAATGACATTCGGTTCAGACCACGGTATGATTACCAGTCTGTATTCAGGTTTATACACTATCGTATACAATGCCAATCTGATAATTGACAAAGTAGCACCGGATACGGAAGTCAAGCGCCGGGCCATTGCCGAAGCTAAATTTTTCCGTGCTTTCTCATACTTCGAACTGGTTACTTTATGGGGAAGCGTACCTAAAGTAGACCATCTGTTGACTACCGATGAATACAGGAAAGGAAATACGCCGGTAGAAGAATTATGGGCATTTATTGAATCAGATTTGAACGCAGCCGTAGGAGATCCCGATGGAGCCAGCGACCTGCCGTCAAAAGAGAATATAGACGATGATGTAACAACCATCAGAGTAACAAAGGAAGCTGCCATGGCATATCTGGGTAAAGCTTACCTATTCCAGGGAAAATACAGCGAAGCTGCCAATATTCTGGATAAAGTAATTGCTTCCGGCAAATATGGGTTGTATCAGGGTGACTACGGAGATCTTGCACACGTTAAAGCCAACAATTGTAGAGAATCCATTCTGGAAGCACAGATGCGCAATGACCCTGAACAAATGTGGAACCAGTTTACTCAGCTATACTGTATGCTGGGATGGCGTTCCTCAATGCTCAATTTTGACCAGTCGGCCTCAGCCTTTTCACAAGGCTGCTACGGTTTCGGTAACCCTACAAAATCACTGTATGATGCATTTGTAGCTGAAGAAACTGCCGATGGTTACCGCTTGAACCAGACTATCATTACCTATAAACAATTGGAAAGTTTAGGAATCTCATTAAGAGACGGTAACATCATGGTAGGTAACGAAGGCTATTTTTCATGGAAATACCGCGCTCTGAAAGAAGACTGTATGTACGATAACCCCGGACTTCAGTTCTATCAATACATCAATTTGCGCTTCATGCGCTATGCAGAAGTCTTACTGATGGCAGCCGAAGCTCATGTACAGGCAGGAAGCGGACAGGACAAGGCTCTGAACTATATCAATGAAATCAGACAACGCGCTCAGTTAGCTCCATTGTCTAATGTTACTCTGGATGATATTAAAACAGAAAAGCGTCTGGAACTGTGCATGGAAGGTGTCCGCTACCAGGATTTGATACGCTGGGGAGATGCCGAAGAAGTTCTGAAAGAAAAAGGACATTATATTCCTTCATTGGTTATGGACAAATCGACTTCGGCAGAGCCTGTCGTAAAGAAAGACGGCTTCGTCAACCAACAAGGTTACGGCTTCAAGAAGAACAAGAGCGAACTCTTGCCTATACCAGAAAAAGAAATGACACTTAACCCGAATATGACACAAAATCCGGGATGGTAATCTGAATGAATTAAAATATTTATACGTATGAGAAAAATAGTTTTATATGCAAGTGCATTGCTATTCAGCCTGTCTGGATATGCACAACAAGCTTTATGGAGTGGAGGCGACATCGTCTCCCCTCAGATAAACAAAGACAATTCTGTAACCTTCCGTATTCTGGCTCCCAAAGCTTCGAAGGTAGAAATTGAAGGAGATTTCCTGCCTACGCAGAAAATAAAAACTCCTTTCGGCGAAGTTGAAGCCCCGAGCAGAGCACAGCTGAAAGAAGGTAAAAACGGAGTATGGGAATATACATCGCCGGTACTGCCTAGTGAAATGTACAACTATTCGGTCTATGTAAACGATTTCAAGACGACCGATCCCAGCAATGTCTATCAGAACCGTGACATTGCCACCATTACCAACTATTTCCTGATAGGAAACGGACAGGCAGATCTGTACATGGTACAAGATGTACCGCATGGCACCGTATCAAAGATATGGTATAGCAGTCCAACACTGGGAATGGAACGCCGTCTGACCGTCTATACCCCTGCCGGATATGAAAGCAGCAGTAAGAAATATCCAGTATTGTACCTGCTGCATGGAGCCGGTGGCGATGAAAACGCATGGATAGAACAAGGACGTGCAGCCCAGATTATGGATAATCTCATCGCTCAGGGTAAAGCAGAACCAATGATTGTCGTCATGCCGAACGGAAACGGTGCACAGCAGGCAGCTCCAGGAGCGGCACCTAACAGCATGGTGAAGCCTCAGTTCATGAATCCGAAAACAATGGACGGAGAAATTGAAAAGGCCTTCCCTGATATCATGAAATTTGTTGAAAAGACCTATCGTGTAAAGAAAGATAAAAACAACCGTGCTATCTGTGGATTGTCTATGGGAGGTTTCCATTCACTCTACATCTCGGCATATTATCCGGACAAATTCGGTTATGTAGGCTTGTTCTCGGCTGCAACCAGCAAACAAATAGATCCAAAGAATAATATCTCGGATGTATATCAGAATATCGACCAGAAGCTTGCTACCCAGTTCAGCAATCCACCTCGTCTGTACTGGATAGGTATCGGTAAGACAGACTTCCTTTACAAGGATAATACTGATTTCCGTAAGAAACTGGATGAAAAAGGATATAAATATACTTATATGGAAACCGACGGAGGACATATCTGGAGAAATTGGCGTGTATACCTGACAGAATTTGTACCTTTATTGTTCAAATAATCTAAACTAATTATGAAAAAGCAATTGATTCTTGGAATGGCTCTTTCAGCCATGATATTAAACTCATGTGGTCCCAAAGTTCCTCAACTGGGACAGGCCACGATTGATGAAGTCATCAATGCCATGACTTTGGAAGAAAAAGCTCATCTGGTAGTTGGTACAGGAATGGCTGGCTTCTCGGGCGACAGTGCCGTAATCGGTAAAACAAAGAAACTCGTTCCCGGTGCCGCCGGAACAACTTATCCCATTGAACGACTGGGTATCCCGGCTGTCGTACTGGCCGACGGTCCTGCCGGACTACGTATCGACCCAACCCGTGAAGGTGACTCTGCCACTTATTACTGTACACACTTCCCTATTGGAACATTACTGGCATCTACATGGGACCAGGAACTGGTAGAGAATGTGGGTAAAGCCATCGGAAATGAGGTTCTGGAGTATGGAGCCGACGTATTGCTGGCACCAGCACTGAACATTCATCGTAATCCTTTGTGCGGACGTAACTTTGAATACTACTCAGAGGACCCTCTGGTTTCCGGAAAAATTGCTGCGGCTTATGTGAGAGGCGTACAAAGTAACGGAGTAGGTACATCTATCAAACACTTTGCCGTAAACAATCAGGAAAGCAACCGTATGGCTGTCGATGCACATGTATCACCCAGAGCCTTACGTGAAATCTATTTGAAAGGATTCGAAATTGCCGTAAAGGAAGCCAATCCGTGGACTGTCATGTCTTCCTACAATTACCTGAACGGAATCTATACATCCGAAAATCCGGAATTGCTGACAACTCTTTTACGCGATGAATGGGGATTCAAAGGCATGGTAATGACAGACTGGTTCGGAGGTAAGGATGCCGTTGCCCAAATGAAAGCTGGAAACGATATGTTACAGCCGGGACTCGACAAGCAATATGAGGCCATTGTCAATGCCGTAAAGAAAGGAACACTGGACGAGGCCGTATTGAACCGCAACGTGGAACGTATTCTTAACATGATTCTACAAACTCCGCACTTCAAGAAATACAATTATTCCAACAAACCGGATTTGCAGGCTCACGCCAAAATTACCCGTCAGTCTGCTACCGAGGGTATGGTATTACTGAAGAATGACAATCAGACACTTCCGCTGAGTTCAAATATTCAGAAAGTCGCATTGTTTGGCTGCACTTCTTACAATTTCATTGCAGGAGGAACTGGCTCAGGTAACGTAAACCGTGCATATACTGTTTCGCTGCTTGACGGACTGAAAAATGCGAATTTCCAGGTTAATGAAGAGTTAAAAGATACCTATCAGAAATACATTGCCGAAGAGAATGAGCGCAACGAATCTAAAGGAGATAATCCGATGGTTAAATTCTTACCAACTCCGCTTCCAACAGAAATGGAATTGCCGGCAAGTCAGTTAAACAACTACGCAGCTCAAACCGACATAGCAATGATTACGTTAGGACGTATGTCGGGTGAATTCCTCGACAGAAAGGTTTCCGACTTTAACTTGTCTAAGGAAGAAACCAAACTTATCAGCGATGTATGTAAAGCATTCCATGCAGCAGGCAAGAAAGTAGTAGTTATCCTGAATATCGGTGGAGTTATCGAAACCAGTTCATGGAAAAACTTGCCGGATGCAATTCTCTGCGCTTGGCAGGCAGGACAGGAAGGCGGTAACAGCGTAGCAGATATCCTGAGCGGAAAAGCTTATCCATCAGGAAAACTGACCATGACTTTCCCTGTAAAATTTGAGGATGCAGCCTCTTCAGCTAACTTCCCGACAGAAGGAGCTATGAGTAGTCTTAACATGACTGACCCGAAAGAAAAGAAGAGCGAAGTGAAGTTATGGGACTATACCGATTACGAAGAAGATATCTATGTTGGTTACCGTTACTTCGACAGCTTCGGCAAACAAGTTTCTTATCCATTCGGATACGGTTTGTCGTATACAACCTTCGAATATGGAACTCCGCAAGTTAAGGCAGAAAACGGAACCTATACAGTTACAGTCGATGTCAAGAATACAGGCAAATTACCAGGAAAAGAAGTCGTAGAACTTTATGTTTCTGCTCCTCAAGGAGGTGACTTGAACAAACCGGAAAAAGAATTGAAGGCTTTTGCCAAAACTAAAGAATTGAAACCGGGCGAAACGACATCTGTTACAATGACTGTCAAGACATTCGATCTGGCTTCTTACAATGAAAGTACTTCTGCATGGGTAACCGATTCAGGTACTTATAAGTTTTCAATAGGATCTTCTTCCCGCGACATTAAAGCAACACAAGACGTAGAGGTTGCCGGTGGAGTAGATAAAACACACGATATACTGCATTTGCAGGCACCAATCAATATACTGAAGAAATAACCCTCTATGAAGAATGTGATGAAGACATTTCTCCACAAAGGGAATTTTGACAGTCATTTGCTTGCTTCTCTCACATCTGAATATAATGCCGCTACAAAGTAAAACAACAACTTACCTTTGCGGCTATGAAATGGGGATTGGGGAAAGGCTAATTCACGATTGAATGTGACGGCTATCCGAAGTCTGTGAAGATTTCAGATAGCCGTTTTTTTAAAGTCACAGAAAGCATACTAACGCGGAATACATACTACATTTTTCATCTTTCCCTTAAATCCCATTTGAGTATCTCCTAATTGCTTCAATGGGAATATTAACGTTTCCTGGTACCAGATGCGGTCTTTTTTCTGACTTTTCGCATTAAACACTTCACCTATACGTCCTTCCAACCTTTCCTGAAGTTGTCCGTCTATAAACAAGGAAGTCCCTTTTACATCACCTTCCACGCGTACTTTTGTCCATTTGCTTTCAGGCAAACGATAAGCATGAAATACAAATTCATACCCGTCACGACGGAAAGCAAACTTACCTGTATTTTGCCAGTTGGTCACGAATTCTGAATGAGGCCCCTTAAACAAGACAGCATCAATATTCGGAATAGAATCCGGACAAATTTCAAACTCTACGGCATAAGGATAACCGATCTCATCGACAGAAGTTGTCACTACATCCGTACCCGAAAGCGTTATCTCTTTATCTGTATCCATTAATACCGTACGCCGAGGAACCTTCGCCAGCAAATTCACGCCCGGAGCCTCGGGAGTTGACTGACAAAGTGCTTCAAACTGAGCATACGATACATGCTGTACATTTTCACCTTTCCACATCTTTTCACACACAACCTGCAACGCCGGAAAAGTACGGGCGTGCACATCCTGTTGACTAATTCCATTACCTACCCGGTCATTCCAAACGGCTAACATAGCTCCCAAGAAATTTGGATTACGCTTTTCAACCTTTGGATCGTCCTTCCTCATCATTTCAGGCATCCAGGATTCGTATAACCATTGATAATCCAAAAAATCATGATAATAATTTACGGCCGGCACCAGATACAAAAGCCAGTCACAAAGATTCACCACTTTGGCCCCTGCTTCCAGACACGTATTCACATCCATCCAGTTATAATTCCAGGCACTCACGACCTTTCCTTTCAAGTCGACAGGCGTTTCTCCTTTCATTATTTTCAAGCTCCCCCATAAACGCGGCATCTTACCATATTTAGCTACCAAATCCATGCAATGATTTGTGAAACGACGAAACTGTTCAGACTCGTTCACATTATACTCATCTGTACCGATATGTACTTCCGGTCCTACAAATACCGGATCTTCACCCGACAAATATTCATCGAAGAGAGAATCTACAAAATCGTAGACTTCCTTTTTATACAAATCCAGATGATCCATACCGTACGCCTTATTATCAGCTGCCAGTCGAGTATTATAATGTGTAAAAGCTAAAGAATGAGCCGGCACATCAATCTCTGGAATCACATTGACCCCATAAGTAGCTGCCATCTTCTGAAAATCCCGAAACTCAGCCTTTGTATAGGAACCATCCTTGGCCGTCAGCCCCGGATAACGTTCACTTTCCAGGCGGAAAGCCGCATACGTTTTGTTCCAGTCATTTCCGAAAAATTCTACAAATCCATTGTCATTCAAATGGACCTGCAATTCGTTCAATTTATAAAATGAAAGAATCTTTACATAATCACGTAAGTAATCCATCGTAAAGAACTTACGAGCTACATCAATCATAAATCCACGATTCGGATACAACGGGAAATCCGTGGCGAGTCCCTTCATTAACCCTTCCGGCTGATTATGAATCATCTGTAATAAGGTTCGTGTACCCCAAAATACTCCTTTGGAAGTAGGCGCCTCAATGGTTATCCCATTACGAATATCCATCCGATATCCTTCGTCACCCAACGTCTTGTCCGGTTTACTTAATGTCAAATAAACAGCTCCCTTCTCCTTTTTACCAACAACCACACGGTAATTCCAGCCAAACATTTCTTTCAAATCTTGCACTAATATTTCAGCACTCTGCTTCAATATTCCTTCCTCATCCGAGGACACAATCACTTTGCCCGATTCCGGCAAGACTAGTTTACCTTTGGCTGGTTGCCATTGCTGCAACGCAGGGATTACTTGTGGAACGCTTTGAGCTACAACCGAAACTAAGCTACATAGCCACACCATACCTACTAAAATCTGATGTTTCATTGTATCAAATTTAATATTTAACAAATCATTGAAAATCAATTCATAAAACTAAGAAACACGAAAAAAATTTCCGCAATTATTCCAACAGTTAAAATTACATAGATTTATCGTATGGCAAGTCATTATTATAAAGAATTTGTACGATAATAAAAAATCTACAAAAAGGTCGCAACAAATTCAATCAGCTACAGTCTGCTAAGCAATTTAAACAACAATCAATATCATATGTTCCAAGCCATTCCAAACTCTTTAAGAAAATTTCTATCTTTCCTGCAATGAAAATACAATCCGGATAAAAAGGGAAGAGAATGTTCGCTTAACCTCCTTCTATCCATGATAATTCCCAAATAATCCTTATCTTTGCGCATCGTAAGGTTGCAACTCAAAATAAACTATATACGTATATGGAAAAAAAATTCAAGCGAACGACCGTGACTTCGGCTCTGCCTTATGCCAACGGTCCGGTCCATATCGGCCATTTGGCAGGTGTTTACGTACCGGCCGATATTTACGTGCGCTATCTGCGCCTGAAAAAAGAAGATGTGCTCTTCATTGGCGGTTCTGACGAACATGGAGTACCTATCACTATCCGCGCAAAGAAAGAAGGAGTAACTCCACAGGATATCGTAGACCGCTATCATACGTTGATCCGTGACTCATTCAAGGAATTCGGAATTTCATTTGATGTTTACGGACGTACCTCTTCAAAAATTCATCACGATACAGCTTCCGATTTCTTCCGTAAATTGTATGACAAAGGAGAATTTATCGAAAAGACTTCCATGCAGTATTACGATGAGGAAGCTCATACATTCCTTGCCGACCGTTATATTACCGGTGAATGTCCTCGCTGCCACGCACAAGGTGCTTACGGTGACCAGTGCGAGAAATGTGGAAGTACACTTTCTCCTACCGAACTGATCAATCCAAAAAGTGCTATCAGCGGAAGTCAGCCCGTCATGAAGGAAACCAAGCACTGGTATCTTCCACTCGACAAACATGAAAGCTGGTTACGTAAATGGATTCTGGAAGATCATAAGGAATGGCGTCCTAATGTATACGGACAGTGCAAGAGCTGGCTGGACATGGGATTACAGCCTCGTGCCGTAAGCCGTGACCTTGACTGGGGTATTCCTGTTCCTGTAGAAGGAGCTGAAGGAAAAGTACTGTATGTATGGTTCGATGCTCCTATCGGTTACATCTCGAATACGAAAGAATTATTGCCCGACTCATGGGAGAAATGGTGGAAAGACCCTGAAACACGTCTGATCCATTTCATCGGAAAAGACAACATTGTATTCCACTGCATCGTATTCCCTGCCATGCTGAAAGCAGAGGGAAGTTACATTTTGCCGGACAATGTTCCTGCCAATGAATTCCTTAACCTGGAAGGTGACAAGATCTCAACATCACGCAACTGGGCTGTATGGTTGCACGAATACCTGCAAGATTTCCCGGGCAAACAGGACGTTTTGCGTTATGTTTTGACTGCCAATGCTCCCGAAACAAAAGACAATGACTTTACATGGAAAGATTTCCAGGCACGCAACAACAATGAATTGGTTGCTGTCTACGGAAACTTTGTCAACCGCGCCATGGTATTGACAAACAAATACTTTGAAAGTAAAGTTCCTGTTTGCGGTGAGCTGAATGACTACGACCGTGAAACACTGAAAGAATTTGCCGACGTAAAAGCTGAAGTTGAAAAACTGCTGAATGTCTTCAAGTTCCGTGATGCACAGAAGGAAGCGATGAACCTGGCACGTATCGGAAACAAATACCTCGCCGATACAGAACCTTGGAAGCTTGCCAAAACAGATATGAACCGTGTAGCTACCATCTTGAATATTGCTCTGCAATTGGTTGCTAACCTTGCTATTGCTTTCGAACCATTCCTGCCGTTCAGCAGTGAGAAGTTACGTCACATGCTGAATATGGAAAGCTTCGACTGGGAACAACTGGGACGCACCGACTTACTGGCTGCCGGACATCAGCTGAACAAGCCGGAATTGCTGTTCGAAAAGATTGAAGATGACGCCATTCAGGCACAGGTAGACAAACTGCTTGCTACGAAAAAAGCTAATGAAGCAGCCAACTACAAGGCTAATCCTATCAAACCGACTATCGCATTCGAAGAATTCGAAAAGCTCGATATCCGTGTAGGAACCGTATTGGAATGTGAAGCAGTTCCTAAGATGAAGAAATTGCTGAAATTCAAGATTGCAGACGGACTGGAAAACCGTACAATCGTAAGCGGCATTGCACAGCACTATCGCCCGGAAGAACTGGTAGGAAAGCAGGTATTGTTCATCGCCAACCTTGCCCCACGTCAGTTCAAGAACGGACTGGTAAGTGAAGGTATGATTCTGTCTGCCGAGAACTTCGACGGTTCACTTGCCGTTACTTCTGTACTGAAAGAAGTAAAACCCGGAAGTGAAGTGAAATAATATTCTTTTTAAACTATACTCAAGCGAAGAATCTCAAATTTCACTCTTTTGAGATTCTTCGCTTTCATTACTACCCACATCCATTATTCTAAAATATTGTGACATGCCCGAACAATCACTGAAAGAAAAAACCGCAAAAGGACTTTTGTGGGGAGCCATCAACAACGGCGTTCAACAGGTTCTCGTCTTAGCATTCGGTATCATACTGGGACGCTTGCTCTCTCCGTCGGAATATGGTATGGTAGGCATGCTTACGATATTTACTTTAATAGGAAACTCATTACAAGAAAGCGGATTCCGTGCCGCATTGGTCAATCTGAAGGAAATCAGGCATGAAGACTACAACGCCGTATTCTGGTGCAGTACATTTATTGGCATAGCAGCATACCTGATTTTATTCTTCTGTGCCCCGCTAATAGCTCATTTTTACAAGGAGCCGGAACTATTGCCATTATCCCGTTATTGCTTTCTTGCCATACCGATAGCCAGTCTAGGAACCGTACAAGGAGCCTATTTATTCCGTAACCTAAAAGTACGCCAACAGGCCGTATCGGGAATCCTCGCACACATTATATCCGGATGTCTGGGAGTCACATTGGCTTTCTATGGATTTTCATATTGGGGCATTGCGACCCAAAGCCTCACCTATCTCATAGTGGTTACAATTTGTTCATGGTATTTTTCCTCATGGCGTCCCACTCTACAGATTAATTTCAGCCCGTTGAAACCGCTATTCTCATTCAGTAGCAAAATTTTAATAACCAATATAGCCAACCAGATAAACAATAATATCTTATCGGTGATATTAGGTAAGTTTTTTAGTTCTCAGTCGGTAGGTAACTACAATCAGGCAAATAAATGGAATGCAACAGGTCATCAGTTCATTACCGGTATGCTAAACAGTGTTGCACAGCCCATATTTGTCAAAGTACGTGACGACCGGGAACGCGAATTGCGGGTATTTCGAAAAATTCTTCGTTTTACAGCATTCATTGCCTTCCCAGCCATGTTCGGCTTGTCGACCGTTACCCGAGAACTGATCCTCATCACGGTAGGAGAAAAATGGATCGGAAGCATCTCACTGATGCAACTTTTATGCATTGGAGGAGCTTTTATTCCGATCAGCACATTGTTTTCCAACCTTATCATCAGCCAAGGGAAATCGAATATATACATGTGGAATATCATATCACAAGTGGTACTGCAACTGATAACTGTCTTGAGTATTATCATGATGAAAGGCAGCATACAACAAATGGTGATAGTTTATGTCTGTATCAACATCCTATGGCTGTTCATCTGGCGGATTTATGCCCATCGGTTCATCGGTCTCAAGTTTCGCATGCTACTGTCCGATTTGCTTCCTTTCATGCTGCCGGCCCTCGTAGCCTGTTTCATCGGAGGAATAGTGGCATCCTTCACAGGAGGTCCTCTCGTACTGACATTTATCATTAAGATTGTGGTAGCAGCCATCTGCTATCTGGGAATCATGCAACTGAGCAATGCTGAAATTATGCATGAGTGTATGAATTACTTACTAAAGAAGAAAGTATCATGAACGGTAAATTGTATATTGTAAGTGCTCCCCGATTCATCTTCGACGGGCTGACCCCCGACAAGCAACAACGAATCGTATATCTTCCCGATTTTTTGAGCTTTCCCAAGACTCGTATCAAACAATTGACACGAGCCTTACTCGTGGGACGTATCCGTCTGCCCAAAACGATTTTATATACTTGGTTTGAAAAGACATACCTGGATAGAATGCTTCAGGCCAAAGCCGGAGATGCCATCCTGATATACGAAGGATGTAATGTGAATGTACTGAAGGCGATCCGTTCTTTACTGCCTGCCGGAGTGAGATGTTATATTTATTATTGCAATCCGATTCATACGACATTCAAAAATCCATCGAAAGATTTAAAAGCCATCCGGCAATTGGGATACGAACTCAGCACATTCGATCCCCAAGATGCCGAACAATACGACATAACGTTTACGAACCAGTATTTCAGATACCCTTCTGAAAAGCTACCGGAGCAGGTGACCTCCGACTGTTTCTTCTGCGGACTGGCAAAAAACCGAATGGAAGAACTACAGACCCTGAAGGAATTGCTGGAAAATAAAGGACTAAAATGTAATTTTATCATACCCAATACCGCCAAGGAAGGCATTTCTTATCCGGAGTATCTCCGACAACTCTCCTTGTCTCGATGTGTCATAGATATCAATCAAGCCAATCAGGTGGGACTGACGAGGCGTCCGGTGGAAGCCTTATTTTATAATAAGAAACTGATAACGAATAACACGGATATTCGCCGGTATGACTTCTACAATCCGAAAAATATTTTTATTTTTGGAGAAGATTCCCTTGAAGGCATCAAAGAGTTTGTTGAAAGTCCTGTTACCGAAGTTCCGGAACAGATAAGGCAACGATACGATATCAACACATGGATTGAACACTATTTACCCTGAAAAGACCATGCAGACACCCGTCAATTACATAACAACCTGGTTCTATAAAGAATCGAAAGAGGAAGCCAGTTTCTATCCCCAGCTGGGACAGAAAGGAAACTCTTCGCTTGTACATTCCATTTACATGCAAATACAAGTGCCTTTCTTCGTAACGTTCAAGTATTATAATCCGGAAGCAAAATTTATTTTCTTTACGAATCTGACAAAAGAAGATTTGCCCGATTACCTTACTCGGTTGTTCTGTAAACTGGACGTAGAGGTAATTACGTTACCCTATACGTGCAAGCCTCCCAAAGACTGGTACCCGGCATGGCAAAATCAGTTCTATCTGTACGATATCTTAAAGTATATGGACACCCGTATGCAAGAAAATGACACCTTACAGATCAGCGATGCCGACTGTCTGTGCCATACCTCTCTCGAGACCTTGTTTGAGGCTGTCCGCAAGGACGGTAGTGCTCTTTATGAATTCATTACCGACAGAAAATACACCATCAACGGAATTACGCTTCCCCAAATGGAAGAAGTGTACCGAGCCTGTTACGGAAAAGAGGTAAAAGGTTCCATGACTTACTACGGAGGTGAATTTGTAGCCTTACGAAAAGATGTAATCAGTAAAATCAATACTGCATTTCCGGAACTGTGGGCTTTCAACCTGGAGTATGGGAATCAGCATCCATTCAAGCTAAATGAGGAAGCTCATTTACTGAGTCTGCTTGCCGAACATTTACAAATACGCAATACAACAGCCAACCGGTATGTGAAGCGCATGTGGACTACCCCTCATTTCAACAATGTGCAACCGGGAGATGAAAACTATCCGGTATGGCACTTACCGTATGAAAAGAAGCGCGGGTTGTATTATTTATACAGGTTGATCGAAAAGAATGGAGGAGAAATAGCCGACGAAACCGATTTCTGGAAAAAGGCTGGAAGATATACGGGTATTCCTCATATCAGCCTGCACAAGAGAGTGAAAGACCGCCTCACTACCTTGTGGATGAAATTGAAATAATTGCTCACGACAAACAACTGGTATGATGAAAATCTTGACAATCATTGTTTCATATAATTTCGAAAAGTGGATAAGCCGATGCCTGAATAGCTTGAAAGCCTCATCCCATCCTACGGATATCATCGTAATAGACAACTGTTCGAAAGATCGGACCGTAGAAATTATCCAAAAGGAATATCCTCAGGTCCGACTGATTGCAAACAAAGCGAATTTGGGCTTTGGCAGAGCCAATAATATCGGAATGCAGATTGCCATGAAAGAAGGTTATGATGCTGTCTTTCTACTGAATCAGGATGCCTGGATAGGAAATGATACACTGGCTGTACTTGCCGCTCAAGCTGTGCGCCATCCGGAATTCGGCATTCTTTCTCCCGTACATTTAAATGGAAGCGGGAAAGAACTCGACAAGGGATTTGCATCCTATGCCCGCCTTGCAAGTATCAAGAATCTATCCGACGGACAAGATCCGATAGTTTGTCCGTTTATCAATGCAGCTTTCTGGTTTATTCCAGTCAGTACATTGCGTAAGGTAGGAGGATTTTCTCCTCTATTTTACCACTATGGAGAAGATAAAGATTACGTCAACCGCCTGCATTTCCACCAGTATAAGATAGGTTATTTACCGACCGTATACGGCTGTCACGACCGTGAGTTCCGTAAAGTATCTTTTGAAGGGTTTTGTCGGGCAGAACGTGTCTATCTACTTTCCGAATATGCCAACATCAATTATCGTTTCACCCAAGCGTTTGCCTATGGTATCTTGGCAGGAATCAAAAAACTGATTCTATCTCTCTCGAAAGGCAACCTCAAATATGCCAAGGGATATATCTCTATAGTTGCCACCTTACTTGCACAAAGTAAGGCGGTGATACAAGTCCGTAAGCAAACCAAACAAAATTACGCCAGTTATCTATAAGCCATGACATACGCACCCATTCTGTTATTCGTCTACAACCGACCGGAACATACCCGTCAGGTTGTTTCTTCACTGCTTCGTAATCAGGAAGCAGCCGAAAGTCCACTGTTTATTTACGCCGATCAAAGTAAAACTCCCGACAATGATGCCGCCGTACAGGAAGTACGCCGCTATATACACAGCATCAGCGGATTTAAGAGTATTACCATCATCGAACGTGAGTCCAACTGGGGACTTGCCCGCAACATCATCGACGGCGTAACAACGCAAGTCAACGAATTTGGAAGAGTCATCGTACTGGAAGACGACCTGATAGTTGCTCCTTATTTTCTGAAGTTCATGAACGATGCGTTGGAAACTTATCAGGATGAACAGCGAGTCGGTCACATCCAAGCCTGCGACTTTACTAAGGACGCCTCACTACCCGACACCTTCCTCATCAAATGGACGGGAAGCTGGGGATGGGGAACCTGGAAGCGTGCATGGAAATATTTTAATCCCGATGGAAAAGAGCTGCTTGCCCAACTGGAAAAGCGCAAGCTCACACGATATTTTGACTTCAACGGTAACTATCCTTTTACCCGGATGTTACGCCGACAAATTGCAGGACAAAACAACTCATGGGCCATCCGCTGGAATGCCAGCCTGTTCCTTGCCGACATCTTATCGTTGAACGTGGGAAAATCGCTGATTCAGAACACTGGATTCGATGGAAGCGGAACCAACTGCGGCGGAGGCGGCCTGTACGACTCTACCCTGTGGCAACAACCTCTTCCCGTCAAACTTATTTCTCCCATAGAAGAGAACAAGGCAGCACGAAGAGTCTTCGAAAAATACTATCACCGCACCAATTGTTTCTGGGCAAAAGCCATTCGCCGCATCAAGCGCACCCTGAAGGGAGATTTTGGCGCCTGACACAGACAAGGAAAAAGAAAATGAATTACCTTTGCACAAAATTCAGGAAGCAATGAGAGTATTAATCATTAATACTTCCGAGCGAATCGGAGGGGCGGCAATAGCGGCAAACCGCTTAATGGAAGCGCTGAAAGGACAAGGCATAAAGGCCAAGATGCTGGTACGCGACAAACAAACCGATCAGGTTACCGTAGTACCGCTGAAGAAGTCGTGGAGACACATCTGGCAATTCGTATGGGAACGTGTAGTGATCTGGAAAGCCAACCATTTCAAGAAACACAATCTCTTTGCCGTCGACATTGCCAATATGGGAACAGACATAACCTCTCTGCCGGAATTTCAGCAGGCCGATGTGATACATCTGCACTGGATCAATCAAGGAATGCTCTCCCTGAAGGACATACAGAAAATCATCGATTCAGGAAAACCAATCGTATGGACCATGCACGATATGTGGCCCATTACTGGTATCTGCCATCACGCACAAGACTGTACCAAGTATCAGACGCAATGTAATACATGCCCGTTGCTGTACAAAGGCTACAAGCACGACTTGTCGTATCGGGTTTTTCTGAAAAAACAAAAACTATACAAGAAGGCTAACATCACATTCGTTGCATGCAGCCGATGGCTCGAAGGACTGGCCAAGCACAGTGTGCTGGCACTGGGACATACCGTAACCAATATCCCGAATCCCATCAACACCAACCTGTTCCATCCGCTGAACAAAATACAGGTGCGCAACAGCCTGAACCTGCCTACCGACAAGAAACTGCTTCTGTTCAGTTCCATGAAGATAACCGACCCGAAAAAGGGCATAGACTATCTGGTAGAAGCATGTAAACTCATCCAACAGCAGCATCCGGATTTTTGCAGTTCACTGGCAGTTGTAGTAGTAGGAAAAGAATCGCAGCAATATGCCGACCTCTTTCCCTTCCCTATCTACTGTCTGAATTATGTAGGCAATGAAAAAGAATTGGTAAACATTTATAATGCAGTCGATCTGTTTGTCACTCCATCGTTGCAGGAGAATCTGCCGAATACCATTGTAGAAGCGATGTCATGCGGAGTACCGTGTGTAGGCTTCAACATCGGCGGTATTCCGCAAATGATCGATCATCTGCACAACGGCTACGTAGCACAATACAAATCGTCGGAAGATCTTGCCAACGGTATATGCTGGTCGCTGAACGAAGGAGACTACGCCAGCCTCAGCGAAGAAGCCCGCCGAAAAGCGGTAGAGACCTATTCCGAACAGAATGTTGCCATGAAATATATAAAGATTTATAATCACATCACAGGGGAAAATGCATAACATTACACATCTGCATCCAAAGTTTTCTATTATTACTGTAACCTATAATGCCGAAAACGTTCTGGAAGATACTATTCAGAGTGTTATTACCCAGACTTACAGAAACGTAGAATATATCATCGTAGACGGTAAGTCGACCGACAAGACGATGGAAATAGTCAACCGTTACAAGGATCACATCCACACCATCGTGAGTGAGCCTGATAAGGGCTTGTACGATGCCATGAACAAGGGGATGGCACTGGCAACGGGAGATTATGTCTGTTTCTTGAATGCCGGCGACGAACTTCATGAGGATGATACCCTGCAACTGATGGTACATTCGCTGGCTGGCGTCAACGAATTGCCGGATGTGATGTACGGAGAAACTGCCATCGTTGATGAAGAAGGACATTTCCTGCGGATGCGCCGCCTTTCAGCTCCCGAACAACTAACATGGAAAAGTTTCCGCGAAGGGATGCTGGTTTGTCATCAGGCCTTTTTTGCCCGCCGTGACAGACTGGTAAACTACGACCTGCATTACCGCTTTTCTGCCGATTTCGACTGGTGTATCCGTATCATGAAGCAGAGCAAGACACTTCATAATACCCACCTCACCCTGATCGATTACCTGAACGAAGGAATGACAACCCGTAACCACAAGGCTTCGCTGAAAGAACGCTTCCGCATCATGTGCAAGCATTACGGATATTTTTCAACCATCCTGCGACACTTATGGTTTGCATTACGCCTGCTGCTTCACAAATAATAACGCTATTTTATTGGATGGCCTGATAAAAGATGGTACATTGCGCAGCAGAAACCATAAACGAACAGGACAATGAAAAAATTCGCTTTAACCTTGTTCTTCTTGTGTACAGCATGCACAGGAATGATCGCCCAGAAACATATTACGAGCCTCAGTCCGTCAATTTATATAAAAGGCATTGTAAAAGATGATATTGGAAGCATCAAGGCAGGCACTCCGTTCACACTCCAGCGCTTCGTAAAGCTGACCCAATATCAGCCAACGGATCCTAACTACCGGCAAGCAGTTCTGATTATCAACGGGCGCCAACAAGGTGTCGCACTGAATAACATGGACAGACTGGAGGTTACTCCTACTAATCCGACAACTTTCTGGCTGTCGGAACAAATCAATTCCGGATTGGTAACATATTACGAAAGTAAAGGACTTCAGGAAACCATGAGAAAAGAAATGGAGAATGAAGCCAATACGTACCTCGACGAGCTGGAAAGAGCTAATATGATTTACGAGGATGCTGCCATGGAAGACTATGTACACTGCCTTATGCTGAGCATGATTCCCAAAGAATTCATCGCCGACCGATATGGAATGCCTTATGTACGTATCCTGAAATCTCCGAATCCAGACATTGTGATGTTGAGCAACAACTGTATGCTGGTTTCAAGCGGACTGCTTACGCTGCTCGATACGGAAGATGAGTTATTCAGCATGCTTGCCAGAGAAATGGCACACTATGTACTCGACCACGCCGTGATAACTGTCAATAAAAACATAAGTCGTGCCAACCGAGCAGCATTCTGGGGTGCCGTAGCCGATGTTGCTACCACAGCCATAGAAGCTGCACTTTACAATAGATTCGAAAATTACATTCCGGGGGCTGCCTTTACAACCAACGACATTGTTCAGGTACTGGTAAACTATGATATTTACAACCGGATGGGACTGAATTACTCCAAGCAACAGGAAAAAGAGGCGGACAATACCGCTATCCAGTTCATGCAGTTCATGAAAAAAGATCCGACTGCACTGGTCTCAGCTCAGAACAAAATTCTCCAGTATTACGACGAGATAAAAGATAAAAGCGTACTGGAAAAATACGGTATATACAGCAGTCTGGAAGAGAGATTGGAGAAGTTGCAGAAAGACTATCCGCTGAAGGAAACACCCAAAGATCCTATCTATCTGAAACGTACCAGCGGCCTGGTAAGCTTTTCTGCATCCATGATGGAGTTCAACAGAGATTACATGCAGGCCATGAAGCTGGCTCAAAAGAACATCGATAACAAAATGGCTTGTGCCGACGATTATGTGGTTATGGCAAAATGTATCATGAAGCAGAGCAATACCGCAGAAAGCAATCGGGAAAGCAAGGAACTGCTGGAAAAAGCAGAATCTATGAGTGAATTTCCCGATGTGAATATCTCGAAACAGAAAATTCTTTTACTGCTCCGCGACAACAAGCAGAAGGATGCCGTAACCGAAGTCAACCAGTACATTAAGTTATTGAACGATATCCATCAAGCTCCTCACAGCGAGGACGACGAACAATGGCTTACCAAAGAATATCATTGGGCAAATACCCTGCTGAAACAGTTGTATATCCTATAGCCGATCCCTAAAAGAAACCTTCAGAGAGGAAACAGAAATTCGTTATATAATAAGAAAACGTCAGGACATTTTGAATGAGATGTCCTGACGTTTTCTTATTTTTTGTACAAAAGTTTTTTTCTTTTGTACAAATTCTTTCGAAAGATTGCAACGGATTTTTCCGAATCTTCCTTATGCTTCTTTTCGCTTACGCAGTTGCAATACGATGGCCACGATAGCTACCACTGCCAGTATACCCAATGCGGCAAAAGCAATGGCTTCGGTTACATGCAGCGATCTCGGATCGAAGACAAAACGTATCGTATGCTTTCCTGCCGGAACATTCATCGCACGGAGAATGTAGTCGGCACGTCCGTGAACAGTTTCTTTTCCGTCAACGTATGACTCCCATCCCGGATAATAGATTTCAGAGAATACGACCACTCCACCCTTCTGTGAGTTAACCTCATAAATCAGTTCATTAGGCTCGTAACTCTTCAGCACGACGGTACTCAGACTATCTTTTCCAGCACCCGAATCTTTCACTTCGTCAGCAAAGCGCTTGTCCACGACAGCTACCTTTGCCGGATCGATATGATGGATAGCCTCTATCTCCTCATTCGCATTGTTCACATACTGTACCTTATCTACAAACCAGGCATTGCCCAACGCATACGGATTGTAAATAGGAACGGTAGAACCTCCTTGAAGAGGGAAGATGAAGTAACGAGTATTCAGCATATTCAATACAGAGAAATGAGAAGGATCGACCTGTGTCATATCGCCACCTACAGCAGGAAGCTCCTTAAACAGATTACCCATTTCACCTTGTATATGTTCTTCTATCATTTCCTGATAACGGCGCAATTTGGCAGCGTGATAACCTCCGATGCTCTTGTGCCAGTACGAAGTCTCGTTTTCATTGAAAGTATTGCTTGCCAGATTCAGTACACGATAGTCGAGTGTCTTATCTTCCAGAATCTTCTTATCCGTTTCCGAAGGCTTCAGGAAAGGCTGCATCTCGGTACCTTTTGCCACGAACTGCCCGTCGTACAGATAACGCTTGTTCACGCTCCACATATCTACCAGACACAATACAGCCAAAGCCGCTACCAGAAAACCTGCTTTCAGCTTTCCGGCGCAATATGCCCACAGCAAGGCTACACCGATGATGATGATAAAGAAGCTTCTCCAGGCATCAGATGTAAAGATCGCTACGCGCATCTCCTCCAGATTCATCAGTATAGGAGCAAGCTGCTCGGCCGGGATAGCGTTTTGCAAAGCACTCATTTCCATGCTCGAAACATAGGTCGGGAAGAACACCCGCGGAGCAATGGCAAACAACAACGACAGTCCGCCTGTCAGTCCCAGACTGATATAGAAAGCTTTTGCCTTTTCCTTTAACAGCGAAGGACGGTCAATCACTTCCTTCAATGCCATGATAGCCAGCAATGGAATCGTAAATTCGGCAATGACAAGAATAGACGATACCGCGCGGAACTTATTGTACATCGGAATATAATCGATAAAGAAATCGGTCAGTCCCATGAAGTTCTTTCCCCACGACAGTAAAATAGAAAACAGCGTACCGCCCAGCAAAGCCCATTTCATCGGACCTTTTACGATAAAGCAGCCCAAAATGAACAGGAACATCACGAAAGCTCCCACATAGACCGGTCCCGATGTACCCGGCTGTTCGCCCCAGTACTGACCAATCTGGCTGTACAGTCCCATATAAGTCGGGTCGGCTTTCTTCATTGCCGTTTCGTTCTGTGAAAGAGGAACAGAAGCCCCACCCTTTACGTTAGGCACAAGCAACGAAAATGTTTCCCCGATGCCGTAACTCCACTGAGTAATATAGTCACGTTCCAGTCCGCTTCCCGTCTGATTAGCCGAGTGTTCTTTCACCAGTTCACTCTTTCCACGCATACTCTCTTTACTATACTGATACGTATGGTAGATATTCGACAAGTTAATACATATACCCAAGATACCTGCAACCACAAGTACTCCGGTCGATTTCAGGAACTGCGGGAAACGCTTTTCCTTCCATGCAGAAACTCCATAAGCTATGGCGATAAACAACATGACAAAGAGGAAATAATACGTCATCTGCATGTGGTTCGACACAATTTGCAGTGCCACGAACAAAGCAGTCACCAAACCACCCCACAAATACTTACCTCGGTATATCAAGACCATACCTGCTATGGTAGGCGGTATGTAAGCAAGTGTCACAAACTTCCAGATATGACCGGCAGCAATGATGATAAAGAAGTAGGAAGAAAAAGCCCAGATAATTGCTCCCAAGGCAGACAACCAGACTTTAAAATCGAATGCGCGCAGCAAGATGTAGAAGCCCAGCAGCATGATAAAGATGTATCCGGCATAAGTAGGGAGAAACAGCCGGTAGATTTCCTGAACAAAACTCAGTGTACGGCTCGATTCATACCCCGGAGCCAGCTGATAAGTCGGCATTCCACTGAACAACGAGTTTGTCCATCGGGTAGCTTTGCCATGCTTTTCGTAATATTCCTGATGTTCTCTTCCGGCTCCGATACCTGCTACAGCATCGTGCTGTGCCAGGATGCGTCCTTCTGTAATGGCCGGAAAGAAATAAGCGACCGATATTATTGCAAAGAGCACAATCGCCACAATATCAGGGAGAAGTTTCTTTAATTGATTCATACAGAAATAGTTTATTAATTAATGTTTTCAGACAGCAAAGATAACACAATAGTCCATGAAAAATAGTAACTTTGTCAGCGAAAATCATAAAATAATATGAAAATAGGAATCATAACCGCCATGTCTTCAGAGCAGAAGCAGCTGGCTAACCAACTGAGAGAAAAAACAGAATGTACCAAAGGTCCTTTCAGCTACATAGAAGGAACCATCAAGAACAATACCATTATACTGATGCAATGCGGTATAGGCAAGGTGAATGCGGCTGCCGGAGCAGTAGAGTTGATCCGCAATTTTGAGCCCGACTGCATTATCAGTACGGGAGTAGCCGGAGGTATCGATACCTGCCTGAAAGTAATGGATGTGGTAGTAAGCCGACAAATCGTGTACCACGACGTATGGTGCGGCGAAGGAAATGCATACGGACAAATTCAGGGACTCCCTACTTTCTTCAACGGTGACGAAACGCTTTACAACTGTGCTATGTCGCTCGATACGGAAACAGCGATCCACGGCGGACTGATTTGCAGCGGCGACAAGTTCATTACCGACCGCAACGAACTGGATACCATTAAGGGTAACTTCCCCGAAGGTCTTGCCGTCGACATGGAATCGGCAGCCATAGCTCAGGTTTGTTACTTGTATAAAGTTCCGTTTATCAGTTTCCGCATCATCAGCGATACACCGGGAGCAGACAAGCATTTCGAACAATACCAGAATTTCTGGGGAGAAATGGCCGACCGTTCCTTCCACGTTACAGAAACATTCTTAAAGGCTTTGCCAAACAAATTATAATTAAATCAAGAGGATTATGAAAAAAATACCAAGTTTTACCGTCGACCATATCCGTCTGTTACGTGGTATTTATGTATCACGCAAAGACACTGTAGGAAACGAAATCGTCACGACCTTCGATATCCGCATGAAAGAGCCGAACCGGGAACCGTGCCTTAGCCCTTCGGCTATCCACACCATGGAGCACCTGGCTGCTACCTTCCTGCGCAATCATCCGGTATGGGCCGATAAAATCATCTACTGGGGCCCTATGGGCTGCCTTACCGGCAATTATCTGGTTGTAAAAGGTGATCTCGAATCAAAAGATATCCTTCCGCTGATGCAGGAAACTTTCCGCTTCATAGCCGATTTTGAGGGCGATGTACCCGGAGCCAGCGCAAAAGACTGTGGCAACTACCTGATGATGAATCTTCCGATGGCACGCTGGGAAGCAGCCAAATACCTGCACGAAGTATTGGAAAACATCACCGAAGCACAACTTCAGTATCCGGAATAAACCGGATACAAATCCTATAAAAACAAATCGAGCCGCCCTTTCTTCAAGAGGCGGCTCGATTTGTTTTCTGTTGCAGCAAGTAACGGATTACTTACGCAGACCGAGTTCCTTAACGATAGCACGGTATCTCTCGATATCGCGGTTCTTCAGGTAAGTCAGCAAAGAACGACGCTTACCTACCAGTGTTGTCAGAGCTCTTTCAGTGCTATAATCTTTTCTGTTGAGCTTCATGTGCTCAGTCAGGTGAGAAATACGGTATGAAAACAATGCTATCTGCGCTTCAGGTGAGCCAGTATCAGTGTTAGACTTTCCGTACTTTCCAAAGATTTCTTGTTTTTTAGCTGCGTCTAAATACATAATTTTGACTGTTTAAAATATATAAATTTTGATTTTGCGGTGCAAAGGTAAAGATAATCTTCCATATAACAATGAGTTAAGCGAAAAAATATTGATAATTGCCCCGAAATATATTCCTGTGCCTGTCATCTGCACACGAAATTCATTGACTAAGATTTCAAGTATCACGTTTTCAACACCGACCAGTAGAGCCCGGCTGCATCATAATCTGGCAACTTTATTCACCCAAAATCAAGATTTTCACTACAAATATCAAAGAAAAATCGTAACTTTGCACTCCAAATAATATTTCTATTAGGTATAGTATGCAAGATATCAGAAACATTGCCATTATTGCCCACGTAGACCACGGAAAAACTACATTGGTGGACAAGATGATGCTGGCGGGACACTTATTCCGCAATGACCAAACCAATGGCGAATTGGTGCTGGATAACAATGATCTGGAACGTGAAAGAGGTATAACTATCCTTTCGAAGAACGTTTCCATCAATTACAAGGGTACAAAAATCAATATTATCGATACTCCGGGGCACGCCGACTTCGGTGGAGAAGTAGAACGTGTTTTGAACATGGCAGACGGATGTATCCTGTTGGTCGACGCGTTCGAAGGCCCGATGCCGCAGACACGTTTCGTATTGCAAAAAGCTTTGCAAATCGGTTTGAAGCCGATCGTGGTTGTCAATAAGGTAGATAAACCTAACTGCCGTCCGGAAGAGGTTTACGAAATGGTATTCGACCTGATGTTCAGCTTGAATGCTACCGAAGACCAGCTCGACTTCCCGGTTCTTTACGGTTCTGCCAAGAATAATTGGATGGGTGAAGATTGGAAGACTCCGACTGGAACCATCACTCCGTTGCTGGACGCTATCATCAAATATATACCGGCTCCCCAACAGTTGGAAGGAACTCCGCAGATGCTGATTACATCACTCGATTATTCTTCATATACAGGTCGTATCGCCGTAGGCCGTGTACATCGCGGAACTATCAGCGAAGGCATGAACATTACACTTGCCAAACGCGACGGTACGATGGTTAAATCAAAAATCAAGGAAGTACATACCTTCGAAGGTCTGGGACGCAAGAAAGTACAGTCTGTATCTTCAGGCGATATCTGTGCCATTGTAGGTGTAGAAGGCTTCGAAATCGGTGATACTATCTGCGATTTCGAAAATCCGGAACCGCTGCCTCCTATCGCTATCGACGAACCGACCATGAGTATGTTGTTCACGATTAACGATTCTCCGTTCTTCGGTAAAGAAGGTAAGTATGTTACTTCACGTCACATTCACGACCGTCTGATGAAAGAGCTCGACAAGAACCTGGCATTGCGTGTACGCAAGACAGAAAACGAAGATGGTAAATGGATCGTTTCCGGACGTGGTGTGTTGCACTTGTCTGTCCTGATCGAAACCATGCGTCGTGAAGGTTACGAACTTCAGGTAGGACAGCCTCAGGTTATCTTCAAGGAAATAGACGGCGTAAAATGTGAACCGATTGAAGAGTTGACCATCAGCGTACCCGAAGAATTTGCCAGCAAGATGATCGATATGGTTACCCGCCGTAAGGGTGAAATGGTTTCTATGGAAACTCAGGGCGACCGTGTAAACATCGAATTCGATATGCCTTCACGTGGTATCATCGGTCTGCGTACCAACGTACTGACAGCTTCACAGGGAGAAGCTATCATGGCTCACCGTTTCAAAGAATACCAGCCATACAAAGGTGATATTCCTCGTCGTACAAACGGTTCTATGATTGCCATGGAAAGCGGAACAGCATTTGCTTATGCCATCGATAAACTGCAAGACCGTGGTAAGTTCTTTATCTATCCTCAGGACGAAGTATATGCCGGTCAGGTAGTGGGAGAACATGTTCACGAAAACGACCTGGTTGTCAATGTAACCAAATCGAAGAAACTGACTAACATGCGTGCTTCCGGATCGGACGATAAGGCTCGTATTATTCCTCCGGTTATCTTCTCACTGGAAGAAGCTTTGGAATATATCAAGGAAGACGAATATGTAGAAGTAACTCCGAAGAGCATGCGTATGCGTAAGATCATTCTGGACGAAACAGAACGTAAGCGTGCAAACAAGAACCAATAAAACAATCATCTATACAGACTAAAAACAGGAAAGGGCAAGCTGAGCTTGCCCTTTCCTGTTTTCGTATTTTCTCTTCACGCCCATACCGGACGCAACACTACCCGGAAATACAGGAATCATTTCCTGTAAACCAGATTGTTTGTATTCATGCGCTGCATATACTGCTGGATAAACGATTTCAGCTGCGTTTCCATTGCCCGAAGTGTATCCTGAGGCATAGTATCCTTCACATCATCTTTCAGCAGGCGGTCGGTACGGTAACGGTAAGCCTTCAATACTTTCTCACCATCAAACTGAATCATGTAATTTCCTTTCACAAACTGATAAACATTCGTACCCATCACATTATTTACCGAGAACTTATCAGCTGCCGGAGTATGAAGAGCATCCTGTCCGAAACCTACATACGGACGGTCGTAACCCAACAGTCCCAATACAGTAGGCATAATATCAATCTGTTCTACAATCTTATCTTCCATTCCACGGAGCTCCGGCATACCGGGAGCATAAAACAAAATAGGTACACTATACAGTCCCAAGTCGGTCAGATACTCAGGATATGTACCAAAGCTGGTATGATCGGCAGTGATTACAAACAGTGTATTCTTGAACCACGGCTGATGCGAAGCCTTCTCAAAAAAGAGCTGCAAGGCATGATCTGTGTAACCGATACAACGCTGAAGCGGAGTCGGTCCGTCGGGGAACTTACCTTCATAACGTGCCGGTATTGCAAACGGATGATGGGAACTTGCCGTAAACACGGAAGTAACAAACGGCTGTTTGAATTCCGTCATCTTGTCACAATAGTATTGCAAGAACTCTTCGTCCCAGATAGCCCATGTACCATCGAAATCCTCATCCCCATGATAACGCGGATCTTCATTATATTCCGTACGTCCGAAATAATCGGTAAAACCAGCTGAACGGGCAAACGCCTGAAAGCCCATCGAACCATTCATGGCTCCATGAAAGAAAGCCGAATAATATCCTTTATTCTTGGTCAGTTCACCAGCTATACTGGACACATCGTTCAGCGAAGCCGGGGTAAGAAAGAACGGCTCAACAAAACTCGGTATAGACGACAAGACCGAAGGCATTCCCTCAATACTCTTTCGCCCGTTAGCATATGTATATGTAAAACTCAAGCTCTTTGTCAACAGCGAATCGATAAACGGAGTATACCCTTTGTACTTTCCATTATCCAGATCACGGTTCAGACTGCCCACAAATTCCTTAGTAAAGCTCTCCCAGATGATTACAACCACATTCATCGGTTTGAACTGTACCGAATCGGCAGGAACATGCACCGGAGAATATACAGCAAGCGCTTCATTGTCCGGCATGTAATTGGGTACAACAAACGGTTTTTTGTCTAATGTACGGAAAATAGAAAACGGTGTGTTCAAGACTACTCCTGCATCCAGCGGACGGTCTACGTACTGATTAGCATTACTGATTGTAATCGGACGCGTAGCAGTTGTCATACCTCCACGCATACCAAATACCGTAAACGGTATGGCAATCACTAAGGTAACCGTCTGCAACACATAATACTGCCATTTGCTATATACTGGAATATTCCGCGGTGCCCGATACAGCTTATAGATACCATAACAGAAAACGACAGCCAAAATCACTAGATACCAGTGCGAAATAAACTCATCCATAAAAATAGAAGCCAAGTTACCTCCGCCTTCATGTCCAAACTCCTGAAAAACACTCATCGTAGTACGTCGTCCGGAAAAACGGAAATACACACAATCCACTAAATTCGATATCAGGAAAATACCGTTGACCACCGTAAAAATCCAGCGGACCACCTTATAGAAAGTAGCATTCTCTTTCCAGTGGAACGGCAACAGGAACAACAATATAAACAAGGCATTACTATACAGAATAGCCGTCGTATCGAAGATAATACCCGCCCCGAACATATTCAGCGCATATTTCCACGTCAGGTTCTCACTGAACAGACGGAAGTTCTCGAGCAAAAAGGTCAGACGACAGAGCGAATAACACACATAGATAATGAGCAAATTCCATATCAGGGAAAGCACATTCGAAAACAATTCTTTTTTCATTGCCAATGTTTTTGGAAGTTAAGAACGGCAAAGTTAACGATTATTTTCTAAACCCGCCTAAGACCTTATTTTAAAATAACTTTTCGGCAAAACAGAACACAAAATAAGAAACTTCAAACACCTTTCCTTATATTTGCAACTGAAAACCAATCTATCACAACATGAAAAAGAAAACTATCATCCGACTTAGCATCACACTGATTGTCATCGTGGCACTCGGATTGTGGATTAATTCACGCTGGAGCGCATGGTTCCACAACGAAGAAGAACTTCCTTACGCACCGCTGTCAGAGCCCGGGAGGGTACTGCTGACCTTCGGCGACGAAAATGAACTGTCACGCAACATCAGCTGGCAATACGACTCCATAGTCGTATCGTCACACGTCGACCTGGTAGATACCCTTTCCAAAGATACCATACAGATTGAAGCACAGGGAGAAACTTTCCGTTCGCGCAGTGGAATAGCAGCATACTATGTTGCCAAGCTACGTTCCCTGCACCCCGACCGCTATTATACTTATCGTGTATGCAATGAGGGCAAGGCCTCACCCTGGTATAGCTTCCGCACATACAATCAGTCCACCCGAAAAGACTATTCATTTATGTATGTAGGTGATGTACAAGACAGCATCCATGGAAAAGCCAACGACTTCTTCCGCGAAGCTCTGCGCCGCCATCCCGATACCGAATTCTTTGTTTTCGGAGGCGACCTGACCGAGCGTCCGACTGAACAACGCTGGGAAGAAACATATCGCGGGCTGGATTCCATCGGACAACGCTATCCCGTCATTACGGTGACCGGAAACCATGAATACCTGAAATACATCATTCGCAAGCTGGAACGCCGCTTCTCGCTGGTATTCTCTTACTACCTCGACTCAATGGTTGGAGAGAATCAAGTATATACCCTGAAGTACAACGACATGCAAATCTTCTGCCTCGACAGCAACCGCGAGTTTTTCTATCTGTGGACTCAGAAAAAATGGCTAGAAGAACAACTCAAGAAAAGCGATGCACGATGGAAAATCGTCGTGCTCCATCATCCGCTGTACTCCATCAAAGGAAGCATGAACAACCTGTTCCAGCGCACCATGTTCAACCCACTGGTAGAGAAATATGGTGTCGACCTCGTACTGCAAGGACACGAACACGCTTATGCCCGTATGACCGACCACGGAGAAAACGGAGAGCCTCAGCCCCCTGTTTATACCGTCAGCCACTGCTCACCCAAGAACTATCTCATCGAGTTCGACAAACGATTTGACAAGTTCGGTACGGGCAGCCGTTATTACCAGCAGATCCGTGTGCATGGCGATACCCTTACCATGAACGCCTACGATGCCACCACCAACGATTTATACGATGCTGTCGATTTAATAAAAGATAAAGACGGAAAAGTCCGACTGGAAGACCGTGGAAAAGAAATCCCCGAAGCTCTGATATTCCATTCCAACGGCAGCAAGAAAGAAGAAGCTTTTCAGAAACGAATCGATGAATATAAACAGCGGAAAGGAATCCGATAACTAAGAAAAGTCGCATCAAACTCATATAGAGAGTAATGATGCGACTTTTTTGTATTTCAATGGCGAAGGTAAATTCTCTTACCTGCCCAACAAATAAAACTTCACCGCATTGCAGAAATGCTTGAACGAACGTTCCAGCTTCCTGCCAAACTTATGGTTGCGCCAGCTTCCATACACCCGATGCTCCCCAAAAGCATCCGGACTATGCTTGAAATGACTTCTGGGTGACAACCAATGTGTAGGATAAATATCTATACCCTCCAGATGCTGTTCCTCTTCCTTGCAGACATATCCTCTGCGCTCCGCAATACTCCGCATGATATACGGCGAAACCGTCTGATCCAGCGAACCGTCGGGACGAATAAAATCACGCGTCTGATAATACTCAAAAACCTCCTTGCAGAAATCATTCCCTTTTGAGCCGATAAAAAAGGCAGCCTGAATGCCATAATCAGTCTCTCCTTCCTCCCACCGTTCATTGAATGTAGCACATCCGGTTTCAGGAATAAACCGGTCGAAACGTTTCCGCAGATAAATATCACTGTCCATATACACACCGCCCTCTTTATATACGGCATAAAAACGGACCACATCTGCTGCGAACGCCCATTTTCTGACCGACAACGCCTGGTCTATATACTTACAACCGATAGCTTTTGCATCCTCGTACGTCCAGACACGCACTGTATAATCGGGAAGCACACGCTTCCAGCTTGCAAGACAAATCTTAATTTCCAATGGATAAGGATCCTTGCTGAACCAGCATAAATGAATAATTTTCGGGGGCATGATATTACGATTTTTTAGTGTTCCACGACATTTTCAACCATTCTTCTTTCGTCCGCTTCCACCGGTTATGACTCCATAACCAATAAGCCGGAGCTTCCTTTATCTGTTGTTCCAAATGTTCCGAATACATATCCGTCAGCCGATACTCAGGCAATTCGGCAGGATGCAAGGTCAGCAACTCAAAAGAAGCATGATAATATCCGCGTTTCACTCTGGTAACTTTCAGATAATACACAGCCGCATCCAGTCGGCGACCGATACGTTCCGTACCTTGAAAGAACGCCGTATCCCGATGTAGGAATGTGGTCCAGTGATCCATCCCCTCCCATCCCGGAGCCTGATCGGAAATAAAGCCTATCATCACTTTCTTCTCTCCGCGACTAAGCGTCACCAGCCGGCGCAGCGTTTCCTTCATCGGAATGGACTCACCACCAAACTGTCCGCGAAGCCGGAGAAATAACTTATCGAACGCCTTATTATATAAAGGATGATAAATCTGTCCACAATGTATTTCGGGCAGCCAATATTGTAAAGAAGCCACATACTCCCAGTTACAGTAATGTCCCAAATAAAGAAAGCAGCATTTTTTATTTTCTCTTCCCAATGTTTCCCGCACCTCATCCAGTCCGCTAAAAGTCATACGCTTCATCATCTGCTTTTTCGACATGGAAAACAATTTGATGGTTTCTACCACATAATCGCAGAAAAAATGATAGAACTCCTTTTCTATCTTCAGAATCTCCTTTTCACTTTTTTCAGGAAATGAACCGGCAATGTTACGATGCACGATATCCCGGCGATATTTCAAGCCATAGAATAACGGTACAAACAGCAGGTTGGATATGAAATAGAGTACCCTCAATGGCAGCAAAGAGAGCAGATACCAGAAGAAAAAAACCAGATAATATATGAATTTCATTGAATTGCCATGTTTCAGTTAAATTGCAAATTTATAAAATAATATGCAAAAGCCCCCTCTTTGTATCAAAGAAAACAATAAATTACACTATCTTTGTGCACTATATTATAACAGAAGTATTTCCTGCATGAAAGAATTTTTCCAAATGATGCGGCGGTTTATCTCGCCCTACAAGAAATATGTTATCGGCGCAGTAGGTCTAAACCTGTTGTCCGCGGTATTCAATGTCTTCTCTTTTTCACTTCTCATCCCGATACTGAACATCCTGTTCAAGACCGGCGATTCAGAAAAAGTATATCATTTCATGGAATGGGGAAGCGGCGAACTGAAAGACGTTGCCGTAAACAATTTCTACTATTACGTATCCCAACTGATAGACAAGTTCGGTCCTTCTACTACACTGCTGTGGCTGGGACTCTTCCTTGCAGGAATGACATTGCTGAAAACCGCATGCTATTTCGGTTCTACAGCCATCATGATTCCACTTCGTACCGGTGTAGTGCGTGATATCCGTATCATGGTTTATTCAAAGGTAATGTACCTGCCGCTCAGTTTCTTGTCGGACGAACGAAAAGGTGACATCATTGCCCGCATGAGTGGTGACGTAGGTGAAATAGAGAACTCCATCACCAGTTCACTCGATATGTTGCTGAAAAACCCGATTCTTATCATCTCTTATTTCGCCACCCTGATCGTAACCAGCTGGCAACTCACCCTGTTTACCATCATTGTACTACCGGGAATGGGATGGATCATGGGACGCGTAGGACGACAACTGAAACGTCAGTCACTCGATGCCCAGAACAAATGGAGTGAAACCATGTCGCAACTGGAAGAAACACTGGGTGGTATGCGTATTATCAAGGCATTTATCGCTGAAGATAAAATGATAAACCGCTTTGTAAAATGCAGCAACGAATTCCGTAATGCGACCAACCGAGTAGCCATGCGCCAGAGCCTTGCCCACCCTATGAGTGAGTTTCTGGGAACCGTACTCATCGTACTTGTACTTTGGTTCGGTGGTTCACTGATTCTAAGTGCTAACTCTACCATCAACGCTTCCACCTTCATTTTCTATATGGTGATACTTTACAGCATCATCAACCCGCTGAAAGATTTCTCCAAGGCAAGTTACAACATCCCGAAAGGGCTCGCCTCAATGGAACGTGTGGACAAGATTCTGAAAGCTCCCAACAACATCGTAGAACGTCCTGATGCCGAACACATCACCGAAATGAAAGAAGGACTGGAGTTCCGCAACATTTCGTTCAGCTACGGTACCCATGAAGTGCTTCATAACGTCAGCCTGAAAGTACGCAAAGGTCAAACTATCGCCTTGGTAGGACAGAGCGGTTCAGGAAAATCGACACTGGTCGATCTGGTTCCTCGCTTCCATGATGTACAAGAAGGTGAAATCTTGATTGACGGAAAGAACATTAAAGATCTGGTAGTAAAAGATCTTCGCGGACTGATTGGTAATGTAAACCAGGAAGCCATCTTGTTCAACGACAGCTTCTTCAACAACATTGCCTTTGGCGTAGACAATGCCACCATGGAACAAGTCGTTGCCGCTGCCAAGATAGCCAATGCACACGATTTCATTATGGAAACAGAAAAAGGTTACGATACCAACATTGGTGACCGTGGCTGCCGCTTGTCAGGAGGACAGCGCCAGCGTATCTCGATAGCCCGCGCTATTCTGAAGAATCCAGCCATCTTAATTCTGGACGAAGCGACTTCTGCTCTCGATACAGAAAGCGAACGCCTGGTACAGGAAGCACTGGAACGCCTGATGAAGACCCGTACCACCATTGCCATTGCACACCGCTTGTCGACTATCAAAAATGCAGACTGCATCTATGTACTCTATGAAGGTCGTATAGTAGAAAGCGGTAAGCACGAAGAACTGCTTCAGAAAAACGGCTATTACAAACGCTTAAACGATATGCAGGCTCTGTAAATTCTTACCATACCAAACGCATAATATTACAAAAGGTCTTGTACTATTTTTCTTTGGTACAAGATCTTTTATTTTCTCTTCGGTCGCTTTCAATTATTTTTTGTACAAAAATAGAAAAAGGAAGCAGTCTTTTCATAAAAAATCATTTAATGATAAAAGACAATAGCTTACCTTGTAAAATACATGGATACAAAGATTTTAAAGATATAGAATTGTGTTTATCTATTAAAAACTATACTTTTGCAAAGAGAAAAGCTTATCGAATTCCTCATTCAGAAACTAGGCTATCTCCTAAAATAACGGACAGATATGAATAAAGTTCCTATATTCTTTTGTTTTGATAAAAATATGGTAATCCCAGCGGGCGTATGTATCACTTCAATGCTCCTCAACAAGGATACAGAAACCTTCTATGATTTTTTCATTTTATATAATGAAGAAAATCTTCCATTAGAATATAGAAGTCAAATCCTAAAATTACAAGATTTCTATTCAAAAGATTGTCGAATTTCCTTTTTCAATATAGGAAAATCATTTAACAATGCCTACGAAGTACGAAACATCACAGTCAGTACTTATTATCGTTTATTAGTGCCTGAACTCATAGATCAAATAAACAATTTACATCAAACAGATTATCAAACAATAATCTATTTAGATGTTGACACTATAATAGAATGTGATCTTTCAGAACTTCTAACTTTATCTCAAATCCAAACAGAAACCTGTTTGTTAGGAGTATGCGAATCACCAACATATTGTGATGTAAATACATCTTATTGGGAAAAAATAGGTTGTGACCCTTCTTCTTATATTAATGCAGGAGTACTTATTATGAACATTCCAGCCTTACAAAAGATGGAGTTTACCTCTCAGTGTTTATTGCATAAGAATAAAAAATATACATACCAAGATCAAGACATTATAAATATTGTATGTAAAGGGAAAATAGGATTTTTACCCCTAAAATACAACTATACATCACTTTTATATTCATTGTCTATAGAAAATGAGAAATTTAAGAAATTAAAAGCTAAAGAAATTACAGAATGTTCTCATTGCATTATACATTATACAGGCAATAAACCTTGGAGCGATTTTTGTTTAAGAGCAGAATACTGGTGGTATTATTATAAACACTCTATTTTCAAAGATGAAAATTTTTATATAAAAAATCATCGAGCTATATCTGAAAAGTTATTATCAGATTGCTCTTATAAACAAATAAAAAAAGTATTTCTAAAGAAATTTAAAGAAAAATATTTCCATCTTTAAAAAATAAGAACGATGCCTAATTCAACATGTAAAGTTAGTATAATAGTTCCAAACTACAATTACGAACGATATTTGGAAG
>ENA-ORSI01000071-ORSI01000071.1-human-gut-metagenome-genome-assembly--contig:-NODE-71-length-89234-cov-6.201886_pt1 | contig 89234 bp, 65 predicted proteins | sample MGYA00242187_ERZ509154 | MGnify/ENA primary metagenome ERZ509154 (study PRJEB26280, sample SAMEA2338627) | human gut metagenome | biome: human gut; feature: human-associated habitat; material: faeces...
ATCGGGAGGGATGTCTTTCTATCCTAAAACATTGCACTTCTATCTTGAATGTTTACTGACATGAACTTCTCGCGTGCCATGTTCCAGCCCAGCCCAGCGGCATAGAACGTACCCCATCGTCTGCCTGGCGCATAGCGGTTGAAGAAGCTTTCCGTCACGGTAAGCTGAGCAAAATACCGTTTGTCGTAGTCGTAGGATATGTCCTGCAACACGTTCGAAGGAAAGAGAGGCAAATCATAGTCATCTACCTCGTGGCGGGTGTCGCCCTGAAGAGTTGCCTTGATGCTATGCATACCAAAGGTGCGCTCATAGTCTATGCCCAGCAGTCCTGTCATGCTGTTGTAAGATGCCACGGCACTGAAATCATTTCTCTGCGGCTTCGACTCTCCGTACATAGTGTAAAGTGGATTACCCGTGGCGTCTAACCTGTAGTAGTATACGGGCGATGTCTTGACACGGCTTATGGATGTACGTTGTAAGTTAGTCACTGTACCTATAGCACGCACCGACATTCCCTTAACAACCTTATCCAAGTCGTAGCGCAGACGCAGCGAGGCCTGTATGTCGCGATGGTTGTCGGATATATATCCACTGTTCACGGAACGCGAATAGAGATTGTTGGCATAGTTCACGTTGCCTCCCCACGACCCATCGGGATTCTTCACAGGATAAGCATTGTTTGGGGTTGAGTAAATGGTCGAAAAAAGACCCAAGTATCCGTTATCCCCTCCACCACCTGGCTGGTTACCTTCCTGTATACGTCCAAGTGCTGTCATCGTGGCATCGAAGTCGTCGGTTATTTTTATGTGCACCTTAGACGACAGCATGTACCGGTTGAGGTTAAGATTTGTGTTGTAACTGTTAGTTTTGTCGGTCTTGAATGGTCCTTGTTCGTTGAAATAGCCCAGACTTACAAAAAACTGTGCTGCACGTCCTCCTCCAGACACGTTGAGGTTGTAAGACTGTGACATGCTGTTGTTCTTCAGCAACTGGTCGCTCCAATTTATATCGGGATGGAGATATGGATCATTGTGGTTGAGATATGCTTTATAGTCGCTATAGTCGTAGAGAGGAGCTTTTCCGTCGTTCTGCAGAGCCTCATTCAGAAGGTAAGAATACTGCGAGGCAGACAACGGTTTAAGCTTCTTTATGGTGCTGTTTATACCCAGTTTTCCTGTGAACGAGAGATTGAGTTTGCCGCGCGTGGGATTCTTAGTAGTGATAATGAGTGCGCCGCGCGAGCTGCGCATACCGAGAAACATGGACGACAGAGCATCCTTAAGCAATGTCACCGACTCTATAGCCTCAGGATCGATATTGAACATCTCACGCTCCACTCCGTCCACTATCACCACAGGAGTCATGCCGCGAGAAGCGAGAATAAACTGTGAGTTGTCACCATAACTGCCCGAGCCGAAACTCTTGGGCAAGGAGCCTATAAGAGATCCCTCGGTGTTGGAGATGGTGCTGCGTGTGGCGAATCCTCGATACTGGCTCACGTTGAACCCTGCCATGCGACCCTGTAGTCCAGTCAGTATGTTGCCACTCAGATACTTGTCGAGTTCCTTGCCTTGTACGTTAGCTGATGAACCGAGGAATCCGTCGGACGGTACGGGGTCGGTGTATGGCTGTGCCACACTGTGCCCTGTGTCTACAAAACGGTCATACAGGTGTATGGTATAGGTTTTGTTACTTTTTATGTCGCGCAGTTTCTCCACCGTAATCTCCTTCTGCAGGTACATGGGATGGGTGATAGTGAGCACGTCACCCTTATTGAAGTCGAAGTCGAATGTGCCGTCTACACCTGTTGTAAGGCTCTTGCCTGTTGACTTCTGTGTAACGACAGCTCCAGATACAGGTTTGCTATACTGGTCGGTGATGAGTCCCTTAACAGGATTGCCGGCATGAGCCACACACATTCCAACCATCAGACATGCCATGACAACCTTTGCACGTCTGCAAGTTTTCTTGTTGTTTGATTCATTCTGTGTCATAAATTGTTTGTCTATATCAGTTGCAGGTAAAGATGAAGTTAAAAGGCTTCTCATCAGCAGGACTAATGGTCTGATCCATGTTGTCATCCGACTTCTGCCCTATCACCACGCTGCGGTCTTTGTTGGTGAAATAATAGTCGATACTCACAATCTGGTCGCCATCGGTCACTCCAAACATGCCTGTTGGCCATATCGTGAGCTGGTAAGTATCGCTGCCAGCCACACTGTGCATTAGAGTAATGTCATCCTTGCGGTCCACCTTAAGCACCTGTCCAGATGCGGTGTAAGCTGTGGCCTCAAGATATACATCCCCACCTACCAGACCATTTGGATTGACACCGCCAACGAAAGTGAACGTAACGAAGTCGTTGGGCAGTGCCTGCATGGGGTTAACCTTGAAGTAGTGATTGCTGCAAAAGTCGATAACGGCTCCCTCACCCTTCACCACCTCAAAACAATCATCCATGAGCACCACCTTCTTATGGTCGTCGCCTCCGGAGAATCCGTCATTAGTATGATTTACAAAGAATGCCGGTTTAAATTTCAGATTGTCGGAGCCAACATTGGTAGTGATGTATATTGTATAAGTAATGTTCTGACCGTTGGATATGCTCCACGACTTATCGGTGACAAACACAACCCACTCCATATCCTCAAGAACATTGTGACCAACACCGTAGGTTGACGATAGAGCCTGCTTCCAGGTCTTGCCATTAGCGTTCTTTGCCACAGTGGTAGCAGGCATCTCCGACATGGGGAACAGCTGACTCACATCATCAGCGAGACCGCAGCGATATGTAACCTTGGCGTTATCTCCCATCTTCCATGACTTGGGAACAAGCATGGCAACCACAAACTGTGTATTCGACTCGTCACTTTTACACTCTATGTGTCCTCTCACGGTGAACGTAGCCTCTGTCCCAGCAATGGCATACTTGCACTTCTTGCCGTCTATGGTCTGCTCTATGTCCACACTGTCGATATATACACAGCCTACGACCATCATGACAACCATTGCCACAACCACTACCCACGAACGCATACACATCATGCTGAATTTATTTAGATATCGCATTGCTTTCATTGTATTTTAGTAAGAGTTATTTTTAATTGATGAACGTTTCATCTTGTAAACATACGTGTTGGTGTAGCATCCAGGACTCAGACTTATCAAGAGCGATCGCTCACCATCTATTATGGGGTATTTCAACTCCACCGATGTTGGCTCAGCAGAACCCTCTTCCTTGAACACTATGTGGAAAGGGTGTGTCGGGTCATCAATGGTCCATGTTCCGTCTGTCTTCACCACAAAGGGCAGATAATTTTCCATTTTAAACGATCCGTCATCGTTGAGTTTGAGCTTAAATTTGCTGAAATCGAAATCATTGGTTATGTCGACGCCGTTGCGAGACACAGTCTCTATAGTCCACACACCACTGAGATCCTTCAGTGGCTCGATAGCCTTATAGGAGTCCTCTTCTGAGCTGAACGTGCTGCACGATGCCATTGCCGCATACATTACGGCAAACATTGCTGACTTTATTATTTTTTTCATGTCGTGAATGGATTATTTCATACTAATCATAATATGGATTCTGCAAAAGCTCGCCATCTTTGCTCTTCACAACCTCCTGATAAGGTATGGGCATGAAGTACAGAGCCGGTCTCCAAATATGTGTACGCACGGTGAAATACTTGTATGAGGTGTTTCCGTTCTTCTGCATTATTTCCAATCCGTGCATGGGCTTTCCGTCGGTCTGGTCTGCAATCATCCAGCGGCGCACGTCGTAGAAACGGTGACCTTCGAAGCAAAGCTCAAGGCGACGTTCAAGCCGTATAGCCTCACGCATATCCTCCTGCGTCATGCCATCCTTCAGACCATACATGCCGTCATCGCCCGGCTCTATGCCTGCACGCTCGCGCAGCATCTTGAGCACGGTGATGGGACAGACATATGTAGCAGGTGTCACGTTGCCATCGGCATCGGTTATCTCGGCTGTCATCATATCTTCGTGTGACGGACCGTAGTACTCGTTGGTAGCTTCAGCATAGTTGAGAAGTATTTCGGCATAGCGTATTAACGAGAAACTGTTGGACGGAGATATCCACCAGTTTGCAGCACACTCGCGGTTTGTGAACTTACGTGTGAAGAAACCGGTAGGAGTTCCCTTGCGAACCTCATCCTGTGTGGTGACGTCACCGGTGCATGTACGGACAGTATAATTGTCGTTAGCTGAGTTGCGGTGCGTGGCTCCGTCATACACCACGCAGTTAGCAAAACGTGGATCGCGGTTCACGTTGGGATGCACTGGGTCGAATACATACTTACCGCTATTGTCATCCACAGCCCTGCCGTCTGCCATGGGAAAGGCGTCTGCCAAATCAGCATAGACATATCCGCCACGACCACTGCCACCGCATGATATTGGGTCATAGGCAGAGTGGAAATCAAGGCCTAGCATTTTACGCTCGAATATTATCTCCTGATATGGTCCATATGGTGTGATTACCTCGCCGTTGCGTGTAGTGCACTTGGTAGCGGTGGTGAAGTCGGAAGCATGCGTTATGGCGTAATATCCCCAACCCAACTCTTCTTTTCCTCCATTTTTACCGTCCTTGTGGTTGACATAAAGCGCATAGTCTCCGCATCTCATCACATCGAGAGCAGCATCGGCAGCATCCTTCCAACGTTCCTTACTATAGTCTGTATTACCCAACAATTCCTTGGTCTGTTCGGTGCCCCACGAACCTTCAGGATTGTTGTGCAACGGACTGGCGTCGTAGAGCTTCATGCGCGAGATAAGAGCCAAGCAGGCAGCCTCTGTGGCACGTCCGTTGATGCGTCCCGTGGCACGCACCGGCAGTGTGTTTGAAGCTATCACGGCATTACACTCGTCAACAATATAGTCTATACTCTTCCTCCATGTCATGCGCTTTGAGGGGATTACATCATCTGACGAATAACAGGTGTCGCCAACCAAAGGCACTCCTCCATAGTCGCGCACCAATGCGGCATAGTACCACGCGCGCAGGAAGCGTGCCTCATTGTAGTAGCGGTCCTTCACACCCTGCACCATGGGTGAGCGATGCACGTTCTCCAGAAATTTGTTTACGCGACGTATGTTAGCGTAGCATTTTTTCCAGCAATCGTCGCTTACAATGTTTGGGTTCAGCGTACCTGTTGCCAGAGCCATGCCAGTAGTTATAGACGATTCGTTCTTGAATTCCGCTTCATCACATGCTATCTGCAGACCGCCGTTGCCGAAACGGGTAGGCATAGTCTGGAAGCCGATATCCACATAGATTTGGGTAAGGAAACCTGCCGTATAGGAACTGTCCGTAAACACCTTGTCCTCGTCAAGATCGGTAGTAACCGTCTCATCGAGATAGCCGTCGGAACACGAACAAAATCCCCCAAAACACAGCAGTAATCCCTCGATAAAAAGAACAGCTTTCAGTGGTTTCATGTTACTTAAGTTTTGTTATTACGTTTTATTTAAATTGTTTTTTTGCTTTATTTATAAGCTATGTTTCAAATAGTTAAAGCATATTTTCTTGCCAACACATTACATCCGGAAGTTATACATGCTCATACATTTAGGTTTTATATAAACAATACGAATTAGAATGTAACAGACATAAAAAGAATGCGAGATTTTCTTATCTTCTCCAAAAGACATTCCTGTAGGGAAAAACAAAAAGGCTTGCAGTGTCTCTTATTCTACCATAACTGTCTGTTATGTCTTTTTACACCATATCATTTCAATTTACAATATTCACCAATGCCGTGCCTTCCACGGTAGAAGATACTGAATCACGCTACGTCTTAGACAAAATTGAAAAACATTCTGTCTGATAGCATCACAATATAAAGATGAGGTCAAATAACGACTTGGGGGTATTTTATAGTTCAAACATATAACTCTAATATATTACCCTATCGTTTCATGCTGTCATTTCACACGCACAAGTTTTATATGCCGTGTTACGGGACGGTTCACACGATAAATCTCGTCCACTATACTGTCCTGATATTTCTCGCATGCCAGACGCACGGCTTTGTTGCCCATCTTGGCATAAATATCACGTCGCGAAGCCAGCCACCAGCTACTCTGCTTGTCGCGGTCGTACATACAGCGTGCCTCGGGCGAAAGCACATCAGCCTCCTTAACTCCATTCTTCAGGAAATAGTCATACTCTACCCATGCCCAGTCGCGCATACGGCGTTCCATGTCCCAACGGTCTTCGTTTAACATCATGACCGTGAGAGCCTGCCGGTATTGAGGTGTACACACATACTCTGCAAGATTTACACCGGCAGCCAATCGGTAATTCTGAATCGTGTCTATAACAACATCATCGATGGTAAGCCGATAAGAACCTTTCTTAAGGTTGAGCACACGTAATGTTTCGCTGTCAAACTCCTTCATAAAGTCTGGCACAAGCGTCTTTATACGCGACTGCGGTCTATCAAACACCATGTCACCACGGGCTATCGTGTCGAGCGGATAAGGCAGCGCGGCAGCAAGATAGTCGAATTGGACTCCCTTATCAGTACGCTCTATGCACGACAGTCGGCAGTTTGTTGCCTCCACAACGCTCTGCGTGGCGGCATCTATACAAACTGTAGCCACTGGCTTTCCTGCCATGCCCTGTGCCTTAAGGAATATGTAAGCCATCATCATATGACCGTCGTTGTCGGGATGAATACGGTCATGACCGCAAATGGTAAATGTCGAATCGGTGCGTTGCTTCCCAATGTTATAGTCGGTCATGGGCTTGTTCCAGTCTAAAAACTCCCATCCGTGCTTCTTGGCAGACTCGCGTTGCATATCTATCATACGGCAAATAAAATCGTTCTTGCCCTGATAGATGTTGTCATTAAACCGTGAAGTCTGGTCGTATGGCGATGTGCCTACCTGTATGACACGAGCCGAATGTGACTCGAGTATGTCCTCTATCTTGCGGTAATTGTCCTTAACAAGCGCAAAACGCTGCTCACGGAAACGCGATGCAGTGTCCGTGTTATGCTCAAGATAGCCGCTATCATTCATGCCAAAGGTAAGAGCCACCACTGTAGGCATCTTCCCATATACGTCAGCCTCAAGACGATTCAATATTTCCGTACTGGTGTCACCACCTATACCCAGATTGCCTATCCACAACCGCATTTCCGGGAAACGGGTCATGTAATAGAGCCAGATATACTAATGGAAATGTCCGCCGTCTGTTATACTGTTGCCCACAAAGGCAACGCGGTCACCTTGCCGAAACGGTTTCAGCCTCTGCTGCCCAGCAGTATTAATGCAAGACAGAACCATGAAAAGCACAAATAAAATATATTTACGCATACTATTCACCTTTTCTTTGTTTTTAAACCATTGACATTCTTTACTCCCTTTACCATCTTGGAAGCTTTCGCCGCACGCCATTGCATCTCCACGAACGTGCCGCTCTGACGGAAGAACTTCTCGAAGAAGAGGAGATGATAGTCGATGGAGTTCGCCCAATACTGGCTTGTGTGTCCGCCGGGACGGGTGGTGAAGTCGTGGTCGATGCCAAGCCCGAGCAGGCGTTTGTGCAAGTCTTTGTTCACCTCGAGGAAGAAGTCAGACTCGCCGCAGTCGAACGTTATCCGCAAATCGCCGTTCTTTATGCGTCCCAGCTGCCCCACGACAGTGTGCTCGTCCCACGACTGCTTGTTGGCGGACATCTCGCCCAGCACATCCGGAATGTTCCAGTTCTGCGGGAACGGTCTTATGTCCACTCCGCCGCTCATGCTGCCGCAGGCTCCGAACATGTCCTTGTGGCGCATGGCGAGGAACAGCGCACCGTGTCCGCCCATGCTCAGACCGGTAATGGCACGTCCCTCGCGCGAGGGCACCGTGTTGTAATGTGCGTCCACCCAAGGCACGAGCGTGCGGGTGTAGAATGTCTCATACTGGAAATCCTTAAGGACAGGACTGTCAAAATACCATGAATTGAGAGCCGCCATCGACACGAATATCATGCCCTTCTCGTCGGCTATGTCGGGCAGCTGCGGCTTTATCTCCAGCCACGAACGCTCGTTGCCGTAGGCTCCGTGCAGCAGATAGACCACCGGATAGCGCACATCCTTGGCGGCACCTTTCCTTTCAGGTGTAATCACCACCACAGGTATGTCGCGGTTCATCACGTCGCTGTGCAGCTTCAGCGTGTCCACCTTTCCGGCGAAAGCCCTGCCGGCGGACAGCAGAAGGAGCACGCACAACAATCTTAACATTTTTATTCTAACCATAGTTCACTGTCGTTTATATTCGAACTTATCTGACAAAGCACCGTCGCCCGACACGTCACAGACACCTGTCCGCAGCCACCTTACTTTACTGCCGTAAGCACAAAGCGGCGTGTGACGGGCTTGTTTATGCTGTATATCTTGTCTACCAGAAGATCCATCATGGCTGTATAGGCGTCGCGCACATCCTTGTGTATCATCTTGTCGTAGATGTCGCGGCGCGCAGCCACCCATCCGTCCTTCGTCTCACCGTCGCGGAACACGCGCGCCGCATGCTCGTCGTTGGCATGGAGCAGACCTTTCTTCATGAAGAAGTCGTATTGCAGCCAGCCGTAGTCGCGGAACTTGCGCTCCAGTTCCCAGCGGTCCTCATTGAGAGCCATCACGGCGCACGCCTGCTGGTATTGCGGTGTGTGGCGGTATTCGGCAAGGTTCACGCCCTGCGCCAGACGCTGTGCGGGGATGGTGTCTATGACCACCCCGTCTATGGTAAGACGGTAGTTGCCCTTGAGTCCCGTAATCTTGAGCTGCTCGTTGCTTATGTCCTTGACCAGCGACGGCACCATCTTCACCGCCTGCGCCTGCGGACGCTTGAATCCCCATCCGTGCGCGATGGTGTCCAGCGGATAAGGCAGCGACTCCGCCAGATAGCTGAACGAGAGTTCTCTCCTGCCTGCCGTCAAGTCGCTCACGGTGCAGTTCACGCTCCTTACCACCTTCTTTGAGCGCGCGTCTATCTGCACGTCTGCCACCGGCTTGCCCACCATTCCCTGAGCCTTGAGGAAGATGTACGCCATGACCATGTGCCCGTCGTTGTCTGGATGCACGCGGTCGTTGCCGCAGATTGTGAACGTGGGGTCCTTCGCCTGCTGCTCTTCGTTGATTCTGAGCATCGGTGCGTTGAAGTCCACAAACTCCCAGTGGTCAGCCCTTGCGGCTGAGTCCTGGAACGCTATTATGCGGCGGATGGCGTCGTTCTTCTTCCTGAACACGTTGTCGTTGAAGGTGGATGTCTGGTCGTATGGCGACGTGCCTATCATGACCTTGCGTATGTCCGTAGCCTCCTTCAGACGCTTCTCTATCTCAAGGAAATACTTGCGGCTGTTCGCCACCTTACTGTCGGCGAACTCCCCGGGATTGTCGCCGTTGTACTCGAAATAGCCGCTGTCGTTCATGCCGAACGAGAGTGTGAGAACATTCGGGCGTTTGAGGAACACGTCGTCGTCAAGACGCGCCAGAATGTTGGAGCATTCGTCACCGCCAATGCCGCAGTTTGCCATCCACATACGCTCGTTGGGGAAGTGCGTCATGTAGTATAGCCAGATGTACGAATGATAGTGTCCGCCGTCTGTTATGCTGTTGCCCACAAACGCCACACGGTCGCCCGCCTTGAACGGTGTCACCTGTTGTGCGGCTGTATGTAAGGTCCCCACGCACAGGGCAAGAGCCATTGTCACTATTTGTCTTATCATATCATTTATATATATGTTATTTGTTTTATGAGAAAACAGTGCTATTCATTTTTCCATATCCAACAAACCGGGGCGGCAGACACGCCACGCGCGATGTTCGGAGCCGCACGCATCCGCCAGCCGACAACCGTTCCTGACAGTCATGAACATATGTACCCACAGCTTGGCACGCCCCATCGGGATGTCCGTCCGTTCCCGAACCTCATCACCGGCAGCCCCGACGCTGACGCGACCTTGTGCAAATGCGTGAATCCGCAGATAGCAGGTTTTATAAAATTCTGTATAGTCCATTGTCATAAACTTAGGCTTGTTATCGCTGCAAATGTAGCCCTATTACGGTAAAACACATATAAAAATTGAACCTTAAAAACCCAATTTTGAATCAAAAGCATCATGGATGTAATGTATATACCATTCTTCAGAACAAACATACCAAAGCGTTCTGACTGTATTTCAAACACTTCTCGAATCATTCATTGGGAATAACACATCTCTTTCCGGATATATCAATGCACAGACATGGCGGACACCGTCGGGTGAATAAGGAGGAAATCGGGGATTATACGCGCTGCCAGCAAAAGTAGAGACGCAAAATCTTGCGTCTCACAAGGAAGGAGTGCGAATATTGTCATTGGACTATCGCATGCGTATATTGCAATGGATTGCTCGTGAGACACATGGAATGAAGATATGGAGAGTAATTACAAGCAACATTAATTGAACCGTCAAGGACGGGAGACGCAAGATTTTGCGTCTCTACTGGGCGGACGACGTTATTAACTATTGATGGAACAATCCATTTAATATACACTGATGGAAAAAGTAGAGACGCAAAATCTTGCGTCTCACAAGGAAGGAGTGCTAATTTCGGGAGTAATTACATGCATGATAAACAGCGCAATCATTGCTCGTGAGACACATGGAATGAAGATATGGGGATTAACTACAAGCAACATTAATTGAACTGTCGGGGACGGGAGACGCAAGATTTTGCGTCTCTACTGGGGGGACGCAGTTGAGGAGGAAAGGAGGGGATGGAAAATGCGCGGAGGATACCGGAATGCATGGATATGCAGTTTCGGAAGTAAAAAATCTTTACATAATAAAATCGGAAAACAGGAAGCGCGAAGGCATTTGTGGCGTATAAAAAACGAATATAGATTCGTTCAGACCTTGCGCCTGTCGTTTCTGTCGCGCGGAAAAGCACGTTCCGGCTTTCCAAAACACCTTTCATGCATGCCGGAACGCGCCCTCCCGTCACCTCAAAAAGCCCGTTCCGCGTTCCCGAAAAGGCTTTCCGGCATGAAGGGAATGTCCCGTCCGTCCCATATATGAGTATATGTCGCTGACTGTCAGACATATACGCGAAACGCTCATAAGCTGCGTATTTGCCTCCGTGAGCCTATGCCGTCGGCTGTAGGACGCTCTCGCGGAGTTGAGGATGGGTGGGAATGAATAATTATGCACATTATTCATGCATGCGTATGCAAGTATGCCTGTTTCTGTGGATACAGTATATCATTATTCGCTGCAAGGAAAAGTAGAGACGCAAGATTTTGCGTCTCACGAGGAAGTGGTGCTAATTTCGGAAGTAATTATATACATGATGAATTGCGCAATTCCTGCTTGTGAGACGCAAAATTTTGCGTCTCTACTGAGGGGATATGCATTTATTGTCATCGGATTGTCGCATGTACATGTTGGTGTGGGAGGGACGGGAGACGCAAAATCTTGCGTCTCCACCGGGCTCACGCCGTCATTGTCTTACTTGACCGGCATCTTCTTCATCCCCCTCACCGCCTGTCATAGCGGAGCCGAAAGCGAATAGGGCGCGGCGTCCTTACCGGTGTTGCGGGTTCTGTTGGGCTTTGCGCCCATAACAAACTTCAGCGTTCCGCCGCGGGCGATGTCCCCGTAGGTGATGTAGTTCTTGTCAAGCGGGCGTCCGTTGAGCGTGCCGCTCTGTATATACACGTTGTCGGCACTGTTGCCCTCCGCCTCTATTACGAACTTGCTGCCGTCCTCCATCGTGATGGTAGCCTTGCGGAAGAGGGGCGAGCCTATCACATACTGGTCGGTGCCGGGCGTAACCGCGTAGAGACCGAGGGCACTGAGCACATACCACGACGACATGCCGCCCTGGTCCTCGTCGCCCGGGAATCCGTCGGGAGTGCTGTTGTACAGGCGTCTCATAATCTGGCGCACCCAGTATTGCGTCTTCCACGGCTGTCCCGCATAGCTGTACAGGTAAGGCATGTGCTGTATGGGCTGGTTGCCGTGGGCATACTGTCCCATGCGCGCCTCCTCCATCTCCACCATCTCGTGTATCTTGCCGCCATACCAACCCGGACGCACCGTCGCCGGCTGCGAGAACACGGAGTCCATCTTCTCCACGAATGCGGCGTCGGAGCCATACAGGTTTATGAGCCCCTGCACATCATGGAACACCGACCATATGTAGTGCCAGGCATTGCCCTCGGTGTAAGGACCACCCCATGCCAGCGGGTCGAACGGCTCAAGGAACTTGCCGTCCTTTCCTCTGCCCCGGAAGAATCCGGTGGCGGAGTCCCACAGGTTGCGGTAGTTGTACAGCGTGCGGGCAAACACCTGTTCATAGAACCTGTTGCCTGTCTGCCTTGCCAAGGTGTAGGCACACCAGTCGTCATACGCATACTCAAGCGTCTGCGAAACCGATCCGTGCGACTCCGGGAACGACACATATCCCAGAGTGTAGTACTCATGCCATCCCGCACGGCCGTTGGCACCGCCCATCGGACCCTTGTTGAAAGCCTCGTGGGCATAGCCCTTGAGCACAGAGTCTACAGGCACCGTGCGTATGCCCTTGGCAAAAGCGTCTGCAAAGAGCGATATGGCGTGGTTGCCCAGCATGCCTCCCGTCTCTCCGGGGCACGACCATGCGGGAAACCATCCCAGCTCCTTCTGCTGCACGTTGAGCATAGCCTGCATGTAGCGTCCCTGCTGAGTGGGGTGCAGAATGTTGGTAAGAGGGAACTGCGAGCGGAAGGTATCCCAAAAACCGTTGTCGGTATACATATATCCGTGGTGTATCTTGCCGTCGTACGGGCTGTAATAATACGGTTTGCCATCCCTGTCAAGGTCGTAAAAACGGCGCGAGAACAGGTTGGCGCGGAACAGACACGAATAGAAGGTGCGCATGTCCTCATCGGTGCCGCCCTCCACGCGAACACGGTTGAAGAGATTGTTCCACACCTTGAAGCCGCGCGCCTTTGTCGCCTCGAGCGAGCGGTCGCCTCCGAGCTCGCGCTCAAGGTTAAACTCCGCCTGAGCGTAGCTTATGTAAGACGACGCTGCCTTTGCCTGCACCTTGCTGCCGGGACGGAACTTGATGTACACACCCGCGCCCTTGCCCTTGGCGTAGGTCTGGCGGCTGAAGGTACGGTTGTTCTGGTTCTCCCACGTGCCGTAGTCGGCAAAAGCCTGGTCGAACTGCACCACAAAGTAGCAGCGGAAGTTCTCAGGATGGTTCACAAAGCGATGGTTGCGCACCCATCCGTGTATCTGACGCCTCTTTGCGTCTATCTTCACCTCGCTGGTGTCGGTGTAGCCGTCTATCACAAGAAATGCGTCCTGCCCCTTGGGGTAAGAGAAACGCAGATGCACGCCCCGGTCGGTGGGAGCCATCTCGGTGGTTATGCCGTTGTCGAACGTCACCTTATAATAATGCGGACGTCCCACCTCGTTGTCGTGACTGAACTTTGAGGCGCGGTCGTTCTCGTTTACCACGAGCCTGCCCGTCTCCGGCATGAACGTATACACGGCATAGTCGCTCACCCATGGCGAGCACTGGTGGCTCTGTCCGAAGCCGCGTATCCTGTCGTGCGAATACAGATATTTGAAGCCCTCGCCGTTCACGTTGGTCTGAGGAGTCCACACATGTACGCCATATGGCATGGCAGTAGCCGGGAAGGTGTTGCCGTGGCTGAGTCCGAAGTTTGAGTCGGTGCCTTGCAGCGTGTTGGCATACCGCACCAGATCAGGATGTTTCTGCGCCACAGCCATTGCGGGCACAGACAGCAGCACTGCGATAAGTACTTTTATTTTATACATCATATTGTATGTTTATGTTTGCTTTATTAAAAAACAGTGCAAGTGAGTGCAATGAGAGCGCGCTCTCAGATTGCCGGGCGAAGCCTGTTTTATTAAAAAGTCCATTTCCCTGACCCGACATCCTCATGCCGCCTGCCCTGCCATACGACCGTAGCGGTCACGCCTACCGGTATTTCCACCGACAGCCGTGCGCCGTGCCAGCTTACACGTATCGTTCCGTAAGGAGTCTCCTTGTCTACTGAAACCCAATCAATGCCGTCCGGCTTCTGAGGACTGATGAGGACATGACGGTAGCCCGGACGGCTAATGTCAGGGACAATGCCTCCGAGCGCTTGGGTGAACCATATGCCGACGCCGTTGTAACAGTTGTGTATGTGGCTGCGCTCGCCGCTCCAGTATTCCCATGTGGTTGTAGCTCCGTGGTCTATCATATAGAGATAGCCGGGATAGGAGCGTTTCTTCAATATGTCGTACATCAGCTGGCACTCTCCGTTGCCTACAGCCCACTGCGTGAAGATGTAGGTTCCGACAAGTCCGGCGGCTATGTGCGACTTGTATTTGCCACGCGAAAGAGCAAGAAGCCTGTCTGTGACAGCACCGCGAAGAGAGTCGGGCACGACGCCTGTCAGCATGGGATAGCTCATGTCGAGGGGTGAGCCGGTGGCATAGGTGCTGTCGGCAGGATGATAAAAGCGTGCGTGTATTTTCCTGTTCAGGGAATCTCTCTGCGCGGCAAACAGCCAGGCATCGCTTTTCTCTCCCAATATATCAGCCATCAGCGACATGCTGTTGAGACAGTCGCTGAGGACGCAGTTGCCCGTGAGCAGCTGTGAGTCTCCGCCCACGTCGACCCCTTTGGGTGCCAGCCAGTCACCGAGGAACCACATCCTGCGGTCGGTGTCAGCCCAAGGCTGGAGCAGTCCGTCCTTTACGTGTCTGCCCACAAAGCCAAGCCACCTTTTCATCTGACCGTAAAGCTTCACAAGCATACGCCGGTCACCGTAATTGAGATAGGTACGCAGAGGTGCCTTTATGATGAAAGAGTTCCAGTAAGGACCGCCGCCTCCGCCACCTGCGGGCGCGACATACGGGAGGTCTCCGTCAGCAGCCATGGCGTCGCCCCATGCCGTGAGCCAGTTGTAATATACAGGAGCCACGTCGCACAACGTCTGTACGGTCATGGTCGACGAGTTTCCGTCACCGCCATACCCCATTCTCTCGAGATGCGGACAGTCCACCATATATCCGCTGAATGTCAGACAACGCATTGTACGGCTTATCATCTGATATATGCTGTTTATGTCATCGTCAGAGCACTTGAAGCTGACCGTCTCCGCATAATCGCCTGAAATCTGCAATGCCGTCAGGTCCTCCGCGCGCGGCTGCCGGATGTTCTTGACTAGGACATAGCGGAACGCATGATGGTGGAACTTGTTGCAGAACACGTCCTTGCCGTCACCCGCCGTAATATATTCGTCATATTCTCCCTGAGGAGTGAACACTCCGGTGGTGTCAATCCAGTCGCCATACTCCATCCTTACTGGCACATCACCTGGCACATCGGGCATTTCCAGCCGCAACCACCCAGTGATGTCGCGCCCGAAGTCAACGAGCCATCCGCCGTCATATGCCGTTATGCTTACCGGCTTCAGGGTGTCTATTATCCTGTTGCCCTCTGTCATCTGCGGCGTCGCCGTCTTGTTGGCCACATTCACCACATGAGCCTTTGTCCAATGTCTGCCTCTATTGTGAAGGATGCGGGCGTCGACGCGCTCCCCTCCGAACTGCAGTGCCTGCCATGTGCCGAAGTCATGATATCCGCTTGGCGTGCCCTCCCATGAAGAGTCAGTAACCGCCACAGGCTGCCATCCGGTGCCATTTTGCCGCATGACGGCAGCCTTGACCAAAGGACCTTCGTATTCCGCATGAAACAGATTCTCACGATACCACCCCTTTCCGAGCCATATCTCCACCTCGTTGTCGCCCTCACGTGAATATGAAGTGATGTCGTAAGTGACGATATGCGAGCGTTTGTCGAGTTGTGACACAGCCGGAGCCAACACCGCGTCACCCACTTTCCTGCCGTTGACCCTTACCTCGTGATAACCCAGAGAGTTGACATGGATGAAGACGCGATGGCGTCCACGGAGCTTGAAACGCTTACGCAGTATGGGGGCGGTGACGTCACCAGCAGACTTGTCCAAGCCGATATATTCTCCGGGAAAGTCCTTGTCCGTCAGCAATCCGACGCTGAAGCGATGGATGTCGCTCCATGAAGACACTTTGGAACGTTCGTCCCATGTACGCACGCGCCAGAAACACAACATGCCAGAACGGAGCTTCCTGCCCTCATAACCCACCATGACACTTTCGGCAGAACGCCGTTTTCCGGAGTTCCACAAGTCAGCCTCTCCCCGTGACACTTTCACACTGTCAGTCCCCACCTGTATCTCCCATGCCGTCTGCCTTGCATTGTTGCGTGGGGAATAATTCTTCCAGCTGAAGTGGGGAGCGGTGTTGTCTATGCCCAACGGGTCGTAGAGATTCTCACATTTCAAATCGCCTGTCCTGAGTCCCTGCGCATGAAACGCCAACGGAACGAGGGAAAGGCAGAGCAATATATGTCTCAGACTCATAGTTGTTTTCGTTTTTACATATCGAGCACTTTGTTTTCCTTGTGATGATATTGCTTACACAGGAGTCTCACCTTACCTGTGTTGTCAGGCATTTCTATCGTGATGACCTTCTTCTCGCCAGGCATCAGTGTGACATAATTGTCGCTCCATATGACGGGAAGAACCGCTTCTTTCTTTTTGCCTTCAACAAGCCGCAGGCGGTTGGCGAAACTTACATGCTTGCTTTTGTTTATCAACTCGAACGTGGCTTTGCTGCCGTCACGGCTGACGAGCCGTGCTTTCAGAGCCGCCTCCGGCATGTCTGCAAGTTCCTCATACGCCAGATATTCCTTGCCGTTGTGCCAGTAGAAGTTCTCGGAAACAAGTCTGCCACCGGCATCTTTCAGACAGAGGCGGATGAACTGCAAGCCGTCCGCCGAAGGCGTGAGCGTCATAGCCTCAGAGATGTCGCTTGCCTTGCAGCCCGCAACAGCGTTCTGCGTATGGATGATATTGCCTTTGAGGTCATATACCGTGGCTGTCACACGTGCGTCATTAAGGTCGGATGCCGTCGTGTTCACCACTTTCACACTATTGTCCAGACAGTTCCACTGCACGTGCAGAGGCTCGCAAGCCTTGCGCGCGCCCCAGTAGCATCCTGTAGGATTGCCGTAATAATCGTAGGTCTGCCATACGAATGACGGATAAGCCGGATGACTCATCCATATCAGCAGCCCTGAAGCGTCATTCCACATCTTGTCCTGCCAAGCCTCATACATGCCCTTCATGTCCTCTATGTTGACGAGCTGGGCTTTCTCGCAAAAGTCTTCCAAGGAGGTTGCCTCACCGTAGCGGTCGTTCACGTTCTTCTTGTAGCTGACAGGGTCGGCATTGGAGGCTTCCTTGCCGAAGAAGTGACGGTTCCACACATTGTCATCGTCGTTTTTCAGCCGCTCGTCGTCAGGCAACGGCCATTGCTCTTCTTTCGGAATGAAACGTACGACGCTTTCATACTGCGGGAAAGTAGCCATGCCTATTTCCGTCCTGAATCCGTAGCCATGGTCTGAGCCATAAGGGTAAGACGGCTTGTTGAACGCCAGATTGCTTGCTGAAGTCTCGAAGTGATGTCTGGGCGGAAGGTCTTTCCACCAACCGCTTCCCGACAAGGCGTCCTGATTGGAACATGACTTGTAAAGACGGTCGTTGCCGTCTTCTTCCATAACAATCATGCGCAAAGCCTGGTCGATGTCGGCTACAGGATGCGTCTCGTTGGCACCGCACCAAACAGTGATAGAAGGATGGTTTCGCAGGCGGCGCACCTTGTCGCGAGCGTTTGCCTTGAACGCATCATGGTCTGCCACATCATTCCAGGCAACATAAAGCCAGAAGTCATCCCACACCATAATGCCCGATTCGTCACAGTAATCATAGAACTCCTCGTCCGTAACGCATCCTGTCCAAAGTCGAATCATATTATAATTGAGGTCCTGATGCAAGCGTATCCATTTGCGGTAGTCTTCATTGTGACATCGCAGCAGATACTCGCTCATGCCCCAGTTGCCTCCCTTGACATATATGCGCTGTCCGTTGACATAAATGTTCAGCACCGGATAGCCTACGGCATTCGTCTCTATACGATATTCATTTTTCTTGATGCCGAACCGTATGCTGCGCTCATCGCTCATTTTCCCGTCGACGAACGCCTGCAACTTACAGGTGTAAAGGTCGGGCTTGCCATATCCGTTGGGCCACCACAGACGGGGATTGTCTACGACGAAGCCGATACAGTCAGCCTTACTGATGTTGATGATTGCGGTGTCGCCGCTCTCCACCCTGACACTCTTTGTGAAGGTGATGTCGCCCGGCGTGATGACACCCTTAACCGTAACAGTCTGAGGCATGCCTGAATAGTTGGCTATTCCCGAAGCAAGCTTCAGCTCAGCCCTGTCGAGTGAAGGCAGATAACTTCTCATCCAAGGGTCTATCATCTTGGCTGCGCCCGTCACCTCAACGGAAGCCTTGCCGGTGATGCCAGCCTCGCGTCCGGGCACATATGGCATCCAGTCCCATCCCGCACCGGCAAGATATGAGGGGCTGCACACCACCCCATAGGGGTCCTTTCCCGTACGTGTCTTTTTCTCGTCGGGGTCATAAATAAGCACGGCTATATGATTGTCACCGTCATTTCTGTAAAAGTCTGTGATATCAAAACGCGAACGCATCATATGTCCTTTCACGTCCTTCACTGACGAGACCGTGCCCGACAGCTTATGACCGTTAAACCAGAAATCAGCAAACTTATTGGTGTTCTCAAAGCAGAGCCACACATGCTGACCTGCCGCAGGCTTTTCGGGAAGCCTGAAAGACGTAATGTACCAGAACGGACGGTTGTAAAGAGCCTCATCCACCTTATATATATTGTCGCCATATTCGGGACACGGTTCCTTGCCAGCCCGGACATATGAGGCGAATACGGTTCCGGGAACGATACCTGTCACCGCATTCTTCACAGTGTTCCCCGAGGACAGCTTCTCTCCCGACATTGGTGTCTCAGCCTGCGGGAAAATCTTCCAGACGACATTCCCGTCCTCACTGTTGAGTGAGAAATGGTTTATCTGAGCTTGCACAGGAGTAAACATGAGCACAAGCAACGCAATAAGAATGGATTTTGTTTTCATATAATTATATTGGACTTTTATTTCACACATTATTATATTACCGTTATCTGACGGATCATTTTACGGTTATCTGACGGCAGGAAGAATGGAAAAGGCATCTTACGGGTTTGCGTTGTATAATATTCACGACGTGAACCTGAATGCCGAAACGTTCTCTTCCGCCGTCTCGGTTTGTCTCAGTTATTTTTCAGGCTCGGCTCCCATCTCGAGCTGGAGAACGCCTCCATCCACAATATCCTTGTAATCAAGATGCAGAGGAATGTTCTTTCCGTTGAGAGACGCCTTCCGGATATATATATTCCTGTCGCTGTTTGCCGGAGCGTTTACGGTAAAGGTCTTTCCGTTCTGCAAGTGAATCGTGGCGCGGCGGAAGACAGGTGACGTAATCTCAAAGCGCGTGTCGCCCGGACAATACTGGTGTATGCCTATTGCGGAAAGGACATACCATGCCGACATCTGTCCCACATCCTCGTTGCCGCGCAGACCTTCCACCTTGTTCTCATATGCGTTACGGCATATGTAACGGGTGTGATATTGAGTTTTCCATCCTGCTCCCAAACGGTTATACAGGTAAGGAACGAAATGCACAGGCTCGTTGGCGTGATTATAATACATATTCCAGAACATGTCCTGCGGCGTGTTTCCGAACATCCAGTCGAGGTCTGCAATGACTTTCTTCTTTCCGCCCATGAGTCCTACCATACCCTTGACATCATGGGGAACGAACCATCCTTGCTGGAGCGGATTGCATTCCATGCATCCGTACCACTCCTTCAACCTTCCTTCCTTCGGCCATGGCAGCCAGTTGCCTTTCTCATCCTTAGGGCGGAACCATCCCTTCTTCTTGTCAAAAATATTACGATAGGCTTGTCCCTTGTGATAATACAGCGCGGCATCCTCATCCTTGCCGAGCATCTCCGCAAGCCGTCCTGTACACCAGTCGGTGTAAGCATACTCGAGCGTGTGGGACAGACACAGATTGCCCGAGGAATAACCCAGACTGCCGTTGCCGGTGTTCTTGGAGGAGTTCTTAGCATATTCATATGCCTTACTGATGTCGTAGTCTCTGATTCCCTTAGCCCATGCGTCAGCGAGAACAGAGACGGCAGGATTGCCCAACATGCATCCGGAGTATGAATTGAGAAGCTCCCATCTCTCGAAATAATGCCTTCCGCTCTGGTCGGCAAGAGTAATGAGCGAGTTAAGGAGGTCGTTCACGAGCTGCGGACGGATAATTGTCTGAAGCGGCATCTGCGAACGGAACACGTCCCAACCGCTGAACACCGTGCGTTTGACAAACTTTCCGTCACTCTGATGGACCTGATAATCCCCGCCGACATACCTGCCGTCCACATCCTGACAAATGCGCGGGTCTATCATAGTGTGATAAAGCGCAGTATAGAATATGGTCCGCTCCGCTTCCGTTCCTCCTTCGATGTCTATGCAACCGAGTGCTTTGTTCCAATCCTCAACCGCTTTCCGGTGGATGCTGTCGAAGTCTCTGCCTTGAGCCTCAGCCTCAAAATTGCGTCGCGCGCCTTCAATATCAACATAAGAAACAGCACAAGTGAGGGTAACGGCTTCATCCTCATCTGTAGCAAAATCGGCAAAGAAGCCTATGTGCCGACCCAGCATGTCATTGGCATCCCGCACGTTCCCTTTCACGACAGAAGCCTTGGCGATTCTTTCAAGATATTCAGGTGTGACGACATCATCTTTTTTATGAGGCTGCGACTCGGAGAAATCCGCTTTCCAGAAACCGAATGACTTCATGGGCTTGCTCAGCCTTGCATGAAAATAAAGAGTGTATTTCACACGTCCGTCACCGTTGCCCCATCCGCCTCCTTGGGGTGTACACCTGATCCAGCCTTCAAATGTGAGACTGTCGACCACCTTGATATATTCATAGTCAGCGGAGCCTCCCACACGCCGTGCGAGGTCTATCAGGATATGTGACTGCCCGTTCTTTGGGAAGGTGAAGCGCAGCGCGCCGCAACGGGGCGTACAAGTGGCTTCCGCCTTAATGCCATAGTCTGTGAGCCTCACACTGTAATATCCGGCATGTGCGTGCTCCGACTCCTTGTCGTAGTGCGATCGCCAGCCGTCAATGTTTTCCTTCTCACGTCCGGCAAGAGTCTTTATCTCGCCTGTCGTAGGCATAACCAGAAAGTTGCCCATCTCGCCATACCATCCCACTCCGCTCATCTGCGTCATGGAAAAGCCCTCTATGGTCTGATGTTCATAGCTGTAGCCGGAACCATTGTCTCCACCGGTGATTGTCTGCGGACTTACCTGTACCATACCGTAGGGAGTCGCGGCACCCGGGAAAGTTTTCCCGAGCCCATGATAAGCTCCTGCTGTCTCGGTGTTCGTACTGGCTCCGATAAACGGGTTCACCCAATGTGCCAGATCCTTGTCCTGCGCTGTAACCGCAGCCGGACACATTAACACAGTAAATAAGAGACACCCGGCAACATCTCTGAATTTCTTTTTTCCATCCATTGTATTATGATATTTTGGTTTCATTTCTTTAAAGTCAGATTGACGGTACGTATGCCGAAGCGGGGAATACTGAGATTTATCTTCCCGTTCTTCACCTGCAATTCTTCCTGCACTTCTCCGTTCAGGTCTGTTACCACGGCACGGCTGACAGGAAAATCCAGCGTTACTGTCTGGCGGCTGTCGTCACTGTCCGCGTTGAAGAGGCGGATATTCATGCTGCCGTTATCCTCCACAGTGACTGAAGACAAGACGCAAGAAGTCTCCAACAGGGACTTGTCGGCAACCCTTCCGGGTCTGACGATGACCGGTTGACGCCACGTTTCAGCAAGTCTCTGAATACCTGCATCGTACCAAGAGCCTTCGTGCGGTATCAAGGCATAACGCAATTCAGACGCGCCGGTTATAGGATAATCCCGTCCCCAAAGTCCCGGACCGGAATACTGAACGGTCAGTGCCAACGGATAATCTTCGCCGTAAGAATAGCTTGTAGTATGGTCTGTGAGCAGTGCCAGTCCGTTGTCGCCGTCGCTGATATCTGCCCAATGCAGGATGACGTTGTGCTTGATATTCCTCCAGTCGTTAAAGAAGGTATCCGACAGATTGCTTTCACACACATCAAAAGGCGCGTCCTTGCTCAATCTGGCTTTCTTCATGCCCGTAGGAAAGAACAGACTGAGCATGTAGCGTGTATCATAAAAGCCTGTACGCGAGGCGTTGCGGTGTGACCCCACACGCTCTCCAATACGCACATTACGTTGCCAACCGATATTCAGACTACAGTCTATTATCCTACTGCCTTTACGCAACGTGACCGTTTTTACAAAAGAAGTCCCGTTTATTTCTCCCTCTAATCTGATTTCAGTAAGAAGGTCACCGCAGGTGGTGATTGTGGCTTTAGCCCGAGTCTCAGTTGAAGAACAGAACCTGCCTTCGTCGGGAAAGAATCCGCGCAGTTCACCGAAACGAAACTCACCGGCTTCGGATGCAACGAGATTCCTTCCGGTCAGTCTGTCAATAAGCCTTGTTACGACACCGCCCCTGCTCAGGTCAAAGCCTATGATCCAATACTCGTTTTCTATGAAACATGCGTCATCGTCAGACTGTTTTCCTCCTACAAACGCTTTTGTGGTTACGGGCACGGCATCCGGACGGCTGATGCTGATGTGGCCGAAAGCCGGAATATCTGCCATCACGAATGTATTCTGTCCTTTATCGCGTACAGACACCACCTCCCGGCGGGGCTGACCTGTAACATTGTAAAGAGTGATAAAGCCGTTGTCAGTATCATGGCTTGCAGCCTTATTGATGACTTTTGCAGAAAGACTGTCGGCAGTATTTGTCCACGCTTCTATCGCTTTCTCCCATGTGCCACGAATCCGGAATGTGTTGTAAGGCACAATCCACGAGTCATGATGCTGTGAAAGCATAAGCTGACGCCAAGCCTCGTCAAGCTCAGTCTGACAAGGCTTGTTGCCGTGCTCCACAAAGTCAATTGCCGACATCTTCTCTGCCATAAGAATATTGTTTTCCGACCGGCGCACGTTACGGGCTATGCGCTGCATCACTTGCGAGCCCCACATCAGTCCGGGCAGGACATCCTCCTGTGAGAAACGGTGGTCTGTGGCTTTCTCCATGTCGGTGTAACGACTGATATACTCCGTCCATGTGACGTAGCGGCTGTCCTTACGTTCTTCTCCAAGCCACGGTCCATGCTTCCATCCCGCATCCTGATAGCACATACCTACGGGATTCCCAATGCCCGCCTTGCGGCAAGCCTCAAGATACTGCGGGCTGTTGCGCCATGCTATTGTCTGCCAGACGCTGTTCGGCTGCAGGCTCTCACACGCATAGCGTGGAACAGCAATGACCGTCGTACCGTCAGGACCGGTGAGCCGGACTGTCTGTCCGCCGAAATTAGCCGTATATCCTCCCCAGCAGGTGTCAGGGTTCTTAAGAGACATATAACGGAAGCCAAACTGCCGGAGCAGCTGTGGCAGCTGGCTCGTGAAGCAAGGCTCTTCAGAAGAATAGGTGCTGAACGTTATGCCGGGGAAGTGCTTCAGCAGTGAGCGCATGCCGTATTGGAACTGCCGGATGATGCTTTCTCCGTTGATGTTAAACATATAAGGCTGCGCATAGGTGGGATTTGTAACGTCTATACGTTCTGAAAGCATCAGCGGCTTCAACTTCCTATAGGCGTCAGGTGTGCGCACTTCCACACTGTCCCATGTCTCGGGCTCTATCTCCATTCCAATCACCCAGTCGGGATTCGCTTCAAGCTGGTCAACGATATATTGCGTATACCAGTCCAACGGATAATGACCGTAAATACCGCCATGAAAGCCGTCCACAAAGAAAGCGGTTTGTGCGGAGGCATGATTTGCAAACATCATCAGCAGGATATAGATCAAACAGTGTCTCATTGTCTCTTTTTAGCGTTTATATAATTGTTACGGCAGTTTATTCCCCTTGCGGCGCACCTGACGGCAAAAATACCTTCCAGAAGAGCATGGTCAGCATCCAACTGGGGTATGAAGGGTGTAAGAATGATTAATAACAGCAGAACGATGGCAAAGCCTGCAAGTATATAACGGAAAAATGTCTTATTCTTATATGTCAGACATAAAAATAACGGCATGGGATTGAACGCCGCGACATACCATGACCCCGACGCACCAGGAAGGTCGGAGATGAAAGACATATAGCATATGAACAAACCTATTATCGTATGTAACGACAGCAATGTCACGTCGACAACGCATGCGGCTCTTCCCAACTTGCACTTCCTTTCCGCCAACGTGAAAACAATCACCGCCACAAGAAGCACGCCAAACATAAGAGCCGGAGTGAAAGGTGTGTCATGCGTACCGTCATCTCCGGAGACAATAACCGTCCCGCCACCTGTGAACACAGGGCGTATGGCACCGATGGAATCCACGATGAGGGCATCCTCCCAGGCATCCACAAGAGAGGCTGGAGACAGTTTGTCTTCCAGCGAGCCCTTTGATTCGCCCTCAGACCCTAATATAGTGTTCCAGAAAAAACCGCACCATGGCTTGTGTACAGATATATGACGTACAAAATCGCGATAGGTTCCGAGCAGTGCCACAGGCAAGTCCTTATATTCTATGGTCTCCTTGTCAAGGACACTCTCCACCGCACGCACGCACATGGAGGAACAGTTTGTTTTCAAATAATCGTAAGGTATTGACTCACCGGATATCCCGCTGTCGAGCAGAGCCCACAGGTTACGTTTCTCATCGAGGCTCAGGTTAAGCTCATGTTCGCTTACCTGGCGGTTGTTATCTTTATACTCACGCAGATAGTCATGTGTATAAAAAGTGCTGAATCTGCCTTTGCCTTTCCCTGAAAAGAAACTCACGTAGCTCTGCGAGCTGTCGTCCAGACCATACGTGAAACAATAGTCGAGACGCTGTGAGGGGCACTGCATCCTGATGGCGCAATGTCCGTAAGCGGTATAAGCCGTGTATCCCGGCGACACATATATGAGGCTTGCCTTTATGTCGACAGGCAAACCGTCATCATTCCCAGCCTCAACGGTCAGCGAGCCGAATGTCAAGAGTAATAAAAGAACAACTGTATTGAATGTTTTGATATTCATTTAATCCACATCCTTTTTATCAGGAAAAAGCTGCCTTCACACCACACGGCAGCTTTTTCCTGACCTTACAAAATAAAGAGTACAATTATTTCCGTACGAATTTCTTTCCGTTGCGGATGACAATGCCCTTATAATCCTTGCCCACCCTGCATCCGTTGAGATTATAGACAGGCTCCTCACGTGAAGTGGTGTCCTTCAGTTCGGATATGCCGGTTGACGTGCCGTCAGGCAGGACAGTCCCCTCTTTGACGAACACCGCATATATTTTCCAGTCAGGCTCGTCACCCCAGCCTGCGTTCTCACGTGCCTGCTCGCGGGCAACATCGTCGCTGCCCTCAGAGCCGTCGCCCTTTCCTCCCTCCGGACGTGCCACATTGGCGTTGAAGATAAACTCCTGACCGTCGTTGTCGGCTGCCGGATAAGGATCGGTGAAATTGCCGTTGTCCGTCCACGTCGTCTTTATGAGGTCAGCCTTAGTGTATGAGTCCGGGTCGTCCTTCTTTATAAGAGAATAGCCTGCAAGCTCATATCCCTCTTCCGGCTCGGCATAGAGCCAGCACATGTAAAGTCCGGCATAAGTCGCTACGTCGAAGTCAGCCGGTGCTCCGGGATAAGTGTAAGGCTGGAACGCAGGGTTCTCCGGATGAGTGTTGTAACGCAGCGTGTCGTTGCCGTTCTCGCCTATCACGCATTTGAGAACAGCGTCCTCGCTCTTCCGTGTCTGCGGATTGTCCGGGTCCTCTGTTTTCATGTATACCTTGCCTCTGCCGGTCTCATTGACCGTCAGTTCCAGATAAACGGCTTTGAACGGTGTTGCCGAGGCAGAGACCGTCACACACAGCAATGCCACCAATGTGATGATTGTGAAGTAAAACTTTCTCATAACGTTTGTTTTTAGGTTTAAATGAAGTGAAAATGTTTTTAATTTCATTTTGCAAACATAATGAGTTTCACTCTCATTTGATGTCATTTTAGAGTCTAAAAACATCAAAATAAAACCAACATCAGCCCTGACCGTGTGAGATGAAGTCTTTTGGCAGAAGTCCGAACTGTTTCTGGAAGCACTGTGTGAAATATGAAGGAGAGCTGAACCCAACCATATAGCAGACCTCATTCACCTTGACATCCTCCTCCTTCATAAGCTGTGCCGCCTTTTTCAACCGTTCTATTTTTATGTAATTATTAGGTGTAAGGTCGAAGATGCCCTTAATCTTCCGGTTAAGATTGGTACGGCTCATACACATGATGTCGGCGAGTTGCGTGATGCCGAAATCACTGTCGGTGAGGTTCTCGGCTACAGCCTTCTCGAGCTTTCTGACGAATTCCTCATCCACCTTACTTAGCGCCACCGTCTTTCTGTCGGTAAAAGGCGAGGACGCATAAGCGTGTCTGACATCCTCACGTGAGCGCAGCAGGTTCTCGATGACGCAGACAAGATATTCCATGGAAAACGGTTTCTCTATGTAGTAGTCGGCTCCGCTCTCCATCCCCTTAACCTTGGCGGAGTCAAGTGTAAGGGCAGTAAGGAGGACAAACGGTATATGACTGTAATTGATGTCAGCCTTCACCCTCTTGCAGAATTCGAAACCGTCTATCGGCTCCATCATCACGTCAGACACTATGAGGTCGACGTCAGACTGCCGGAGAATGTCCAAAGCCTTCTGCCCGTTATCGGCTGTAATGACCTGCCATTTCTTTTTAAGGTGTCTCTTCTCATAATGCAGCAGGTCTATGTTGTCCTCCACAACGAGTATTGTATAATGCTTTGTCGTGTCACCGCTGTCCGGCTGGTCTTCGCCGGCAGGCTCTTCTTCAGTCCTCTTCATTTCAGGCTCTTCCCGACCACCGCCATAACTGATGGAAGGACTGCTCCCTACAGGTATCCGCAGCACGAAGACATTAAGGTCCTCACGGTCGTCCATTCTCAGAAAACCCTCATGCAGCTCTGCCAATGTGTTTGCCAACGCGAGTCCGATACCTGTGCCTGTGGTAGACGCTGTGGTGACAGACTCCACACGGAAGAACGGTTTGAAGAGCTTTCCCCTGAGCGGCTTGGGAATGACCTTACCGTCATTGCACACCCTGACCGTGAAATACTTTCCGCCGTCGTCAGCCGTCAGAGTCACACCGACCGTCCTGTCACAGTATTTCACGGCGTTGTTGATAAGGTTGCTTATTATTTTAGTGAAGCTCTCCTTGTCCACATATGCCCACAGCCCGTGTTCCGGAAGCGACAGAGAGTGGCTTATGTCACGCTTGTCCATCAGCGACGTGAAGCGTATGTACACCTCATTTATGAGCAGACTGATGTCGCTGTACTCCAGATTGAGTTTAAGTCCGTCTTTCTCCGCTTTCCTGAAATCAAGCAGCTGGTTAGCCAGATTGAGCAGACGGCTGACGTTCTTGTCCATGATGGTAAGGTCATTGCCTGTCTCCCTGTCATAGTCCTTACGGTCAATGATGTCCTTAAGCGGTGCCTTAATGAGCGCAAGCGGTGTCCGTATCTCATGAGCCACATTGGTGAAGAAGGTTATCTTGCTAAGGTATAGTTCCTTCTCCTTCTCAAATTCGAACTTGCTCATGGCTATCCTCCTCAGCATCTCCGACCGCTGGACGACATACCTGTAAACGAACCATAACGCCGCCCCTGCCACAGAGAGCCATACCGTCCATGCCCACCATGTGTTCCACCATGGCTGACGTACAACGATGTCGAGCGAATACACATTCTTGCCGTTGCTGTAAGGGTCTTTCACCATCAGGCGGAAGCTGCCTGCCGGAAGATTGGTGTAGCGGATGTAATTGTCGTTGTAAAGCTGTTGCCATCCCTTGTCAAACCCTTGAAGCATATAGACAAGCTCCCTGTTTTGCGTTTCCCTGTAGGAGAGCACGGACATCTTCAATGCGAACGAGTTCTGCCTGTAACCGAGCTCTATCTTCCTTGTCGCCGTTATGCTGTGTGTGAGCGGACTGTCCTTCGAGCTGTTGTCCATCGTCTGACCGTTTATTATAAGTTCCGTGGCAATGATGTTGTCGGTGGAGCCCTGACTGTCCAACGACTCGGGAACGAAGCTTGTCAACCCGCTCTGACTGCCGAAATACATTCTTCCCGTACGGCTGCAGAGCGCGGAGGAATAGCTGAAATTATTGTCAAGAAGTCCGTTGGCTGTCGTGAACGAGCGGGCTGACTGGTTGACAGGATTGTAGCACAGCAGTCCCTCGTTTGTCCCCATCCACAGCCTGCCGTTGTGGTCCTCGCTGATGCTGACTACGGCAAGCCGTGACTTGTTGAGAGAGAAGTCCATGACGTCAAAACGTTTTGTCCCCGTATTATACCGGCTTACACCGTTGCCGTTGGTAGCCGCCCATATTCCTCCACGCGAATCCTCGAAAAGACACACCGTGTCGTCAGTTTTCTGTCCATTGCCGGAGAACTTTTTCCACGCCCGTCCGCCTGCAGGCAGCATGTAGATAGCGTCATTGTACACGGCGACCCACAGGTTATGCTGGTGGTCTTCAAGGACGGCATACACTATTTTCTTAGGAATGTCCGTAACGGATGTCATCTGCCGGGTTGCGGGATTCCATATGTTCAGCCCTCCGAAATTGCCTATGGCTACCCGTCCGTCATGCAGTTCCCTGCATATGAACACATTGGCGTCATTGAGTCCGTTCTCCTTGTCGGTGAGCCTTCCCACGACCTTTCCTGTCGCAGGATTGACTATCGTCACTCCCTCCTGAAATGTGTCCACCCACAACATACCGCCGACAATATTCAGTCCCTGTACATTATCAGACAGGTCGGAAAGCTTCAGTTGACGGAACCGGGCATTGACCGGATCAAACCAGCCTATGCCGCCGTCTTCCGTCCCTATCCATATACGTCCCTGCGAGTCCTCCACCATCTGATGCACCCTTCGTCCAAAGAGCGACGTGGCTATGTCCACACGGGGGAAGTAATTGGTGAAAGTGTTGTTGATGCGCGGCAGATAGTTGATGCCGCCGAAATAGCTGCCTATCCATATGCCTCCGTCACGGTCCCTATAGGCTGTCTGAAGATGGACGTCCGACAGGGAGAAAGGGTCGGTAGGCTCGTAGTCGTAGCATTGGGTTACTCCCGTCCTGACGTTATGCACCACAAGGGCTGTCTCGGTAGGCATGAACAGCTCGTTGCCTGCTTTAAGAAGCGAATGGGCATAGAGCTTACCGCCCTTGTAAGAGTCGACGATGGACACCACCTCATGCGTACGCATATCGTAAAGAAACAGACCTTTCTCCATGGTGCTTATCCACATCCTGCCGTCGTCAGAGAACGTGACTCCAGTGACTGTCAAGTCGTCCAGCACACGTGTGCCCTCGGTGTCGCGAGGTGCATGGACGGTGCGGAAGTTGTCGCGCGTGTATTGTATGCCGCTGCGGTAATAGCCCACCCACAGCACTCCTTTGCCGTCAATGACCATGCTGAACACCGACGGACCTGCGTCGATGGACTTGAACGTGAGCCTTTTACTGCGGATGTCGTAAACATAGATGCCTTCCGTGGTGGAAGATATATAGATGTATCTGTCGTTGCCGGTGATGGCGTTGACGTTGCCTCCCACAGCCTGCCCCTGAGCTGTACGGACATCAAAGCGGCGGAAGGAGTCGTTGAGGGTGGAATAGACATAGAGTCCCTGTTCGGTACCTATCCACAGCTCGTTGTCAGGTCCCTCATAGAGTGCGTTGATGTGGTCGTTACCGGGAGAATAAGGAAGCCTGCCACGGTGATACACCTTAAAAGAGCGTCCGTCGAAGCGGTTGAGACCGCAGCGCGTGCCGAACCACATGAATCCTGTCTTGTCCTGAAGAATACTGAAGACGGAATTCTGTGACAGCCCGTCGTTGGTGTCATAGTGACGGAATATATAGTCAGACGACTGCCCCGGCAACACAGCCTGCAAGGACAATATGATAATCAGAATAACCCTATGGATACATTTAGCGTTCATGGTTATAACTCCACAAAAGTTCTGTTTATATATATATTAATGTAATGAATGTTTGGTTAGTGCGACAGCAAGGCAGGGAAACACGGTTTTACCGGACCTGATATTACCGAGCAGAAGCTTAGCTTTGACAAAAGCTGATGCAAACGAGCGGCAAAAGAGCTTGCTCTTGGTTGCCCGAGTGCAGCTTGGCTTATACAAAGGTAAGAATAATATATGAGACGATAAAGCCTTCATGTTTATATTTTCATCACCCTAACCCACTCATGCCTGCATCCCTCCATCGGCTGGCCGCCTATGCCGCATGAATCCGCTCGCGTATTTTTTTCAGTGCCGCAGCCATATGACACTCCACCGTGTTTACCGATATACCGAGACGCGAGGCAATCTCTGCGTTACGGCACCCTTCCTCACGGCTGAGAAGAAAAACCTGCCTGCGCCTGCCTTTCAACGATTTGACAGCGTTGCGTATGCGCGACTCCAGCTCCTTATATTCCATCGCGCTTTGCGGTTCTTCATAATCAACCGCATCATGCGACCGCATACACATATTATCATACCGCGCGCGCATGCGCTGTTTCATACGGAGCCAGCCCATGCATCTTTTCTTCACCGCCATGAAAGCGTATGCCTGGGCACAGCAGAAGAGGGTTTGCAAGCGCAGATCCTGTTTTTCCAAAATACCGACAAGCACATCCTGTACCACGTCTTCCGCATCCTGCGGAGACACCCACGTACTGGCGACAACGGTGAGTCTATGGAAAAGACTCATATATTCATCCGGGTAATTCATCAGCGTGTGTTTTTAATTATTACGTTATTGCAAAAATAAGTCCCTGATATTACAATGCCAGTCATAATCGAACCTAAAAAAATAAATATTGAACCAAAAACAACGTGACAGAGTATTTTAACGGCTGTAATCCCTGTAGCCCTTGTCGCTGTAGTAAAAATAACGGCGCCAGCCCAGTAGAGACGCAAAATCTTGCGTCTCCCGTCCACTCCATAGCAATCCAGCAAGCAATCATACGCTGAAGAATAAATGCTTTTCTCCTCGTGAGACGCAAGATTTTGCGTCTCTACTTTTTTCATCAGCGCATAATGATATAATGTGTCAAAGAAACAAGCATACTTGCATCTGCATGCATTAATAACGTGCATAATTATTCATTCCCACCAATCCTCAACTCCGCGAGAGCGTCCTACAGCCGACGGCATAGGCTCACGGACGCAAATACGCGACTTATGCGCTATTCGCGTATATATCTGACAGTCAGCGACATACACTCACATATTGGACGGACGGGGCATTCCCGTCATGCAGGAAAGGCTTTTCGGGAACGCGGAACGGGCTTTTTGAGGGGACGGGAGGGTGTGTTCCGGCATGCAGGAAAGGCATTTTGGGAAACCGGAACGGGCTTTTCCGCGTGACAGGAAGGGCTGGCGCACGGTAGAAACGAATCGGTATGCGCTTTTTATACACCGCAAACACCTTCGAGCTTCCTGCTTTTGAAAAAAATAATGTAAAGATTTTTTACTTCCCATAATGCATGAATATTCATTCAACCCAAACCGGTGATTAGAACGACTATTATACGTTAAATGTTTATTGTAAGCTCTTCATCCTTCTTACACTGTTGCCGCCATATTGCCGCCCGCTTTTTCCGGTGTAACAAACAACATCTTCGGCAAGACCGGAAAGCGGACTTTATGACAGTGGCATGGAAGAGGGATGAAGCCTGACGACCTGTCAGGATAAAAGAGAACCTTTGTAGATATAACGCGATTCAAATAAAAATGCTTTCTCTGACGAAAGAGTCAGTATTTCTGTTTTATTAAAAATACTAAACAAAAAGATATATAATACCGTCTTGTTTGTTCTATTATTCACCATAACTAATATATTTAAGAATAATTTCTGATTAAATATGATAAATTATCATAAAATAAATCTACCTTTGCATAAGATATAGCGGCACTCGGGAAACCAAGAACAAGTTCTCTTTCCGCTCGTTTGCAACATCTTTGCATAAGATATAGCGGCACTCGGGAAACCAAGAACAAGTTCTCTTTCCGCCCGTTTGCGCTATATCAGCATTGAATCAAAAACATTAAGATGAAGCGGTATGCCGGATGGAATATGCCGGGAAGTAACACATACCATCTGTTAATTGACTATGGATAATATGTTTTCATGCTTCCTGAAGATGCCATACGACGGCATTGCGGTTCTGCGCTTCTGGAGTTTAACCGGAAAAGTTCTTTTCAGGAACCGGGAAAGAAGTATGTTTATAAGATGAGAAATCTATCTTTGGGCAGCCTCGTCACGACAAAAGGAATATGGTGCGTGTGTCTTGCGCTGCTCACGTTCTGTCTTGCCTCATGCGACAACGGGGAGGACAGCGAGGAAAGCAGACTCTACAATTATCTGCAAGGGAAATGGGTGACAACGCATGTTGTGGAAAACGAGTATTTCACACCGTCGACCGGAGACGACCCGTCCGTACATAACATCAACCGCGACATCACCTCGGAGACCGACGAATACTACGCTGTGATAGGCTTCGACCGCAACAACATGTGCACGTTGTATGAGTCGGGATCGCCTGAGGACATGGTTGAGCTGCCGGTGTCGGCAAGATACAGGCTTGCCGGTGACAAGCTGTCGTGTCCGCTGTTCTACGGTGACTTCAGCAAACACGTGACGGTGAGAATAATTTCGGAAAACGTGATGGAGATGACTCTCATAGACAACGGTACGGACATAGACGGAACGACCATATACAACCAGACCATCACATTCAAGAGATATGGCTCGGATGACGGCAACCTGGACTACGGAGACGACGGTCAGGAAGGCGACATTGACGATGGAGGCGGTGTGGACTACAGCGAGTATGTGAAAGGCAGATGGGTGAGCACGCATGTCGTTGCAGACGCGTTGTTCACTCCGTCAGACGGAAGCGAGCCATACAGGATGAGCACAGACCGTGACATCACTTCCGAAACAGACGACAGATACATGGTTATCGGCTTCGACAACTACAGCGTATGCACTCTGTATGAGTCGCCCCTGATGGACGACACCGAGCTTCCTCTCTCAGAGAGATACACCATCGACGGAAACAGACTGTCGTGCCCTTTGTTCTACGGAGCATTCACCGACTATGTGACGGTGAGAATGGTGTCGGCAGACGAGATGGAGCTGACGCTCGAGGACAACGGTACGGACGAGAGCGGAACACAGACATACACAGAGACAGTGACATTCAGAAGATATTACAGATAACATCAAAAAGACTTATATGTTATGAGAAAAACATTATTCGCAGCTTTCATCACACTGGCTTGCGTGCAGATGCAGGCACAGACTAACGACAGCATACAGCACCGGATAGACTCTCTTGAAAACACCGTGAGGGAACTCAAGGCGACAATAGACAGCAATGAGAAGGAGAAGAAAGACAAATCTGTATGGGGACGCAAGAAGTTCCTCACCATAGGATACGTCAGCCAGAGTCTGTCTCCCAAATACGGCAACGACCTTGAAGGCAGCTTCGGAGTGTCGCTCACAAGCGGACGCACCATATATCTTCACAAGAAGCCGATTTGGGGAAAGCTCAAATTCGCCCTGGACTTGGGCATGGACGTGAACTATACCAAATACAAGGACTTCGGCGAAGACTACAACAACTATTATGAGGATGAGGATTCTCCCGCACTGCTTTCGGGTATGCACCAGTGCGACTTGGGCGCGCTGCTGGGCGCGTCAGCCACGGTCAATCCTGTGGGCGACCTGCGCGTGTCTGCCTACTTCAGGTTCGTGCCCACCTACTCCATGCTCATTATCGACGAGGATATAAGCGGCAGCTACGTGTCTTTCTTCACTTACGGCGGCGAGGTTACGTGGAAGGCTATAGGCATAGGCATTGAGGGACGCTCCGGAAGCGGCAAATACGGAAGCATCATATCCGACGACGAGAGCGGAGAGGACATAAAGGAGAAGTTCTCCACCTCCTCACTGAGGGTCTATCTCAGCTTCCGTTTCTGACAGAACAGCCGCCCGCCGTCTGCCGACAGCTCATCACAAGAGGTCTGCAGCAATACACGGAAAGGCATACAGATACATATATGAGATAACGGAACAGCATAAGCACTATTAAGACATTTCACCCCGAACAGTCCGTAAGACTTCGTTCGGGGCGTTTTTTTATTCTGCCGTCCGGCTGACCCGGTCTTTTTGGGTCTGTCAGACAGCATCCGGCGTCCGCACCTATCATTGAGACAACTACTTTGTCAGGAAATAAATGCCTACTATTATTACTGTACTTATGAATATGATGAGCAATTGCACTTTAGCCGAATAATATTCTTTGCTTCTTATATAACGTACCAGTCTGTATGTCATGACAGAGTAGAAATATAATATAAAAGCTGTAGTGACAATGGTTTCTAATCTCATACTAATCAAAATTTAAAACCAAAGCGGTCATTAAAACGCCGATTGTACATTTAAAGTTTGTTATCTGCTCTTCATCCTTATTCCTCACTGCTGCCATCATCTTGTATTCTGCTTTTTACCGAAGTAGCCCGCTACATCTTCGATAAAGCTGAATGCAATCCGACTGACAGCAGCACGAAAGAAGAATGGAAGTCTGATGCGATTCGGGTTAAAACGTAAATTCAATCACTGCTACTGTAACACCAAAGCTTCAGGCACGATGTCCCTGCCTTGTAAAGCGGTGAAGACGAAGTTTTCCAACGTCGGTCTGCTTATTCAAGCTTGTTTTATATGTTTCTTCTTCTTCCTGAAATTATAATCCTTAAATAACGTGGATTATTTTTTTCATCAATAAACACCTTGTCATTAATCTCCAGTTTGTTGAAACTCAGATTTATCGCTTCTTCATCCCCCCCTATATAGTAAACATATCCTTCCACATCAAATTTCAACTTTTGTGTTTTATCTTCATTGTAAACACTGTCAGCATAAATTCTATGATGATAATCTATCTCAATACTTCCACGAGAATCAGAGAAATCATTTGAAATAATGCTGTCTATGTCTATATCTACCACTTCACCTTCCTTAGGGAGTTCGTATAAGATATTAAAATATAATTTATATTTAAAAGTAATGTTTATCTTTTTCTCTAAAACCCATGAGGGGATGTCAGCCAATAGTTTACGGTCTTCGTATCTATCAAAAAGGCTTTTTACAGGTAATTCCATAATTTCCAATTCTTTATTTACATGATTGCCCAGTCTTACATCAACACTGTCATATGTCCTATCACCATATGGAAAGCGTACATCACGTACCAAAAATATTTCTCCCTTATATATTCCTTCGTTTTTATCATAAACCGAGTCATCGCAATCAGCCTCTACAGAAGTATGATAATCATTATAATCAACATCATACATCTCACACGAGAAAAACATCACACAAAGAAAAAAAACACCAAAGAGCCACAACGTTTTTTTTAAAAATCTGTTCATAGCATATATATGTTTAGGATTATTTAAGTAGATGTTCTAAATTAATTGCCATCATATTGTGTACTGTTCTGGAGCTGCATTCCAAAGTCCGAAGAGGGAGTGTAGCGGGCTACACGACCGATGAGACTTTGGGATGAAGCCCTGAACAGCGCACAGGATGATGGCAAAGATATATAACATATTAGTAATTTTATAATATCGGTTAATTTTGAACAGCTACTTATTATAATACTATTCATCTCTGATTATTTATCTGCAACAATATAACCTTGGAAATATGTAGTTATACCGTTCTCGTCACCGGAATGTTTTATACCAATAATAACCAGGTTATCTTTTGGATATACAGTTTCATTCCTACTTTCATGTATATACATATCGGCATCCGGATATGGAACAATCTTCACCAGCTTACCTTTATATCTTAACAAGCCTGTCTGGTATCTCGTCTTTCCATTTTCATCTCCTACATGCTCTCTTCCTGTAATAATTCGAGAATGCCTGTTTTCATCCTGCATCTCAGTAGTTACAAAAAAGTTCTGCGACTCACTTTGCTTATGCCACTCCGTCCATTTTAAATCTTCAACAGTAATTCCGTCTGTATTTTTCGTACCATATATGTCTATTGCCGTCAATGAAGAAAAGTAATATGTTGTATTTCCATTCTCATCTCCGCTATGCGCATAAGTACATAAAATATGAGTTCCCTTGTGGTTAGAAATAGAAGCGGCTCCACCTTCGCTTTCTTTTTTTGACTCCGATACTTTTTTTGAATAGTCAATCACCAACAGCACCTGGTTCTCCCCTATGAGGGATTTGATGTCAGGATTGTAATGCTTCCGAGCTAATTTAGATCTTTCATCACATTTTTGCCATGGTCCAAGAGGTCCTGTTGTCGTTGACCATTCACCGACTTCTCCCCAAGCTCCTGCGAAATATTTCCAAAGTTGATCATCATCTACCAATGAAATCACATTATCTGTTGCAATCCAATCATAACCTTTGTTATCTGTATAATCGTGAGCAGTAGGAACTTTCATACCAAAAACTCCGGCTCTATTATAAAAAGCATGAGACCCCTTAGCGCAATAAACTGTCAATTCATCCTTTTCTCCATGATAAATTTCCAATTCGCTTGCAGGAAGAGTTTTAGATTCTTCATGACGACTCAAATTTGCTGATACTATTCTCCCTTCATCATTCAGATTTACCGTCACTTTTTCCCAGTCACCTTGGTGGCTTCCACTTATTCCTAAAGTCTTCGCATAGTCATACCCGAAGAAAAACCAGTAGGATATAGTTTTTTTCTTTTTATTTTCGCTTTCATTTTCATAATACATAATGCAAGGTACCCTATGGTTAGGATCAGAATCACCTGTCAAATTATCATCCGGTTGCAAAAATACTTCTCCCTTTCCGAAACTGTTCGGATCGTGCGGACGAAGATTCATCAATTCATATTTTCCATAAGGAATATGCTGTTTCATAATGACCTCCAAAGGTATATCATAATACTCCGACGAATGCGAATCACCTTTTACAAAAGTATTAGTAATTTTATTATAACCATAATCTGTACCACCTTTTACATGGCGACGCAATCTTGACAAGCGGATATAATCTACAGGATTCATTGGGAAATATTTCTCTTCTGAATGCATTTTTACATGCAAAACTATATTCTTATCAGACATGATTGGCTCATCACAAACAATCTTTCCAAATCCATAATAAGTTGTTCCGTTCTCATCACCATAATGATGACGTGCTGTAATTACACAAGAGTCATCGGTCTTAAACCAAACACCGTCCGATTCTTTCTTAGGTGCAGAGATATCATATTCTTTAATATATGTGGGATGTCCATTATAAAAAACTTCTCCAATGGCATAAGCAGTGCCACCATTCTCATCACCGGAATGGCGTCTTCCTACAATCACCTTTCCATAAGGAGCATCATATCCTTCACCTGTCGACTCTTTTTTATACTCCATCCACTTTACGTTCCGGACTGTAATATCAGCATCAGCAATAACTTCTCCATCGGCAGAAATCGCTTTTAAAGAAGCATATTCATAAATAGTTATACCATTCTCATCACCAGAATGAAATCTTCCTGTCAACACCATATTAGGCGGACATAAGAAGGAGCTGTTACTCTCTTTCATAGATTCACTCTGCATCCTTTTATCAGGAACAATTATAGTATCCTTTGGCGCAGGTTCTGTATTTGGCTCCAAAGAAAAAATCTTGGAATAATTATAATAAGTCCTGCCGTTTTCATCGCCAGAATGATGCCTTCCTGTCATTACCCTTTCAGAATCAGAACAACACCAAATGCCTTTTGACTCTCTTATACGACTTGAAGAGACTCTATCCGTTGTCATGCAATTCTTACCATTAAACAGGACTATTGCTGTTGCATACCTTGTTTTACCATTCTCGTCTCCTCTATGTTCGCGTCCCACAATAACCCTATTATTCAATGCATCAAAACCTTGTCCGGATGATTCTTTAGACCATTCAGACCATTCTACAGATGTAACAGAAATCTCGCCAGACACTATATTACCAGACTCATCAACAGCCTCTAATCCTGCATCTTCAAACCACGTCTTCCCATTCTCGTCACCGGAATGGCGTCTTCCTGTAAGAATACGATTTGAGGAACACAAGTAATATTCTTGTGAAGCTTTTTTAGGATTACTTGTTCTTTGCCTATCCTTAGGTCTTAAAAAAATCTTTTTCATAAATCTATTATTTTAAAATCAAACAAATATAGATTGTGTTCTTAACCGATTATTATCTGAGAGCAAATATAATTTCTATCAGAATAGATTGCTATTCTTAACATTTTATATCATGTCATACATCATTTTCCCAATATTGTCTTTATATTAGGGGTATAACAGCAGATTAAATAAGCAGATACAAAATGACGTCATTCATTATTAAAGAGAATCATTCAGACTTCAAAGTTTCTTCTCTACTTGATTGTCTGCACTTCATACCTCTTCCGCACTGATGCCTTCACCACAAAATCCGGATGCTGTGTGACATCCGGTGATAAACACTATGCCCATCTGTGACAAATATACATAAAGATTCTGTATGTCAATAGGTTTACTCCTGTTTATTTCGACGAATACGACAAAGCGAACCAACAAACCTCCAAACCGTACAACAAAAGGATTACGTGCATAAAAAAATCCCGGTGCGACGTGTCTGTCACACCGGGATCAATGCGCAATTTGTTGCCTTCAGGATTTTCAGCCGGAGGCAGACGATGCGTTGTTTAGCGTATGTTCACCTTGTTCACGGTGATGCCTGCGGACGAAGCGCGCTTTATCACGTATACTCCTGCGGGCAGACCTTCGGCAGCCTCGGCTGGCGTCACGTCCTTCCTGCTGCGTACAAGGCGTCCGTTGATATCGAATATCTCTATGTCGCCGGTCTCCGCACTGATGCTTCCAATGCCGTCCGTGGTGGTGTTGTTGACACTCACAGGAACGTATATGTCGGCTGCTCCGCGCGAAGAAAGCTTCACATATGCCTCATGCACGCCTATTTCATCCGAGTTGAACGACACGGTGAACGAGCCGCCCGTTGCCGGCAGTGTCGCGGTGGAGAGCTTGAACTTGCTCTTGTTGGGTCCGCCCAATGTCAGAGTGACAGGCTCCACGAGGTTGGCAGTTGTCACCTTCACCTCCTCCGACACGGCGTCCTTGCCCTGAACGGCTGTGAAGGCGAGACTCATTGCCGAAGATCTGATGGTGCCGAGGTCGGTGCGGCCGTAGCTCACGTCGTCTATATAATATGTGGCAGAGTTGTTGCGCCCGCGCGTGCTCTTGAAACTGAATCCCATGAAGAATACGTCGGCAATGTTCTGGTTGCTCAGGTCCACATGGAACTCCTGCCACTCGCCGCTTTGGTCAGCCATGTCAGGCATGACCATGCCGTCCACCGGAGACACGAACATGTCGCCGTCGGCAACGTCGATGTACCACAGCTCAAGCTTGTCAGGCTGGTTGTCTTTGAGGTAGTCGCCGCGCACGCGGAACGTGAACAACTTTGATGCGGAATTGACATAATCGAGCGGCGGAGTGACGAGCAGCATCTCGCAGTCTTCCTCACCGCCTTCTGGCGTCATGCTGTCGTATGGTGTCACCTTTGCGGCAAGCTCGCCAGCCGACCCGTCTGTTGACGGGAACTCATAGCCCCACCATGCACGCTTGCCCTTCATGGCAAGATTCTTCCATCCGCTGACTGACAACGGCTTGTTCTTCGTTACGCCGTCAAACTGCTCATAGAGCAGTGTAAGCGGATTGGAAGCGTCGAGCGGCAGGTCGTCGCCCTCCTTGTCAGGCTCCGTTCCGGTGTTTTCCACAGCCTTTCCCTTCAGTTTCACACGTACGGTGTCTGCCGCGAGACTGTATATCTCTATCTCATTCTCAAAGTCGCCCGCCTCTTTCGGTGCGAACGTCACCTTCACCTCAGCCTTGCCGTTCTTCATAAGCATCGTAGTGCCTATTATGAACGAGCCAGCTTCTTTCATCTTCATGTAGGCATAGTCGGGCAGATATGCCGTGGTGACGGTGATGGTCTGCTCCTGTGTCTCGCCCACCTTAGCCTCAAACGCAGGCACGGCGTCAGGCTCCACGGTTATTCTCGGCGGGTTCTGCTCGTCGGTGGCGTATGCGGCAATGGCTATGGCACGGTATACGTCAGGCATCTCCGGACAGTCGATGAGCAGGCGTGCGCTATGCTTTCCTATGGCTGTAGGACTGTAGGTCACGACGATGTCTTTCTCGCTCGTGCCTGCCGGTATGGTGTTTTCAGAAAGGCTGAACAGCTTGCGGTCGGTGCCGGTGATCTCGAGCAGTGTCGGTGCCGGCATGTTCACGGCGCTTATGTGCACTGTTCCCACCACAGCTGACTTTCCTACGAATCCTGCTGCCATGTCAAACTTGTCAGGCGACACGGTGAGCGACGGCTCGGCGGCTACGGTCTCCGTGATGTCGTCAGCCCCGCGCGGAGCAATCACCACCGCACCTGCGGATGTGGAGATGCCCGTTATGCTTACAGTGCCCGACGGAACGGCTTTTCCTATGAGCGATGTGCCGCCGAATATGCGCATCTTACCCTCGCCTGTGGCGTCTGTCACGGTAGGCTGCTGCATTCCTTCCTTAAACGTCGCGCCTTCCTCCACACCTGTGATGGTGGCGTTTTCTATCTTCACGAGTCTGTTGACATATGTCTTTGGACTGGCTTTCACAGCTGCGAGCGTCACAGCAACAGGCTCTGCCGTGTTGCCCTCCGACACCACCCTGCCGAGCGTGGAGGATGCCGGAACGAACGACATGACTCCGAAGAACGACGTGATGTTGCCTATAAAACCGGTGAGCTTGTCGCCCGCCTTGTATGATGACCCAAGATACTGGTAGTCGTCTTTCACGAGCATGCCAGCCGTAGCGTCCTGAATGTAATACTCAGGTGTGCCGTTCACATTGTTGACAAATGTCACCACAGCCTCGCCCGTATAGCGGTAGGTGAGGTAGTCGTCAGGATTCTCGGCGGCAAAATCGCCCAGCGAGGCTATGTCCTTCACCGGCAAGGTTGTCCATGTGGCTTCCAACGCCACGTCGTCCCTGCCCGGTGTGCTGAACGTCACGGTCGCCTTGCCGTCTTCAGTCACAGGAGTGAGCGTGAAGGTAACGTCCTTTCCCTCCCCGCTCTGTGCCTCTTCGGCTGTCACGGTGGTGACAGAAGGCTTCAGTTCGTCGCCGGTGACGGTGATGGATATGTCGCCCTGCAGTCTCTCTCCCTTCACGTTGACCACGGCAGTCTGCGGGTCTCCGCTGTATACATAGTTGAAGTCGAGACCGGTCTCGCTCAGCGTTATCACCGGAGCGTTGTCGTCCTGTCCTCCGCCGGAGGCGAACAGACCGGCATAAGAGTCGGCTACGCGCAGCGACCCCACCAGCATTGTAGGCGCGGTGCCTCTCGACGACGTCCCCTGACGCAGCTCTATGCCCTGCAGTCCGTAGTTGCCAACACCCGAGCCCGACTTGTTGGGGTCGATGGCGGCGTCGGCTTCGGCAGGCTCCTCGGTGTAGCTTGCCGGATTGACAAACAGCGACACACCGTCGAGACGCGCTCCGGCAGCCCCTATCTCATACTTCACCACAACGAGACAGGTCTCGCCCGTGCTGAATGTCTGCGGTGCGAATGACGGGTCGGAAGCCCCGCGCTCCACTCCCAGACGGTATTTGCCCTCCTCATCCGCCTTGTCCACGTAGAGCCTTCCGAGCTCGGTGCCCGACTTCCCGTCGGCTACCACAGAGCTTTTCGTGCGAACCACGAGCGACATGACGTATATCGGACCGCTCGGCACCTCCTCCACATTGACGAGAGCCGAGTAATAAAGCGTGCCCGTCTTCACTCCCTCGTCGTTCGGGTCGAAGCGTGCTATGAGGTCCTCCGCCGTAGCGTCCGGTCCGAGTTCCACGCTCCTGCCCTTCACTCCTCCCGGATAGCCCTCAAAATCGAGCGTCTTGTCCACTACCTGTATAGGCGAGTTGGGGTTTGACGCATACTTCACCCATTGTCCCTGACCGTAGAGCGGTCCCGGAGGGTAGTCGAAATTGTCCTGCCACGACAGCTGCGCGCCTGCACCTGCGGGTGCGGCAAACAGCATGATAAGAAGCATTGTGGCAAAAACTGACATGTGTTTTACATTTTCCATAAGATTTTTTTAAAATGAAAGAATATTATAACAGAGACCTCACACAATGAAGCCATGTATGCAAATATAGTGATTTTATGAATTCAAAACAATTATTATCATTATAAAATATATACATTTTTTATAATAAATAAGATAATGGGAAAATTACAGAAAAAACATAACAAACGGATGGAAATACAGTAATCACAATCCCGAATGACCTCTCCTATCCGCAAGCAAACTAAAGTAGAGACGCAAAATCTTGCATCTCACAAGGGATAAATGCAATTGTTGACAGCAGCAGTGTCGCATGTGTTTGTTGCTGTGGGCTGGACGGGAGACGCAAGATTTTGCATATATACCGGGCTACGCCATCGCAACATCAAGCCCTGAAACCGCATGCAAACTAAAGTAGAGACGCAAAATCTTGCGTCTCACAAGCGAGTATGCCGATGGATAAATGCCCATAATATGCAATGTGTCAGCACGTTTGTTGCTCGTGAGACGCAAGATTTTGCGTCTCTACAAGGCTCACGCCATCGCAATAGTAAACAAAAAAACTCATGCTAACCTAAGTAGAGACGCAAAATATTGCGTCTCACAAGGAATAAATGCAATTGTTTACAGCAGCGGTGTCGCATGTGTTTGTTGCTGTGGGCTGGACGGGAGACGCAAGATTTTGCGTCTCTACCGGGCTACGCCATCATTATTTTAACCCTAATCATTATACCGGCAAATATTGTGTTTCACTTTATTATCTGCTCTTCACCACTCTTACGCACCACCGCCGGCATCTTTTCTTCAGCTTCTGCAACGGTATGTTCCGCTACGGAGCTACTATATATATACAAAGAATGTATGACAGTGGCACTAAATACGTATTAAATATAATGATAGATTCGGATTAAATAAAAAGACAACAGGCGGCAGGAGATTTTTTATTTTTTCATTATTATAAAAATAAATATGGTCGCCTTCTATTTCAGTATAGAAAAAAAAGAAGTAGAAACTTTGCATCTTCCAAGCAATACATAACCATTTACATCTTTTGTATGGTTATGAATTGACGGTAGATGCAAAGCTTTATCTTCTTGTAGACTTACTTAAATGAAATTTTATATTTTATTTTAAACTTACCTTGAATGTTTCTATACTTTCCTTTTTGTTGTATAGCTTTAGTACATACATACCTTTCACAGCATTATCTACTTGTATTATACCACCAATAGGAGGTAACTTTCCACTTTTAACTACGGTACCATTTTTTGTATTTGTAAGAACATATTTTGTCTCACTTTCACCTGTGGTAAGTTCTGTTTCCACAGTTAAAAAGTCTGAGGCTGTATTCGTTAATACTCTTATTGTGTTTGTTCCTTCCATTTGCGATATATTATACCTTGACCCTTTTGAATAAGTAACAACTGTACTGTAAGGCTTGCTTTTACCGTATTGGTTTGATGCTGTGACCGTGACAGATATTTTTCTGTTCCTTACATTTCCATAATTGGCATAAGGGTTATAAATCCAATCCTCGTAATATGAATAATAACTCCCGTCTATATTCCATTCTGTTTGCGTTATATGCTGGTCTATCAATCCTTTACTGAGTCTTAGATAATCTCCGTCAACAACAACACCTGAAACAGACGGTGCACCTACCCATACATATTTATGCGCAACATATTTGCCATTTACATATATATTGATAAATCCTAAACCCGAACCGTGTCCGTTTACAGTTATCTTATCTCCATTTTTAGTAACCGTATCTAAAGCCCCGGATACTTTTACTTCAAAATTGTCATATGGACTCACAGTAAACGTTCCTGTCGTGCCAACTACATCCTGACCTTCTATATCATATTTATATACATAAGATGAAATCCAATCAAAATAATATCCTACGTTCGTATAAAGTGTCTCTACTCCTTTAGACATGTCTTTTAAGTGACTGAAATCTAATCCTATAACCAATTCTCCAGACGGGGTTGATATTGTCAAAGGAGCACCACTGTCTCCATTGAAAGGATATGTAGTCGATGATTTTGATGTTAAGAATCCATCAGAAATAGTATTAACAACAACATCTGTCGTCTGCAACATTGTCGGAAGTGACGGGGAGTCTATTGAAGTTCTGCCCCATCCGGATATGGTTGCAACTGTATTATCAGGATATTTAGTTATCCTTGAAATATTTATAGGTTGTCTCCTTGAATCGAATTTTAATGGCTCTGATAGTTTTATCAATGCCAAATCATTTTCATAATCACTTTCATATTTTTTATAATCAGGATGTATATATATCGACTCAATAGAACTTTTGTTGTTGTCGCTATCCGGATTGTTATTACCGGTACTAACTTCTGATATATCCGCATCAACATTAATTACCACATGAGCAGCAGTAAGAATCCATCTGTCACTTAATATAACACCTCCTCCTAAATGCATATATGGATCGCCTTCTTTTCTTCCGAATATCTCTGCCATATATGGTCTTTGCGTTATATCGACAGATTTGCCGCCTATAATTCTTTTTTGTGCATACAGCACAGATGTGAATCCTATATAAATAAATAAGGTTAGAACAAACTTTCTCATATTCTTATGTCTTTATTTTCTCAGTTTCAAATCTATCAGGTAAGCCCTTCTTTCAGTGGGATGTGTTGTCCATTCGCTTTTGGGAATGACGGTGCCGGTAGGTGTGGACTCCAATTTACTTTCCTCAGACCCTGGAAAATTGAAAGTGGAAAAGTATGTGTCGAGGTTTTGGAAGTTGTATGTCGCGGCGTTTGTCACCAGCGCAGTCACATACACCTTGCACGGGTTTTTGATGTCATACTTGAAAAAATCGTCGGCATTCACCGTCATTCTGTATCGTCTTATCAAGTCGATGTAATCCCATTCCAGCACCGTCGCCATAGCTCCCTCACCGTCATAGAACTCCGTTCTGGTGGTAGGCTCCAGCTTATTGTCCACGTTTGTCACGAAGCATATGTCCATGCCGTCGCCCGATATGGTCCGGTATGTTACATACGCCGGATAGTCTACGAGTTGCTCCACCACTCTGACGCCGGGGAAGAACTTCTTTTCCCTGAAATCCTTCGGGCGTAAGTAGATTATGCTTTCATCCCATTCCGGATCCATATAATACTTTGAGTCAGACACTTTCGGATATACCGGTTCCGGCTCATCATCGTCGCTGCTGCACGAATAAGTCGTGAGCAATGCCGACATCATGACTGTCATAACTGCGATGACATTGTGTTTTTGTGTGATTTTCATATTTCTTGAATGTTAAAGATTGTCCTCAGGTGTTCTTGCATGCCTGTGTTTATGGCATCAGTTACATCATTTCGTGTTTTCACGATTTATGCGTCGTCGCACAAATATGTATAAAGCAGAGCAGAGTTTTGTCGCTGCCGAGACGCTGCTATATCTTATGCAAAGATAGCGAAAATCATTGTTGACTGCAAATATAAACGGCAATATTTCCATCGTACTGCGACATTCCTGTTTCTTGAACAAGGATAAGCCGCTGAAAAAAGAGCGTTCTGCAATTCCGTAAATCCAATGAACATTAAGCAATGGAAAGTACTTTCATCATGCGTAAAACCATGTTTCTTGCATCACTGACGCATACTATACCTGTCAATCCTGTTGTTTTTGCGGGCAATTTAAGCGTCCAAGCGCAAAAAGCATTAATGTATGACCTGACAATCGTGAATATATGGAACGCCATTCCTATTAAAATTTCCACGCGCAATATGGTGGAATGATAAGGGAAATGAGGATAACGTCAAGTCGCTGAGAATCGCGTGGAAGCATACATGAATGATTCCGTCCGCAAATGCGCGTTCATTTCGCATGAAGAGATAATACGTTGTAAATCAACGTATTGTGCGTTACATTACTTTAAAAACCGTTTTATGTACTGCGGAAAAGGCTTTCCTGCGTGACGGAAAAGCACGTATGGGCGTGCGGAAGGGGCTGTATGATGTCATGAAACGGGCGTTTTCACGGCACGGAACAGCAGGCGGAAGCGATGCGGAGCTATTGAAGAACACATTGAAAGGAACGAAAAGCGGACGTAAAGGACATTTTTCACGTATGATATATGAATAACTTCAAATGGCAGTCAAGGAAAGACATGCGAAAGAGAATATCTGAGGGCACGGCTAATGTATGGTTTGCGAAAATGAAATGTAAAGATTTTTTACCATGTGTTCCTTACAGATAAAGATATTGCCACAGCCGTTCCACGCCACCTATATTCCACATTAAAACCGGAACTGCCGTCCTGCCTCATCCCTGTTACGCACTGCCGGCGTGATGTTGTTTCCCTGTTTTATTGAAGAAGCAGCAGGTCATACGGTGGAAAAGAATGGAAAAGGATGACGGGAGCAGCAACAAATACGGATGAAGCATATAACGTGCCCGTGCTGAAATTACGCATCCAGCCCTCGTGAGACGCAAGATTTTGTATGTCACGAGGGTTCGCGCCATCAATAAAACAGTGATTAACCCAAGTAGAGACGCAAAATTTTGCGTCTCACAAGCGAGTATGTCGCAAACCGATGCGCTACAATATATTCACATATAAGTATGCTTTCATTCATCGGGAGACGCAAGATTTTGCGTCTCTACAAGGCTCGCGCCATCAATATAAAATATTATTGACCTTACTGATGCGCTACTTCATGCCATATCCCTACGTTCCTTCATCACTTGCAATCCGCACTTTTTGGCTATCCGCCAAAGCTCTTTTTGGTTTATATATCGTTTTTTTTTTTACATATTTCCGATGAAAATCAAATAGTTACGCCATTCTTCCCACGTCCGGTTTATTCTTTATAACTTTACAGTGGAAACTCACCTGCACAATCAAAAAAAGCACATAACATTTACAATAATATATTATAAACAAAACATTAAAACAGCATGAATAAAAAAGAGTATCTGAAACCGGAGTCAAAAACAATCGTAATGGAAGGCACTGAAATACTGGCGGGGTCGGACGGCACAGGAATACATGCAGGTGAACAGCCAGTGGTAGGTGGTGATGAAGACGGGAAAGATGATGGCAGCGGTAATATTGATTTTTGATTCCACACATCATTGACGCATGCGTAATATTTTTCATAACATCCGCATAAGCATTGTGGAGAATGCACGCATACCTGTGTAGAGACGCGAAAAAGTTCGTCTCACGGACAATCATGCTGATATAAGGCACTACAAATGCCATATGTCAGCATTTTTTATGCGTAATTCGGCTCTCCACATCCCACATTCCAACCTCTCCAACCGCAATCAACCCAAGTAGAGACGCAAAATCTTACGTCTCACAAGCAGGTATGACGCAAACCAATGCGAAACGATATACCGCATATAAGTATGTTTTTATCCCTCGGGAGACGCAAAATCTTGCGTCTCTACAAGGCTGACGCCATCACAATAAAAGGTAATATGGAGCCGGATGATGCGCCATAACATAACTTTTATGCGTGTCTGTTGTCCGGAAGACGCAATATTTTGCGTCTCTACAGGCTGTGCCGACAGGACGTCAGGAAGGCATCCTCTCAGCTCAGCTCCAGCATGCGCTCTATCGGCTTGACGGCATCGCGGGCGACGGCTTCGTCCACACTCACCTCGGGCCACTCATATCTGAGCGTGTTGTATATCTTGCGCAGGGTGTTCATCTTCATATATTCGCACTCGTTGCACATACATCCCACGGTGCCCTCGCCCACCTCCGGCGGAACGGGATAGAACGTCTTGTCAGGACACTGACGCTGAAGCTCGTGAAGTATTCCGCTCTCCGTAGCAACGATATACTCCTTCCCGTCGTGCTCCATGGCATAATTCAGCATCACAGCCGTCGATCCTTTCACGTCGGCAACGGCGAGCACAGGACCCTTGCACTCCAGATGTGCCATCACGACGGCACCGGGATGCTCCTTCTTCAGTTGCGTTATAGCCTCCACGGAGAACTTCTCGTGAACGTGGCATCCGCCGTTCCACAGCAGCATGTCGCGTCCGGTCACCGAGTTGATGTACGACCCGAGGTTATGGTCCGGACCGAATATTATCTTCTCATCCTTTGGGAAAGAGTCTATCACCTTCTTCGCGTTGCCGCTCGTAACTACCACATCGGTGAGTGCCTTCACCGCGGCTGTGGTGTTGACATAGCTCACCACCTTGTAGCCGGGGTGCTCCTCCTTGAACCTCTTCAGGTCTTCCGCGCGGCAGGAGTCAGCAAGCGAGCATCCGGCATTGAGGTCGGGCGCGAGCACTTTCTTCTCCGGACTGAGCAGCTTGCATGTCTCCGCCATGAAATGCACGCCGCACATCACGATGATGTCGGCGTCTGTCGCGGCAGCCTTACGTGCCAGCGCGAGCGAGTCGCCTATGAAGTCGGCGCACTCCTGCACCTCTCCGGGAGTGTAATAGTGTGCGAGCAGCACGGCGTTCTTCTCCGCGCACATCCTTCTTATCTCTTTTCTGAGGTCGGTGCCTTCCTCCACCGGCTCATCGGCATAACCTTTCTCAATCCATTCCTTTTTCACCATTTCTCTCTCTATATATATGTTTTTTTTCTGACGTGGTATGTGAAACGCACGCCTTACGTTGTTCTTATCCTTATGTATTCCCGTTCTTCCGGGTTTTTCCGTTCTGTTTCCCATCCCGTCAGGCTTCGTCAGCACAGTCGGCATGCCTTCTCTCTCCTTCCCACCTTCTCATTCTCTCACCTTCTCACCTCTCATTCTCCCACCTCCTCACCTTCTCATCCTCTCATCTCCTCACCCTCAAATCCTCTCACTTTCTCCACAATCATATATCATTATTATATTTATTTCTTTTTAAAAATAAAATAATATGATTATGATGATGTGCTGTTTATATGTTCAAAACTTTACGGCTTTTTTCTTGCATATTCTGATGTCAACATCAGGAGACAGTGTTATGAACGACGGTCTTTAATAAGTAAGGTCTGAATAACAGTAATATATGCAGTTTATCCACAAACTTTGTTGCACTGTGCAAAGTTAATAAGTTTATAAAATTTATGCTTTAAGAATTATGGAAAACTTATGGAAAAAAATTTAATAACCCCGTGTATATCCACAATAAAAAACATATGGCTCCGCGCCTGTGGATATCCTCCGGGTTATGATTTATTTACCAACAGCGTTATCAACGCTTTTCCACATGGTTTTCCACAGTTTTTAAGCCTTAAACGGATGTTATTCTTAATTATACTTTTTAGTGTATGTGAAAGCCGGTTTTATTCCTATTTTATATAAGATAGATTAGGACTGCATGAAAAAGTGTGGATAATGCGGGGCGATAAGGCAATAATTGTATAATAATATAATGGAAATGGCAACGGGAAAACATTGCGTGCATGGAATGGGCATGTTACGTTTTCCTGTTGCCTTTATTGTATGTGCCTGTATAGGCAGTGTTTTCCGGACAGTTTTATTCTTTATCCTTCTTTTGGGAAGGGTCTTTTTTTCCTGTCTTCGTTTTGTCCAACGGTGTGACGGTATATCCCAGCTGGCGGATAGCATCTTTCAGTTTGTCGGGTGATGTCTTGTCCTTGCGGTATTTGATGGTGACCGTCTTCTGCGGAAGATTCACGTCGAGATTGGTCACACCCTTCTCGAACGACATCTTGTTCTCGATGCGTTTCTGGCAGTTCTCACAAGTCATGGACACAAGGAAAGTCACTTCCGATTTCTTGTCTCCTTTCAAGTCCTTTGCGTTTACTGTGTATGACAGTCCGAGGAAAAGCATGGCTGTCATGATGATTGTTCTTGTTTTCATTGTCTTCTGTTTTTTAAAGTAATATTACATCTTGGGTATATTGAAGCGGATGCCCGCATACAGTTTGTATCCCATGGTGGGTCCCCATACCATTGTGGCGTCGAAGTCACGGCTGTACGGGTCTGCCGCCGACACCACAGGGTTTTTCTGCCTGAAGTTAGTGAGGTTTTCGCCGCCCGCGTAGATGCTCCACCGGCGGAAGCGGCGTGTTATCTGTGCGCTCAGTTGGGTGTATGATGGGAACGTCCTGTGCCACAGCGGATGTGTCGGGTCGGGCATTGGCATGCGTCCGCCTCCGTTGAACTGCGCTGTGACATCAAACTGCCATTTCTTCAGCGGAGTCTCATACGAGGCTGTCAGCAAAGCCTTGTAACGGCTGGTGAGCGGCTTGCGCATTGTCTTTCCGTCGTAGGTGCACTTCACGTCCATCCATCTGTAGGCTCCCATAAGGGTGAATCCGCGGAACAGCGGAAAGGTTGTGTCTATCTGGAACACGCTTGAGGTGGACTTGCCTTTGAGATTATAGAAGTATATGGCGTGCGCGTCCTTGTCCATATCTGTCACCACCTGACTGATGAAGTCGGTGTAATACCATTCCGCGTTCACTGTAATCTCCTCATTCCTCACCGGTATGTGGAACGACGCGCTCACTCCATAGTTCCACGCCTCTTCCTGATTGAGATTGTCGGAAACATGCCACGTGCGGCTGCTTGCCAGCAGATAGTTGTTCTCCGGAAATATGAATGTGCTGCGGTAGCCCTTTCCAGCCGAGGCGCGTAGGTCGAGCCATGAGAACGGTGTGTACTTCACATGCATGCGCGGGGTGACGAACCAGTGGTAGATGGAGCTGTAGTCGGCACGCAGTCCTGCCATGATAGTGAGGTTGTCGGCAGGCGTCCATGTGTATTCGGCGTACGCTCCCGACACGTTCTCGCTTATGTCGCGCAGGTCAGGACGGTAGAGGTTGATGACGTTGCCGCGCTGTTCGAAGTTGTCCCAGTTGTAGTTCAGTCCTGCGGCGAGCTTGTGTCTCTTTCCGAAGGCGGTCTCATAGAGCAGCGAGGCGTAGACGTTCGACTCATACACATCATACGTCTTGTCCGCGTAGTCAGACTGCTGGTCATGATAAGAGCCGGATACTATCAGCGCGATACTCTCGTTGCGGTCCTGGTTCAGGATAAAACCGTTCTTTGAGAAAAGCTCCACGCGGTTGGCGTCGTTGTGGATGGTGTATGGAGAGAAAGCGTCGTCGGAGCGAAGGGTGTGTGATGTCTGTCCGCTCGTGCGGCGGTCGGTGAGCACCTTTACGCCCCATTGCGACACGAAGCGCGGTGTCTGGTAGTGCCAGCGGTTCATCATGCTGAACGACTGCATCTGCGGCATGTCGAGGAAAGTATCCTTGTTCTTGTCGTGCGACTGCTCCTCATTGTAGTAGTTGAGGAATAGAGCTGTGGAGAGGCGGTCGTTGAGTTCCAGAGCCCCCACGGCGTTTCCCTCGTAGCGTCCTGCGCTTCCGGCGAAAAGATTAATAAACAGCGGGTCGGCTATTTTGGGTTTCTTGTATTCCACGTCAATCTGTCCGGTGACCGACTCGAAGCCGTTCTTCACCGACGCCGCGCCCTTCGACACCTGTATGCTCTGCATCCACGGCCCCGGGATGTAGTCGAGTCCGTAGGTGGAAGCCGCTCCGCGCAGGTTTGGAAAATTCTCGGTGAGCATCTGCACGTATGTTCCGGCAAGTCCGAGCAGCTGTATCTGTTTCGCTCCCGTCACGGCGTCGCTGTAAGCCACGTCCACCGAGGGGTTTGTCTCAAAACTCTCCGAGAGGTTGCAGCATGCTGCGCGCGTGAGTCCCTGCGCCGTGATGCTTTCGGTGTTGAGCAGGTTGCCCCTGTTCTTCAGCATCCCTATGCCCCCTGCCGTCACCACAACCTCCTTCAGTTCCGTATTCGGGCTCATCACCAGAATCTGCACGTCGTCGGGCCGTTCCATCGTATGGTCGAGCGGAGCGAACCCCACATATCCTGCCTTCAGCATCCTTGCCTCCTCCGGAACGGATATCTCGAAATATCCGTTCTCGTCTGTTATGGCTGTGTTTTTCTTGTTCTCATCATATACATATGCGCCTGTCAGCGGCGTCCCTTCCTTGTCAAGCACATATCCTTTTATCTTCCTGTCAGAAGCCCAAAGGTCTGTGCATCCTATCAGAAATATCATTAAACATACCAAAAACTTGTTCATAACATTATTATCCTTTTGTTCCGGTTACAAAGGTAAGCGGCATGCGGCGTCTGTATGTTATATAATTATGGATAATGTTTATATCCAGCCACATGGCTTATGTGTGTGTTCCAAATTGACGGTAAGAAGAAAGTGTTCTGTTTGGGAGATAAATTTAAAAGTGAGGATACATTGTGTGTTACATCAGCACGGATGTTGTCATAATGTTATAATACGCCGGTAATAAAGTAGAGACGCAATATATTGCGTCTCACAAGGGATAAATGTAATTTTCGTGAGGAATTTTATGCATTATAAATATGGCAATCCTTGCGTCTCACGAGCAGGTAATTCAAATTTTGTGAGTAATTTTATGCACTATTAATAGCGCAATTTCTGCTTGTGAGACGCAAGATTTTGCGTCTCTACTTTATTACCTGCGAATAATAAAACGGGTTTTCCTATCAATATAAATGATGGCGCGAGCCCTGTAGAGACGCAAAATCTTGCGTCTCACAAGCAAATAATGCAATTTTCATAAGTAATTATATGCATTATAAACAGGGCAATCCTCGCGTCTCACGAGCAATAAATGCAATTTTCGTAAGTAATTATGTGCATTATAAACAGGGCAATCCTCGCTTGTGAGACGCAAGATTTTGCGTCTCTACTTTAGTGGCAGCGAATAATAAAATGGATTATTCCATCAATATAAATGATGGCGCGAGCCCTGTAGAGACGCAAGATTTTGCGTCTCACGAGCAAGTTATTCAATTTTCGTGAGTAATTTTATGCACTATTAATAGCGCACTCCTTGCTTGTGAGACGCAATATTTTGCGTCTCTACTTTGTTACCGGCGAATGATAAAATGGTGTTTCCCGTTGTTGTTATTGATGGGTTGTGGATGTTCTATCTGTGTAAAATGGTCAGAAAGTGACACCTATTCCGAATGACAGCGAGTGTCTGGTGGTGTTCTCCTTGCTGTATGTTGTCTCCCCCTTATCCACATTATATATATATGTGGGGATGTCGTTGAAACGCTTCAGATTGTATGCTATCTGGAAATTCAAGCCGAAATGCTTGGCAAACATATGTGTATATCCTATTCCCAGGCTGCCTGTGAGTCCTTTTGTAAACTCACCTGACTTTATGGCATATCCCATATCGGCAAAGACATATGCGTCGGGAACTTTCTCGAGTGCCTTGTATCTCACCGTCGCGAACACGGGCATCGTGTTGTAGTCGGGCTCGGTATATCTGTCAAGTCCTATTCCTATTCCCGCCGACCAGAGGCGCGACACGTCGTAGCGCGTGCTCAGACGGAGGGAGTGTCCGCCCATATGATATTCGTTACGTTTAAGCGTTATGCCATTGAATGACTCAGACAGACCGAGATTATAGTGATAATCAAGGTCTATATGAAACCTGCTTTGTCCGCGCACAATGGTAACGCAACCCGACAACAGAAGGAAAATCAGAAGATGTTTCCAGGAGAATGATTTAAATGAATGATTCATAATAATGTTTTTTTTTGTTTATAATATTTGTAGAAGTATAAAACAGCGTACCTTCATATGGATATTCTCAGATATGTGCTCTCACTCCCACACATATGTTAAGAGCGGATATGACGGTTATCATGTTGTTATATCCCATTTCATCATGTATTCTAATATTACCCTTTGTCAATCCTATAGACGCGCTGATGCCTATGATTCTCGACAATACATATTCGGCTCCGAAATGCAGGTTGTATCCGAAACCGTCGTCTGATGACTCTGTCTCATACGTCGGATAGTTGTATGTGAACAATCCTAAACCCATTTTCCCGTCGATAATCCATCGCCTGACGTATGTTTTTAAGACTATCTGCGGAGCCAGATAAAATATTTCCGACTTGTCTCTGTAACCGTTGTGCTCGTACGTAGACCTGAACCCGTTGTACATCATTCCTGCCCCGATGCCTAATTTAGACGTCCAGTCATAGCCGAACTGCCAGAACAAGCCGTTCTTTGGATTGCCCTTCACGCCTTCTGCCATGTGTAGCTTGCTCATGATGCGTCCGTATCCTATGTAAGCATAAAATGTGTTGCTGTTCGTATAAGATATTCTGTGTCTGTGTTTAGGCATATCCCTAATTATTTCAGAGACCTGCGTATGAGGCGACACCAGCCGCCCCGCATCTGTACGCCATCTTTTCATGTCTGCGGATGGCGCGTCAGCAGTATGCGAGGTGTCAGCCATGGCGTCATCCGGCGTCATCACGCATGCTTCCGTGTTGCCGGTGTAGCGGCACGTCTCGGGCAGTGAGACTGTCTGTGCCGTCGCTTCTGCCCCGGAAAAAACGGTGAAAAACGGAAACAGCAGTATGGACGCATGTCTCCTGATGCTTGTTTTAAACATATCGATACAGCTTGTGTGTTTTTACGTTATGCTGTAAGTAATTTTATCGCAGTATTTTTCTTTGTGTGTCTTTATTATGTTTGTCCGGTGCAAATATATTAATATTTTCAATATAAGAAATTTTTTTGATGGATAAAATACGGTAAAATCCGGTTCGGATGATGATTCCTTCAGTGTGAGATATTCTTATAACTATAACCGTATATTTTACAGGAAAAACAGGTGAACGGCTTTTGTGGCGCGTCACTTTAATCCTTACGCGATTCCGTGCCTCATGCATGCTATAGGACATACGGCATTCAGTAGAGTGGACATGGTACCTTACATGAATGTGAAAATGATGATTGCGGGGAGGCGGAAAGGAATGTACGAATATGCGCGATATGATGTAAGAAAGAAGAAAAACAGCACAACGTAAAGTCGCTGAGAATCGTCTCTGGCTGACCGTACTGCCTTAATGGCTGAAATAAGCCCGTATTTTGAAGGTTAGCGAAATGCCTTGTATATCAGTGTGTTGCGCCATGATGTGTCATAATGATGGTATTGTTGCGCTGCGGAAAAGCCTCTTCCGTGGCGTGAAAAAGGCTCTTTGGGTATGCCGTAAAGCCTTAATGAGGTCACAGGAAAGGCTCTCGCGGCGGGTGGATATGGTGTGCGCGTCTGCGTAGAGAGTATCAGTCGCTCTTAAAAAGAACAATATTCACGATATAAAGAAGAAAGACACGAGTTTTTATGCGGTTCCCTTGCATATACTGAACGTATGCCGGTTGCCTTAAAAAGACGTGAACGTGTCGTCTCACCGCTGTTTTACGGAAATGAAATGTAAAGATTTTTTACTTTGCGTCATGCCTGCACGTGATGTGCGTTTCATAAGTGAAAGGTTGCCGACAGTTTCCGTCGCATCACTTGATACGCCATGCGTATTATTCGCTGCCACTAAAGTAGAGACGCAAAATATTGCGTCTCACAAGCAAACGCCTCAAATGTTTTAAGTAATAAAAATCACTGTCAATAGCGCAAAACTTGCTCGTGAGACGCAAGATTTTGCGTCTCTACAGGACTCGCGCTGTCATGATTATTGATGGAATATGCCATGATATGATACGCGACAGGGTAATTATGATTGCTGATAAATGCGCATACATGAAAAAAAAGGAATGTTACGGGCAAAGCGTCCCGTCGCATTCCTTTTTTTATTTTTATATTGCCGCACGGTGAAAATTCACCTTTGTGCGTAAGGTCAGTATGAAGTGTTGCCGTAGGTGAGTCCCTTCCAGTCGTCGGTGCGGAAAGGCACAGCCGGCAGACCGGTGCTGTTTGTGAGGTTACACTCAGGGTTGTCCGCCCATGCATAGCGCACAGCCACGGGGTGTCTCACTTCCGGTGAGGACACAACAACAGTGTTGCCGTCTATCACAGCGTCCGCCCAGTGGAACCGGTGGTCGGGTCCGGCTATGGCGAATCCCTTGAGCTGTTGTCCGTCGCTTATGGCGAGACCTTTTGCAGTGTGGTCGAAGAATATTCTGATGGTGTTCTTCTCTATGCGGCAGTCGCGGTATGCCGGACCGGAAGCCTCCACTTTCTCACCATACACTTTCTGCCGTGCCAGCAGCGCAAGCCTGTGCCCCACGTCCTGCTTGTTGCGTGGATGGATGTCGCCAGCCTCTCCTATGTCTATTATGCACGCCATTCCGCACCCTGAGAGTCTGTCGGCAGTCATCTGCTGAGCCTCGCGCAGCTCTGCCCAACGCGACTCGGTGGGCTGGTCGTGACGCTGCATGAAGTTGGCGAGCTGCACCATGAAGAACGGGAAGTCGTAGCCCCACTTCTGCCTCCAGTCCTCTATCATGAGCGGCATGAGGTCGCGGTACTGCCACGCACGGTTGGAGTTGTCCTCTCCCTGATACCATATGGCACCCTTGATGGCATATCCCACGAGCGGATTTATCATCGCGTTGTAGAGTACGCATGCGTTCTTCGGGTCGCTCACGGGGTCGCGCGGCTTGGAGGAGAGCGAGCTCAGAGGAGCCGCCATCCGTGTCTTCCACGTTCCGTTGAGACTTATCGTTGTGCCGTCATCAGCCGTGAGCCGGCATTCACGGTCGTCGTAGCCCGTTATTCCAGCCAGTCCTCCGCTGTCGATGCTCCTCACCGTTATCACCGCCTTGCCGGCTTTCACCGCTCCTGCCGGTATGGTGTACTCCCTCGTATCGCCCGGACCAGTGGTGCTGCCTATCATAACGTCGTTGAAGAACGTCATGTCGTCGTCGTCCACCTTGCCCAGACAGAGGGTGAGACCCTTTCCGGCGATGGTCTCGGGAATGTCTACCACCCTGCGATAGATTATCATTCCGTCGAACGCCCCATACTTGCTGTCGGTTATGTATCCCGGCACCGGAGTGTCGTCCCATCCCGAGTCGTCGTAGGATGCGGCGAAATAAGCGAACCGTCCGTCCTTGAACTCCGGGTCGTTGCCGTTAAGCTTGTCGAACCATCCGGCAAGCTCATCCTTGTATATTGCCGCGCGCTTCTCCTTGTTGTCCGGCATGGAGCCTATGCGTTCCACCTCTCCTCGGAACTCGGGCATCTCAGTGAGCGACTCGCCGCTGGTCCATGCCTCGGCGGGAGTGCCTCCCCAGCTCGACTGTATCAGTCCCACCGGCACGTCGCGGTATTTCTCTATGTCCCTGCCGAAGAAATAGGCTACGGCAGAGAAAGGAGCTATTACCTCTGGCGTGCACACCTGCCATCCGCCGTTCATTGCCGTGAAGCTCTGTTGCGGCTGCATAGCCATGACGTTGTCCACGCGCAGCAGACGGATGTCAGGGTGGCCGGCGGCTTTCACCTCAGCCTCATAGTTGTTCACCTGTCCCCATCCGTTGACGGGCATATCCATGTTTGACTGTCCCGAACACAGCCATACCTCCCCTATCATGACATTGCGCAGCGTCACCGGAGTGCCGTCGCTTACTGTTATCTCGTAAGGTCCGCCTGCCTTGGGCGTGGCGACCTTCACCTTCCATTTCCCGTCGCTGCCAGCCACAGTCTCGTATTTGCGCCTGTTCCACGATGTGGTGACGCTTACCGTCCTGCCAGCCTCGCATGTGCCCCATATGGGAGCGTCGGTCCTCTGCTGCATCACCATGTTGTCGGTGAAGAGCGGGCTCAGTCTTACCTGTGCGTTTGTCGCCGCGCATGATAAGGCAAACATTATAAATGTCGTTTTTATTCTCATAGTATATAAAGTGTATAATATATAAAAGTCCAGATTGTTATGTTATTCACAAAGATAATGCAAACGAGCGGCAAAAGAGCTTGCTCTTGTTTGCCCGAGTGCCGCTCATCTCCACAAAGGTATATAAAAATATTGTCATACTTCGTCTGTACGGGATAAGTTTTTAGAATAATATAATATGATGTATGCTTTCATCAGCCGTACAGTCTGTATTGCAGATTTATAATAAAGGAATATATAAGTAGCTGTTCAAAATAAACCGATATTATAATTTTTCATTGTATGTAGGCTCTTTATGATTCTTCCGTGCTGATGTATCATTTTGTTTTCCGCTTTTTATTTATCGATGTATCACCATATATCTTCTGTAGACCTAAAAAATATGTATCTTACAGCATTACGTACGGATGAAGTATGATTATCTATTCGGGTTTAACTGCAATACTGTATGATGCGGATTGGAGTTATACATACTCCCCGATGGCAGTATGCTGTTGTCCTGTCATCGGGGAGTAATGTGTGCGCGGCTGTATGTCGCGGCTGTTGTCGCCTGCCGTTATATATAAAAGTCTGTCGGTGTTGTTTAGTGTGGAGGACAGACCTTGGCTGTTTTTCAGCGACGGGGACGCCTGTCTATCCTCTTCATCTTCAGAGGCTTTATCTTCACGTTCTTGAACCACACCTCGTTGCCGTGGTCCTGAAGCAGGATGTTGCCGCGCTTGTGGTTGCCGAAGTTCTTCCAGTTCTTGTATTTGCTGTATGCCACGAGTGCGTTCCACATCTGGTTGTCGCGCTCGTACTCCAGCAGTTTCACTCCGTTGAGCCAGTGCTCCACGTGCTTGCCTCTTACAATCACCATGGCTGTGTTGAAGCTGTTGATGTCGAAAGGCTTCTTCTCCGGAGCGGGTATGAGGTCGTAGAGCGAGCCGAGCTTGCGGTTGCCTTTCACTCCGAGCTTGGCGTCCGGGTGGCGCAGGTCGTCGAGAATCTGGAACTCGCAGCCTATGGCAGAGCCCTCGCCTTTGTTGGCTTCCGGGTCCACGAAGTATTTTATGCCGCTGTTTGCGCCCTCTGTTATCTTGAAGTCCACGGTAAGTATGAAGCTGTCGTACGTGTCGGTGGTGACGATGTCACCTCCGTTTGACGACTCTCCACCGTCGGCAGCCAGCACCTTGAGCACTCCGTCCTCTATCTTCCATCCTTTGTCGGGGAATGCGTCGAGTTTGGCTCCGCGCCATCCGTTGGTTGTCTTGCCGTCCCACAGCAGCTTCCAGCCAGCCTTCTCCTCCTGCGGCGACAGGGTGTTGTCTATGCAGTTGGCTTGCGGGGTGCGGTCTTCGGGTGTGAGATATTTCTCCACGTCCTCAGTGCATATGCGTATGTCGCGCCATGCCACGGTCTTGCCCTCGTCTGCCTTGTTGTCTATGGCGTGCACCTGCAGTGCTATGATGCCGCTCAGAGTCTTGTCGTCCCACAGGTTGGCGCACGGAATGTCGTTCACCCATGTGCGTATGCTGTTGCCGTAAGCCTCTATGCGTGCCTTGTTCCACTGTCCGTTCTTGAATGCCTTTCTGGCTTTCGGATTCTTTGTGAGCGGATAGAGCCATCCTCGGCGTGCCTCGTCGTAGATGCCGCCCGTCCATGCTCTCTGCGACGGGTCTATCTCGAACTGATAGCCGTGCACACGTCCGTCCTTATACGACTTGACGCTTTCGCTGCGCAGCTGCACTCCTGAGTTGAGCCCGTCGGTTATCCTGAACTGGAACTCAAGGATGAAGTCGCCGTACTGTTTCTTCGTGCACAGGAAGGAGTTGGGCGTGTTCATCTTAGTATATCCCACTATCGCGCCGTCCTCCACCTTGTATTGTGCCTTTCCGTTTTTCTGTGTCCATCCGCTGAGACTCTTTCCGTTGAACAGCGGTTTCCATTCCTGTGCCGTCGCCGGTAGCATGAGCAGTGCGGCGAAGGCTGTTATTATCTGTTTTTTCATTTTCGTTGTAGGTTTATAATCTGTTCTCCTCCGTAATGCCGTCGGAGTTGTTTTATGTTATATTGTGTATCGCACACACGGATGCGTCAGCACAATGGTGTGTGTGCGTCGTGCCTTACACCTTGTACAGGAATTCCCATCCCTTGCGCGGCGGCATGCCCGAGAGCAGCGCGTTGGCAAAGGTGTTGTTGGTGAACTGTTTTGTGCGCGGGTCGAAGAAGAGCTGCGCGTTCAGTCTCTGTGCTATCACGCCGAGGCAGAACACCTGGCTGAGCACTCCGTTTATCTCGAACGGCGAGCGGGTCTTCTCGGTTCCCTGACAGGCGCGGAGGAAGTTCACGTAGTGGTTGGACGGGCTCTTCGGCACCTCGGGCAGTTTGCTCTTCATCTCCTCAGCCTTATCGCCTATGATGGACAGAGTGCTTCCGTGGCTGCTGCCCTTGAATATGAGGTCGCGGCTGTATATTATCTTGCCCGGGTTGAGATTTGCCACCGGAGTGTCGCCCTGGTTGCTTGCGGGAATGTCGGGGTTGTATTCCGATTTGCCGTAGCCTTCGGGCAGTTTCGGCAGATTGTCTATTCCGTCATACCATGTCACATCGCACGGCGGCATGTTGCCTCTTGCTCCGAAGCGGAAAAGTATGGTTGAGGAATATGGATAGAAGAAGTCGTTGTGGCCTTTCTCGTATGTGAGCGACACCTCATAAGGCAGTCCGAGGTCGAGAAACTCGTGCGCCGTGTCAAGAATGTGCGCTCCCCAGTCGCCCAGCGCGCCCATGCCGAACTCATACCAGCTGCGCCAGTCGCCCTGATGGAACTTTGCTGAGAAGTCGCGCCACGGACACACGCCGAGCCACACGTCCCAGTTCATGCCGTCGGGCAGGGCGTCTCCTGACGGCAGACGGTACATCTTGGAGTCGTAGCTGTGCCAGCGGCGCGGGTTGTTCATATGGGCTGTGATTGCCGTGACATCCTTGATGATGCCTGCCTCCTTCCATGCCTTGAACTGGAAGTAGTTTGCTTCGGAGTGACCCTGGTTGCCCACCTGTGTCACAACCTTCGGGCACGAGCGCGCTTTCTGCATGAGCAGCTCCGCCTCGATGAACGTGCGTGTCATCGGTTTCTCAAGATAAATGTGCTTGCCATACTCAAGTGCCATCATCGCGATGGGGAAATGACTGTGGTCCGGAGTAGAAGCCACCACGGCGTCGAAGTTCTGGCTGTACTTCTCGAACATCTCGCGGAAGTCGGTGAACAGTTTCGCCTTCGGATACTTGCTCTGTACCTTCTGTGTCTGTTTGCCTTTAAGGTCCACATCACACAGTGCCGTCACCTCTATCATACCCGTGCGCTCGAACTCTGCCACGTTCTGCTCACCGCGGTTTCCGATGCCGATGAAGGCTATCTTCACCTTGTCGCCGCCGGTGTTCTTAGTCTTGTTTGCACCTGCCGGCCCTGCAGCCAGCGAACCGAGTGGCGCCAGTCCCAAGCCTGCCGCAGCCACTCCCATCTGTTTGAGAAAGTCTCTTCGTGTAGTCATTACCTTATCAGGTTTTTATTATTATTACTGTTGTTATGTCGTTTATGTCGTATAACACCCTGCCGTGAGTGCTCCGGTTTAGGTTTTGCGGGCATCACCATTAGCTTGATACATATTTCCGTGTACGTGCACGGAAGCTTTCCAATATAAAAAAGTGCCGTTTCTGACCCTTTTAAAGTTTAGTTCTGAAGAAACGGCAGGTTCACCGCCGCACTCCGGACACGTATTGCTGTCCGCACAGAACGCTCCTCAATATGTAGCAAAGATGGTGCAAGCGAGCGGAAAGAAAACTCGTTTTCAATTTCCCGAGCGCAGCCCGTCTTATTGAAAGATGGTGCAAGCGAGCGGAAAGAAAACCTGTTTTCGATTTCCCGAGCGCAGCGTCATCTTGTGCAAAGATAGTTATTTCTGATAATAAGATGTATCATAAATCATATCAATGTTTACGTTTTTTTATTTTTTTTACATTTCTGTCTGCGATAAACCCTAACCGCATCAGAATGCCGGTTGTGCGTTTAAGGCTTATTGCCGGTTCCTCATCCTTCTCCCTCACTGCCGCCGTCATCTTGCCTTCCGCTTCTTTTCAGACGCAGCCATCCACATCTCAGATAAAGCTGAACACAATCCGGCAGACAGCAGCACGGTATAAGAATGGAACTATGATGACCTGTTCGCGGTAAGGAGTAATATTAAGCAGCTGTTCAAAATCAACCTGTTATTATATGATTACTCATATGTTGTATATATATTTGCCATCATCCTGTGCTGCCGTTCAGGTCTTCATTCCAATGTCTCATCGGTAGTTTAGCCCGCCACACACCCTCTTCATACTTTGACATGCGCCTGTTGTTTGACCGCGCCATATGGTGGAGCGGAGACGAACTTGCGTAGAGCGTCAACTCGCTGAGAATAGCCTACAGCCGGACAGAAGACCCTCCGCCTCCGTATGGACGAATTTTGGGACACTTGCGCAATGTGTTGAGTATCAACGTGATGCGTTTATGGCGGTCTCGATGGGCTTTCTCCGGTGTGCGGAAAAGGCTTTTCCATGGTGCGGGAAAGCCCGTATGGTAGTGCGGAAAAGTACGTTCGGGCATGCTGAAAGAGCTTTTCCGCGATAAGTTAATGCCGAAGAAGGATAACGGACATTATGAGAAAGCCAGGTAAAAGAACTGGAGGGGTTATATTGCGATGTAGGTTGTGGCATAGAATGCAGGGTAAGACGGTATGGCGGATGACTGGAACGGAAGAAGGGGACAGCCTGCACGCGCGTCGCGTTTCTGTTTTGCGGAAAAGCGATGTAAAAATTTTTTACTTCCGGTATTTCGTCATCATGCGGTTCTGCGGCACCGCGCACCGTTGCCTTACCACTTGTCCCGGACAGCTCGCCGGACTCCTGTTCGGGATGAGTGAACATTCTCTTTTATCCGGAAGTAAACGCTTCCCCACTCCGGCACCATGGTTCACGAGTGTATGATATTTTCTTCGGAATAACAATTAGTAGGTATCTGCTGTCAGGCATTATCTGTGCCCCACAATATTAATTTTATCTATATTTTGCGATTGTATGTATATTGTGTCTGTTTGTACCTTTGCACCACGAAAAATACACAACATATCAGTATGAAATTATATCTCTCACTGGTCTCCTTTCTTGTTTGCTTCACAGGCATTACGTCTGTTTATGCACAACACAGAGACAACCGTCAGGGGCGGGTCATCATCAGCGGACGGGTCGTCTCTTCAGATAACGGAACGATAGACCTTGCCACCATACACCTTGAGGGTACTCCATTCGGTGCCAGGACAGACGGTGACGGACACTACACCATATCGGCACCGGAGGGTGAATATACAATCTCTGTATCTGCATTGGGCTATAAAGACGCGCACCGGAAGATAAAGGTAGGCGGCAACGGACTGCAGGGGCTCGATTTCAAACTCTCCCCCGACGTTATAGAACTTAATGCCGTGACGGTCACAGCGACAGGTGTCGTCAGAGTGAAGCGTTCTGCCTACAACGCCATTGCCATTGATACGCGAGGCATGCAGAACACCACAAAGAACCTGAGCGACGCGCTCGCCACCGCGCCAGGAGTGAAACTGCGCGAGAGCGGAGGCGTGGGCTCGGACATGCAGCTGATGGTCGACGGTTTCAGCGGCAAGCATGTAAAGGTGTTCATCGACGGAGTTCCGCAGGAAGGTGTGGGGAGTTCGTTCGGACTTAACAACATCCCTGTGAGCTTCGCCAGGCGCATTGAGGTGTACAAAGGTGTCGTCCCCGTAGGGTTCGGTACCGACGCGCTGGGCGGGGTCATCAACATCGTGACAGAGAAACAGCCGCGCCGGTGGTTCGCCGATGCCTCCTACTCCTACGGCTCGTTCAACACGCACAAGTCGTACGTACACTTCGGACAAGCCTTGTAGAACGGTTTCACCTATGAGGTCAATGCTTTCCAGAACTATTCTGACAACGACTACCGGGTGGACGCTCCCGTAAAGAATTTCGATACGGGCAGCTTCAACGAGGCGGAGAAGGTAAGAGTGCGCCGCTTCCACGACAATTATCACAACGAGGCGGTCGTAGCGAAAGCGGGTGTTACAGGCAAGCCGTGGGCAGACAGGCTGATGGTGGGGCTCACCTATTCGCATATGTATAAGGACATACAGACCGGTGTGCGCCAGAAGACAGTGTTCGGAGAAAAACACCGTTACGGTCATTCGCTTATGCCTTCGCTGGAATACAGCAAGCGCAACCTGCTGGTTGAGGGACTGAACGTGGTGCTGACAGCCAACTACAACCGCAACTCCACCGTCAATGTAGACACAGCACGCTACCAATACAACTGGCTGGGCGAGCGGCACGAGCTCAACTCGCCGGGCGAACAGTCTTACCAGTATACCCGCTCGGACAACGACAACTGGAACGGAACGCTGACCGCCAACTACAACATATGACAGGCGCATCTCCAACGTGCCCTACCGCTTTGCCGACTACGACGTGACCTTCTACTGGCACAGGCTGGGAGGCAGAGGCAATCTGCTCACGCTGACCTACGACAGTCAGTATACGCACCGGTTCTCTTATTATCCCGAGATTTTCGGAAGCGTTAACGATTTTTATGTCCCAAACCAGTTCGCCCACAACCTCACGCTCAGCTACAGCATGAAGGAGGGACGTTACAACTTCTCTTTGGAGTGCCGCAACTTCACAAATGAGAAACTTTACGACAATTTCAGCCTGCAAAAGGCGGGGCGAGCCTTCTATGCCAAATTCAGGGTAAGCCTGGGCGGATAGTCTTTTTTGAATATCATAACCATTAAAATAACAAACAATTATGAATAAGAACCATGTTCTTACCGGCATGATTGCAATCATGACTGCCGGTTGCATGACACTTACTGCCTGCTCGGATGACGACAACACCGGAGGAGGCAAGACTCCTGACAAGAACCGTAAGGGCTTTTATGTGATAGCTGCGACGGTGAAGCCTTCCGCAGGAACGGAGGCACACCTGCTGATGTCCGCCGAATCGCTGGAGAAAGGCACCGTCTCTCCTGTAGGCAACGTACTGGTGAACGAGGGCGCCACCTACTGGCTGTTCTTTGAAAACAAATATCTGTATGCCCTCAACTATCATCAGGGCAACGCCGGAACGACCCAGTCGTTCGTGATGGACGCAAGCCACAACATCACCAAGCGCACGCAGGAGTATAACGTCAACCGCTTCACCACATACGGATTCTATGACGGCTACATCATGACAATCTCCAGCGGCAACGGTCCGAAGGAACTGGCTGACGCCAACGGCTACATTCCCAAGTCGTTTCTTATATCTTACCTTGACGTGGACAATCAGACTTACACGTCGAACAAGGTTTCAGCCGAGACACCGTTCCTGGCTGAGAACTTTCTCGGCAACGGTGAGTTTATCACGTTGGCGGGACTTCAGCAGGTGGGCAAAAAGCTTTATGCGGCAGCCGTACCTATGGGACTGAGCCAGTATGGATGTATGCAGAAGAATGCGGACGGGAGCTACAAGTGGGTGCTCACCGGAAACGAGGACCTTATAAAGAAGGAAGCCGGAGGACAGGGAAGCAGCTCGTATAAGAAGGATGAGCTGCAGTGGACGCAATATCCCGACGAATGCTGGGTGACAATATTCTCCGACAAGACGCTGACGCGGCACAAGAACATCAGGACCGACAGGATAAGCTATGCCGCCGGACGGTTCAAGTCGCAGTACTACCAGATGACGTGGGCTGCCGACGACGGCTATGTGTATGTGTTCTCTCCGAGCTATGCAAAGGCTATGACAGACAAGAGACAGCGGACAACTCTGCCGTCTGGAGTGGTGAGAATCAACACGAAGACGGAAGAGTTTGACAAGAACTACTATTTCAACATAGAGGAGAAGACCGGAGGTCTGTCCTTCCTCCGCACGTGGTACATCGGCGGCAACTATTTCCTCATGCTGATGTACGACCGTCCGCTTACCGAGTCAAAGCCTGTGGGCAACCGGCTTGCTGTGTTCAACGTTTCCAACGGCAATCTGTCATACGTCGAAGGGCTGCCTGACGACATCACGGGCTTCAGCAGCATCCCTTACATGGAGAACGGCAACGCCTACATAGGTGTGACCACGGCAAGCAGTCATCTCGTCATCTACAAGATTGTTCCGGCATCAGCCAAAGCCACCAAGGGTCTTGTGGTGGAAGCCACCTCGCTTGACGGAGTGGGTAAACTGGACGCAGTCCGGGTTGGGGATGTCCTAAAGTAAATCATATTCATCAGAAAAAATCAAGCCGGTCGGACTGCCGTATGTCAACGTCCTGTCAGGTCCGGCTTGATTCATCATCAACGGACACATAGCTTATGAGAAAATACGCAAAGAAACTCCATCTGTGGCTGGCTCTCCCTTTCGGCGTCATCCTGACGCTGGTTTGCTTCTCGGGGGCTGTGCTCGCCTTCGAAAAGGAGTTCACGCAGTGGGCTTATGCCGGACTCTATCAGGTGGAAACTGTGGGAAAGGACAGGCTGTCGGCTGGCGACATCGCGGCTAAAGTGGCGTCTTCCCTCCCGGACGACGTAAGGGTGACGGGCATCACTATATACTCCGATCCTGCCCGTACTTATCAGGTCAACTTGTCAAAGCCTCATCATGCGTCGGTGTTTGTCGACCCCTACACAGGTGAGGTGAAGGGGTCTTACAGGCGCATCCCATTCTTCCTCACCATGTTCAAGCTACACCGATGGCTGTTGGGAAGCCGTCCTGCCGACGGAGGCGTCTTTTGGGGAAGGGTTGTCGTGGGGACGAGTGCGCTCGCCTTTGTCTTTGTCATCCTTTCGGGCATCGTCATGTGGTTGCCGCGTTCGAAGAAAGCGTTGGTCAACAGTCTGAAGGTCAATTGCTCACACGGGCTCCGCCGCTTCTGTCACAGCTTTCATGTGGCTGTCGGGGCGTACACCTGTATGCTGCTGCTCTGCATGGCTCTCACCGGACTCACATGGTCGTTCGACTGGTATCGCAGCGGTTTTTATGCTGTGTTCGGGGCTGGCGGACAGCAAGGCGGTCACAGACATTCACCTTCGGAAGAACGGCATAGAGGACACCACCGCAACAACAGAACAGAGACATATGCCGTCTGGCAGACTGTATATAAGGAACTGGCGGCGCGTAATCCTGAATACAGTCAAGTCACAGTCAATGCCGACCATACAGCAACGGTACAGCTACGTCGGTTCGGCAACACCATGGGCGGCGACCGTTATGAGTTCGAGCCGTCCGCAGGCAGGCTGACGTCGTTCACGCCTTATGCCGACCTGCCGTCCTCAGCGAAGATAAGAGGACAGATATATTCCTTGCACACCGGCACCTGGGGAGGATGGCTCACGCGCATACTCTATTTTCTTGCAGCCCTGCTTGCCTCCGCGCTCCCTGTAACAGGATATTATCTGTGGTTCCGCCGCGTTTTCCCAAAGAAGAGAGAATCTGAAACTTAAGCACGCTCCGCTTATTGGCACATCATGCAAAAAGGCACCGTCGCGGTGCCTTTTTGCCTTCATGGTCGTCCCTCAGAACGAAGAATGGCTTTATTTTCCAATGTTTATTGCAGTACAAACGTAACAGTTCGGTATCTGAAACGCACTCGGTCTTAGTGCCTGTGGAGTGCAGGACGTGTCTCTTTTCAGAAGAATATTTCCACAGATGAGTGGACATCAGACCGAAACAGAGATAATCAGATTCTTCTGCTTGCCTGTCCGGAAACCGATGAGGCATGTTGGCGGGCTCATAAGTGGTAATCCATTTCATGTTATTGGATTTTAAAATGATAAACGACAGCGACTGTCGGAGCAAAGGTAGGATTTCCTTTCGGAACAGTCAAACGGTTTGGATCTAATTTAAAAACATTATATATGGTTTGGCGGATAACATATATCATAGACATAAAAGACATCCGCAAACTTTAAGGAAAGGCTTCGGGACAATTCCTGCATGCCTGCATTGTCTTTACGTCACCAGCAAAGACGTGTTTTTTGTAACGCCGCATTATCTATCTTTAAACACGCAAGAATCTCTTTAACTCTCTTTATTTGCTTTCACAGCTTGCGTTTCCAAAGAAAACATTAACTTTGTGGGAAATAACCGATATTTATCTGTAATAAATATACCGAATCAGGTATGTTTGAGAGTGAAAGATACATCTGAAGTCCAATGATAAGGGATAAGGGTATTATAATATGAATACAAAAGCGAAACCTTTCATCAAATGGGTTGGAGGCAAAGGGTAGCTCATCGAACAACTGGAAGCAAAACTTCCGGCTGACTTTGATAATTGGAAAAACGCGACATACATAGAGCCTTTTGTTGGTGGTGGTGCCATGTTGTTCTATATGCTGCAACAACACCCAAATATCAGGCGTGCCGTAATCAACGACATCAACAGCGACTTGATTACTTGCTATCGAATCGTCCGTGACAACGTGGAAGAGCTTATTCCTGCTTTACAAGACATCCAGGCACAATATTACGCTTTGCAGGACATGGAGGCGAAGCGTGAGATGTACATGGCTGTGCGCCAACGCTAAAATGAGAAGAACCTTGACCCTGTTGAGAATACAGCGAAGTTTTTCTTCCTCAACAGCACGTGTTTCAACGGGCTGTACCGCGTCAACAAGAAAGGCTTGTTCAACGTGCCTTGTGGAAAGTATATGCAACCACAGATTTGTGATGAAGAAACTCTTAGAGCTGACAGCAAATTACTGAAACGGGTAGAAATTATGGAGGGTGACTTTGAAAAGACTTTGCTTTATGCTAAAGGTAAAACGTTGTTCTATTTCGATCCTCCATATAGACCGCTTAGTGATACATCCAGCTTTAATGACTATACCAAAGAATCATTCAATGATGATTCGCAAGTTCGATTGAAAGAGTTCTGTGACAGAGTGGTGGCTGAAGGACACTGTTTTATGTTGAGTAATTCTGATTGCAAAGGGAAGAACGAAGAGGATAATTTCTTCGATGTTCTCTATGCCGATTATTATATAGACAGGGTTATGGCGTCACGCAATGTGAATGCGAATGGGGCAAAACGAGGAAAAATATCATAATTGCTTATTCACAGCTATCCCAACACTAAAGATAGGCTGTCTGATAATATTAGCGAGCTCAATTCACGACTGATGACAAAAAAACTGAAAATATATGCTTAAAGATTTTAATAAATTCATGTCTCAACTTAAAGAGACAAACCAAACGTTAGATTTCTTCTGCGACTTTTAAAAAATCTCGCAGAAAGTTGAGGACATTAAATTGAGCCTCTGTATGCTAAATAGCCTAATAGGAGCGGCGGACTTGCGCGGAAGTGTAGAAACAATATGGAAGAGAGACCCGAAGGCTTTTTCTGTTATGGATATCCTTGTAGCAGTCCGAACACGTGATAAGAAGAAAATTATTGACTCCGTAGGCAACTGTGTTCATTTAGAGAGTATGTTCACATCCGTTGATTCTGTGTTGATATTCTTGGAAAAAACAGGATTGGGCGATATTCTCCAACATCAAAAGGTAAAAGACCTTGTTGACTATGTCTTTGGCATAGAGACAGGACTTGACACCAATGCACGAAAGAACCGAAGTGGTCGTGTTATGGAGAATACTGTCTCCAATATACTGACCGAGGCAGGCGTGCCTTTTAGGCAGGAAGTATATTCGAGAGAGTGGAAACAGATTACCGAGGTTTTAGGGGATGATGAAAAGCGTTTTGATTTCGTGGTTGAAACGGCTTCAAAAGTGTATCTGATAGAGGTAAACTTTTATAGCGATGGAGGCTCTAAGCTAAACGAGGTTGCCCGTTCGTATTCTGATATAGCACCAAAGATTAATTCTGTTGAGGGCTTTGAATTTGTTTGGATTACAGATGGTATGGGATGGAAGTCGGCGAAAAACAAGTTGCAGGAGGCATACGGAATCATCCCAAATGTTTATAATCTAACGACAATTTATGACTTCATCAAAACCCTGAATGCATGAAAGCAGGTGGAAAAGACGGTGCTAATACCAGAACCGGATTAATTTATGAGGATAAAGCAGATTTGGCAACATTTATTGCCAAACAAAAAAAATACACAGTTAAAGATTGCGGTGTACTTAATCTTGGAGAATGCGTTGCGCACATCTTTAAGAAATACGCTTTCAATACGTTTTTAGAAACGAGGGGGATTGATTGGAGGCAACATCTGTCAAAGCGGCTTCTTCCTGATAATGCCATATATGTTATAGTAAACAACACTATGTTCATCTTAGAGATAAAGACGCAACACACAGTTGGTAGTGTTGACGAGAAACTGCAAACTTATGATTACAAGAAGAAACAGTATCAGAAGCTGTTGTTTCAACTGAACATGGAAGTGGAATATATTTACATTTTAGACGAATGGTTTAGACAACCCAAATACAAGGATGTTTTGGACTATGTGATTAGTGTGGGTAGTCAATACTATTTTAATTATATTTCATTGCAAAAACTTGGTCTTCCAATACCTCAATAATGATACACCCTTACTACACTTCCCCATCTAAAGACTTCCTTCTCGCTAACGGTGACAGTTTCAAGCTCCTCAAAGAGTTTGATTTCAAGTTCGACATGATATTCGCCGACCCACCCTACTTCCTCTCCAACGGTGGCATATCGTTGCAGAGCGGAAAGGTCGTGAGCGTGGACAAGGGTGAGTGGGACAAGGGTATGTCGCAGGATGAAGTGATGGCGTTCAACATGGAATGGCTGCGGCTCTGCCGAGACAAGCTGAAAGACAACGGCTCTATTTGGATTAGCGGTACTTACCACAACATCTTCTCCGTGGCACACAGCCTGACGGTTCTCGGCTATAAAATTCTGAACGTCGTCACTTGGGAAAAGACCAATCCGCCAGTAAACATCTCGTGCCGTTACTTCAAATACTCCACAGAGTTCATCATATGGGCGAGGAAAATGAAAAACGTGCCGCACAAGTTCAACTACGAACTGATGAAAGAGCTCAACGGAGGAAAGCAGATGACCGACGTGTGGCGCATGCCAGCAATAGGTAGATGGGAGAAGACCTGCGGCAAGCATCCCACGCAGAAACCCCTGCGCCTGCTTGTCCGTATTATTCTCGCCACGACCAGCCAAGGCGACTGGATTCTCGACCCTTTCAGCGGTAGCTCCACCACAGGCATCGCAGCCAATCTATGCGGTAGAAGGTTCGCAGGAATTGAACAGGAGGAAGCCTACTGCCTGTTGAGTAAGGCGCGGCGCGAGGAGATTGATAATATCGAAAGCTATGACAACCTGATAAACCATATAGAAGACCTGCAAAATCAGAAACAATGCACGATGGCATACGAGCCTCTTGCTGAATATTGCCGTACGCCTTTCTGAAACCTCCTCAGACATACATTCCAGCTCATTCTACAGCCGGGACAATAGCATTTTCACATCGCGGCTCAACGGTCCGGAGTAAACATTGTTTACAGGCTAAATATGTTGAATCTTAATTGTTTCTTAGACATCATTATGAGAGACAGATGAATACTGACGGCCGTGGTGAAAAGTATTATAGGAAATGTAGGTGTGGCGTAGAGACTGGTCTCATGCCGCACCATCCTCCATATGTGAATGCATGAACGTCATATCAGTCCCAGCAGTCTTGCCGTCCGGCATGCCTCTATGGAGTTTCTCACCTGCAATTTTCTGAGAATGTCCTGACGGTGTCGGCTCACCGTGTTGACGCTTATCGACATTGCCGAGGCGATGTCCTTGCTTGTCATGCCGCTGTCTATGAGTCTCAGTGTCTGCTTCTCGCGTCCGGTGAGAATGTTGCGGTCGTCACCGGAGTCAAGTTCCGTGGTCTGCCCGCTCAAGGTGTCCACTATCATCGTGCGCCACTGCATGGCGTCCGGTTGCGGACCATACAGGCACATGGCGAGCCACAGACCGTCTGACGACGAAGCCGAGACGTAGAACATTCTGTGCAATGCCTTGACATATCCGCCCGCCGTCTGTCTCATGCGGAGGGGCGTAAGCAGATGGAAGTCCGTGCGTCTGTGGCGCGGCTGTCGTTTTATGAAACGGAAGAAACGCAGTTCCTGCAGATACTTGGCGGTGAGGTCGTCGGGATGGATGCGCCTGAGAATGTCCTCCTCCCATATGGAGCACACCTCGCTCTGCGCACCGCCCCTGCCGAGCCCTAACGCTCGTGCGAACCCACCGTAATGTATGTAGCTCGTGTTTGTGCGCATGTCGCTCAGCACAGCCACGGCGTTCTCGGTCATGGCATAGCATCGCGCCGCGGCTTTATAGCGTTCCAACACCTCGCTGCGGTCGGTCTGTCCGGTGAAGTCCTGTCCGGCGAGCACACGGTTAAGTCTGTCCTTCAGTTTCATTTAGTGCGGTAAAATGGTTATTAATGAGCATTGCGGCTATGTCGGCACATATATATCTTTGCATAAGATAAGCTTCACTCGGGAAACAGAGAGCGGGCTCTCTTTCCGCTCGTTTGCGTTATCCTCGCATTTTTCTTATCATATTCAAAGATAATGAAAATATATTGCTCATGCAACAATCATATAACAATAAAACAATAAAGACAATGGGAAAAATAAGACAGATTGCGGCAGCTGCGCTCGTGAGCCTTGCCGCTCACGGCGTCACGGCGCAGACTCTGGAGAAGATGCAATGGTTCAACGAACCGGAACGGTGGAATATTGAGAACAACGCGCTCACCATGTCGGTGACTCCGAAGAGCGACTACTGGCGCGTATCACACTACGGATTCACCGTCGATGACGCCCCGTTCTATTACGCCACATACGGAGGTGAGTTCGAGGTGAAGGTGAAAATCACAGGGAAATACCGTCAACGCTTCGATCAGGCGGGACTTATGCTGCGCATAGACCACGAGAACTACATCAAGGCTGGCATAGAGTATGTGGACGGAAAATACAATCTCAGTGCCGTGGTTACTCACAAGACGTCTGACTGGAGCGTCATCGAGCTTGACAAGGCTGTGCCCTGTGTGTGGATAAAAGCCGTGAGACGGCTCGACGCGGTGGAGATATTCTATTCCTTCGACGACGAGAACTACACGCTCATGCGCAACGCATGGCTCAAGGACAACACGCCGGTGATGGTCGGTATGATGGCGGCATGTCCCGACGGCGACGGCTTTGACGTGACGTTCGAGCACTTCAAGGTGAGACACCTGCCCGACATGAGGCGACTGGAGTGGCTGAAGAAGAACGCGGAGTGAGGTGCGGCAATGCCCCGTAGTATGCCGGATGACCACGGACGGATGAGCCTTCCGCCAACGGTGCTTTATGTGTGGTCATGGGCTTTCCGTCCCTCTTCCTTGCCGCTGCGCTCAGGGTGTGACGCCCCACTGCGCACGCTTCGTTACAATGCATTTTTATTCACAATGCAATGGGATATTGCATAAATTCCCGTTCGCATAACTCCTCAACTCCGCGAGAACGCTCCACAGCCGTCGGATGTGACGTACGGACGCAAATACGCGGTTTTTGAGCGTTTCTCGCATGTGTCTGTGAATCAGTATAATACACTCATTTATGAGACGGGAGAGCTTTTCCCTCCATGCCGGAAAGGCTTTTCCGGCATGCGGAACGGGCTTTTTGAGGATGCGTAAAGGTGTGTTCCGTCATTCGGAAAAGGTTTTTATGAAATGCGGAACGGGCTTTTCCGCACAACAGAGGAGGCTGACGCGCCACCGGAACGAATCCATATGCGCTTTTTATACGTTACAGATGTCTTCGCGTTCCCTGTTTTTCCAAAAAATAATGTAAAGATTTTTTACTGCTCCGTCCGTATATTTATGCATTCAGTGCGGCACCCCGCATTCTCCATTAATTCCTCCCCGCCACCTCCGTCCTCCTAAAGTAGAGACGCAAGATCTTGCGTCTCCCGGGGAATATATGCATTTATCATCAGTGTATTGTCGCATGTGTACATTGCTATGGGTTGCTCGTGAGACGCAAGATTTTGCGTCTCTACAGGGCTCGCGCCGTAGCATTGGGTTTGTGCCGTCGTGGGTGTGACGCTACGGGATCATATTTCCGGCTACGTATATTCAAAAAGGCAGGGATGTGGAATAAAACCGTTGCGCTTGCAGGCATTGTTTTTCTGTCTGTTGTGCGATAATCTTCTTCCGTTCAGTGCCGTATTTCTTCAGTCTGCATTTTTATTTTCAATTTTTCCTATAGTTACTGTTGCATCGTATCTAAAAAACGTGTATATTTGCAAATATTTAATAACTTAAAAGTTGGTATTACACATACACCTGTCCTAAACAGAACAAATCCTTGTATACGCGGAGCCCATTTGGAACGGCATACACATGCGCACGGGTGAGCGACGCCGCGGATTCATCCTGAAAAAAGGCAATTGAAAACATACTACAATAAACACATGACGCTTATGACTGCTAAACTCAAAGGTCTTGCATTCGCGTTTTTGACATTTCTTGCCGCGATTCCGGCATCCGCACAGGAGGAAGGTGCGTTTGACGGTTTGATGCGAAAGTATGATATGACATTCACCCTAACGACAGGTTCGACATCATACATAAAGGTGAATATCACCGTATATTTGACACGGACACATGCCACGCCTTGCCAAGAGTGATGTTGTCTACGGACAGCAAAGACGGAAAGTGCAGGGTGTGCATGTATGTCAATCCGATGATACCTATGATGTACGACGGGAACGGAGAAAAGTTGACGGCTGACTACAGTAGCGGAAAGACGGCGAGACCCGCAGGCGAGACTTTGTGGGAACTGAAAGCTGTGCTGAGAGGCGGGCATGTCGCCTCTGCCGATGTCAGCAAAAAGTGGGAGGAGGACAACCTTGTGAGCATGATGACGTTCCTTTCTTCGTCAAAGGCACGGAGAATGTTCAACTCCGACTTCCTTGCCTGGATACCGCTCGACTTGCGCGAAAAGGCATATGAAGGCAAATATACCAACGCCCGTTACGTGGTGACCGGCAGGCACGGTGACGACCTCATGCTCCTCTTCTTCATGACAGACGACGGGGCGGAGCGCTTCGACAAGTATCTTGAAGACATGAAGGGCATGTTCCGCTTCAAATGACTGGGGCTTTTATTATAGAATGAACATAATGATATATATTAATGATAAGCGGACGTTCTGAATCAATTACCGTCATGTTGTGTGCAGTTCAGTAGCCGCATCTGAAAGTCCGGAGAGTGTGAGTGGCAGGTTACAAGACCGCTGACACTTTGGTATGAAACCCTGAAGAGCGTACGGTCTGACGACAAGGATATATATAATATGTGAGTGATTTTGTATGTCGGTCAATTTTGAACGGCTGCTTAATATAAGGAATGAAGTGAAATATAAACGTAAAAAACTGACAGAGTATGAAGAACAATGACATTTTACGGCTGGCAGCTTCCGCATGCGTCATGCTGTGTTTGCCTATGCATGTATTCGGACAAGGTATGGGAGTGGCGTGGGACGTTCTTACAAAAGACGACACTCCGGAATATCTCGACGCATACGACCGGTGGTTCGGAGTGGACAAACCAGCATCTTTCCGTCTGGCTCTGCGCTATTACGGCATCACATCCGTACGTCCCGCGTCCCTGTCTTATCCCCTACCCGTTGACGACAACAGCATATCAGCGTCTGTAAAGATGATGAGATACGATTCGTCCGACGGTGACTTCCAGTTCTGGCTGTCCGCTCCTTCGCGCGACTCGGCAGACCCTGGCTATATGCCGTTTCATGATGAAATGCCGGCACAGCGTCTGTATTACGACTGGAACGACCGCGGACGTTATCTGACGCTGAAGCCTGACACGTCGGTAAGTCTGCAGCCCGCATACGGACACAGGCTCTTCATGAAAGCCGACAATGCCGTAGATGTGCTCACATGGCACGTCAGTCATGCCCGGACGATGTTCAACGCCGACACGGTATGCCTCTATGACATGCCCCGTAAGCGTCTTGAAGGTATGAGGGATGCCAACAGGGTGGACTCCCGTTTCACTCATTGCAAGGTGATGATAATACACAAGCATGACCGCTGCTTCATGTACGCCTACTGCCTGTTCACGGACAAGGGTCTTTCCAAGGCAAACAGATATATCGGAAGCCTGAAGGACATCGTGCGCTTTGACGACAACTATGTGCCTACATGGAAGATTCCTGGTGTGAAACAGGCTGAGCGAAGACTGAAGTATCATAAAGAGAAGCTCGCCACCGTGGGGATAGAGTTTGCGATACCGTGCGGATATATGTACTGTCACGAAGGCTGTGTGATGCTCGGAGGTGCGGGCAAGACCCTGTTTCCGCTGAGTGCGGGTGATGTGGACGGTATATGTATGGAGTCGCTTGACGCCAGGGATATGATATATTTCACCTGGAGATTCAAGCCAAAGGACGCGTCTGACAACAGGAACGACCTTACCTACTACAATTACCTGCGCGTTCCGTTCGCCAGATGGTGCAAGATACCGGAGTCATTCATTGAAAAGATCGACCTGTCGCTTCCAGACAGAAACGGCTTCAAGGCAATTGACGACATTTCTGTGCGCAAGGCTTTCAACAGCGATACGGTACGCGTGTTCGCCGGAAAGACCTCAGACCAGAAACGATTCGTCTTCCGCAGTCTGCATGAGGACGGTGACATGTATCTCGAACTGATGGATGATGATTTCCCCGAGATGGAGATATGGGAGATTGAGAAGAACGGAATCCAGGTCCGCATGTACCGGTTCATGAAGTCCGCGTCCGGAACAGAAGTACTGCCACAGGTTATGTGGTTCATCTGACGCGACCTCACTACACCGTAATGACATTGGGACACATCATGCAGACACCCCTTTCCGCCATGCCCCACCGCAGCCTGACAAAGTAGAGACGCAATATCTTGCGTCTCCTGAGGGAACAATGCATTTATCATCATCGTATTATATCATTCGTATATTGCCATGGTTTTCTCGTGAGACGCAAGATTTTGCGTCTCTACATGGCTGCCGCCGTCAATCATCCATAGAAGGAATGCGCTCCATTCACCGCATCCACGACAAAGTAGAGACGCAACATCTTGCGTCTCCCGATGAATCAATGCATATATTGTCGGTATCATATTCCATATCCGCATCGCAAAATCTTGCGTCTCCCGATGAACCAATGCATTTATCATCGTCATCATACTCCATACATATCACAATGTTTTTACAATATTGTCCTGCGCCAACCGCTTCCCGTTATGCCGCTTGGAGCACCGTGCGGTGTAAATGCTGGCAGTTGTATAGCGGACATCTTCAATTGAATGATATATGAAATTACGGCACGCACAGCCGGAAAACAAACATAATAAACCATCAAAATAAAACACACAAATTATGAAAAATCCGATTGTAAACATGTTCGTGGCACACTACCACTTCTGGTTTTTGAAATTCAGAGACAGAGAAAAAGCCTGTCACACGGCTTTGCTGTTCATCTCCCTCATGCTCACCCTCTTTGAGACGACGGTCCTTCTGCTTGTCGGCGGTAGGTTTTTACAGCTCTTCTTGAACATGGGTGCGGCGGTACTCATCCTGGCGTTGGCAGCCAACATGGCAGCTTACTATTTCCTGCTCAGACTGGCTTTCACGCCCGAACGGCTCGAGCTTGAGGCAGGAAAACTCACGAAGGCGGGATATTACACGCACCATGTGACATTCCTCATCATCTGTCATGCCGATTTCATTGTGCTGTTCCGTCTGGTCAGAAACATCTTCTGACGGGAACGGATGCACGATGTCTTGGTGATATGAAATCTTGTCCGTGTGAATAAAAAAGAATGTTTATCCCGAATCGGTCATTAGACTCCGGTTTGATTATGCGTTAATGTAGAGTGGATTGCTTGCCGTTCCGACGAAGGCGTAGCGGGCTACGCCGAGACGAAACGGTGAGCAAGACGCCGACAGAAACGTGTAAGCAGGCCGGAGAGTATGTGAAATGAAGATTTATTCAAATATATACGTTCTAATGACCGATTTGGGTTTATAAGTAGGAACAAAAAGATGAAGACAGGGGAAAAATGTATATCTTTGTAAAAGATAAGCTGCGCTCGGGAAATGAATGGCTGGCTTTTCGTGTTCTGATGTCAAATATGGCTGCAAGGGATATACCTTAAAATGATAATGATAAGCGGTTGTCGGGTATTTGTTCATGTTGACCGTGCGTCTGTTAAGGTGCGGCTTGCGGTTGTGGCAGACACGTATGCATGTGTCAGATGATAACTGAAAACTTATGATGGAATACAACGGAAAAAGGATAAGAGTGGTGGCGGGAGACATAACACGCCTTGATGTCGACGCCATAGTGAACGCCGCAAACTGTTCGCTGCTCGGCGGCGGAGGTGTGGACGGAGCCATACACAGGGCTGCCGGAAGGGAACTGCTGGAGGAATGCCGCACGCTCGGCGGATGCAGGACGGGCGAGAGCAAGATGACGGGGGCTTACCGCCTGCCGTGCAGGAGGATTATCCACACCGTGGGACCGGTGTGGCGCGGCGGCGGTCACGGTGAGTCGGAGCTGCTGGCTTCGTGTTACGCCACGTCGCTCAGGCTTGCCGCGGAGAGCGGCATGCGCTCCGTAGCCTTTCCGTGCGTAAGTACCGGTGTCTACGGCTATCCGCATGAGGAGGCTGCGAGGATTGCCCTCAATACTGTGACAGAAGCCTTAAGGAGTGGAGCTTATACGGGTGAGGTGATATTCTGCTGTTTTCTTGAAGAGGACGAGATGATTTACAGGAGACTGCTGAAAGAGAACGGATTGTGAGAACGGTGTCTCTTAAAATCTCGTTTCTTATGGCTTTCACGCCGGTTCCGGATGTCGTGTGCCGCGAAACGGGCTCTTTGATGCTGCGGAACGGGCTTTATGAGGTTGCGAAAGAGCCTCTTTGAGTGTCCCGAACAGGCTCTTTGGCAGGCTGGAAAAGGCTCTTTGAGAACGCGGAACGGGCTCTTTCGGACAACGGTGTCCGCACGGAGTGTCTGAAAAGCGTGCGGAACGCCATTGCTGGGTGAGGCGTGGCGGCATGGCGTGACATCCTGAAGATGGCGGAAACAACCTTTGTGAGCAGCATAGGCTGATGTGGACGGGGTGAGATTTTATACACTGGTTTTATTCGACAATGTCTTTAGACAATATAAAGACAATGCTCCTGCCATATTACCGAAGTGTCTTGAACGCGGATTTTTAATGATTCCCGTCAGGTGTGATGAAATGAATGATAATTTATAAAATACCATCGTATGAAAAGAAAACTTATTGCCTGCATGGCTCTTTTCCTGTTGTCGGGAGTCACTACTGTAGGAGTGAACGCACAGGAGGGGAAGAAACGTTTCACCCTGCCCACACCGTGGACAGAGGAGGCTGCCGCAGCCGTGACACCGCTTCCAGAATATCCGCGTCCGCAAATGGCGCGCGCGCAGTGGCTCAATCTTAACGGCGAGTGGGACTACATGACCGACCCCTCCGGCGTTTCGCCCGTAAAGGCTTCCGCCCCGCCGTCCTTCGCGTCGGGCGTGCGCAGAATACGGGTGCCGTTCCCGCCCGAGTCGGAACTTTCGGGCATAGGCAGGAAGGGCGACTCATGCATGTGGTACTGTCGCAGGTTCACCGTTCCGAGGGAATGGAAGGGCAGGCGCGTGATGCTCAATTTCGGAGCGGTGGACCGTCACTCCATAGTGTTTGTCAACGGCAGGAAGGCAGGCACGCACACAGGAGGGTATGATGCGTTCGGCTTCGACATCACCGACATGCTCAAGTCGGGTGAGAACGTGCTGGTGGTGGGTGCTTACGATCCCAACGACGGACGCGCGGCATGCGGCAAGAACGGTCCGCGCGGCGACTACACCTTCACCTCGGGCATATGGCAGACGGTGTGGCTCGAGCCTGTGGGCAGACACCACATCTCCGGTATAAGGCTCATACCCGACGTGCGGAACAGCCGTCTGGAGGTGACGGCATATGCTGACGGCGGACAACTGCAGGTAGTGGCGGTTGCCGGAAGCGGCGGAGAGAAGGTGTCGGAGGCAACGGGCATGGCAGGCAAGACGTTTTTCCTGCCCGTTCCCGATCCGCACCTGTGGAGTCCGGACGATCCGTTTCTTTACGACCTTAAGCTGCAACTGAAGGACAAGCTCGGCAAGGTGGTGGACGAGGTAGGCTCTTACTTCGGCATGCGCTCAGTAGGCATGAGGAAGATAGACGGTGTGATGCGCCCCACTCTCAACGGCGAGTTCGTGTTCCATCTCGGTCTTCTCGACCAGGGCTACTGGCCCGACGGCATATTCACCGCGCCCACAGACGAGGCTCTGCGCTACGACATAGAGCTGGCTAAGCGTGCCGGATTCAACGTCATACGCAAGCACATAAAGGTCGAGCCGCAGCGTTGGTATTATCATTGCGACCGCCTCGGCGTCATGGTATGGCAGGACATGCCCAACCTGTGGGAACCCGACGGAGCCGACTCTGTGGCAGTGCGCAGGCAGTTCCGTGCCGAGCTGAAGACCATGATAGACCAGCACGTCAGCTCACCGTCCATCGTCATGTGGGTGCCTTTCAACGAGAACTGGGGCGCGTTTGAGGCTACCGACATCACCGCATGGGTGAAAAGCTACGACCCCCACCGCCTCGTCAACGGCATGTCGGGCTACAACTACGCGCCCGGCTACCGCAAGGCTTACGGCGATCCGGGCAACGGCGATTTCGTGGACATGCACCACTACGGCAAGATAGAGCCGGGCTCAATAGCCAAGCCCGACGAAAGGCGCGCCGCCTCACTGGGCGAGTTCGGGGGCAAGGGACTCTTTGTGAGAGGGCACATGTGGCCCGTGCGCAACGATGCCTACGAGATGATGATAAACAGCGGAGTGCTCACCGACACATACGTGATGATGGCTACCGAGCTCGAACAGATGGTGAATTACTTCGGACTGAGCACCGCCATATATACGCAGACCACCGATGTGGAACATGAGATAAACGGACTCGTGACTTACGACCGACGGGTGGAGAAGATGAGTCTCGACAAGGTGCGTGAGATAAACACCTCGGTGATTGAGGCTACGAGGAGGAAATAGGCGGTAACAGGGACAAAATATATTAGAAAACGAAGTTACATGAAGATATTTATGTAACTTTGTTTTCGTTAATAATGGCAGTTATCGTTTGTCATTCTTTGCTCCCGAACACTGTAAGGCTGCAAGACTTTTCGTTAATCAGAGTATTTACAGGCATCGGAGAACCGTCGTACTAAAGTTATGCTAAGAATTTATGGAGGAGTTTTTAAATCTGAACAATGAGATAGTCATCTATCAGAGCGAGGACGGCAAGACCGTACTTGATGTCAGACTGGAGGATGATACAGTGTGGCTGTCGCAGCAACAGATGTCCGAACTGTTTCAAACAGACAGGACAGTTATCAGTCGTCATATACGTAACATCTACAGGGATGGAGAACTGGAAGAAATCTCAACATGTGCAAAAAATGCACAGGTTCGAATGGAAGGTAACCGTATGGTGACCAGAAGCATTCCTTATTACAATCTTGACATGATTATCTCCGTTGGCTACAGGGTCAATTCCATAAGAGGGGTAAAGTTCCGTCAATGGGCAAGCTCTGTCTTGAAGCAGTATCTCATCAAAGGTTATGCCGTGAACGAAAGCATGCGCAAGAAACAGGTTGCGGAGCTGCGGCAGCTGCTTGGAAGAACTCTCCGGCACTCTCCCGACCCGTTGAAGGAGGAGCAGAGCGCGCTTGTAGATGTGGTTGTGGACTATACCTACGCCCTCGACACCTTGGACGATTACGACTATCAGCGGCTGGGCATCAAGAACACTACCGCCCACGGGGCTTTTCGCGCCACTTACGAGGGTGCCATGCAGGAGATAAGACAGCTTCGTGAGAAGTTCGGAGGGTCTGCTCTTTTCGGCAACGAGAAGGACGATTCGTTCAGAAGTTCCATCGGACAGATATATCAGACGTTTGACGGCATGGAGCTGTATCCGTCTGTTGAGGAGAAGGCGGCTATGCTTCTGTATCTTGTTGTTAAGAACCATTCGTTCTCAGACGGCAACAAACGCATAGCGGCTACCTTGTTCCTGTGGTTCATGAACAACAACGGCATACTCTACCGTGAGGATGGCACCAAGAGGATTGCGGACAATACGCTGGTCGCCATAACGCTTATGATAGCCGAGAGCCGCACGGAAGAGAAAGACGTCATGGTGAGTGTGGTGGTGAATCTTATCAATAAAAGCAACTGACAACGTTGTTCCGACGGAGCGGGACCGGTAATTCAGATGTACAGCCAAACCGTGCTTCCGCCTGCCGCTAATGTGTGTGCGTCTTCGTGATGGAACATACAGGGAATATTCGGACAGGCTTCGGGTTGTTGACACCGTATTCGGGAAACCGCCTGACAGGGAATTTTTGACCCTGTACCGTCATCATGATTCATCCTTATTCCATGCCGCAGTCAGTCCTGGTTGTATTTTTTTTAACCGCATATCAACTTTTTTTCATCGCTTATGCATCATTACGTCGCGTCCGGACCGTATGCGTGGAAGTGACGTTTGTACTGTATTGTATATTATTGTAATTTTACCATCGGACACGTTATGTGCCTTTGCGCGTGTCTTGCCGTGTCTGATGGTGTTTTAAGGCGGCAAAATACGTTTAAGGTTTTTATTTCACAGTAATGACACACAGATACTCTCTGATGTCGTGTCCTCGTTAAACGTGCGACGGCATGTGCCGGAGCGTCATGCCGTCGCTTGCATAGTGTAAAACAATAAAACAGACAAAATGAAAAAGAATGACATTTGTTCGAGGATGACGGGCACTGTCCATACAGTCCTGTCGTGGTTTATGATGTTGCTGTGTTGCGCAGTCGTGTCTTCGTGCGGGGGCGATGACGACGGAGGAGAAGGCGATGGGACGACCGGCAGCATACTCGACAGACTTGTAGGAAGCGAGTGGAAGGGCAGCTATTTTCAGGTAAGCGAGAACGGTGAGTATGAGGAAGGCACCATGACACTGAAGTTCACAAGCAGTGACAGAGCCGAGCAGCACACCGCGTACAGCGGAATGGAGTGGAACTCCAACGGCGAATATGTGGAGTACAGCGGTGAGAGCGACACCTTCTATGAGTATGTCGTAAGTGACGGAAAGATAACAATGACCGATACAGGCGGCTACGGTTCGTTCACGCTTACACCCTCCGGAGACAACACGCTCGTATACGGCTCTACGGTATACAGGCTTGTTAAGGCTGGCACGGAAGGTGGTACAGGCGGCAGTCAGGGTGGCGGCGATGTGGGCGGCAATCCGGAAACAGGCATAGCCGACTTCGTCACAACCCCAGTAAGGACATTCGAAATGGAGTTCGCACAGGGCTCGCGTGACTTCAAGGTGGAGTATGTGTACTCAGGCAACAAGGTGGTGCGCATGCTGCGTTCCGGTTCGTCGTCGGCTTCCTACGCCCTCAGCTACTCCTATGATGAGGTGACGGCAAAGTCAAGCGCATACACTTATACGTTCGGACTCGGCTCGACTGGCTATGCGAACTTCTTCAGAGACGGTGCTGACGGGGCGTGGAGTTGCCGCACGTCGGGCGACAACGACGGATACATGAGATATTTCTCAATCGAGAATCCGTACGACTACCGTTATTATATGGTGAGCTACAGCGGAGGAAATGTCAGCCGTGTGGAGGAATACCGCAACGATGGAGAGCTTTACTGCACGTATACGTTCAGCTACACATCACGTGACAACAAGAACGGACTGTATCCGGAGGCGAGCGTAATCAACACCAATCTTGAGTTCCTACGCTATCTCGGGTTCCTCGGACAGCCCAGCCGCAAGCTTGTGGACAAGATTGACTTCAAGCCAGCCGACTCGTCGTACGGTACGATGGAGTTCAGCTATCAGTTCGACTCAGCCGGAAACGTGACGTCATACCAGTATACGTCAGACCCGATATACAAGACAACCGACAGACGGCAGCCTTCGCCCGTGTTCCGGTTCACGTATTAAACCGGACGCATACGTCATAATCCGGTATCAGAAGAATGCGGGTCAGGACTGTAGGTATGGTCCTGACCCGCATTGGTATATGCTGTATCCGTGTTCAGCGTACAATCACCTTGCGTGTCTTTCCGTCGCTTCCGCGCACGATGTGCAGACCTTTTGCCGTCGGCGGCACAGCCTTTCCTGACATGTCGTAGTGTCTTTCGGATGTGTTGCCGTTAGCGTTCTCCACAGTGTTTATGCCTGACGGGACGAACTCCTCGAAGTATGTAGCCCATATTCTCCATCCCGGCGCGTTGCAGTATGCCTCAAGCGAGCCTTCGGGAATGTATATCTTTGTGTTGTAAGACAGTCCGAACGAGTCCGACCCGTCGGGGTTGATGTCGGGCAAGAGAATGTGTAGTGCCGGCGGGACAACGGCGAGGCACGTCAGCTTCTCTATCGAGTTGGAGTATACAGCCAGCGATCCTATCTTTGTCACACTGCCCTGGATGGTGACCGATTTGAGCGACGTGCAGTTGTAAAGCACACCGTCGCTTACCTCGGTCAGCGCGTCGGGCAGTTCCACGTCAGTCAGTCCGGTGCATTCGGAGAAGGCGTATGAGCCAATGGCGCTTACTCCGTCGGGCAGGTCTATCCCTGTAAGTCCGGTGCAGTTGCTGAACGCCGAGGCTCCTATTGAGGTGAGCGACTGTGGCAGGCGTATGTCCGTCATGTTCTGGCAGAATTCAAACGCTCCGCCGCATATGCCTCTCGTGCCGTCTTCCACGGTGACGCTTGTGCCCTCAGGCATGTCTCCCTTGTATTTGTATGCGAAGTCGCCGAGGTATATCAGTCCGTCCGGCTTGCTGTCATACCATGCCGTGCGGTCGAAGACACCGGCTCCGATATACTCCACCTGGTCGAAATTGATGTCAATGTCAGCAAGCTTTGGGCATCCGCTGAACGCTCCGTCGCCCAGTATTATGCCTCCGTTCTCCGCCTCAAGTGCGGCAGGCGCGTTCAGCTGCTCCACTCCGTTTATCTTCAGCGACGTTATGTTTGGCATTTCGGCAAAGGAATATTCTTCAATGTTCGCCTCTATATAAGGCACGTCAACGGATGTTATTGCCGGACATCCGTAGAAGGTGTATGCCTTGGCAAAGTTGCAGGGCAGACGCAGGTGTCCGCTTATGAGCTTGCCGTCCACATAGAAGTCGTGTCTGACGAAGGGGTTGCCGTCCGGGTCGGCGAAGGTTGTGCCCAGCCATTCCGGCAGCGTTCCCTCATAGTCGGTGCGTTCCAGATTGTTGGAATAATAGGGTCTGAACGCCATGACGCCCACCTTCCGCATTCTCGGTCCTATTGTGGCGGTCTTAAGGTTTGTGGCGAAAAAGGCGTAGTCGCCTATGTTTCGCGCGCGCAGCACGAGGTTGTTGAGGTTTATGCAATAGCTGAACGCCATGTATCCCACGCTGTTCACCGTTTCCGGCACCGTGAGACTCCTCAGTCCCTTGTATCCTGCGAACGCGAACTGACCTATGTCCGTCACGCCTTCCGGTATTGTCACGTCCGTCACGAGCTGCTCGTCGCCGGTGCCATAGTTCACATAGAACTCCTTGGCATAGCTCAGCGGACAGGTGTCCTCCTCGTATGTCATGCCGTCCATCCTTATCGCGAGCCATTCTTCCAGCGACCCCTTGTAGTATACTTTTTCCAGAGACGTGCACGACTCGAACGCTCCGTCGCCCACCGTCTTGACTCCATTGCACATTATTATAGCCTCCAGACCGCGGCATTCGGCGAACGCGGTGCGGTATATTGTCTCCAGAGTGGATGGCAGCCTGAGCGTGTCTATCTCCTCACACCATCCGAATGCGTTCTCGCCTATGCACCTGAGCCCTTCCGGAAGAGTCACATCCTTCAGCGCGGAGCAATACTCAAAGAGCGAGCTTGCCAGATAATCCACCTTTGACGGAACCGTTATCTCCTCCAGAGAGGAGCAGTAGGAGAAGGCGTTCATGCCTATGCTGTCCAAGCTTTCGGGCAGGGTGATGTCTGTGAGCGACGTGCATCCGGAGCACGCCCACTCTCCTATGGTTGTCACGCCATCGCCTATTGTCAGTGATTTGAGGCTTGAGCACATGTTGAACATATTGTCGGGGACGGTCTTCACGTTGCCCGATATGGTGGCGTATTCAAGTGTCGAGGAGTTCCATTTGGGTGAGGAGTACGACGTGAAGTTTATTTCCCTGCCTATCTGCAGTCTCTTTACCGGCATCGTGGACATGTCGTCAAGAGATATGGGAGTGTCGCCGTCCTTGATGACAAACTCCTCCAGCGACTCGCACCCGTCGAACGCGCTGTATCCTATGGTGCTGATGTTGTTGTCGACGGTGAACGACGCCAGCGACGTACAGCCGCTGAAGGCGTATGAGCCTATTGTGGTGACAGTCTCCGGCAGGCTTACCGACGTGAGCGACGTGCATCCGCTGAACATGCTCCCGGTCTCTGTTATAGGCGCATGGATGTCTACAGATGTTATGAAACCGTTGTATGAGAACGCCGTGCTTTCGATATTCGTCACGTCATAGGTCTGGTTGTTGTATGTGATGGAAGCCGGAATGACGAGCGCGCCCTTATAAGGCTCGCCGTCGGAAGCCACCACCGTTGCAGTGAAGTTGTCGTCGTTTGTCTCATAGTTTATGCCGTCCACGACAACACGTTCGGCATAAGCTGTTGCCGACAGCAACATAAGACCTGCCGCACACTGTGCAAACTGTAAAAAATGCTTCATACTGTTTTGGGCTTGTCATGTCCGGTCCCGGCTCCTGTCCGGACTCTGTTTTCGTGTTGATGTGCAGAAGCGCAAAGCCGGGTGTGGCGTGCACGCTGCGTTTCTTATGATTTGCCTGGTATGGAAAATCTTTTACAAAGATGCCGCAAGTGAGTGCAATGAGAGCTTGCTCTTATATTGCCGAACGCCGCAAATCTTATGCAAAGATGCCGCAAGAGAGCGCAATGAGAGCTTGCTCTTGCATTGCCGAACGCCGCAAATCTTATGCAAAGATGCCGCAAGAGAGTGCAATGAGAGCTTGCTCTTGCATTGCCGAGCGCCGCAAATCTTCTATAAATATAGTCATTATTTGAATACCGTTGGATGATTTGTATTTAAATTTAAACTATATGTAACCAAAATAAAACCTCCCCACCCCTTTCCCATGCTTTTGAGACAGCGGTCGCGTCACGCATCCCTCGCGCTTCCGTGGCACGTTATGTACGCATCCGTCGGCACACCCAATGCCCGCGTGGCGTAATAAGGGGGCATTCTAAAACGCAAAAGCCGACTTCACAGCCGGCTTTCTTCTGATTATACAATAACATTATGTATCTTTAACTATAAGCTGATATTAACTTCAGTTATGCAAAGTAACACCATTAATCTAAATACGTTTGCAAAGTTAAGCATTCGGCTGTAAGCGCGCAATACCTTGAAATAATGAATTTTACGTGCCTCGGAGCATGTCCTGCCACCCGAATCGTGCCTGCAGATACCCTGTTGTTGCTATCAGGCAGCGCGCGCATGCCCGTGACGGCGTGAAAGGCGCGCCCCTCCCGTTGCCTCAACCACTGCATACAGTGTGGCTGCAACTGTTCTGTTTTTACCTTTTTCTTGATTTTTTATCATTATATAAACCGCCTTCGGTGTGGCGGAAGGAAAAAGAACGGTAAATTTGCAGGCATATAAAGCAATGATATGAGCGGAATAAAGAAAATCAATCTTGCCGACAATGCGGTCAGCAAGGAGACGTTATACAACGACGGCGACATAGCCATAGGCAACAGTCTTAGAGGTTCGGAGGGAGAGGACGCTTTCATGTTCGACTTCCACGTGATGGTTCTGTGCACCGGTGGGGAGATTTCGTTCCGCATAAACAGCACGCCATACACAATGAGGAAGAACGACGTGCTCATCTGTCCGCCCGACATGATAGTGAGCGGCATACGCAAGAGCGACGGCATGCAGTGCCGCAGCATAGCCGTCTCGCCCGGTTACTTCAGGCGCATACTGCCGATGGTGAACATTGACTGGAACGCCAAGATGGCGTTCGAGACCCATCCCGTGTTCTCGCTCGACGAGAAGGACGCCGCCCTTTTCTGTCAGTATCATGCCCTTTTGCAGAAGAAGGTGGCGTCGAACCTTGGGAAACACCGCACCGAAGTAATCGGTTCGCTCATGCTCGCGTTTCTCTACGAGTTCGGTGATGTGGTTGACAGGTTCGTCGAACGGCAGGGACACACGTTCTCTTCGGCTGAGACAATATTCAACAACTTCATCAACATGCTCACAGACATGCGCCCCAAGAAGCGCAGCGTGAGCTTCTACGCCGGCAGACTGCACATCACGCCCAAATATCTCACTGCCGTATGCAGCGGCGTGAGCGGATGTCCGGCATCCAAGATAATAGACACATACGTGGTGAAGGACATAAGCTACATGCTGAGATACACGCGGAAGTCGGTGAAGGAGATTTCGTGCGACCTCGATTTTCCCAACATCTCGTTCTTCGGGAAATATGTGAAGAAGCATCTGGGCGTGTCGCCAAAGAACTACCGTGAGCGTTTTGTGAAGGACGCGGGCACGGAATCGGGGCGTGACGCGGCGAAAAAAAGAGAGTGACACACCGCAACCCTTCATGCCTCCGCCACCATTATCATCAACAGCAAACCATCCTATTATACGCAGTCAAACCAAAGTAGAGACGCAAAATCTTGCGTCTCCCGTCCTGTACCATGCCGACATACGCACGCGATAATACGCTGGCATCAAATGCACCCCTCCCTCGTGAGACGCAAGATTTTGCGTCTCTACATGCTGCCGCCCTCATTATCATCAACAGCAACATATCCTATTATACGCAGTCAAACCAAAGTAGAGACGCAAAATCTTGCGTCTCCCGT